>Ga0209515_10000074_pt1 | contig 176370 bp, 168 predicted proteins | sample Subgroupgradi54m_FD_187454 | JGI IMG/M metagenome (GOLD analysis project Ga0209515, IMG submission 187454) | Subsurface groundwater microbial communities from S. Glens Falls, New York, USA - GMW60B uncontaminated upgradient, 5.4 m (SPAdes)... ...
CCTGAAAGCCGCATAAAGCGCATTGCTTTTCGGGGCGACGCTTAAATGCACCACTGCCTGGACAAGATTGACACTACATTCCGGCATGCCATTAAAATGGCAGGCATCTTTGGCAGCAACCGCAACCAGCAGAGCATGCGGATCAGCCATGCCGATATCTTCCGAAGCAAAACGGATAAGTCGCCGCGCCACATACAAAGGATCCTCCCCCGCCTCAAGCATTCGCCCGAGCCAATAAAGCGCGCCATCCGCATCGCTGTCGCGCATGCTTTTATGCAGCGCAGAAATAATGTTGTAGTGCTCCTCGCCTTTTTTGTCGTAGCGCACAAACTTGCGCTGCAAAATTTTCTGAATTTCATCAAAGGTAATCTGCTCTTTTTTGGCTAGTTTCAGAACAATGTCAAGATTATTGAGCATCGCGCGGGCATCACCGTTAGCTGCTTTGACAAGATAGTTCTTGCCTTCTGCGTCGATTGTAAGCGCAGATTTCGCATTGCCTGCCTCGTCTGCCGGGTCTGCCTCATCCACTCCACCCACCACCTCGGCCACCCAGCCAACCCCCTCGCCCGCTTTTTTCAACCCTCGTTCCAAAATTTTCATCAATGCATGATCGTCCAAACTTTTAAACACAAACACTTGCGAACGTGAAAGCAAAGCCGAAATCACCTCAAAGGAAGGATTTTCAGTAGTAGCGCCAATCAAGATGATCGTGCCATCCTCGGCATGCGGCAAAAGCGCATCCTGCTGCGACTTACTGAAACGATGGATTTCATCCACAAACAAAACCGTGCGCTGGCCCATTTTTTTACGGTCTTTGGCCCGCACGATCACTTTACGCAGCTCCGGCACACCTCCCGTAACCGCACTCATCAACTCAAAATCAGCTTTGGTTTCATGCGCGATAATATTGGCTAGTGTGGTTTTACCCGTGCCCGGCGGTCCATAAAAAATCGCGCATTGCAGCTTGTCTTCCCTGATAAGTTGTTGCAGCAGCTTGCCCTCACCCACAATCTCTTCCTGCCCGAAAAATTCATCCAAGGTTTTTGGCCGGAGCGAGTACGCGAGGGGTTCGTCTGAATGATGCATAAATTAACAATAAAAATCTGCCCATATTTTCTTTCACTCCAATAAAAAACTCCAGACAAAATTCAAAAATCCTGCTGACACAAAGGTAAAATTATTGGTGAGTATATGCTCACCATCTATACTATGACACACCTTGGTATCGCGGTGTCGTTTCCCGAATTTTCAAAAAAAGCTGAAAGGTTTTTTGCGCTAGGCAAAGGGCAAAAAATGAATTAGAGCAGGAATTGATCGTGGTGCTGATGACAAAAAAGTTTTCGGTTATCTGCTGGACCGCCATCAGCAGTTTCTGATCAGATTGGATTTGGGAGTGAGCGGCTTTTGGAAGTTGCGGGAGAGCTGCACAAAGTTTCCATACTGACGGCCCATATGAAAGAAGCCGGATATCGCCGGGTGAAATTGCTGTTAATCTGGTTGGCGGAAATACCGGCAACCACTGGTATTTTTAACCACGCTCAACCCCAAAACGCTCAAACAGGCCATCAATATCGCTAAGGAACCTCTGAAAAACTCCAGATCGTAGCGAAATTTTCAGAATTTTAGGCGAAAATGACGAAGCTCGAGGAAGCATATCAGGGAGATACGCTGACGAGAGATTCGTCATTTGCAGCCAAATTATGGAAATTGCAGCAGGTGTGGAGTTTTTCAGAGGTTCCCTAAACTATATTTGAAGCGCTGGAAGATCGAAGACTATTACCGCTTCATTAAAACCAGGCTGGATCTGGAAACCATGATGATTCAAAAACCGGAGCGTGTTGATGGGCTTTTAACTTTGGTACTGATCGCCAGTGCCTTTTTAATGAAGCTGGAACAGCGGAGGAGAGATTTTATTTTCGACTGGTATTATCAAAAATGGTTAAAACAAAATCAGGTTGGCTCATCCTGGTCAGCAATATCCCGATTCATTCAGAAAATTTTCAAATCATGGCAATTAATCTTTCGCATCAACCATCCTCCTCCAAATCCTTATCAGCTAGCCCTTATCCCGCTCTAATTCATTTTTTGCCCTTTGAAAATTCAGGAAACTACACGAAACCATCTATTGCGAAAAATGTTATCTGGAGGCAGTATACTAGAGCTTTTCCCTAAGCTTTTGTATGCAAAAAACCTGTCCAGAGTGCCAAGCCAGTTTTGAAATTACGGATGAAGATCTAAAATTTTACGAAAAAGTTGCGCCCATTTTTGCAGGAAAAAAATACCTTATTCCACCGCCAACCTTATGTCCGGACTGCCGTGCACAACGCAGAATGGCTTGGCGTAATGAACGAAAACTTAGCTTAAGAAAGTGTGATCTGTGTAAAAAAAGCACGCTTTCCATGTACCATGAAAAGGTGGCTTTTCCAGTCTACTGTTCGGACTGTTGGTGGAGTGACAAGTGGGGTCCCTGGCAGTATGGTCAGGATTTTGATTTTAAAAGGCCGTTTTTTGAACAGTTCATGGAACTTGCAAACCAAGTACCACATTTTGCTTTGGCAGTTTTGGGCCCCACTATGGAAAATTCAGACTACTGTAATCAAGCTGGATATTTAAAAAACTGCTATCTTCTTTTTAATTCTGATCAGTCCGAACAATGCCTTTATGGGAAAGGCGTGAACCGTTGTTTTAACTGTGTGGACTGCTTTAAAGTGTACGACTGCCAGAGCTGTTATGAATCCCTCAACTGCAATAATTGCTCATTCTCAAGCTATCTTTTGGACTCCCATAATTCAAGTGAATGCCATTTTTCAAGCAATCTCATTGGCTGCAATAACTGTTTTGGATCAGTCAATTTGCGTAATAAACAGTTTTGCTTTTTTGATGAACAGCTTTTTCCAGAAGAGTACAAACTGCGTGTTGAAAAAATCATCAAAGAAAAAACACCTCAACAAATTTGGCAGCAGTTTGGCGATTTTCGACAGCAGCACATTATGAAATGGATGCAGGAACGCAACACCGAAAACTGCACCGGCGACTATTTGGTGCAGTGCAAAAACTGTTTCAGCTGTTTTGATTCAGAATTTCTTGAAAACTCTAAATACTGCTGCGACCTCAAGAAAGGTGGAAAAATAAGTTTCGAAAATTACGATATTTCCTATTTTGGAGAGGGGGTAGATGCCTCATATGAAGGCTCAGTCATTGGCTATAATGCCAATCATGTTCTTTTCTGTGAAGATGTCTGGCAGTCACACGATGTGTTTTATTCCCAGTTTTGCATGCAAAACTCTCATGACTGTTTTGGCTGTGTTGGTTTAAAACATGGCGAGTACGGAATTTTCAATAAAAAATATTCCAAGGAAGAGTATGAGAAATTGGCATCAAAAATTATTGAACACATGGAAAAAACAGCTGAATGGGGCGAGTTTTTCAGCATAAAATTTTCTCAATTTGGTTATAACGAAGCTACTGTTTTTGAGTATTTCCCCCTGGAAAAAGAGGAGGTTTTAGAAAAAAAATGGCCCTGGTATGACGAAAAAGATCCGGACTATTCCAACGTAAAAAAGGTAATACCAGCAAAGCAGTTGCCACGAACCATTGCAGAAGTCGGTGAAGATATTTTAGATTCCGCCATTCAGTGCGAACAAACTAGTAGACTTTTTAAAATCCAAAAAGCAGAGCTGAATTTTTATAGAAAAATGAACTTGCCCCTGCCTCATCTTCACCCTGATGTGCGCCACTTGAAACGCTTGGCTCTGCGCAATCACAGAAAATTACACGATCGAAAATGTGCTCAATGTTCTCAAGACATTCAAACTACCTACGACTCAAAGCGACCAGAAAAAGTCCTCTGTGAAAATTGTTATTTGAAAGAAATTTATTAAGATCAGCACTTACTCAAAATTCTATGCAAAAACCCTGCCAACAATGCGGTGCCACTTTCCAAATCACTCCGGAAGATCTGGAACTTTACCAGAAATTTGAAATCGAACCGCAACCTTTGTGTTTTGAATGTGATCAAAAACAGCGGCTCTGTTTTCGCAATGAGCACGCTCTTTACACCCGCAAATGTGATGCCACCGGCGAAACTATCATTTCAATCTATGCTCCAGATAACCCCTACAAAGTTTACAAAAGCGATTATTGGTACAGTGATAAATGGGATCCACTTGAGTACGGACAGGAGTTTAATTTTCAGCGGCCATTTTTTGAACAACTCAAAGAGCTGCAGTTAAAAGTTCCACGTTTGGCCTTAAACAATATCAATCCAGAAAATAGTGACTACTGTAATAGCTGTATTGGTAACAAAAACTGCTATTTGGTTTTTGGCGGCGACTACAATGAGGATTGCATGTATGGAACACTCTGCATGAAAAATAGATCCAGTCTGGATTTGGACATTTTAAGCAATGAAAATGAGCTTTGCTACATGCTGAGCGATACAGTAAACTGCTACGGTTGCCAATTTGCTTTTAATTCCTCCAACAGTAATAACTGCTACTTCATTAGCGATTGCACCGGCTGCAGCGAGTGTATTTTATCGAATAATCTAAAAAATAAGTCGTATTATATCTTCAATAAGCCATATTCCAAAGAGGAGTATTTTAAAAAGAAAGCAGAGTTACTGAACGGTTCATGGCAGCAGCAGCAAGAAAACTACCGCCAGTTTTTAGAACTATTAAAAAGACGAACAGTCAACTTCGCCAACAATATTTCTGCTGAAAACTGTACCGGTGACTACATCAAAAATAGTCAAAATTGCCACAACTGCTACGACGTTACCGGCTCACAGGATGGCAATAATGTCATTCTTGGGTATGTGACTAAAGATTGCTTAAACAGCTGTCTTTTGGGGCACAAATGCGAGCTTTGTTATAATATAGTTTCAGGGGTCGGAATATATAATACACGCTTCAGTTTTTTTATCGTCGATTCTTCCAATATTGATTACTGCAATTTTGTTGAAAACTGCCAGGATTTATTCGCATGTGTGGGACTTAAACAGAAAAAATATTGCATTTTGAATAAACAGTATTCTAAAGAAGAGTACGTAGTATTGCGCGCAAAAATCATTGAACACATGGAGAAAACTGGTGAATGGGCGAAATTTCTCCCTAAAGATTTATCCTGTTTTGGCTATAACGAAACGACTGCCCAGGATTACTATCCTTTAACCAAAGAGCAGGCGCTGAAAGAGGGATTTCAGTGGAGAGATGAGGAAAATAAGCACATCCAGCCACAAACCTACAATATGCCTGACCAGATTAAAGATGTTCCGGACAGTATTTCCAGTGAAATTTTTGTCTGCCAAGCTTCCACCGCATGGGGTTCAGGCTGCGGCAAAAATTTTAAAATCATCCCACAGGAACTGAAATTTTACCGTCAGATGAATATTCCGCTCCCACACCAATGCCCAAACTGCCGCCATATTTTTAGAATGAGTTTGCGTAACCCGCGCAAATTATGGGAGCGCCACTGCGCTAAATGCGGTACAACTATTCAAACCAGTTATTCGCCGGAAAGGCCCGAAACCGTTTACTGCAAAAAATGTTATCTAAAGGAGATTTATTAATTTCATCGATAAACTTCCCTGCGATGTGCAATTTTTACTACCAAAAAAGTAATATTTTTATTCTGATTACTTTTAAAAAAAAGTAATAATCTATAGCCACCCATACGCAAGCGGTGTGTAGCCAATGGAATTTCTTGAATGCTTTTTAAAACTGAAAAAATATCTGAATGATTTTTTAATATTTGAAGTTTTCTATGTACTCTTTCCTGAATATCTGGAGGAAGTTTAAAGTATTGTTTTCGAGCATATTCTGTAAAAACAAATGTAATCATCAAAATCGACTAAATAATTAAAGAACTCTCTCCAGAATCGTGTGATTTTTTAAATTCTTTCTGCAATTTCTTCTTATTTTTCATCATTTCATAGTCCTCCATATACTCATTGATGAGCTCGTCACAACCGTCAAAATAGGGCAGCAGCACAATTTTCCCCTGTCCATGGTTGGTGACAATATAGGTTTTTTCGTTGATAGATTCTGAAATGGCACCGATTTTTTGTTGCAATTGGGTAGTAGTAATAATATGTGACATAATATATGATTAAATATATAGAATTACACATATATTATCATATATACATCGTGAATGTCAAAAGCATCATATCATCCGGTTATGATCAAAACCTAAATTTTTCATAAACTGCTAAAGCGCAATAAAACTGCTAGCACCCAGCCACGCCAGATTAAAAATTGCTCGCTGCGAGCGTGCGTACACGGGACTTTCAAAAATCATCCCAATCAACTCTTCCGGATTTAAAGAAATGACCGCAACTTTATTATCGTAAATCGTAATTTCGTGCTCAAACCAGAACTCCTTGGGATTAACATACAAAATCTCAATCAGTTCCGGTGGAAAATTAGCAGGATAGTATTTTTTCGTATACTGAAAAGCCTCTTTGCTGGAAGGGCAAATAATGCGTGTTTTAAGTTGTTTCTTCATCTTCTTTTCCGCATACTGGCTGATATAATCACCTATCAAATCGCTCACGCTTTTGAGGTTTGAATAGCCCAGGAGCTCTTTTTTAGCCGTCAGCGTATCTTCCAAAATATTTTTCAACCCATCCATCCCTTCAAAATATTTGATCTTGGGTTTGAGCGCCAAAGTATTGGTGATCGACAAAAGTTCAGGAAGAATTTTCCTGGCATATAGGGCTTTTTCTTCCAGCATGTTGGCGATTTTTTGCGGAGGCTCGGGCGAATAATAGCGAACATTATCTTTAGTGATGTAGCTGGCCAGCCCTTTTTTAATCAGATTTTCAAGAGTATGGTAACAATTAACACGTGGCAATTTGGCTTTGCGAGCAATTGCACTCACGTAACCGCCACCAAGTTCCAGAAGTGTAATATAGGCTTTGCCTTCGGTTTCGGTCAGGCCAAGAAAATCAAAATCGGGATAGAACATGGGATTAACAATAATGTTGTAAAATACTTTCTACAGATAATATACACTAATCCATGATGGGAAAACAGCCTTAAATGAAGCATTAATTGATATATTATGGTTTTATATAATTGCTTGTTAGTTTACATAATACAACAACATGCTATTAATTAATCATGCTAAAATCTTGCCGCCAGTGCACTACAAAATTTGAGATCACGGATGAAGATTTAAAGTTTTACGACAAAGTTTCGCCGGTCTACGAAGGCAAAAAATATCAAGTACCTCCTCCAACATTATGTCCCAATTGCCGCCAACAACGCCGCTTCACTTTTCGCAATGAACGAAAACTCTATCACCGCACGTGTGGTCTTTCGGGGAAAAGTGTGATTTCAAATTATGGCCAGCATACGGGAATAGAGGTCTATGAACAGCAAGAATGGTGGACCGATAAATGGGATGCAAAAAACTTTGCTCAAGAATTTAATTTCGACCGGCCTTTTTTTGAGCAGTACAATGAATTACAAATGAAAGTGCCGCAATTAGCGCTTTCGGTCTGGCATTCAGAGAATAGTTCCTACTGCAATTATGTAGGAAATGTAAAAAACTCCTATCTGATTTTTGGCTCCGTATACAGCGAAGACTGCTATTATGGGTCGCCTTACTATTCCAAAAACTGCCTCGACACTTTAGTCGTCCGTGAGTGCGAAAACTGTTATCAATGCATTGATTCTCGCAAACTCTACGAATGTTTTTATTGTCAGGATTGTCACAGCTCCAACAACCTTATCTACTGTTTTGATCTCCAGGGCTGTAAAGACTGTATTGGCTGTGCGGGGCTTCGTAATAAACAATATTACATTTTCAATCAGCAGGTTTCTCCAAAAGAGTTCCAGGAATTTAAAAAGAAACTCGATTTTTGTGACCCGCAAACTCATCAAAAGTTAAAAACTGAACTCGAAAAATTAAAACTCAAAATTCCACACCGTTACATGCAAAGTAAAAATGCCGAAAACGTGAGTGGAAACTATATCTATCAGGCCAAAAATGTCACCAACTCTTTTTATACGGATCGATGCGAGGACTGTCGCTACTGTGCACAGGTAGTGGATTTGAAAGACTGTTACGACAATAATTACACTGAAGAAAATGAACTTTGCTACGAATATTTGGGAGCCTATCAGGTTAGCACAACCATCTTTTCCAGATTTTGTAATCGTATTTCTGAGAGTTTCTATTGTGATAGCTGTTTTAATTCCAAAAATCTTTTTGGCTGTATTGGCCTGCGCAATGCCAAGTATTGTATTTTGAATAAACAGTATTCTAAAGAAGAGTACGAAAAACTGGTGCCACAAATCATTGAACATATGGGGGGAAAGGTGCAAGCACACGGTGCGAGCGCGCAACAAACGAAGAATCTGGCTTCGCCGGTTCTGAGCGCAACGGAGCTTACAAAAAAAGGATGGGGAGAGTTTTTCCCGATCAATATTTCACCTTTTTGCTATAACGAATCGGTGGCAAATGAGTACTTTCCATTAACAAAAGAGCAAGTAATAAAAATGGGCGGAACTTGGAAAGACGCCGATGAAATAAACCGCTATGAAGGCCCACAAATGAAGCCCGATCAAAACATTAAAAAAGTCCCCGATGAAATCACCAAAAATATTTTGACCTGTGGCGAATGCCAGAAAAACTACAAAATCATCGATCCGGAATTAAAGTTTTATCGGAAAATGAGTTTGCCCATTCCTCAAGCTTGCCCAGACTGTCGGCACAAAGCCCGCCTATCCATGCGCAACCCTCGCCAACTTTACGACAGAAACTGTTCAAAATGTAACCAACCGATCCAAACCACCTACGCACCTAATCGACTGGAAAAAATCCTCTGTGAGAAATGTTATCTGAAAGAGGTTTATTAGGGATTCATTCATTGATCAATGAAGGCTTTCCGAAATTGCCAGAATAAAGTCGCTTCGAATAGCCCGTCACTTTTTGAATAAACGCTTTCACCGTCTTTTTGTCTTTCTTTTTGAGCTTCCGATAGCCAATTTTTAGCAGAAACCTCTGCAGCCACTCATATGTTTCCTGTTTTGAATCCGGCTTTAAGGCCATCTCCGAACTCGCTTTGAGAAAGTGTTCAATTTGGCTTAAACTGGTGATGTGTGAGATGTTCATATTGATTGTCATGAATTAACTATGACACTCACACACCTTTTCTGAAATTTTCAGGGGCCATTTTGCGTTGGAATCCATACCCGGTTCAGGGGCCAAATAGATTTAGACAAGACGGATCGCGCCATTGACAAACAAAAAATCTAACCATACAATAAGTCGCCTTTATTAAACGAAAAATATGCATCACGAAGAACCCGTAGTTGACACTATGGAAACAGCTGACACCGAACCGGCATCCGGAAAAAAAATCAGGGTCCCTGCTGACCACGTTGCCTCTGAAGACCCCACGGAAATACACAAAACAAGACGTGAAAAAATGGGCCCGTATACTGAGCTTGATGAAGAGGCAAAAGCCAAAATTGACCGTGGTCTTATCAAAAGAATGGTCATGGAATTGAGCGGTGACAATATTGGAAATCCTGAAAAACTGGAATTCAGGAAAACCGATAAGCCCAAAGAAATCGCAGCCATGATCGCCGGAGTTAATGCCCGACTGGACAGAATTGTCCCAAGGCCATCGCAAAAATAATCCAGCTCCGGTTCTTGCCAAAAATGTTTTTTTTGCGTACCTTGGATGCAACCGGCCCCTAAGCTCGTTGTGCCTGCCTAGCCATACCAATTCTTAACTTCCAAAATCATGAAATACGAAGCCAAGCCTCTGCCCTTCAAAAAACAGCTCACGGGTATTTCGGAAAAAACACTCCAAATTCATCACGATAAGCTGTACGTAGGCTATGTCAACAAGCGCAATGAAATCGAAGAAAAACTCGCAACTACTGATCGCTCAGCCGCAAACGCCACCTATAGCGAATACGGCGAACTTAAGCGCGAAGAAAGTTTTGCAGCCAACGGCATCTATCTTCACGAATATTATTTCAACGTGCTCGGCGGCGAAGGCGCACCTAGCGGAGAGCTTATGGAAGCCATTACAAAAGAATTCGGCTCCTATGAAAAATGGCTTGAGGACTTCAGGGCCGCAGGCATGGTCGCGCGCGGATGGGTTGTGCTCGCCTACGATTTTAATGATGGTCGATTGCACAATTACCTTTGCGACAGCCACAATCACGGTGGCATCTGGGGCGCAATTCCGGTCATTGTGCTCGACATGTACGAACACGCCTACTTTATCGATTACGGCTCGGATCGCAAAACCTACATTGAAGATTATATGAAAAACCTCAACTGGCAGACCGCCAATGATCTCTATCGCAGCATCAAAAGGTAAACTAAATTGCTGATTTTTAATTGTTAATTGCCAATTCACATGCCCGCCAAAAAAACCAAAGGAGACATCCAGAAAGCCCGTCCGCACGAAAAAAACAATCGTGAAAAAAGATTCTTCCTCGATAAACGCAAACGCTATTTAACAACCAAACTGATATGCAAATATTGCCGGGCGATTTATGACGGCAAAGGCTGGGAACCATTCGAAAAACTTGATCCGAAAATGATTGACCAGCTCCACATGAGCATTTGTCCGGCCTGCCACGAAGAAAAAGAACACGTTTCTGACGGCGTGCTGCATTTAAGCGGCGATGGGGTTATCAAAAACAAAAACGAAATCAAAAATCTCATCCATAACACTGCTGCACATGAAGAGTCGCGCGACATTTTAAACCGCGTTGAGCGCATGGATGAAAAAGACAACACTGAAATGATTGTCTACACAACCAAAAACCAGCTTGCAGTTGAAATCGGCCAAAAAATCGCCGATGCTTTTAAGGGAGGAAAACTCGACATCCACTGGTCCAAACAGGACAAACCGGTTGAAGTGTGGTGGCATCATGATTGATTTTTCAAAATGAAAATTGTTGTTGACAGAAATCTGTGTATTGGTGCCGCACCCTGTGTGGCAGTAGCCGGAGCAGTCTTCCAGCTCGATGAAGAAGGAAAAGCAATTGTCATTGATGAGCACGGCGCGGATGACGCCACCATTACTTTAGCCGCAGAAGCGTGCCCAGTACGGGCGATCTTTCTGATCGAAGAAACCACCGGCAAACAGCTTTACCCTTTGAACTGAATTTCCATGGAAATCGACCCCAGGCAGGCCAAAGAAGCTCTTCAGCAAATCCAGAAAGCGCAAAAAATAGTTATTATTTCGCACCGCAATCCCGATGCCGACACCATCGGCAGCAATCTGGCCCTCCGCCAGGTTTTTGAAAAATACGGCAAACAGGTTATTTCCGCATGCGTGGATGCTCTTCCTGCAAATCTCGGGTTTTTAAAAAACATCGAAAAATATCAGCAGAATTTTGCGCCGCACGAAATGGATCTCATTATCTGTGTTGATGCGGGATCACCGGACCAGGCTGCTTTTATAAAACAATATCCGGATCTGTTTTCAGGAAAAATTCCGGTCATCAACATCGATCATCACGCTTCAAACAACCATTATGGCACGCTTAACATCGTTTTTCCCGGTGCGGCATCAACCACCATCATCATCTATCACCTTTTGCTGGCCTGGGGTGAAAAAATCAGCAAAAATATGGCAACATGTCTGCTTTATGGCCTTTATTACGACACTGGCAGCTTCATGCACTCCAATACCAGCGACGGGGTTTACACGGTTGCAGGAAAACTGATTGAAGCTGGCGCGAATTTGGAGGTGATCGTTAAAAATCTTTTTCATCACAATTCCATCGACCAGCTGCGACTTTGGGGCAAAGTCTTTAGCGAGGCCGAGCTCACGAATAAAAATGTGGTTGTCGCAGGAGTGAGGCAGGAAGATTTTAAAAAAACAGCAACCGGATCAACCGATTTATCAGGGGCGATCGATTATCTAAGCATGGTCAAGGGTAATCTTTTTGCGACGATCATCAGCGAAGACGGCAAAGGCAATATCCGCGGATCGCTGCGCACCAAAAAAAATGATGTCAATCTTTCCGAAATTGCCGGAATGCTTGGCGGAGGAGGACATGAAAAAGCCTCAGGCTTCACATTTGAAGGCGAGCTGAAAAAAGAAATCCGCTGGTCAATCAAATGAAGCAGGCGTCAATCCATAATCAGCTTAAAATCTTTTAAAGCAAAAGCTCATTTGCTACGATCTCGCAGGACAATGATGTTGGTGGACACTGGCCGTACAAATTCTAATTGTTAATCAAAATGATTCTTCGCATTCGTAAACGTGACGGACGCATTGTCGATTTTGACCAGCATAAAATCACCCAGGCGATCTGGAAAGCTGCCAAAAGCGTTGGCGGAACCAACCTTGAACTCAGCGAAAAAATTTCGAACCAAGTTTGCGCAGTGCTGGAAGTATTTTTCAAGGATCAGCAGAATATCCCCAATGTTGAGCAGATTCAGGATCTGGTTGAAAAAATTCTGATTGAAAACGGCCATGCCAAAACTGCCAAAGCTTACATTCTCTACCGCGAAGAACGCAGCAAAATACGCGCCCAAAAAGCTGAACTGGGGGCAGATGAAACAAAACTGCTAGCAGACGCCCTTAAAATCCTGCAAAAACATTTTATTATAAAAGACGGAGACGGCAAAATGCTGCAAAAGCTTGAACCTTCTGCCAATTTCAACGCCATACCGCGACTGACACAGGAGACCACTCTGTCCCGCATCGAAGAAGTTTTACCCCCGCCGATTACCAGCGGGGAGCTTTCAGAAAACCAGATCCGCGTGCAACGAAAAACGCTTGCGCCTTTCAAAAACCTTAAACAAAAACACTGCCCCAAATGCGGCGAACTTACGCAGACAGGCAATAATTGCCTTATGTGTCTGCACTGCGGATTTTCCGCGGGCGTTGTTTAAATCTTTTCTTTAGACCATGGGTTACCCGGAATCCTTAAAGGAGTTTGATGCTCCGACCCGTAAACAGCTTGAGGCTCTTTCGAATGACAGCGCCAACACCAATTCTCTGGCCGCAATCAATCGCTTAAAAGAGAAAATTAACGCGAGCATCTGGCAATCCGATGAGCTCAGCAAAAAGGACAAAAAACAGCTGTATTTCGAACTGCAGGCCGCCAATGACGTAAGCCCCCAGGAAATCGGCAAAGTGGCCGAAAAAGTACAAAGCGTCATCAGTGAAAGTAAAAAAGCCATCTCAAGCTTTACCGGCGAGATTCAGGCGCATCGTGAAACAATCGGCGCAAATGTTGAGCAGGAATTAAAAAAATTCAAAGAGCTGTCACTTGCGGAAAAACTTTCCTATGCCGAGGAGCTCGTTAAGAGACGGGAAAACATCAGTTCATATATAAAACTGCTGGAAGAAAACAAAATTCACTTCCGCGCTTCATCGCGCAAAAGAAAACTGGCGATGTTCAAGGAGCTTGACCTGGCTCAACAAAAGGACGAAATCGAGCACCAGTTCGGGGAAAAATTAAAAATCCGGGCGGGCATCACTGCAAAATTCCAGTCTTTTGACGAGGAACACCAGAGGCTGATCTCCAATTTTTACGAACTTTCCATTGAAGAACGGGATAAAGCAGTCGGCAGACTGGAAAAACTCATTGAGGAAAAATATCATGCGATCCTGAACGGCAAACTGTCAAAACACATTTCAGCCAAAAGCAGAGAGTGGGCCCTAAAATCTTTTGGAAAGCTAACGATCCCGAAACGCGAACAGGCCCTGAAAATGCTGGAAGCGCACATGCGACACGAAGCGGAACTAAGTTTCAAATTTGAAAAATTCCCGCCAAAAATCAGGGCAAAACATCAGAAATTTTTTGATCTCACCTACGAAGAAAAAGAACAGGAACTTGCCAAAATGAAAATCGAACTTGAGGAAACAAATAAACTGGATGGGAAGATCGCTGCGCTAATTGACGAGTACGAAGAAAAACTCGACCAGGAAGAGCAGCAAGGTACGATTTCCCATGAAACCAATGTCGCTTTTAAAGACTGGATTACGGAACAAAGCCTTGAAAAGATCAGGGCGGCCAACAAAGAAACGGCTTTTGAAAGCCAAATGCGACCACGGCGCAAACTGCTTGCAGACTTCAGAAAAATGCTCGCCCAAAAAAAGCTTACGCCCGCACAGCGAAAAACCAGGCTGGAAAAATTTAAAGCTTTATCAGGTCATGAACGGCTGGAAGAATATCAGAAGCTCAAGGGTGCAAAAGATCTGACCAATACTGACGAAAAAATCGAAACAATAAAAAACATTGATGAACAGGTGTTATCCATGAAAAAAACCGCTGCAGCATTTGAAGAAAGTTTTAAAATGGATGAAGCGGAAAAAATGTACAGGGCAATTCTGGTTCTGACCGACAACAAAGACGGGCATGCACAAAATCGGCTCAAAGAAATAAGCGGGCAAAAAATGCAGATTAAAAGTGCGCTTGAAAAAGCCAAAGCTTCATCAACATTCAAACATGAGCAAACCGCTTTCACGCTTGGTAAATTACTGGCGACCGCAGCCTGGAAAAGTGAACTGCTTCACGGCGGCGCAACCACCAGCGGAGCTAAAAACAAAGATTTAAATTCTGTTGATCGGAAAATGCAGGAGGGACTCCAGGAAATGACCGCTGGCAGCATGATCGTCAAAAAAAGCCGGGCTGAAAAAGTGAGGACGATTGATCTTGCCCGGCTGCACATGCTTGATGGCAACCGGTTTGAAGAACTCAAAAGAACATACGCTCCACTGCAGCAAGATGAACAGGCAACTTTAAACCGCAAAGAACTGCAGATGGTCGACAAGGACGGCAAAAAAATCACTGGCAGACAGGCGCTTGACGAAGTCGCAAACAAAGAAAAAGCTCTGCAAAAAGTCCTGTTTGAAAGGACCGCCCGCGAACTTGCGCTCTTGACCGCCAGGGCTCCAAATCCAGCAATGCGCAAAATGATGGAAAAGGAAGTCGCTAACACCGGACTGGAAGTGGATCTTATGCAGCAAGCAGCAGCGTGATGGGTGCCATGTGATGGGTGCCAAGAATTCACAAAAAAGCCTTTTCATGCTATCATAAAAGGATTTTTAGTCCTTCAGCATGCTTATTTCCGATTTTCTGGCGCTGACAATGATGCTTTTTGTGCTCCTGATGCTTGCAACAGCAATGGTAAGCCTTTTTATCCGCGTGCCTTATGTCCCCACGCGTATGAGGGTAGCCAGGCGCATAATTGAAGTTGCCAAACTAAAAAAAGGTGAAATTGTTTACGATCTGGGTTGTGGCGATGGTCGACTGCTGCTGGAAGCGGAGAAAAAAACCAAAATCGATGCTCGCGGTTATGAGATGGCGCCAATCCCCTATCTTCTCGCAAAACTCAAAAAATGGTTTCACGGCTCAGAAATGCACATCTACATGAAAAACTTTTTTCATGGCAGTTTAAAAGACGCGGATGTTATTTTTTGCTATCTTGGTCCTGAAACGATGGACAGATTAAGCAAAAAATTTAGACACGAGTGTAAAAAAGGCACGCGCATTATCAGTCACACCTTTCACCTCAACGGTTTCAGGCCAAAAAAAATCTGGCATAAAGACGCCAAAAACAGGCTGCCAACTATTTACGTTTATGAAAAATAAATCTACCATCGTCGATATGATCAGCGTTATTGCAATTGTCCTGACGCTGCTCCTGGTTTTGTATATCACTCCTGCCGGAACTTTCAATTTTTTCAATCTGGCGCTGATGTTTGTGATTCTCGTACCAACTGTCATCGCTCTCATCACCGGCGCACCTTTTGTGCCAACGCCCATGCCTGCTGTAAAAAAACTGCTTGAATTAGCCAAGATTAAAAAAGGCGAAAAAGTCTACGATATCGGCTGCGGCGATGGACGCATGGTTTATCTGGCTGCCAAAATGTATGGCGCCGATGCTACCGGCTTTGAGCTGTCACCGCTGGTTTATTTTCTTGCGCGGCTGCGCAAAATTTTCTGGCATTCCAAAGCCAAAATCGTTTTTGGAGATTTTCGACGGCACAACCTGAAAGACGCCGACGTCATCGTCTGCTATCTGCTGCCTGAACCGCTGGCCAGACTCCAGTCCAAACTCGAAAAAGAATTAAAACCCGACGCCAGAGTAGTTTCGTACGCATTTCGGATCGGCAACTGGAAAGAAAAGCACCGTGAAGCTAAAAATCCGCAGAAAAATATCGCCCCGATCTGGGTATACCAAATATAAAATACGAAAGTAGAGCCCATCTCAAAAACTATTTTACCTGCCTTGGCTTGACTTCTTCCAGCGGCAATTTGACCGCATCGATTTTGTAGGCGCCTTCCTCATTAACAAGCAGCAACTCAACCGGAATCTGCTGATCGGAAGTAGCCACCGTCCCCTGCACATCAATCAAATTATTTTCAGTTGTGCTGGAATTCCAGTAAGCACTTTCATACCTGTCGAGCAGCGATTTTTTGAGCATGGCCGTAAATTTTTGAAGCGTATTTGCACTGCGAAATTTTGTGGAAGTAAGAACATAAGAGGCCTCCGGACCGTCTTTTTTCAAAACCGCAAAAAAATGATCAACGGTTTTTGCAGGCGATCCGCTAAAAAAATAAAAAGCCAGACCGCCGCCAACTCCAAACAATATCAGCAATACGAGCATCAAAGGAACAACTGTTTTTCTCATCGTTAAAAATAAAATTACACACATGCTAATACGGCCACGATCAAATTGCAATGGAAGCAAAGGGAAGATGGGCAAAAAGATGAACACCAAAAATTAAAATCTTCAAAAGCAGCCACGAAACAGCGGTAAACAGGCCTGCTAACGGCCACAAAAAAAATGAAATAACCAGTGCTGCAAAGGAAAAAAGCATGATAAAAGGAATCAAAGGCAGAAAAAGAATATTGGCCAGAGGAGCAATCAGCGAAAAACGTCCGAAATAGTAAAGAATAAGAGGCGTTGTAAAAATCTGCGCCGAGGTGGTTACCGCAAGTTCATCGACCAAAAATGCCGGCAGGGATTTTGGCAAAAGTCTCGCAAAAAAGCCCTCCAGCAAAGGCATAGCCAGCACGAGCCCTAGCGTCGCGCCAAAAGAAAGCTGAAAAGAAAGATCGGAAAGCAGCATGCGCGGATTTAAAAAAACCATCACCCCCGCGCTGAAAAGCAGAATGAGCAGACCATGACTTTTGCGTCCGGAAAATACTGCCAGAATCACAAAAAATCCCATCCAGGCTGCGCGAATGACACTTGCTGAAAAACCCGTAAATAAAAGAAAAAGCAAAATGCCGCCAAGCATGCCAAAAAACCTAACCCTTCTCGAAAAAAAACGCAGCATCAGGCCAAAAATCGTAATCATAAGCGTAATATTATAACCTGAAATAGCGAGCACATGGGTCAAACCAGCACGATTAAAATCGTCGAGAATTTCAGCAGGGATAGTGCGCCGAAGCCCCATCAAAAGACCGGCAACCAGACTTGCTTCAGGTTCGCTAAAAATTTCATTGATGCGGTCACTGAGCGTTTTCTTGATCGCAAAGACCAGATCCCAAAAAGAACTACCCAGATGACTACCCAGCTTTTTAAGGCGTGGACGGACGGAAAGCACATAAATATCATCCTTTGCCAGACTGTCGGCGTAAGAAAATTTTTCAAAAGTTGGCGGAGCAAGCAGACTGCCTTCCACCTGCAAAAAATCACCATAATAAAATTGCGGATAACGATCGGTTTTAATCAAAATTTTTCCATGCACTGGCACCCAGTTTTTCAGTAAAATTTTCCGGCTTTCCAAAGTCAGATATTGCCGATCGGAACGCACATCAACCTCTGCCGAGATAATTCCCTGGATTTTAAAAAAATGCTTTGCTCTGTAATAAGCCAAATCTGTAGGACCAAAAACCGGCACGGTCCAAAAAAATCTGCCCATGCCGATTGCAAACCAGCACAAAACCCAGGCAGACAGACGTAAAAAAAGCCGCAAATCTTTGCGAAGAAAAAACAGACAGGAAAGCGCAATCAGAAAAAATACAAGTGCCTGCAAAAAAGGAGCGAATCCCGCCATGGCAACGCCAAGCAAAAAAGCGCAGAGGCAAAAGATAAAAAGACGAACTCGACCCATAGACAAAAAAAACACTCCTGACCTAAGTCAGCATAATCAAAGGAAATTAAAAAAATCTAAATTCTTTCTAAATTCGTTCCCCCGTAATCCGCATTTCTTTTTGGCACTAACTTATCTCCACTGTCTGCACTATCTGCACTATCTGCACTATCTGCACTATCTGCACTATCTGCACTAACTTATCTCCACTGTCTGCGCTTATTTCACTTTGGCAGCACCGGACGGAGCGGGCACGCCACCTGCAGAAGGCGGCATCTTAAGAGTGGGAACCGTCCCAGAAGGCAGTGGTGCAGGTGGGACTGTGCCATCAAGGCCCAGACCGGCTCCCAGCAAAGGAGCAATGACCTGTTCAATCGGAAAATCAGTGCTATCTGCAGGAACCTCAACTGCAACCGGCTGATTAAACTGCGCAAGGGTCACCTTCAGTGCAATCGTTCCTGTGAACGCATCCGCGCTCGCGCTATCGCCGTTCAGATGGATATCCGCCAAAAACTGGTTAAAAACACCGCTGTCTTTGGAAACCCACAAATCAGCATTCATATCAAAGTTTTTAAAGCCAGATTCGATATCCTGCCTGTCAGTCGGAGAAATGGTTTTACCCTGGATCTCAGCTGTCTTTGAGAGAAATTCAGTCATGGCCACCTTGTCCAGCACACCATGATAATGATAACTTTTTCCAGCCTGCACATCATCGATACCTACAAAACGCAGGTCCTTAAAAAAGTCGGTTTTATAAAAAAGATCCTGCATTTTTTTATCTTCAGTAGACAAATCCGCTTTGCCGCCATTTGCCAATGCATCAGAAAATTTCTTCAGGAGCTCTGGAGGAATGGCGATTTTCCACCATTTGCCAGCGTATTTATCTATAAAATCTTTTGGAATCGGAGAAAGACCGGAACCACCAGGAAGCGCATCCAGCATCAATTTTGCCAGATTAAAATATAGCGCATCCTTGTTAAGACGCATATCAATCGCAGCAGAACCATTTTGGCCATCCGAATTTGCGCTTCCGTCAAACTTAAAATTCAAACGCGGATCCAGGGGATCTTTTTTATCAATACCTCCCGCAATGGTAAAATCAAACTTAACCGGTGCCTTTTTTTTAGCTGCAGGATCGGCTGTCTGCGCAACAGTTTTCGGCGCAAGATCACCCTTGATATTCATGTCAAACTGATATGATGAAACTTTTGAGAGTTTGGTCATGGCATCCTTTACAACTTCGGCCGCAGGTCTGCCAGGTTCCTGTGCGCAGGCAAAAAAACCAAGAGCAGTAATCAGCAGAACTCCGCCAACAATTCTTATTTTATTCATATGCAAAAAGATTTATGAAATTTGTGAAAACATCGAACATAGTATCGGGATTAAAAATCTTAGTCAAGGAACCGCTGAAAATATTTGGCCATGCGCCAAGCGCAAAAAAAATCAACTGTTTTTTCCGGAAAAAGTGTCTAAAATGGTACTGATCTATTTTTTTTATGGAATTAAAAAACAAACCGGGCCGCGTTTCCGCATTTGATCCGGGCAAAGCAAAAATCGCCACCATTTTTGGCGGAGCAATTATCGTTTTCGGACTTTTATGGGCCGTTTTTGCGCTTCTCGGCAGCCTCGATTTTTCATCAATCATTTTTTCATTCGGCAAAAATCTGCGCGTGGATGAGTACGGTCACACCAACATTCTTTTGGCCGGCATAGGCGGCGAAGGCCACGATGGCGCCGATCTGACCGATACCATCATGGTTGCCAGCATTGATTATGATCACAAAAAAGTCGCGATGCTTTCAATCCCGCGCGACCTTTATGTGAAAAGCAAAAATATCACCTCAGGCAGCCGCATCAACAACATTTACGCCATTGGTAAAAGCAGGCAAAATTCTGCAGCAGGCATGGAAGATTTAAAAATGGTTGCATCCGAAATTGTCGGCATACCTATTGATTATTTCATCAAAGTCGATTTCAACGGATTCAAAAAAATCGTCGACAGTCTCGGAGGAGTTGATCTGGTTGTAGAAAAAGACCTTTACGATCCTGAATATCCGCTTGGCGAAACCACCAGGTATGAAACATTCTCACTTGGCGCAGGACCACAACATCTGAATGGCGAGACCGCCCTAAAATACGCACGCAGCCGCAAAACAACTTCTGACTTCGACCGCGCACACCGCCAGCAGCAGCTGCTTTCAGCGATCAGGGAAAAAGCATTGCGTCTAAGTCTCCTCACCGATGCCGGAAAAATCAAAGATCTCTATGATGCACTCCATGCCAGCATTGAAACCGATCTGGCCATCAATGAAATTATCGAACTCGCCAAAATCGGCAAGGAATTCGGCAAAGAAAGCATTGTCTCCCGCGTGCTGAGCGACAGTTTTTCAGAGTGCGGAGGATTTTTATATCCACCGGCCAAGGAAAATTTCGGCGGAGCATCAGTGCTGCTTCCTGCCGGCAACAGCTACGATTTCATTCACGATTTCACAAAATTCTATCTGCAAAATCCGGTTTTGGCTTTGGATCAAAGTCCGCTTCAGGTCTTAAACGGAACCAAAATCCCAAACCTCGCCGGCGAAGTCATGAACAGTTTGAGCCGCAACTGTCTTAATATCGTCTATTACGGAAACGCCAAAAACCGCAGTCTGCCGCTTTCCACGATTTACTACCAGCCAGGACCAAAAGGAGAAAAACCGCAGCTGACCGGCTATCTTTCCAAATCCCTTTCGCTCAGAACGCAGGCCGGAATTCCGCCGGAATACCTCAACAATGAAAAAAAACAGGGCACGATTTTTGTGATTGAACTCGGCGCGGATTATCTGCAAAAAAGAATCAAAGATCCTTTTGCCAGCCTGCCCTATTTACTGGCGCCAACACCAAATCCAACGCTGGAAAATCGCACCGGCCAGCCCGGGAGCGCTGCAACCACCCCACCTGACGCCAAAACTCCGGCTACTACCAAAACAGTCCCATCCAAAAAAACAAAATAATTTTATTCCTTGCGCATGTTCACGGCCCTCTTAAATTTTTATATCTCCGGCATTTTATTGGGCGGAAATCCAACTCCTGTGCCTACCCCAAGCCCCAAAACAGTTACAGTACTTTCGGCTTCGGCTGTTCCGCAGCAGAATCCGCGCAATATCGCCCCAATCATCAGGGCAAGATCCGCCATTGCCGTTGATTTAAAAACCGGCATGACCCTTTTTGAAAAGAAGAGCGACGATCATCTGCCAATCGCCAGTATCACCAAGCTGATGACCAGTATCGTGATTCTGGAAAATCATGACATCAATGAAGTAATGATGGTTTCCAAAAAAGCTTCGCAGATCGAAGGATCCAAAGCCTGGCTGGCTCCCGGCGAAAAAATAACAGTTGGCAATCTGCTCTACGCCACACTCGTTCATTCCGCAAACGACGCAGCTTATACTCTTGCTGAAAACGACAGCAAAAGCATTTCCGTCTTTGTGAACAAAATGAATCAAAGAGCGCAGGATCTTGGACTTTTCAATACCCATTTCACCAACCCGATCGGCCTTGATGAGGCAGCAAATTATTCAAGCGCTTACGATCTGACCGTGCTCGGACGATATGCCTACACCAAAAATTTCATTCGCAAAGCATCCGCGCTTAAAGAGCTGGAAATCGCTTCCACCAATGGAAAAACAATCCACAAACTCAAAAGCACCAACGATCTTCTGGGCAGTTATTTAAAAGTGCTTGGACTTAAAACCGGCACCACCGACCAGGCTGGCCAGTGTCTGGTGGCGATCATCGAAAACAGCAAAGGCAATGATATTTTAACGGTTGTACTTGGCAGTTCTTCGCGCTATCAGGAAACAAAAGTGCTGGCGGACTGGGTTTTCCGCTCCTTCACCTGGACTTAAATTTATGATTTCGATGCTCCACCTTTCCCAAACCATCCGCAACCTCCTGCTCATTTTTGGCTCGCAGATAAGCGCTTTTGCACTGACACTGCTGCTTGCGCCATCTTTTATCAAACTGCTGCACAAGTATAAAATCGGAAAACAGATGCGTGAAACCGCTTCTACCGGCGAAAAAGCAAGTACCTTCCAGGAACTCCACCACAAAAAAACCGGCACACCCACGATGGGCGGGATTCTTATTTGGGGCATTACGCTAATTACCATTCTCCTTTCCGGATTTTCAAGCATCATCGGTCTTACTGAGCACTCACTTTTAAACCGCCAGGAAACCTGGCTGCCAATCTTCACGCTCATCGCAACAGCGCTGCTTGGTGCTGTTGACGATTATCTCAACTTGAAGGGCATGGGCAAAAGCAAGGGACTCAACATTAAACCCAAATTTCTGTGGCTGACGCTTTTCGCGCTGCTTGGGGCGCTCTGGTTTCATTTCCGCCTTGGTTACGACCAGATTCACCTCCCCGGCCTTGGCCATTTAACGCTCGGCATCTGGTATATTCCGCTTTTCATTCTTGTGATCGCTGCCAGCGCCAATGCCGTAAATATCACCGACGGCCTTGACGGACTTGCGGGAGGTCTGCTCATTATTGCCTTTGGCGCCTTTGCCATTATCGCCTACTTTAAGGGACTGTTTATTCTTTCAGCGCTTTGCGCCGTTATCATTGGTGCGCTGCTGGGATTTTTGTGGTTCAACATTTTTCCCGCACATTTTTACATGGGTGATACAGGCGCGCTTTCGCTTGGAGCCACTCTGGGTGTGATAGCGATGATGACCGATTCGGTCGCTGTTCTACCGCTGATCGGCTTTATTTTTGTTGTTGAAACCGCTTCGGTCATCCTGCAGCTTTTTTGGAAAAAATTTTTCAAACGCAAACTCTTTCATATCGCTCCCCTGCACCACCACTTCGAAAAAAGCGGCTGGAGCGAGCCAAATATTGTCATGCGTTTCTGGATCATCGGTGGATTTTTTGCGACCACCGGTCTAATTCTGGGGCTTCTCATCACCAGATCCTGAGGAACCTGGGGAACCTGCAGTTCCCGCACCGCGCGAAACAAGCAGTTTATTCAGAAGCTCGATAAAAAACTGGTCGCGGTCGGCCTGTACCATATAAGTCTGCAAAAGATCTTTCAAATCGGCAATCACCTGACGCGGTACAGACTGCGGCAAAATCGCCAGGGAAGCAATAAATTTCTGCAAAAGCTCGGTGCGAACCTTGCGCACCGCAAAAAGAAAATTCTGTTGCTGGGGCAACAAGGACTGAAGAGATTTTTCAATGCCCGTCAAAATCTTGATCTGCTCAAACTGATGTTTAAAAAGCTCGGCTGTTTTCTGCTTGAATTCATCCAGGTTGTCGTCATTAATCTTCAACACAAACTGGTCAATGCCGGTTTTATAAAGATTCAAAATCTTTGTACCCTGCTCAATTTTTCCCGCACGCACCAGATCCTGCAGTTCAAAAAGCGCGTCTTCAGTCTGGGACAGCCGCATTAAAGTTCTGTCAACTTCACTATGGGCCAAAAAAAGCTGTGTCTCTTCAATCACTTTTTTGGCGGGATACAGATCATCACCAGGCAGGAAAGTTGCCAGATCCTTGCGCTGTTTGGCGATTTTTGTCTGGATAAAAACACGCAGTTTGGGCCCTTCCGGCGATTTCTTTTCCAGGTCCGGCAATCTTGTGAGCAGATTGGTAGCCACATCATGAAACTGCAGAACAAGGCCCATGCCATCTTTAGCCTGCTGTGGATGGGTCAAAAGACTTTCCCCAAGTTCAAGAGAATGATAATTCTGCAAAAAATTCAGGCGCTGGACTTCCAGTTCAGGATCAGCCAGAGACTGACTGTCGATGTTATTTTCACGGACAGGTTGACTTAATTTGGCTTCTCCGGTTTTAAGCCCTGAATGAACCTCAAGGCTGTCCACCTTTTCCGCAACGAGTTTCTGGTCATTCGACTGATCCTGCTGCAGATTGGTTGTAAACCAGTTATGCTCGGCCAGATAACTTTTCTGGTCAATCGCAACCACTGTAGTTTTTTTCGTAGTGCTGTCCGATGCAACTTCGGCCTGAAAGCCAGCCAAAATCGGTTTCTGATCGCTGCTCGAATTCTTTGCCGACAAACCGACAACATTATCAAAAACAGTTAAAACGGCTTTTGTCGGCTGAACATCCATATCAAAAGCAGCTTTTTTTGTGACCACAGCACGCATTTTATCGCTATCAACGACAAATCTGGAATGCTCGTCCACAAGATTCAAAACACGTGTCCATAGCCTGCCCTTGCCAAGCAAAACCTCCACCTGGGTCAAAACAGGATTTTCAGGTTGACTGTAAAGTTTTTTCAACTGGAGATGACCGTCCTGGCCCAGGCGGCTGGTGCTGTCATCAAGAAAATGAACCGAAGCAAGGCTGTTGCTTCCGGTAAGGAGGATGTCACCTTCCTGCAGCGAAAAATCTTTCTGCGCAGGATACACGCGCCCGTTACGTAAAATCGAGACCTCGCCGGAAAATTCCTGGATATAAGTTTCGTGCGCAAAAGTAACCGGAATTTTATGCAGCGGCAGGAAAAATACCGCCGTAACAATAAAACAAAACAGCAATGCAGCACTCAAAAACTCGCGAAAATACCTGCGCTGTTTTTTACCAAAAGCAAAACCCAGCATCGCAGTTTTCTCGATAAAAGCCAGAAGCTTCTCCTTCATAAAAACACGCGCAGCAGGCGGTAATTCAACCCTGCGCGCAACCTGATTGAGCCTCTGACCAAGGTGATAAAGCTGAAAAACTCCCCTCTCCTCAGCCGGCACCTTAATCATCTTCAAAAGACGATCACGGACTTCGGCTTTCGCCACAGGATCAAGCGCCGGCCTACTAACAGCCCGCAGCTTTTTTTCAAGCTCCGCCATTTCAATTTTTTCACGGGTTTTTTTTTGCCACCACATAGACATAAACAAATTGAGATTTAGTTACAATCAAATTTTATAACGAAAGACTCTGGCCGCTGTTACGCTTTAATATGTAACATTCATCTCTTCCAGAACCCTCTTCAAAGCCTTTAAAGCCCGGAATTTCAGAATACGCAGACTGCCTTCAGATTTTTTCATGATCATGGCGATTTCCGCATTATCAAGATCATTGACGTACTTTAAGAGCAGAATCTGCTGATATTTGCGATTAAGCCTGGCAATGGCTTCACGCAAAGTTTCGCTCTGCAAAGAGCTTTCAGTTAGATAAACCGGATTAATATCGCGCTTTTCATCAGGAATCGAGTAATCCAAAACCACGGAGTCCCTGTGCGAACGATAATGGTCAATCACCACGTTATGCGCAATGCGGAAAATCCAGGCCGAAAACGATGCCGCGCCTTTTTTATACAATTTCAGATTTTCCCAGACCTTCAAAAAAACCGCTTCCGTAAGGTCAAAAGCCTCCTCTTTTTTTACTTTAAAAAAAATATAGCGATAAATCGGCTGAACATAAAAATCATACAGTTTCGCAAATGACTCTGTATGTCCTTTTTGGGCTTCCTGAGCTAGTTTTTCGATCTCCTCCGGATGATCTTTAAATTCATGTTCCGCCATAAGTCAATGCTTGGTAATCGATTACCAGAAAAGTAAATCAAAAATAAAGCAAATTATTTCAAAAAGAAAGGTAAATAAGCCCTAACCGCCCTTCCTTACTGCGCCATTTTGTGCTAAAATATACCGATTAACTAAACCCGTATGACAACAAATGCTGCTAAACTGGAAAAAGGAGTTGCAGAAGCTGGAAGGGAGAGAGTCAAGGCAGTACAATCTGCAACACAAATCGAAGCGATCGCGCAGGAGCAGGCTGCCACCAAAGGTGAAGCACGCGAACAGCGTTCGGAAGTTGCTGACGAAAGCAGCCAAACGCGCCTGAACGCCATCTCTGAAGAAAAAACCAGACTCGCTGCTGAAAAAGAAAAAGCCAAAAAAGATTTAAATGCCGATCCTCAAAAAGAATCCTGGACGGGCAAAGAAAAAAGCGATTTAAGCATTGTGGATACTTTAAATAACCTTACAGACAAAATCAGGAAGGCCGTCAAAGCCAGGCTCGCTGAAGCTGAAAATAAACAGCTTTTTGCCAATCTCGGCTTGGACGAACAAACTTACGGGACTCAGCTTGAAAACGCTTTTGTTGAAGTAATAAGAAATTTTGCGAAAACCGATCTCAATGAAGCGCGCATTAATGATTATGCAGAAAAAACTCTGAATCCGAAAGTTATATATTTTCTGGAGCAGATAATTAAAATCGCCAAAGAACACAATCAAAAACCGCTGGAGATCTTGAAAATTTTCAGTTCTTTGACTACCGGATTTCTTGATCAAAATGGAAGATTCGACGAGTCGAAACTTGCAGATTTTCTTTCAATTGAAAAAAGCGGATATGAAAGGATGCTGGGGCTTTTTAGCAAATATCTTGAAACAGGGGCGAAAGAAATTGATCTAAATACCGAGGAACAGAATTTATTAGCTCTCAAAGCGGCTAAAGCCGAATCGGACGGGCAAACGCCGGATGCGCAGCAACTGCTTAAAACAATTACTTTAAAACCGCAAACCTTCAAACTTCCCGATAAGCCGGAGAAGATTATTCCTGCTTTGCAGGATGCAATTGAAAAAAGTCTGCCTGATGGCTACAAGAGTGCTCCAAAATCATCGCAGGCCATCATCGATTATCTCGTAATCGAAGGCCAAAAAATTTCAGATCTGCAGGCGGGCGATACGCTGGAATTATCGGCTGATGGAAAATTTTCGAAAAAAAATGCGGAAAACAGGCAACCGGATCAAGCTCCGGATACAAAACCGGCAGCCGCAGCTCCAGGCGAAAAACCTGCCGCAGCAGAAAAACTCCAGGGCTCTGAGCAGGTTGACCGCTCCACTCCAAAAAACGCAACGCTCGAAAAAGCCGTTGTTGCTCTAAAAGAAATCAAATCGGCTTTTGCCAAAAGAAGTTTCGATGAAATCCATTTTGATAAATGGGATATGGAAAACTGGGATTGGGGGGAAATAGTCAAGTTTCTTCTGGTCGGTCTTCTGGGTCAAAAAATGGGCGAACAGATTTCACATTTTTTCCACCTCGGCAAAGAAAAGTTTAAATCCTATGAAGAAATTTTCCAGAAATGGGGCAACGATCTAACCCAGGAATATCGAAATAAAATTATTGATTTTGCCGATAATGCGGTGCAGGCAGGCATAAAACAGGAAACAGTCAAAAAACTGCTCGAAAATAGCGCACTCGCAAAAAAAACGCTGGACAAACCCGCAGATATTTCCTGGGAAACGATTTTTAGTCAGCTCAACGATGAAAATGTTGCGGCCTTGAACGAACCGGACAAATTAAATCCCGATCAAATCGCTGCAAACATCAATGCAGCCAAAACAAAAGCGATGCAGGCGGATACGCAGGCAAAAGCCGAGGCCGCAAAGGCGCAAAGCTAAACGCCTCCAGCGCAACCTCAACCGCCAGCTGCACAGTAAGACTCGACCAGCTCAACTTCTTTTTTCGATCCCAAAAAAATCGGCGTTTTTTGATGGAGATGTTCGATTGGAATTTCAAGAATCCGTCTGCCATCCGGGGTAATCGCCTTGCCGCCGGCCTGCTCTATCAAAAACGCAATCGGCGCACACTCGTACAAAAGCCGCAGCTTGCCCTCAGGTTTGGAAGCATAACCGGGATACGTAAAAACGCCGCCGCCTTTCATGAAAATCTGATTCACATCCGGCACCATCCCGCCGCTGTAGCGCAGCGTATAGCCACGCATCACCCAATCCTGCAAAAGCCGCATATACCATTTTTCGCTCACACACGCACGCAGATTGCCCGGCGCAAACATCTTGAGTGCAGCTTCAAGCTTAATTTCATCTTTGCTCAAAATAAATTCACCCCCGCTTGCTGATTTGCCTTTTTTCGCATCGTACAAAAACTGGACAACGCCTTTACCAACCGAAACCAAAAAAGTGAGCCGCGGGCCATAAACAACAATAAGAGATGCTGCCTGCTCACTACCTTTACGACCGACAAAATGGCTGCCTTCTTTGCCATCCGAGCCATCCGCTTTGGCCTCCGCCTTGTGCCGGGCCCCATAAATTCCAAAAATACTGCCAACCGCCAGATTCGCATCCACAAGCGAAGAACCATCAAGCGGATCAAACGCAATCGCATAACCGTTTTGCTTAAGTTTGCCCAAAAGTTCAGTCGCCATCTCTTCCGAAGCAAGCGCAGCCACGCGCGGATGATTTTGAAACGCTTTCACAAAAAGCGTATTGGTAGCGACATCAAGTTGAAGCTGCTGTTCACCGTGGATATTTTCAGTTCCGAGGTAGCCGCCATGTTCGCCGCGCAAAAGTTGTCCGGCCTGGGCAATGGTTTCGGCAAGAGTCAGCAAAACTTCCTGTAAGCCCGGTTCAGTCCCCTCTTTTTCCAAATAATCTTTAAAATTCATAAATGCGCAATGATTCCAGTTTGCCGGGCTAAAACTTTAACGCCACCAGTTCCGCCAAATCAATGACGCGGTTGGAGTAGCCCCATTCGTTGTCGTACCAGGCCACGACTTTGACAAAATTGCCGTCAATGACCATCGTGGAAAGCCCGTCCACAATTGCGGAATGGGTGTTGCCTTTGTAATCGATGGACACAAGCGGTAAATCGCTGTAATCAAGGATGCCTTTCATGTCGCCGATTTCGCCAGATGCGTATTTTTTGAAGAGCGCATTCAGCTCTTCAGCGCCGGTTGGTTTTTCAAGTTCGCAAACCACATCCAGAAGCGAGACGGTTGGAGTTGGCACTCGCACGGAAAGCCCATTCAGTTTGCCTTTGAGCTCAGGAATAACGATTGCAACCGCAGTTGCAGCTCCGGTCGTGGTTGGGATCATCGAAAGCACGGCTGCACGCGCACGGCGCAGGTCTTTGTGCGGCAAATCAAGGATATTCTGATCATTGGTGTATGAATGTACCGTGGTCATCAGCCCGCGCTTCACTTTGAAGTTGTCATTCAAAATTTTGACAACCGGCGCCATGCAGTTGGTTGTACAGGATGCATTTGAAATGACGTGATGGTTTTTGGGATCGTATGATTTTTCGTTGACGCCAAAGCAGATCGTCACGTCTGATCCTTTTGCGACTGCGGTGACAATCACTTTTTTGACGCTGTCATGCAGATGTTTGCCTGCGGATTCTTTATCATTAAAAACTCCGGTTGATTCAAGCACAATGTCGACTTTTTCACTACCCCAGGGAATTTTTGCAGGGTCTTTTTCCTGATAATACTTGATACGTTTGCCATTAACTATGATTGCATCCGCTTCGGTTTTTACTTCAGCGTCGAGCGTGCCGTAATTGGAATCGTACTTGAGAAGATGGGCCAAAGTCGCGCAATCACTGAGGTTATTGATGGCTACGACTTCGAGATTTTTACTTTTCATGGCAATACGGAACATTTCGCGGCCGATACGGCCAAAACCGTTGATGGCAATTTTTGCAGGCATTTTGCTTTTAGAGGGTTAAAAAATTTGTATCGGAGACAAGTATAGCTAAGCCGACTTTTTGTGCAAAGCCCAAGTGCAGATATGACTAGATTTTCAGGAATTTGAAGATTTCAAGCGTGCCGCCAATGCCGAAACTGATCAGCATCCCTGCCACAATATTGCCGATGAAGATCAGTCCGACAGCCCGAAAATAGTTTATATCGAACAAAAACGCCAGAAGTGCGCCGGTCCAGGCGCCGGTGCCGGGAAGCGGAGTTGCTGTTAATAAAACGATCAGAGCAGTCCCGAATTTTTCGAATTTGCGGCTGTGTTTTTTCCTGGTGAAAGCAAACAGTTTAGTGAAGAAATTTTGAAAGAATTTTGAGTGCCTGATTAGAAATTCAGAAGTTGGTCCGAGTAATTTAAGAATTAGCAAAACGATGATGATGTTGCCCAGCTCTGCCCAGAAAAAAGCTGATTCAATGGGCATTTTCATCAGAACTCCCAAAGGAATTGCTCCGCGTAACTCAACAATGGGGAGCATTGAAAGTCCAAAAATCAAAAGTGCTGGCGGGATGGTCATTGGTTCATGGAGGTCATGGAATCATTGGTGATTTTTTAAACTTTACACTGGAACCATTGTTTTGGAAAAAATTTCAGTTTTATGTACAGCCATGTTGAATAACTTTTTTATTGTGTGCGGGTTTTAAGCCTTGAGTGCTGAGTTTTATTACAATTAAGAATAAAAATATTATGCAATAACACCAGGGTATAGCAACGAAAATTTTTAAGACTAATTTAGCTTTTATCCAAGCCGTAATTCGTTATTTTGGTTGCGCCCATGAGCACAATATTTATACTAAATTTAGACAAAAAATTGACACCAAGTTGCCTTTCTCTTATAAATGAGAGGCAAAATATGTATAAAAAAGTTATACACATTTTGTACACAAGTTTTGCACTTTTTTTCTACTTTCATGTCAGAAAGTACTAAGACAAAAGCAAGTTTGCATCAACCAGTGATGCTGGAAGAGGTTGCGGCAGGTTTGTTGTTGTCGAAAAAGAAAATTGTTGTAGATGGAACTCTCGGTCTTGGCGGTCATGCTGCCAAAGTGCTTCAACTGATGGCTGCTGAAGGAAAATTGCTTGGTTTTGATCTGGACAGTGAAAATCTGGCAATCGCCAAAAAAAATCTTCGCAAATGGGCTGAGCATATCGTTTTTATTCAAAATAATTTTAGTGCGCTCGATCAGGAACTTAAAAAGTTGAAAATAAAATCGATCGATGCCCTGCTGCTTGATTTGGGCCTTTCATCGGCCCATGTGGACAATCCTGAAAAAGGTTTTTCTTTTCTGAAGGAAGGACCGCTTGATATGCGCTATGACAAATCGCAAAGTCTTACCGCTGCCGAAGTCATTAACAAGTATTCGCAAAAAGAGCTGGCGCGTATTTTTTTTGAATATGGCGAGGAACCTTTTGCCAAAAAAATTGCAGCGAAGATAGCGGGTCGCAGACGCTGGCGTCCATTCAAAACTACTACTGAACTGGCGGATTTTATTGAAAAGCTTTTGAAACGAAAAGGCCATCTTCATCCTGCAACACGCGTATTTCAGGCCATCCGCATTGAGGTCAACCATGAACTTGATGCTTTGAACAGTGTTTTGAACCAGGCCGTGACATTGATGAAAAAAGGCGGGCGCATTGCGGTCATTGCCTATCACTCACTGGAAGACCGGCTGGTAAAGCAGTTTTTCCTCATGCAATCGCGCAAATTCATCAATCTTCCCCACGAACTTAAAACCACCATGCTCGAACCAAAATTAAAAATCGTAACTAAAAAACCATTGGTGCCAACCGAAACTGAAGTTCAGGCAAATCCCCGCAGCCGCAGCGCAAAACTCCGCATCGCCGAACGGATCTAAGTTTTAATTGCCCCATGTCCCAAATGCTCCTAAGCCGCAGTCCGTACCGTCAGGGTTTGCAAAGTTCCCATCCAAGGAGGAGAGTTTTGTTTGCTGCCAAAAGCTATGCCCGCAGTTATAACGCTGCTGAACCGTCAGGCAGAATCGCCCTGGCCAGATTTAAAAAATTTGAATTTGGACCGATGACAATTATTGTTGGACTTTTTCTTTTGTCGATCTTGCTCAGTTGTCTTTACCTGATGCATTTCAACCGCGTGGCCACCAGTGGCTATGACTGGCGCAGACTGGAAGCTGATCGCGCACATCTTTTGAACGAATATGAACTTCGCGATATGCGTTTAGCCCAGGTGAAAGCGCTTAGTACGATTGTTGGCCAGGACAGTATCCATTCCATGCACAAAGCAAACAGCGTTATTTTTGTGCGCCGCGACAGCGATATTGCCAGCCGCTAGTCGGTTAGTCTGGCACGGGTCTGACTGGTTGACTTTTTTACAGATTTCGCTAATCTGCTGAAGACTTTTTTCTTAAGATTTTTTTGGCATGAGCATTCCTGCATTGGCTCCATTTACAAAAGAAAATAATCCTTACATGCGCGTGCTTGAAGGCGGTTACACGCTTTCAAATCTGCACCGTGTTTTGCCGGTGGCGCGTGAAAATCATTTTGGGGTGATTGCGGTTAATCAGCGCTCGCCATACATCATTAAAGCAACCCTTGAGGCGGCCTGGGCTGAGCGCTCGCCGGTGATTATGGAATGCGCGGAGAGTGAGGCCGGCTACTGTAATATGCAGCCTGAACGCATGAGCGATCTTATCCACGACGGCATTGCGGAGATGATGCGTAAATATGGCTACAGCGTGCCGGTAGTGATGCATCAGGATCATGTGCAGAAAGATTTGAGTCTGATCGATCGCGCTGCAAAGGCGGGTTTTTCTTCGTGCGAGGTTGATCTTTCACGTTTGCCAATGGAGGAAAATATCAAAGGATCCAGTGAAATCGTCACCAAAATGCATCCGCTTGGAATTTCTGTGGAAGTGGAAGAGGGAGAAATCGGCTTTGCTTCGGGCTTGAAAGACATGCAAAATGTTGAAAATTATTACACCAGGGTTGAAGATGCCTACAAACTGGTGGATGCAACCCGTCCTGATGCGCTGGCGGTTTTTGTGGGCAATGGTCATGGCAATTATGAAGTAAAGCCCAAAATCGGCTATGATCGCATTCGTGAAATCGATCAGGCGATTGCGGAATTTGGTGTGCAGGTTGTGCTGCATGGAGGCAGTGGTCTTCCGCCGGAAGAGTTCAGGAAAGCGATTGCTGCGGGTGCGGCCAAATTTAATTATGCGACATCTGTTTCGGATATTTTTTTCAGGAATTTGCCTGCTGAACTCATTGCGGAGATGGAAGAGACCGGCAAGGCCCAAGGTAAGCCAATGCGCAAGGTTCTTGACCAATTTGAAGCCAGGATTGACGCGCTGGATGCTGTGATTTTGGGCCGCGCAATGCAGGAAATGACCGCGCATATTTCCATGATGATGCGTGAGGCTTTTTTAAGCAGCGGTAAAGCGAAGCTGTATAGTTAAACAAATGGGGCTTTGGCGGAACTGGTGGCAAACAAGCTCTAAATTTGTTAAACCTGAAACGGCGCAGTATAATAGCCGGTGCATATCGTGCGCAGAATTATTAATTATTAATTAAAAAGTGGATCGCAAACAAGAGGTCTTAAAAGCCATTATCAAACATTTTATCTCCACGGCTGAACCGGTTGGATCGCAAACCATCCTCATCAGCTACAAATTTTCCGTGAGTCCGGCTACCATCCGCAACGACATGGCTTCGCTGGAGCGCGAAGGCCTCATTTTCCAGCCGCACACCTCGGCCGGCCGCATTCCAACCGATCTCGGCTATCGTCTTTTTGTCGATGAGATGACCGATTACGAGGAAGCACGGGCGCAGGCCGCAGCACTCGTTCATCAGATCCAGAAAAATTATGTCCTCGAAAAAGCCAAAGAAAAAATTTACGACGCAGTGTCACTTTTGGCCAGAGCTAGCGAAAATGTCAGTTTTGCCACGCTGCCAGATAATCATCGCACTTTCTATCTCGGCCTTTCCAATGTGCTCCGTCAGCCGGAATTTCTTTCCGACCAAATCCGCGCCAGCCAGGTTATTGAAGTTCTGGAGCGACACGACCGCTTTGTCAATCTACTGCGTGAACTTGAGATCAACGATACTGTCAAAATTTTTATCGGCAAGGAGAATATCCTCGAGCAGATTCAAAGCTGCGGACTGATTGTCACCAAATACAATTTTGAAGGATACGAAGGTTTTATGGGTATTTTAGGCCCGACGCGCATGAATTATCCGCTTAACCGTGCGGTTCTGGAAGAAATCAAAAAATTACTCGAAAATTAAAATTATGAACGACGACCAGGATTATAATCAGCTCAAAACCGAACTCGAACAAACCCGGCAAAAGCTGGAAGAGATGATGACCATCTCCAAACATGCGCTGGCAGATCTGCAAAACTACAAACGCCGCGCCGAGGAAGACCGGCTGCAGTTTGTGCAGTACGCCAATGTCGAACTGATTTTGGCGCTTCTGCCTGCGTTTAATAACGTTGATCGCGCCCTCAGGCACGAACCAAAAAATGAAGAATGGGTCAAGGGCGTTGAGCAGACTCTGCGCGAACTCACGCAGGTTTTGATCAAATTCAATGTTCAACCGATCGCAGCACTCGGCCAAAAATTCGACCCCAAACTCCACGAAGCCCTCATGACCGGCCCGGGCGAAAAAGACATGGTGATTGAAGAATTCGAAAAAGGCTATCTGCTCGGCGACCGCGTACTCAAGCCCGCGCGCGTGAAAGTCGGCGATGGGAGCTAAAAATTATTTGACAGCGCTTTTTTAGCACTCTATAATTCAGAGTGCCAGATTTACAAAGTTAATCCGCGCACACCCCAAGCGGGCATAGCAAAAAACCACAATTATTAATTAAAAATTTATGTCAAAAATCATCGGCATTGATCTTGGTACCACCAATTCCTGCATCGCAGTGATGGAAGGAAGCGAAGCAGTCGTCATTCCAAATGTGGAAGGCCATCGCACCACGCCATCTGTGGTCGCAATTAAAAATGGTGAAAGACTAGTCGGCATCACGGCCAAAAGCCAGGCAGTGACCAATCCGGAAAATACCATTTTTTCGGCGAAACGATTTATCGGCCGCATGTACGATGAAATCGCCGATATTGCCAAGCGCATGCCTTACAAAGTGGTCAAAGGACGAGGCGGTGAAGCGGAAATCGTGCTTGATGGCAAAGAGCATCGCCCTGCGGAAATCTCCTCGATGGTGCTTGCAAAATTGAAGGCCGATGCCGAAGCTTATCTCGGACAACCTGTTACTGAAGCCGTTATTACGGTTCCTGCATACTTCAACGATTCGCAGCGCCAGGCCACCAAAGACGCCGGCAAAATTGCGGGGCTGGATGTAAAACGCATTATCAATGAACCAACCGCTGCTGCGCTGGCTTACGGCCTCGACAAAAACAAAGCTGAAAGCAAAAAAATTGCGGTCTTTGATTTTGGCGGAGGAACTTTTGACATTTCGATTCTGGAGCTTGGTGAAGGCGTTTTTGAGGTGCTTTCAACCAACGGCGACACCCAGCTCGGCGGTGACGACATGGATCAGAAAATTGTCGGCTGGCTGCTTGCTGAATTTAAAAAAGAAACAGGCATGGATCTTGCGGGCGATCGCGTCGCGCTTCAGCGCATGCGCGATGCAGCGGAAAAATCCAAGATCGAACTTTCAACTTTGAATGAAAGTGAGATCAACCTGCCTTTTATTGCCATGGACAAATCCGGCGCGCCCAAACATTTCAATATTAAACTTTCGAGGGCGCGCCTTGAAGATCTCGTTGCCGAGCTGATCGAACGCACAGTCGATCCCTGCAAAAAAGCGATCGAGGATGCCAAAGTATATTTAAGCGACATCAATGAAGTGATTCTGGTTGGAGGCGCCACACGCATGCCGAAACTCCAGGCCAAAGCCAAAGAAATTTTTGGTCGCGAGCCGCACCGCGGCATCAATCCCGATGAAGTTGTTGCGATCGGCGCAGCGATTCAGGGCGGAGTGCTGCAGGGAAATGTCAAGGACGTAATTTTGCTCGACGTCACTCCCCTCTCGCTTGGCATTGAGACCTTGGGCGGAGTTGCAACCAAACTGATCGAAAGAAATACCACCATCCCAACTTCCAAGTCGCAGGTTTTCTCAACCGCTGCGGACAGTCAGCCTTCAGTTGAAATTCACGTAGTTCAGGGCGAGCGGCCGATGGCTGCTGACAACAAATCGCTCGGACGGTTCATGCTCGACGGCATTCCGCCTGCCCCTCGCGGCGTGCCGCAGATCGAAGTCAGTTTTGACATCGATGCCAACGGCATTATCAATGTTAAAGCAACAGACAAAGCAACCAGCAAAGTTCAGCACATCACCATCACTGGTTCCAGCAATATGTCGGAAGCCGAAATTGAAAAAATGCGCAAAGAAGCGGAAAAATTTGCCGAGGAGGATCGAAAGAAAAAAGAGGCCGTAGAAACGCGGGTACATGCCGAAAGTCTGGTTTTGCAGGCCGAGCGGACTTTAAAAGATGCGGGCGACAAAGTTTCCGACGATCTCAAAAAACCGGTCACCGAAAAAATCGATGCCCTAAAAAAAATTCTGGAAAACAAAGATGCCAAGCCCGACGAAATCAAAAAATGTTACGACGAACTAAACGACGCAATTCAAAAAGTCGGGGCGGAGATGTATAAATCTGCGGGCGCTGGGGCTGGTGCGGGTGGAGGTGGTGCTGGTGCGAGTGCAACAGGCGCTGGTGCGGATGGGGCAGGCGCAGAAAACAGGAGCCCAAAGGCGGAGGGCGCGGTGCCAGGCGGCCCTGACGACGTAGTTGAAGGCGAAGTTGTTGATAAGGACAAAAAATAATAGTCAAAAAAACCACTGGAGCCCATCTCAAAAATAGCTTTCTGACCGTATGGACAAAATTTTGAGCAAAAACAATGAAACAATGAAAAAAAGAGAGATCTCAACAGGTCTATGGAGCGGATTTATAATCAGTATTGTTTATCTAGGATTAGCTTTTTTCAGTGGTTATAAATTTCCATTACCGCTCACAATTACCAAAGATGGCGTAGTTTCTGTAGTTTCTTTAGCAGGAAATATTATTTTAATAATCTGCCTAGGTGGGCTTTCCGGTATTTTGATAGGCTTCACAATAAAAAAGTATAAATAACTGCACTCAACAGCGCCAACCGGTTAGCCCAAGCCCACTGCCAAACTTCTCCCTACTCTATCTCGTAGGTCACACTGACATTGACGCGCAGCTCTTTGCTGCCCGGCTGAATCGAAGGCGCAGGAGCATCCATGGGGGCAAGAGCGGCTTTTTCCACGGCATAATTTGCGTACATGGGCTGCGCAAAATTGTCTTCCGAAAAAGTCACGACCCGCGAAAGTCGCACACCCACAGCCGCAGCCATCTGCTCAGCTTTGTCGCGCGCAGCCTGAAAAGCCTTTTCACGGGCTTCTTTTTTAACCGCACTCGTATCATCAATATCAAAACTTAGCTGCCCGACTTCATTGGCGCCAAGCTGGGTTGCACGGTCAATCACATCATCAACCCTGGTTAAATCACGAATTTTTAAAGTCAATTGCTGGTCAAGCCGGTAACCCGTAATCTTCGGGGTTTTTCGGGCAGAACCAAACTGCACAGGCATAACCTGATAATCATAAACCGGCGTAAGGCTGTACTGCGTAGTCGTCATGTCTTTTCGCTCCACACCAAGGGAAAGCATCCCATCGTGGATTTTCGTCATTTTGGCATTACCATCAGTCGTAACTTCTTTCACATTTTTTCCTTCTGACACGACTGACAAAGAAATCGTTGCAATATCGGGCACTGCGCTTACTTTTGCATCGCCGTTCACAGTGATGGTTCTGGCATAGGGCTGACTCGTAATTTCCGCGCGGATATTTTTAAACCAGCTCGGACCAAGCATTTGCCAGATCGCAACAGTCGCAGCCACAAGCAGAAAAAGCGCACCTGCATAATGAACAAACTTTTTTGAATCAGCGGTTTCCATAGATCGAAAATTAAAAAATAGATAAGAAATATGCCGCTTCAGTTATAGCGCAACGCGCTGAAATATTACAAATTCGTACTGGACAGACTTGGAAAAAATTGAGCCGAATGTTAGGATGCCAGGGATGATTGATCTTAAACTGCTCATTGCCGAGCCGGAAAAAATTAAAAAAGCTGTTTTAAAAAAGCGCTACAAGAACGATCTTGACGGCGTTATTCGGATGGACGAAGAGCGCCGCACACTCATGCACGAAATCGAAAAACTGCATGCCGAACAAAATAAAATTTCCAAAGATATTGGGGGTGGCAGCAGCGCAGACAAAGAAAAACTCCTTGCAAAAAGCAAAGAAAACAAGGAGCGCCTAAAAGAACTCGAACCAAAACTTTCAACTCTCCAACAAAAACTCGACGCCGAGCTTTTGCAAATCCCAAATCCTGCGCTGGACAGCGTGCCCGAAGGCGGCGAAGAGGATAATAAACCATTCAAAACTGTCGGCAAAAAACGCGAATTCGATTTTGAGCCGCTCGATCACATAGCTCTCGGCAAAAAACACGATCTCATTGACATCGAAACAGCTGCCAAAATGTCCGGCACGCGCTTTTATTATCTCAAAAACGAGGCCGTGCTGCTGGAATTTGCGCTCGTGCAGTTTGTGATGCAGAAACTGATCTCCAAAGGTTTCAAGCCGATCATCCCGCCGGTTCTGGTCAAGGGGAAAGCCATGCATGCCACAGGTTTTTTCCCGGCAGACCGCAACGAAATTTATCACGTCAATCCAAAATCCGAACAGGAACCGGAAAACGACGACCTTTTTCTGGTCGGCACCTCGGAAGTACCGCTCTGCATGCTCCATGCCGATCAGATTCTGCCCGCAGCAAAACTTCCTCTCCGCTACGCCGGATTTTCGACCTGTTTCCGCCGCGAATCAGGCACTTACGGCAAAGACACACATGGCATTATCCGCGTCCACCAGTTCGACAAAATCGAAATGTTCAGCTTCTGCCACCCGGAAAAATCTGAAGAAGAACACGAATTCATCCGCGCAATCGAAGAAGAAATCATGACCGAACTTGGCTTTCATTACCAGGTCGTCAATATTTGCGGCGGCGATTTGGGCGCTCCAGCAGCCAAAAAATACGACATCGAAGTCTGGATTCCCACCCAGCAAAAATTCCGCGAACTTACCAGCTGTTCCAACTGTACCGATTATCAGGCCCGCCGGGCAGGTATCCGCTTGCGCAGCGCCGGCGAAAGCGGCAAAGCTGATACGCAACTCGTCCATACCCTGAACGGCACGGCCGTAGCAATGAGCCGCACATTGGTCGCCATCATGGAAAACTATCAGCAAAAAGACGGCAGCATTGAAATCCCACAGGTTCTGCGCGTATACATGGGCGGACGCACCCATATCGGCAAATAGCAGGTTGCTCAAAAAAGGCTTTTCGTGCTAAAATATATTGAATTTAAAACAAAAATCGATGCTTGTACTTTCAACAGATTCGCTGAGGGGTTATGGTTTAAACCGCGTCTTCAACTTTATCAAAGAGGCCGGCTACAGCGGCGTTGATCTGGCCATGGATCCTAAAAATTTTGACACACTCAATACCGAATACGTCAAAGCGCTTGCAGACCAGTACGAACTGCCAATCGTGGCGATTCAGACTCCGCCAGGAGCCAATCCGCATAAAATCCAGGAAGCCGTGAAAATGGCAAAAGTGCTTGACTGCCGCATCGTCGTGATTCAGCCACCAAGAATTTTTGATTTTAAATACATTCAGTGGCTCAAAAACGAAATCCCCAAAATCCGCCAGAAGGAAAATATTTCAATCGCGCTTGAGAATGCACCTTCCGACACTTTTCTCGGCATTATTCCCGAACACGCCATGGGTTCGGTTATGGACATGAAAAAATTCAAACATGCCTGCATCGACACCACGCGCGTGGCTGAAAAACGCGACGATCTTATCCGCGTTTATAAAGTGCTCAAAAAATTTCTGGTGCATGTGCATCTTTCCAATGTAAAAATGGGCAAGAATTATTATCTGCCCCAGGAAGGTATTTTGCCGATTGAAAGTTTTTTGACGAAACTGAAGCAGGACAATTTTGCCGGCAGTATTTCACTGAAAATAAATCCCAAATTTCTAAATGCCGGCGAGGATGAAAAAGTTCTAAAAGCCCTGGAAGATGCAAAAACGTTCTTTGACACCTATTTTACGAACGTAAAAGTGATGGCTGCGCCACAGAAGGACGAAAGCGGAAACGATGAAGATGAAAATGGCTGAATCCAATTTAATTTGACTAGGGGGGGGGTATGTTATACATAATATATATTTTTTAATAATGCCAAATCCTTATGAACATAACAAAAGTTACAATTGCCATTGCAACAATTGGTTTATTTATTGGTTGCAGTTTTAACGGTCAATCTGCGCAGGGCATGCTCAAACCGCCTGGCAGCTCACAGGAACTGCAACGGCACGGAGTTTTAAGCATCACTAAAAATGAAAATCTGGCTGTTGCAACACTTACTGCCGGCAGTCTTCACGCTAAAATCAGTTCTTTTGTTATAGCTGCAAACAATTACGAAAATATGAAAATAACCAATATCCAGTTGGCCAAAATTGGCATTTTTACTCATCTGGATAATGTAAGTCTGGAATCAAACGGCCTGGTGCTCGGAGTAGCACCAAGTTTATTCGTAACTCCAAATAATTTTAATGTTAATTTTGAGATGCAGGCCGGCACTCAAAAAATATTCGATGTATATGCCGACATACCATCGGGCCAAACCGGCACGGTTGGTATAGCAGTAACTAAAAACGGCACAAAAGCAGTCGGCAGCACTTCCCACCTTACACTGCTCTTCCCGGCCGCTGATGTAAATTTACAGATTAATAGCGTTGTCAATTATAATATGCTTACAATCTCTAAAAGCGCTATTTCCCCACAGGGGAGTATTCCACTCGGCGCAACCGAAAAAGTTTTAGCTTCTTTCAAATTATCAGCAACACCAACTGAAAACGTTCAAATTCGAAGCATGATGCTGGATCTTTCCAGTAACAGCAATGCTACGGGCCCACAAAATACCACCGGCATCATGGAATGTGTAAACGGCGCTTCCTGTGATCTTACCGGAACTATCAAAGTTAAAATCAATAACCAAACTATTCTTTCGACTTCGGCATCCCCAGCCAATGTAGCTAATTTATGGAATATAAACCTTTTAGCTCCGATGCAGTTTGCCAGCTTCTATACAATTCCGGCAGGAACTTCAGTAGTGATGCAGATTGTTGGCAATTTAAGCAGCAACCCGAATAACATCGCACCAGGCGAAACTATCCAAGTTGGCGTAAAAAATCTACTTGGATTAAGTGCGGTTTCTAACACCTCACAATACGCCAGTAGCGGCAACCTTGTTCAGGGCAATATCATGACCGCAAACTAATTTCTAAAAGCCTGTCTGAAAAATAGTTTTAGTTTCACGAGCAGTTAATATTCAGGAATTGCGCAGTGATTCTACCTGAAGGGCCTGCAGCCCTCCTGAAAAAAGCCAAACTGCCCTGAATTAAAATTTTCAGACAGGCGCTTAGAACAGCAAATTCAAATTCCGTCAAGCTGATTATACGAACAAATCCCCTGAAAATTTGACATATTTTTAAAAATAAATAGACTCAACAAAGCTATCAGAGAGCTTTATTTTAAAGCCTGATTGAGTTGTGGAAGATAGCAAAAACTTTGAAGACAGCCACTAATGCGGATCTGTCTTCAGACAATTAACGCTATATTTTCACCTTCTTTTATTTATGCCAAAGAAAAAGTCCGCGAAGTCTTCAGCCAAAAAAGCGAAGAAAGTTTTGAAAAGTGCCAAAAACAAACCCAAAACTGCTAAAAAACCAAAGCTGGCAAACAAGGTGAACAGGAAAAAGTCGGCTCCTAAAGCGCAGATCGGCAAAAAGATGAAAGTTGTCGCAAAAAAAGCTGCAACAGCTGCATCCAAAACGCCCGCTCCTAAAGCCGCTCAAACGCCAAAGCAGAATCAAAATCGCGCCCAGGCGCAGTCACGCTATGCCCACGCACGTTATCTGGATTCACGCACTCCGCAGCAGAAAGCAAAATCAGAACTCGCGGTTAAAGCGGCGCAGGAAAAAGTGGCCAAAAATGTCAAACGCATGAAAGCCACGAGCATGACGGAGGAAATCTCCAAAATTTTGCCAAAAGAAAATATTATCATGAAAGAAGCGGCAAATCGCAAATATTATACGGAGCGCATTGACCAGAGCGTAGTTTTGCCAAATCTGATTGAGGTACAGATCGATTCCTACCGCTGGTTTCTGGAAGACGGCATCCGCGAACTTCTGGACGAAATCACGCCCATCAGCGATTTTTCCGGCAAAAAACTGGAACTGCATTTTTTGGAACATTCTATCGGCGAACCAAAATACAACGCTGAAACCTGCAAATTCAAAAACATGACCTACGAAGCTCCGCTCAAGGTTCATGTCCAGCTCATTAACAAGGAGTCCGGTGAAATCAAGGAACAGGACGTTTTTTTGGGCGGCATTCCGCTCATGACCAACCGCGGAACTTTTATTATCAACGGTATTGAACGCGTGGTGGTGAGCCAGCTGGTGCGCTCCCCTGGCGTGTTTTTCTCCAAAAATCCGCTCGCGCATGAATATCACAACGCCAAAATCATTCCCAAACGCGGAGCATGGCTGGAAATTGAAACAGACAAAAAAGGCATTGTTACCGTGAAAATCGACCGCAAACGCAAAATCCCCATCACCAGCCTGCTGCGGGTTTTCGGCTACAAAACCGATCAGGCTATTCTGGACCTTTTTAAAGACATCACCAAAAGCCCTGAGCACGATTACATTTTAAATACGCTCGACAAGGACAGCGCCAAAAGTGAAGACGAAGCCTATCAGAGCATTTACCGCAAAATCCGTCCGGGCGATCTGGCCACACCCGAAAACGCCAAATCGCTTATACAGTCAATGTTTTTTGACTACCGCAAATACGACATGGGTCCGGTTGCGCGCTACAAACTGAACAAACGTTTTGTAATCGATGTCCCGAACACCAAAGAATTTCACACTTTCCAGGTTAAAGATCTGGTTGAGATTATTCGCTACCTGGTGCGGCTCAACAACGGCGAAATGCACCCTGATGACATTGACCATCTTTCCAATCGCCGCATCCGCGCGGTTGGCGAACTTGTACAGAACAAATTCCGCGTAGGTTTACTTAGAACCGACCGTATTGCCAAAGACCGCATGACCGTCATGGATCTTGAAACTGTCACGCCAACCCAGCTTGTGAATTCCCGTCCAATTACCGCGGCGCTACGCGAGTTTTTTGCAAGTTCACAGTTGTCGCAGTTTATGGATCAGACCAATCCGCTGGCGGAATTGGCTCACAAACGCCGCCTTTCAGCCATGGGCCCCGGAGGTTTAAGCCGCGAACGCGCCTCCTTTGATGTCCGCGACGTGCATCCTTCGCACTACGGCCGCATTTGTCCGATTGCAACGCCCGAAGGTCCAAACATTGGACTTGTAGTCCATCTTGCCACTTACGCCCGTGTCAACAAATACGGATTTATTGAAACGCCTTTCCGCGAAGTCGCCCATTCCTGCAAAAATAAAGCCAAAGAGCTGGCCGGACGCACCGTGAGTGAAGATGTGGTCAATCCAAAATCGAAAAAAGTGGTGGCCAAAACCGGCACCAAAATCGATGAAAAACTGGCCAGAGAAATCGAAAAACTGCCGCTCGAAGCGATTGCGGTTCATCCCTGGATCACTGGTGAAATCCGCTATTACGATGCCGATGAAGAACGTGGGCTGACGATTGCCCAGGCCAACACTGAAGTCGATGAAAAAGGACAGATTACCGCCCCGCGCGTTTCTGCACGCATAAGCGGCGAACCCAACATCGTTGATGTCAGCGAAATTACCCATATCGATGTTTCGCCAAAACAGATTATTTCCGAAACCACAGCGCTCATCCCTTTTCTTGAACACGACGATAACACCCGCGCATCGATGGGTTCAAACATGCAGCGCCAGGCTGTGTCGTTAATAAGCCCCAAAGCGCCTGTGGTTGGAACAGGCATGGAAGAAATTGTCGCCAAAAGTTCCGGCCAGGTTTTGCTGGCTGAAGGCAGCGGCACAGTTTCCTATGTTGATGCCGATCAGATCGTTATCATTTACGACAGCGGTAAAAAAGCCGTGCACAATCTGCTCACCTATCAGCGCTCAAATCAGGGAACCTGCATTCACCAGCGCGCGCGCGTGGTCAAAGGCCAGCGCATTACGCGCGGAGATGTGCTTGCCGATGGAGCAGCCATTGAAAACGGCGAACTCGCACTCGGCCAAAATCTGCTTGTAGCCTATATGGCCTGGCAGGGATACAATTTTGAAGATGCCGTGATCATTTCTGACCGCGTGGTTAAAGATGGATTTTTTGACTCGGTGCATATTGAAACTTTTACGCTCGATGTGCGCGATACCAAGCTCGGTCCGGAAATTATCACCCGCGATATTCCCAATGTTGGTGAAGCGCGCCTGAAGGATCTCGATGAAAACGGTATTATCCGTATCGGCGCAACTGTGCACGAAGGCGATATTCTGGTCGGCAAAATTACGCCCAAGGGCGAAACCGAGTTGACTGCTGAAGAAAGGCTTCTGCGTGCGATTTTTGGCGACAAGGCGCGCGATGTCAAAGACACTTCGCTGCGTCTGCCTGGTGGCGAGGGCGGAAAAGTTGTTGGCGTACAGATTTTTTCACGCAAAAACAACGACGAACTTTCAACCGGGGTCAATCAGCAGATCAAAGTCAGCGTTGCCCAGACCCGCAAAATTTCCATCGGCGACAAAGTCGCTGGCCGCCACGGCAACAAAGGAGTTATTTCCGTAATCGTTCCACGCGAAGACATGCCGTTTTTGCCGGATGGAACACCTGTTGACATTATCTTAAATCCGCTCGGCGTTTCAAGCCGTATGAATATCGGCCAGATTCTGGAAACCCATGCTGGCTGGGCTGCGCAGAAAATGGGCATGAAAGTAGCAACTCCGGCTCTGAACGGTATTACCACCGGTCAGATCGACGAGATGCTTAAAAGTGCCAAACTGCCTGCAGATGGCAAAATCCAGCTCTATGACGGCATGAGTGGCGAACCTTTTGATCACAAATCAACCGTGGGCATCACCTACATCATGAAGCTGAGCCATTTGATTGAAGATAAGATTCATGCGCGTTCAGTTGGACCGTACTCGCTCGTTACACAACAGCCGCTCGGTGGAAAAGCACAGCACGGAGGCCAGCGTTTTGGTGAAATGGAAGTCTGGGCACTTGAAGCCTACGGCGCAGCGCATACCCTCCAGGAAATGCTTACCATCAAATCCGATGACGTTTATGGCCGTGCCAAAGCCTACGAATCAATCGTCAAAGGTGAAGCTATCCGTAAACCGCGCACACCTGAATCGTTCAACGTACTCGTCAAAGAACTGCAAAGTCTTGGACTCAATGTCAAACTGGAAATGACCGAGCAGGGCCGATTGCTCCACGAGGAGGACCAGTATTCGCAGGAAGAAGCGCTCGCCATTGCCGAAGCCGAGGGCAAGCCTGGTCTGGAAAAACAGATCAATGAAATTTTTGAGTCCGAAGTTGTGGCCACCAAAGAGGATATGCCGGTTATAACTGGCGAAGAACTCAAAGCAACTGAAAAACAGGAGATGCGCGCCATGGGTGTAAAAATGAAGCAAAAAGGCGATAAAGGATACACCGAAGAGGGAACTGAAACAGCACCCATCGAAATGGTGGACGAGGAACCGGACAGCGAAACCCTGCGCAAACTGGAAGAGGAGGAAGAAATCAACAATTAACAATTCTATATTCTAAATTCCAACCCTATGAGAAGCGTTAATAAAGTTATTTTAATCGGCAATCTGACCCGCGATCCTGAAATGCGCCAGACACCAAATGGCCAGTACATAACAACTTTCGGACTTGCAACAAATCGGGACTGGGTCACCAGCGACAGTAAAAGACACAGCCTGCCCGAGTTTCACGATCTGGTCGCCTGGGCCAAACTCGCTGAAATATGCAACCAGTATCTCAAAAAAGGCAAACTGATCTACGTGGAAGGATATCTAAAAACCCGGAGCTGGGACACGCCGGAGGGCATCCGCAAATTCAAAACCGAAATTGTGGTGCAGGACATGATTATGCTCGACAAAAGAACAGGTGGCGTAAGCGAATCTGACTACATTCCGCAGGAAGAGAAAATGCTGATGGAAAACCAGCAAATGACAGACTTTACACCTGAAAGTCCTGAAAATGATGATGTCTCGGCAAACGGATCTTTAAGCGCGCATGAAAGCAGACCTGCGCCGCGCAAGAGAGCTGCAGCAGCAAGACCCGCCATCAGCAAAGCGCCAAAGGAAGAAAACATGAGCGCACCACTTTCCGCAAATGTGCAAACGCCAAGCCCGCAAAATATTTCCATTGACGAAGACCTTGGACTATAAAAAAACGTTTTGCACAGCAAACTCCACAATTGCCAATTTTTAATTTCTAATTTCTAATTGAATTCCCCATGAATCTTGCCGACAAAAAAGATACCGTTCTCGACACCTTTGACGCGATTTCCATTTCCGTGGCTTCGCCCGACGAAATGTTGTCCTGGTCTCACGGTGAAGTTAAAAAACCGGAAACCATCAACTATCGCACTCAAAAACCCGAGCGCGACGGCCTTTTTTGCGAGCGCATTTTTGGACCGACGAAAAACTGGGAATGCTACTGCGGAAAATACAAGCGCATCCGCTACAAGGGCGTGATCTGCGAAAAATGCGGCGTTGAAATTACGCGTTCATCCGTGCGCCGAAACCGCATGGGCCATATCAAACTGGCCGTGCCAGTGACGCACATCTGGTTTTTGCGCTCAACTCCAAGCCGCATCGGACTTCTGGTTGATCTGCCGATCAAGGCCATTGAACAGGTCGTCTATTTTGCAGCCTACATCATCACGGCTGTTGATGAAAAAGGCAAAATCGAAGCCAAGGAACAGCTCATCAATGAATACAAAGCCTATCGCAAAAAACTGCAGGAAGAAGGCAACAAAAAATCCTCTGAAAGCGAAAAACCGGCTGATGCTGAAAAAGAATACGCCCGCAAGCTTGGAGAAATTGACGAGCAGCACCGCCAGACCAAAGACGAACTTGAAAATATCAAAGTCTGCAAAATTTATTCCGAGCTTGAATATCGGGATCTTTCAATGAAATTCGGTCATATCTTCAAGGCAGGCATTGGCGCCGAGGCGATCCGCAATATCATCCAGAGCCTTGATCTTGGCAAACTCATCGAACAGCTTGAGAAAGATCTCAAAAAAGCTTCAGGCCAGAAACAAAAGAAAATCATCAAACGCATGAAACTGGCTGGTTCACTCAAAAAGGCCGGCATCAAACCGGAATGGATGATTATGACTGTTCTGCCGGTTATTCCACCTGATCTTCGCCCGATGGTGCAACTGGATGGCGGCCGTTTTGCCGCTTCAGACCTCAATGATCTCTACCGCCGCGTCATCAACCGCAACAACCGCCTAAAAAGACTTATCACAATCGGCGCGCCAGAAGTCATCTGCCGCAATGAAAAACGCATGCTCCAGGAAGCCGTGGATACGCTTTTAAACAACTCCGCGCGCGCCGGTAAAACTGTTTTCAACTCTGGCGACAAACGTAAACTGCGCTCGCTTTCCGACATGCTCAAGGGAAAACAGGGTCGCTTCCGCCAGAATCTGCTTGGAAAACGCGTCGATTATTCAGGCCGCAGCGTAATTGTGGTCGGTCCAAAATTGCGTCTGCATCAATGCGGTCTGCCCAAATCCATGGCGCTTGAACTTTTCAAGCCGTTTGTGATTGGCCGACTCATCCGCGACGGCTACGCCCACAACATCAAAAGCGCGGAAAAGCTTATCCAGAACGGCAAAAAAGAGGTCTGGGATATTCTCGAAGATGTTACGCATGACCATTACGTGCTGCTCAATCGCGCGCCAACGCTCCACCGTCTTGGCATCCAGGCTTTCCAGCCGGTGCTGGTTGAAGGAAAAGCCATTCAGATCCATCCGCTTGTCTGTCCTGCTTTTAATGCCGACTTTGATGGCGACCAGATGGCCGTACACGTTCCACTCTCGCACCAGGCCCAACAGGAAGCCAAAGAACTGATTGTTTCCGCCCACAACCTTTTGAAACCTTCAGCCGGCGATCCGATCATCACTCCGGCGCAGGACATGGTGCTCGGCTGCTATTACCTGACCAAAATGACCCGCGGCAAAACCGGCGAAAACATGATTTTTGCCGAAATAAATGAAGCGCTCATCGCCCACCGGCTTGGGTATGTGCATCTCCAGGCCCTGATTAAAGCCCGCATCGATGAAAAAATTGTCGAAACCACACTGGGCCGCATGATCTTCAACAGTTTTATTCCAAAAGAACTCGGCTACATCAACGAAACCATCGGCAAAAAACAGCTCGGCGAAATCGTTGCCAACTCTTTCAACCTTTGCGGAACAGCCGTCACCGCCACGCTCGCTGACGATTTAAAGCGCATCGGCTTTATGTTTGCAACCAAATCTGGCATCTCCATTTCAGCTTCAGACATGATCATTCCCAAAGAAAAAACGGGAATCATCGACCAGGCTTCCGAAATGGTCAAACAGATCACCAATCTTTATACCCAGGGGCTCATGACCGATGACGAACGCTACAACCAGAGCATCAAAGTCTGGTCGCAGGCCAAAGCCGACATTACAATCGCCATGGTCAAGAGCATTCCTGAAGAAAACGATCTTCACTACATGATCAACTCCGGCGCCCGCGGCAACTGGGGCCAAATCACGCAGCTATGCGGAACCAAAGGCCTGGTTGCCAATCCGGCCGGTCGCACAATTGAACTGCCGATCAAATCGAACCTCAAAGAAGGTTTTACAATTCTGGAATACTTTATTGCCACGCACGGGGGACGCAAAGGTAAATCCGACACCGCGCTTAAAACCGCTGAAGCCGGCTATCTAACCCGCCGTCTGGTTGACGCTGTCCAGGACATTATCATCAAAGAAATCGATTGCGGCTCCAAGCACTCGCACAAAGTCACCCGCACTGAAAGCGAACGCATTGGCGAACATTTTGAAAACCGTATTTACGGACGCGTGCTTGCCAAGGATATCGTTCATCCAAAATCCGGGGAAATCATTGCTGAAAAAGACACCGAAATTGACAACGACACCATCGAAAAAATCAACGCTGCCAAAATCGATGAAATCGAAGCCCGTTCCGTTATGACCTGCCAGACCGAAGGCGGTATCTGCGTGAAATGTTACGGCAAGGATCTGGGCACGAACAAAACCGTTGAGATCGGCACCGCAGTTGGAATTATCGCTGCACAAAGTATTGGTGAACCAGGAACGCAGCTGACCATGCGTACCTTCCACATGGGTGGAGTGGCTGAAGAAGGCGACATTACCCAGGGTCTTACCCGCGTGGAGGAACTTTTTGAAGCACGCACGCCAAAATCTCCGGCAATTCTTGCCGAAATTGGAGGAAGAGTAAAGATCAACCGCAAGGGCCATCTTGCCGAAATCAACATCACTTCGCAGGAGCCGATTGCAAAGGAATATCTGCTCACGAACGATCTTAAGCCAACCGTAAAAAAAGGCGACCGTGTCAAGGAAAAGGAGCAGATTGCCAAAGCCCCCGACAGCAAAGACATGATTCGCGCTGAAGAAAGCGGAAAAGTAACCGAGGTCACCGAGGACAAAATCGTCATCATGAGCGAGGGCATCGTCGAAAAAGTTTACAAAATTCCTTTTGGCAAAACAATCAGGGTTGCCAATAATGCGCTTGTGCAAAAAGGTGATGCTCTTACCGCCGGACATTTTAATCTGCGGGAGCTGATGCGCCTGACCGACATTTACATTGTCCAGAAATACATCATGACCGAGGTGCAGAGTATCTATGCTTCACAGGGTCAGACCATCAATGACAAACACATTGAAATCATTGCCCGCCAGATGCTTTCCAAGATCAGGATTCTTGATCCGGGCGATACCCAGTTTTTGGCCGGCGAAATCGCCGATATCATCAGTTTTGAAAAATCCAATCGCGAGCTTGAAAAGAAAAAAGGCAAACGCTCCAAGGCTGAAAGATTACTGCTCGGCCTGACACGTATTGCGCTACACACGGAAAGCTGGCTTTCTGCCGCATCATTCCAGGAAACGATCCGCGTGCTCGTTGAAGCTTCTACAACCAACAAAGTCGATCACCTTGAAGGACTCAAGGAAAACGTCATTATTGGCAAACTCATCCCGGCGGGCGAAACTTTCCGCCGCCGCCATCCTGAACTTCTGCCCAAAGCCAAAAAAGGAGCCGAGAAAATCGCAGAACTGCATATGGCGCACGAAGCCGAAAAAGCCTATGCGATTATCTAGGAAACTCTCCGCTATGCGAAGTTAAATCTGCCCCAACTACCTCCGCCCGCAAAAGGCTTGGAGAGGCGGTTGTAGAACCGGCATACGAAGACGAGGATGGTGGAATAGTTGAAGGAACATCGTCATAAGGGTCTGCAAGATTAGTTTCAGACAAAAATGCAACAATTACGTCGGAAACTTTAGCTCTCGTAACTTCCACTGCCTTTACAACAACTTCCGGCTCTAAAACATCTTCTGCACTGAGAGCCTTACGCAAACTATCCACTGCATCGCTTACTTCATCTATCGTTCCAGCCGAAACCGCAATTCTATCTTTGCCCATTATTGGACTTGAAGAACGCCAAATATATCTACCATTACTCTCAGTAATGCTACCATTCAGTCGATCTGCATGGCCCATAATTGTAAATATTAAAAAATACATCTCTGCTATATTCCAGTTTTTCACAGTGCGCAAGTTTTTTGCAAAAAAATGCGTATTCCAACTTGCATTTAGCAAAATCTGAGTGTAAATTACCGAAGCCAGTTTACCAACAACCGTAAAATGCCAACAATTAACCAGCTCATCCGCAGGCCGCGACACAAAAAGCACAAAAAGAGCAAAGCGCCAGCACTGCAGTCAACTTTCAATACGCTCAAAAATATTTCCGTCGGCTTATCAAGTCCGCAAAAACGCGGTGTATGCATTAAAGTTGGCACCATGACACCAAAAAAACCAAACTCGGCGCTGCGCAAATTTGCCAGAGTCCGCCTCACCAACGGCGTTGAAGTCAATGCCTATATCCCGGGCGAAGGCCACAATCTGCAGGAACACTCGGTGGTCATGATCCGCGGCGGAAGAGTGAAAGATTTACCAGGTGTGCGCTACCATATTATCCGCGGAAAACTGGACACCCAGGGCGTCCAAAACCGCAGACAGAGCCGCTCGCGTTACGGCCAAAAAAGACCGAAAGATGCGGCTAAATAATTATTAATTCCTAATTCAAACAGCCCGTGCCCCAAAAACGTTCGCATTACATCCCGTCCGGTTCCAATCCTCTTCAGGAAAAATTTGTGAACTATATCATGAAAGAGGGCAAAAAAAATATTGCCCGCCAGATTTTCCGCGAAAGCATGGACATCCTCGTTGAAAAAGGCAACAAGGATCCGCAGAAAATATTTGAGAAAGCGATCGAAACAGTTAAGCCAACCCTTGAAGTCAAACCAAAACGCATCGGCGGGGCTGTTTACCAGATTCCGATGGAGGTCAAACCAAACCGCCAGTTGATGCTTGCTTTCCGCTGGATTCTTGATGCGGCCCGCAGCCGCAAGGGCGCGCCCATGGCCAAAAAACTCGCTGAAGAACTGATGAATGCCGCCAATGGCGAAGGCAATGCCATGAAAAAGAAAGAAGACACCATCAAGATGGCGCAGGCCAACAAAGCCTTTGCACATTATGCCAAGTATTAATTTTTTTAAATCATTATTTTCTTTTATGAAAAAAAATAACATCTCCTACCTGATGATTGCGATTGCAATCATTGTCATTGCTGCCCTTGCAGTTTATGTTTCAAATAATTCCCAGAACAACGGTTCCAACTTACAGGGCAAATTACCGCCTCCGGGCGGTTCAGGCCAACGGGGTATAGTCTCAAACGTAGCTTCTCCTATTCCTTCAGTACCAGCAATTCAGAATGCCTTAAATATTAACCGTGCTGAGCTTGTAAAACTTTTGGTCACAACCAAAAATATTCCAATTAATACTGCCGGCGGTCCACATTTTTCGGACGTTTCACCGCAGAGTTGGGCATATCCATATGTAGAAACTGCTTACAATAAAGGGTGGCTCCACGGATTTAATGTTACGTTCTCTCCTAATATTGCAATTCCTCGGGTTTTAGCCTTAATGCTCTATGATCGGGTATTTCTCGCACCTCCAATTCCATCTGGCAACGATCCTGCTTGTCAATTTCCCGATGTTGCACAAAATACCGGGTTTTACTCTTTAGTAAATCGCGCCTGCCATTATAAAATCATAGACACAGTCCCCGGATCAAAATTTTTCCCACACGATTACTTAAGCAAACTTTCGGCTCAGTGGTGGATTACCGCTGTTAAAAATTCACCATATAATCTGCTTTAAATGTCGGAAGATCTAAGTAAACTCCGCAATTTCGGGATCATCGCGCATATTGATGCAGGCAAAACCACCACCACCGAGCGCATTCTTTTTTACACGGGCAAAACCTACAAAATCGGCGAAGTGCATGAAGGCGCCGCTACCATGGACTGGATGGAACAGGAACGCGAACGCGGCATCACCATCACCTCCGCAGCCACAACCTGCAAATGGAAAGAGTGCCGCTACAACATTATCGATACTCCGGGCCATGTGGATTTTACCGCTGAAGTAGAGCGATCACTGCGCGTTTTGGACGGCGGCGTAGTTGTATTCGACGGCTCGCAGGGAGTTGAACCGCAATCCGAAACCGTTTGGCGCCAGGCCGACAAATACGATGTCCCCCGCCTTGCTTTTATCAATAAAATGGACAAAATTGGCGCGGATTTTTTTATGAGTATCGATTCGATTTTTGAACGTCTCAGCAAAGAAGCGGTTGCGGCCCAGCTGCCGATCGGCGTTGAAAACACTTTCATGGGCGTCGTTGATCTTTTCCAGAAAAAGGCTTTTACCTTTGAAGGCAAACACGGCGAGATCATCAAGGAAATTCCCATTCCAGACGAGATGAAAGCCCAGGTTGAAGATTACCGTCATCGCCTTATCGAAAAAATCGCGGAAAACAATGAAGATCTTACGGACAAATATTTGAATGGCGAGGAGCTGACGATGGAAGAAATGTGCCGCGGCATGCGCAGTGCTGTCTGCAAAAACAAACTTTATCCGGTTTACTGCGGGAGCGCACTGGCCAACAAAGGCGTGCAGCTGGTTTTGGATGCGGTGAATTCTTTTCTGCCCTCGCCGCTGGATATCGGTTCGGTCAAAGGCAAAAATCCCGATAACGATGCGGAGGAAGAGCGCAAACCAAACGACGATGAACCGTTTTCCGCACTTGTTTTCAAGATTGCGACCGACCCGTTCGTCGGAAAACTGGCTTACTTCCGGGTTTATTCAGGCAAACTCCTTTCCGGAAGTTACGTTTTAAACACCAACACCGATAACAAGGAACGCATCAGCCGTCTGCTGCAGATGCATGCCAATCATCGCGAAGAAATCAAGGAAGTACATGCCGGCGATATTGCTGCCACAGTTGGTCTGCGCGGAACTTTTACCGGCCACACTTTGTGCGATGAAGATAAACCGATTATGCTTGAATCGATCACCTTTCCTGAACCCGTGATTCAGATTGCGATCGAGCCAAAAACCAAGGCTGATCAGGAAAAAATGGGCATTGCGCTGCAGAAACTGGCTGAAGAAGATCCGACTTTCCAGGTTAAATCAAACGAAGAAACCGGCCAGACTTTGATTGCGGGCATGGGCGAACTCCATCTCGACATTATCGTGGACCGCATGCGCCGCGAATTCAAAGTCGAGGCCAACATCGGCCGCCCCCAGGTCGCCTATCGCGAAACCGTTCAAAAAGAAGTCAAAGCTGAAGAAAAATATGTTAAGCAGTCGGGCGGCCGCGGTCAGTACGGGCACGTGCTCATCCGTCTGATGCCAAACGAACCAGGCAAAGGCTACGAATTCGTCAATAAAATCGTGGGCGGAAAAATCCCGCGCGAATTCATTCCGGCAGTCGACAAAGGCATCAAGGAAGCCACGACCCGCGGCATTTTGGCCGGCTATCCGGTTGTGGACGTCAAAATTGAACTCTACGACGGATCATATCACGACGTTGATTCCAATGAACTCGCCTTTAAAATCGCGGGCTCACTCGCCTTTCAGAAAGCTGCCAAATCAGCCAGTCCGGTTATCCTTGAGCCGATCATGAAAGTCGAAGTCACCACTCCCGACCAGTTTTTGGGCGACGTCATGGGAAATCTAAGTTCCAAACGCGGCCAGATTTACGAAACCACCGCCCGCGGCATGGCCAAAGTCGTACACGCGCGCGTACCACTTGCGGAAATGTTCGGCTACGCCACCGATCTTCGCTCCATGACTCAGGGCCGCGCCGCCTACACCATGGAATTCGACCACTACGAAAAAGTCCCAAACAACGTTGCGGAAAAAATCATTGCGGAGAAGAGTGCCGGAAAATAAACACTTTTTATGAATACAGCTGCGCCTTTGGAAGAATCAGAACTAAGAGAGAAATTCCAGACATTGGATGGAAGCGATTGCCTGATCCTTTCAAGCTGGCTTGAAAAACATCCTGACACGACAATAGTCATCAAAGATAAAAAAAAATCCTTCAACTCCGGCAAAAATTATCAAAGGTTCTGATGGTTTGCTGAAAGCGCAAATCGGCTTTAACAAATTCGATATCGCAGGAAATCACGGCCGGTTCCAGATCAATGCCCAGCAGTATGAAGAAATAAAAAGGGCAAATGAAAGCGAAGTGGTTCAAAAACCCATCATGGTAAGAGAAAAAGCTGTCGCCAGCATGATTGACTGGATTACCTCACCCAAAAAAGCAGCTCTCGAAATGTTGGAAAAAGCCATGGCAAAAATAGACCATCTTCCCAAGATAAATAACAAAACTGGCGGATTCGTTCGTTTCAAATGTGAATCTGCCAAAAAAATATTAGATCTCCTCAAACAAACGGATGTCAGCATATCGAGCGATCCTGAACACGTCTCAATTCACGATGAAGAAATAGGAGATTTAATATTGGAGCGCCTCAAAGCATTTGGTCTTAAAAAGACCATGGATAAAAACGGACTCTGCGTGAATGAAATTCAATTGGGATTAAGTACGAACAGTCTGGTTATTTTCATTCGGAAATCTTTTTAGGGCTCTCTGAAATCTGCTCGAGCTATAATCCAGAACAGATAAGAGGCATAACCATAATACTATTCGGGTTTGAAAAGCTCATGCAGCAGATCATACAGTCCAGATAAAATTTTCCAATAGCATCCCAGTTCAGTAGCGCTGCCTTCATTCAAATCCGGAACCAGCTTGTATTTTTCCCTTGCCTGCGAAAAAAGCGCCCTAACCCTCTCCAGATCGGCTGAAGTCAAATCCAGCGGTGCAAGTTTTTCAAGCTCATCTTCGCGCAAACCGGCGCAGGCCAAACGCAGATTTTTGGGATCGGAAAGATCAAAAACTTTCAGGCGCAGATCAGGATCACTTGAGCGGGTCAGACTCTCGACCACAAACCGCAAGCCGCGCTCCGGAGGCTCAAATTCAATTTTAGTGCCCCTGTAGTCTCTTCTGATTCTTAGGAATGTCGCAAGCGCGGCCTTATAAGTAAAATTCTGTTTTCTGCCGTCGCCAAACTGTCGAAGAATAAAAGGAAGCTCATCGGCCAAAGCCATAAAAATCTCATTTGCGGCATGGTCGCCGCGCGGAATAACTCTCCTGATCAGATCGATTTTTCCGCCTTCATCAACATTATTTATTTTACTAAAAGGATTCGGCTGCGGCAAAACCAAAATTCGTTCGATAAGCGCGGCGCCCGGCCCGCCTGCAAAACGACCGCCCAAATGATTTAAAACAAAACGTGCGATCTCTGAAAGCTTGAGGTCCATGCGTACAAGTGGGCCATAAAGCAAAATCTCCTTTCCCCTGACTGCAGTATCAACAATGCCTCCTGGAAAACGAATGGAAAGTTCGTTGCGGCAAAAACGTCTCGATGCTGACACGGCAAGAGCGATCGCAGCATCGTCACTCCCCGGCAATGCTTTGCCATTGTTGAAAACTTTTGCTTCAAGAGGATTTTCCTGCTGGTAGCGTGCCAAAACCCGGTTGGGATGAAAAGCGCGCTCAGAGATGACCCAGGGCTGACCATCACGCAACCATTTCACCTGATATCCTGGACCAACACTGACTGCATCAAAACCATTGTCGGTTTGATAGCCAGGTTCAGGTATTAGAACCGCCGGACCACGACGAGTCTGAATGCCACTGGCAAAAACATTCCCACCCTGAACAAAATGAACTTTCTCCCTTGTCTGCAAACGCCGCAGCGCAATGTCAGCCATCGCCCTAAGACCCTCATATGAGTTTGGTACTTTCCTGCCCTGTTCATCAAAAACTTCAACCTCGTAATCCGGAAACAGAAAACGAAAGCGCAAAACCTGTTCACCTCCGCCACCGAGCCCGTCAGCAGGCAAATGCGGAGAAAAATCCCCACCAGTAAGCAAAGTTTCACGGCCTGCCAGATCATATCGATAGTTCATAGATTCAGAATTTAACTGATCCTCTCCGTGGGCCCGCCCAAAATAACACGGTTATCCAGGGTATCAACCCTGACAGATAAAGCACCGCCTGGAAAATGAACAGCCCAGAAACAACCGCCATATTTTTGATTGGCCGAAAATGCAGCCGCAACAGCTCCTGAACCACAACTTCCAGTCCTGCCGACGCCGGCTTCATACACGTTGGCATATAAATGACCGACACGGTCATCTCCAATCCTGGTCTCTTCGTAGAAATAGATATATTCCTCATTAAGTTTTGGAATATACGAAGCCGGTTTTTCCGCAGAACGCCGCAAGGTCCAGTAAACCAGATGCTCATTGCCGAGTTTTACGTGATCAGGTTGACCTTCTCTGCCTTTTAAAAATTCGGGAAAATCAACACACACTTCAATGATTCCACCTCCCTTTCTCTTAACTCCGCTCGCCAAGAATTGCCTGCCCTGATAAAAAGCAACCTGATCACGCATCTTGCCCTGCGTCGCAAGAAAATGTGTAAGAGCGCGCAAACCATTAAGACAATTGCCGGCCATACTTCCATCACGATTTTTAATTTCAACGTTGCAGATAGTACCAAGAACAAGACGGCGGATAAAAATAATCTGGTCAAATTTTGCCTTTGGCATTTTTTGCCTGGATTTTTGATCCGAAATCACGATCAGATTGCCGGCACAGTTGTATCTGGCTTCCATGGCCGCAATCTAGCAACTTTATGCCTGGGTGGCAATGCGGTTTTTCGCGCTAAAATTTGACACAAGTAATTTTATATGTTAATATTTTCCCCAATTTACACCCTCGTACAAAATAATATATTAAATAAAAATGTTAGACCGTAAAAAATCAGGAGGGGGGGGTACTCTTGAAACTCAGGAAAGTTCTTATGAAGTTTCCCGTTTTGGTAATGCGTTGCGTAAAATAAAAAAAAATATCCGAGGACAGCTAAGTAGAATTGCTCCAATTGCTGCAGTTTTTGGATCGTTATTGGTACACGAAGCGGCACTTCATCCTGTAGTTAAAAAGGCATGGGATGAAAATATTGTACAACCATGGAGAGATTGGCAGGCAGAAAAGGAACGTCTTGAAATGGAACAACAAATGGAAAGTGATTTAAAAGAATCATATGGGGCTGATAAAGAGCTGGTGGAAGAAAGAAACAAGCCAAGACTCGAGAGGGTTAAGGAACGCCAAAAAGCGGCGGAAGCTTTCAAGCACCAGCTTCAAATGACTTACAAAACTATTTCTTACGATGATATCTTCTTCGCGATTGAATATTTTAACCAGGGTGTTGAAGATGGCGAATTGCAGGTTGCTAAAGATGTTTTTGCGCTGAAAAGTGATGAAATGGTTATTCAGAATCCCGAAGATCCACAGGTGGAAGAATTGGAATTGATTGCAACAACCCTGATGCCGCCAGGCTCTTATAACGTAACCCGCTCTTCCGCCGTTTATAGTCTTGCCCAAAATCTTGCTCCTAAAACGCAAAATTGTGATGCCAGAACGAAACTTGCTGTGATGGAGTTGGCAAAAAAATATCCGCAAGCACATCAACATATTTTTATTCAGAGATTTGGTGATCATAGGCGCGCTTTGTTTGAGGTGCGGGGAAAACGCTACATCTTTGAAGGGGGCGCTGTAATGGTTTTTCCCGACAACCTCACGGAAAAATATAAAAATGAGGTCATGCCTTTCGAAGTATGGCTTGGCATGTACGCCGGTTTGCCCCGCAGTGGTTTTGAATCGAGAATCGAAAAATTTGGCCCTCCTAAAAGACATACTGAAGATTTTCCCCATGTCACCGATAATCTTGTGCCGGATTTTGCATCTCCTGATCTTGATAATCTTATAACTGCCGAGCAGTGGTCTGCGCTGAGTAGAGCGGCCCACAATGAAAACAATGAACAAACGGATGGCATAGCAGGGCCACAGGCAGGCATGACTATTGCTGAGCAAACTGCTCAGACTCCTACTGCGAAAACCGAATCCGGGAAAACCATTCTGGATAAAGAGGAACCTTTAATGAGTGTTAATATTCCGATGCAACCAACTGAATTGGTTATTGGAAATGAACAGCTTACTACAGATGATTTAGCCAGGATTCTGTCCAATGAACAAATTTTATCGGGAAAGAATTCCATAAATTTTCCAAATCTTCGTGAAATAAGTCCGGAGGTGGCAGGATTATTGATGAGTAAAATTCAGGGAAAGCTTAAAATCCATATTTTAAGCTTTCCTGCACTGAGAATCATTACTGAAGATACTGCACGTGAACTTGAAAAAACCCCAATCTCCATTGTTTTTAGGAGCATAACCAGTTTATCAGTAGAAGCTGCGCAGGGTTTTCGCGATAAAAAAAGCAGTTTGAGTTTTTACGGGCTAAAAATTATTTCCGCTGAAGCTGCGGAAGCCCTGGTTGGTCCCGCACAGGGATTAAGTGATTTTTTTGATCTGAATACGCTATTGCCCGAAACGGCCAATAGTGATTTTGCAGTAAATACAAAGCCTGATAATGCCCAGGTGTTTAGAGAATATCAAGGGCAGCTCCATGTTGAAGGGCTGATCGGACTCTCAAAGGAAGCAGGTGAAGCTCTTGGTCGCTATCAGGGACCACTCAGTTTTGAAAATTGCAATATGAGTCCCGGCGCGGAAAGAGGTATTGGTGAAAACACAAATTATCTTAGTTTGAAAAATCCACCAACAACTCAAACATTTGCAGGATTAGTAAACCATCGCAGTGGATTGCGGATTGAAACAGACGAATTAACAGAAATCCAGGCAGAAAATATAGCCAGGATGGAAAAAAATTCTATCTTCCTTAGAGTGAAGAATTTGACTTCTGCTGCTGCTAAAAAATTGAGCTCAAAAAAAATAGCTGTTGTTATAGAATTTTTTCCGCCGGACTATGTGCTTCAAGCTGATCTTGCTGAAGTTCTTGCTACTTTCCAGTCACTGAATATTTCCGGTATTGGCGAAATTCCTCCACCTGCTGCCCAGAAGCTGGTGCAAAATAACAAGAGTAACACGTTGGATATAAGTCTTCAAAAATTATCCAAAGAAGCTGCCGGGTTTTTAGCAGAATTTAAGGGTTATCTATCAATAAATTTTGTTGGAAGGCAGCATTTATTACAGGTAGACCCTCGGGTTTTGGAAGGCTTTAAAAATGCGCGCAAACCAGTATCTATCCGTGGCATAAGCCAGGCTACACCTGAACTTATGGAAGTACTTGTACAGCCATACCTTGATACTTCGTTTTCGGGTTTCCAGTTTACTCCCGAGGTGGCAAAAATTATTGCACGATATCCAAAAAATTTGGATATACATAAGATAGGTCTTGAATCCATACATGCGTTGGTAAGAAACCGCCGTGAGGGTAAACTGACTTTCTATATTGAGGAATCAACTATTGAACAGCTGAAGGCAATGCTTGAATATAAAGGTCCGCTTGGTTTATACAATCTTCCAGCTTTAACACCCGAACTTGCTGCAATGTTGGCAGAGCATCAGGGTGACCTTATGATTGACGGTCCTATGCGTTTGCAGGAAATGACTCCTGAAATAGCAAAAATTCTAGCCAGACATAAAGGAGGATTAAATATGCCGATCTTTGGCGCAATTACACCTGAAGTGGCTGAAGCTTTACTGCCATTGCAAGGTTTTTTAACAATTCCCGTAAAAATTACCGATCCGAAAGTTGCAAGAATTTTACACAAACGCGCAAAACAGACCAGAGTCTTTATGATGCATCAAATCAGGATTGAAAAACCGGACGATCCTAACTCCTGGGTAGATAAGCCGATGCCAATTGTTGAACCTTAAATTTTTTTCGCAGGGTACTTCCTGATATTTTTAGACAGGGGAAAGCCTTGAATCTATTGTACCATTCTGACGACATTGCTATCATGCTGCCATGCATACCTTTGATGTACAACAGCAAAAACTGGCAGCGGTTTTTAACAGATACCCTATTGATGCAGCCTATCTTTTTGGCTCGATAGTAACTGGCAGCCAGACAAAAGACAGCGATATCGATATCGCCGTCCTGCTCGAAAAAAATATTTCGCCCAGGAAGCGTTTTGAAATCCGCCTAAAACTGATGGGTGAACTTGAACGCATTTTGAAGAAAAATATCGACCTGGTGATCTTAAACGACATCCGGTCGATCTTTTTTAAATATGTGATTATCAGGGAAGGACGGATTATTTATGCAAAATCCGAAGAAAAAAGAATCGATTTTGAACTGCAAACTTTAAATGAATATTTTGATTTTCAACCTTTTCTGGAACTATATAATAAACAATATGTCAAAAGTAATCTATAACAAAATCATCGCCAAACTGGAAAGGCTGGACGAATACCTGCGTTATTTAAACGAAATAAAAAAAATCAGCAAAAAAAGCTTTATCAATGACTTTCACTTTTATGGCTTGGCAGAAAGATACCTTCAGCTTGCGATTGAAGCAACAATGGATATCGGCAAACTGCTTATTTTGGCGCAAAATTTCAAAAAACCCGAAGATAATGAGGATATTTTTATTGTCCTCTGTGACAATAAGGTAATTTCACAAAAACTCGCCCACAATTTTCTCGGCATCGGTAACTTCCGCAATATTCTCGTACACGACTACGAAAAAATTAACCGGATTATTGTCCATGAAAAACTGCAAAAAAATCTTACAGATTTTAAAGAATTTCGCAAAGCGGTTTTAAAGTATCTGAAAAAATATCTTTGACAGCAAAAATTCCCTTGCATTGGCAAATTTTTTCCGATACTATCTCTTCGCGTTGCCCTTCAAAAGGCATGGCAGATTCGTTTAAATCCCGATTTCAAATCGTTAATTCCAAATTTTTAATTTTTAATTTCTAATTGATATGGCAGACGTATTCAAAAGAACCAAACCACACGTGAACGTTGGTACTATCGGCCACGTTGATCATGGTAAGACCACTTTGACCGCTGCAATCACGATGTATTGCGCGACCAAAGGCATGGCTAAAGCCCGCAAATACGATGAAATCGACAATGCGCCTGAAGAAAAAGCCCGTGGTATTACAATTGCGACTTCCCACCAGGAATACGAAACCGACAAACGCCACTATGCGCACGTTGACTGTCCGGGCCACGCCGACTACGTTAAAAACATGATTACCGGTGCTGCCCAGATGGACGGCGCTATTTTGGTTGTATCTGCCGCAGACGGTCCGATGCCGCAAACCCGTGAGCACATTCTTTTGGCCAAGCAAGTAAACGTACCATACATTATTGTGTTCATGAACAAAATGGACATGGCTGATCCTGAAATCGCTGAACTTTCCGAAATGGAAGTGAAGGAACTTTTGAAGAAATACGGTTTTGATGGCGAGAAGACTCCTTTTATCCACGGATCCGCCCTGAAAGCCATGGAGAATCCAAATGATGCAGCTGCCACCAAATGCATTCAGGAACTTCTTGATGCACTCGACAGTTACATTCCAGAACCAAAACGCGATCTGGATAAACCATTTTTGATGCCAGTTGAAGACGTGTTTTCCATTAAGGGACGCGGTACAGTAGCAACCGGACGTATTGAAACAGGTATCGTTAAGATCAATGAAGAAGTGGAGATTGTGGGAATTCTTCCAACCCGCAAAGTAGTAGTGACCGGTGTTGAAATGTTCAAGAAACTGCTTGATCAAGGCCAGGCTGGCGATAATGTTGGTCTGCTTTTACGCGGTGTTGAACGTGAAGAAATCGTGCGCGGACAGGTCCTTTGCAAAGCAGGAACCATCAAACCGCACACCAAATTTGAAGGTGAAGTTTACGTTCTGACAAAAGAAGAAGGCGGGCGACATACACCGTTTTTCAAAGGCTATAAGCCACAATTCTATATCCGAACTACAGATGTGACTGGTGCAGTTGAACTGCCAAAAGATGTTGAAATGGTTATGCCGGGCGACAACATCAAGATGGTTGTGACTCTTACTTCCCCGATTGCGCTTGATGAAGGCGTCCGTTTTGCCATCCGTGAAGGCGGCCGCACTGTTGGAGCCGGAGTTGTCAGCAAAATCCTTGAATAATCCCTAATACCCAACTGTTAATTTCTAATTGTTAATTGCCACCTGAGCTGTGTCTGCTAAACAAAAAATCCGCATCAAGATCCAGGCCTACGACCACAAGGTCATCGATGATTCATCCAAACTGATCATCGATACTGCTGAACGCACTGGCGCGATCGTGGCCGGGCCGATCCCCCTCCCCACCAAAATCGAAAAATTCACCGTGAACAGATCTACCTTTGTGCACAAAAAAGCCCGCGACCAGTTTGAAATGCGCACACACAAAAGATTAATCGACATCACTGAAAGTACACCCAAAACCATTGACTCGCTGACAAACTTAAGTCTGCCAGCCGGAGTCGATATCGAAATTAAAATGCTGACAAGCGAAAGTTAAAATTACGTTATCCAGAAGTGCGAGTTTTTAAGATTCTTTCTAGAATCGTGGCGCAAGCCGGAATTTTCACTTCACTGGCCACGCAAACCAAACATTTGCGCTTATAAAGGCCAATAACCTCTACCATTATGACCGGTTTACTTGGCAAAAAATTAGGCATGACGAGAGTCATACAAGACGACGGCCGCGTGATCCCAATGACTGTTATCCAGTGTGATCCAAACACGATCACCCAGATCAAGACAGTTGAAAAAGACGGATATCCGGCGATAGTCCTGGGCTTTGGCGCGTTAAAAAAACCGACCAAAACCAAAAAATTCTATTTTCTGAAGGAGTTCGGCATCAAGGGTGATGAACCGCTTAAAAAAGGGGATACCGTATCTGTAGAAATTCTCAAGGAAGGAGAAGAAGTGATCGTTACCGCAACTTCCAAGGGTAAAGGTTTCCAGGGAGTGATCAAGAGACATCACATGGCTGGCGGACCAGGCTCACACGGCTCACACTTCCACCGCGAACCAGGTTCAGTGGGAGCGCGCGCAAAGCCCGGCAGAATCCTTCCTGGAAAACGTCTGCCAGGTCACATGGGACATGAGACTGTGACAGTGCGCAGTTCAGTGGTTTATCTGGACAGCAAAAAACACCTGGTTGGTATCAAAGGAGCAGTTCCGGGAGCTCCAAGCTCGTTTGTCTCATTGAAAAAAATTACTAATTAAAAGATCTTGGCTAAAATCGCACTCTACAACCAGTTGGGAGAAAAGAAAAAAGACCTTGAAGTGTCCGACGTGATCTTTGGTGCCAAATTCAACCAGGATCTGGTGCATCAGGCACTCACGCGCCAGCACGCCAACGCGCGCGTATCCGTAATCGCGCATACGCTCACAAAATCCGAAGTTAGTGGCGGAGGCCGCAAACCTTGGCGTCAAAAAGGCACGGGTCGCGCTCGCCAGGGATCGATCCGCAATCCGCACTGGAAAGGCGGTGGTGTTGTCTTCGGCCCAAAAAACAATCGCAATTATAAACAGATGATGCCCAAAAAACAGCGGCGTCTTGCGCTTTTTTCCGCTCTATCGCTAAAGCTGAAAGACGGAAAAATTATTGCGCTCGATAAACTTGAAATGCCGGAAATCAAAACCAGAACCATGATGGCAATTCTCCACAAGCTGCCGGTACAAAAAGACGTTTTGGTGCTTCTGTCAGAGAAAAACGAGACAATCCAGAAATCAGCCCGCAACCTTCCATTCGCAAAAACAATGCTGGTCAACTACCTCAATATCGCAGATCTGCAAAGATACGATGAAGTCATTTTCCTTGAGGAAGCGCTGACCAAAATGGAAACTCTCTTCGGGGGAGGAAAAGTGAAAAAAGTGAATAATGAAAAAATTATTAATTAAAAAATTGGCTTGAAGGCTCTCTACACCATCATCAAACCGGTAACGACTGAAAAAGCAACCAACCTTGCGGCAAAGCTGAAATACGCTTTCTGGGTAAATCGCAGGGCAACCAAAATCGATGTCAAACATGCCATTAAAGAAATGTATGGCGCCGAGGTTGCAACGGTGCGAATGCTCAATACGCCAGCCAAAAAACGGCTAGCGCGACGCATGCTTGTGGACAAAAGATCTGCAATGCGAAAAGCACTGGTCACGCTTAAGGGCGGCAAAAAACTCGACCTCACCAAAATCGGCAAAGAAGCAAAAAAATAATGAATTTCAAATTTCAAAACTCAAATGTCAAACCAGATACTATCCAAAATTATTAATTACTAATTAAAATGGGTTTCAGAAAATTCAAAGCAACAACTCCGGGCAGAAGATTCATGAGCGTCTCAACGTTTGAAGAGATCACCAAACACAAACCCGAAAAAAAACTGTTGCGAAGCTTTAAAAAGCAGGCAGGCCGCAACAACCAGGGCAAACTCACAGTTCGCCATCAGGGTGGCGGCCACAAGCAGCTCTATCGCATGATCGACTTCAAACAGCGCGATAAATTGGGCGTTCCAGCAAAAGTCGCAGCCATTGAATACGATCCAAACCGCACCTGTTATATCATGCTCGTACAGTATGCTGACGGCGAAAAACGCTATCATATCGCGCCGGATCAGATCAAAGTTGGAACCATGATTATGTCCGAGGACAAAGCAAAAATCCAGCTCGGAAATCGCATGGCACTCAAAAATATTCCGGTTGGATACGAAATTCATAATATTGAGTTGAATAAAGGACGGGGCGGACAGATTGTGCGCTCCGCAGGTTCAAAAGCACATGTGGTTGGGGTTGAAGGCGATCACGCACAGGTGTCTCTGCCTTCCGGCGAAGTCCGTCTCATCGACAAAAACTGCTATGCAAGTATCGGAATTGTCAGTAATATCGACCACGCCAATATCAAACTGGGGAAAGCCGGACGCAAACGCTGGATGGGCTGGCGGCCGGAAGTCCGTGGTAAAGCCATGAATCCGATCGATCACCCGCACGGCGGAGGTGAAGGGAATCAGCCAATCGGTCTTCCTGGACCAAAAACGCCGTGGGGCATGCCTGCGCTTGGCTACAAGACGCGCAAACGCAAATATTCCGACCGCCTGATTATCAAAGACCGCAGGGTCGAGAAGGCCTAGGTAAATTGAAATGATCGTTTGCGCAGCAAAACTCCACTCGACAATTACTAATTTTTAATTACTGATTAAAAAATGGCTCGAAGCACTAAAAAAGGACCGTACGTAGACGAAAAACTCGCCAAAAAAATTGAGGGACTCAATGCAGGCGGCCAAAAAAAACTGATCAAAACCTGGGCACGCGGATCCATGATCGCACCTGAATTTGTCGGCCACACCATCGCAGTGCACAACGGCAAACAGCACATTCCGGTTTTCATCACTGAAAACATGGTCGGTCATCGCCTTGGTGAATTCGCGGCAACGCGCAAATTCAAAGGTCACGGCGGCAAACTCGCCAAAGCAGAAGGCGAAGGAGCCTCTCCCGCCCCAGCCAAACCAGCTGCTTCAAGCGCTCCCGCCCCAGCAGCGAAATAATTGAATCGAAATAATTGAATAATGAATATCAAAGAAATCGTTTTACTAATTATTAATTAAAATGAAGGCCATCGCCAGAACACAACGCATCACTTCCAAAAAACTCAACCTCATTGCTGATCTCATTCGCATGAAAAAGGTTACTGATGCGATAAACATCCTCAAATTTACACCAAAAAAAGCCGCCCGCATTTTGAATAAAGTGGTGCATAGTGCAGTTGCCAACGCTGAAAATAATTTCAAGCAGGAGCGTCCAAGTCTTTTTATCAGGGAGATTGTAGTCACCGAAGGCGCGACGCTCAAACGCAGTGTTCCGGTCTCAAGAGGACGCGTCAATCCGATTTTAAAAAGAACTGCCCACGTTTCGGTTTTCCTGGGAGTGCAGGATGAAGCTCCTCCGGAAAAGTCGAAAAAAACAGTAACAGCCGAGGCAGCAACTGCAGCCGCTGCCAAAGCACAGGAAAAAGCAAAAAAACCAGGCACCAAAGCCAAAAAATCACCGGCAAAAAATCAAAATCCCTAATTGTTCATTCCTAATTACCAATTTTTAATTTCTAATTCCTAATTGATTCCATGGGCCAAAAAGTAAATCCAAACATTTTCCGCATTGGTGTTATCAAAAGCTGGGACTCTAAATGGTTCGCGCCAAAACACAGCTATGCCAAACTGCTGCATCAGGACATCGAAATCCGCAAAATTATTGAAAAAAAACTGGTCGATGCCGGACTTTCCAGAATTGAAATCCAGCGCACCGCCAACAAAGTAAATATCATGATCCATTCTGCCAAGCCGGGGACGATTATCGGCAGACAGGGAGCCGATATCGAAGCTCTCAAAAACCAATTGCAGAAAAAATTTCACGAAGAATTTACGATCAACATCAAGGAAATTTCCAAACCAACTCTGGATTCAAGACTTTTAGCCGACTCGATCAAACAGCAGATTGAAAAACGCGTTTCCTACCGTCGCGCAGCCAAAGCGGCAATCGATAAAGCGCTCGAAAGCGGAGCTCTTGGCGCCAAAATTTTTGCAGCAGGACGCTTGAACGGCGTAGAAATTGCCCGCAGCGAATTTTTTTCACGCGGCAAAATCCCGCTTCACACTCTGCGCGCCGATATCGATTACGCCTGCGTGCATGCCAAAACAACCTACGGCACCATCGGCATTAAAGTCTGGATTTACAAAGGCGATATCTTCAAAAAACATTGATTTAAAACCAGAAATAGCTATACTCGATCAGCCCAAAATCCCTAACTTAAATTCAAAAACCCTAACCAATGTTTACCCCAAAAAAGCAGAAATACCGCAAATCGCATCGACTTCGCAACAACACGAATGGTGTAGCAACCAGTGGTACAAGACCTGTTTTTGGTCCCTATGGCCTGAAAACAATCGAAGGTGGAGAAATTTCGAGTCGACAGATTGAAGCTGCGCGCCGTGCCATGACCCACTATATCAAACGCGGCGGCAAAATCTGGATCCGCATCTTCCCGCACAAACCTGTCACGCAGAAAGCCGCAGAAGTACCAATGGGAAGCGGAAAAGGAACCGTTGAAAAATACGTCGCAGGCATCAGGGCAGGAACCGTCATCTTTGAAATGGATGGAGTCGACAGCGCAAATGCCAAGGAAGCGATGAGACTTGCCTCACAAAAATTGCCGCTCAAATGCCGATTTATCGATAACACAACTCACTGATATGCTATCAAAACCGGAAATCCGACAACTGGCCAGCCAAAATCTGCTTGAAGAACTCCGCACTTCAAGGTCCGGACTCCTGAAAATAAAGTTTAATGTCAAAAGCGGGCACGCAAAAGAATCACACAAAATTGGCCAGCTGAAACGTTATATCGCCCAGCTTAAAACTATCACGCACGAAGTGCTTACTGCTACCGCTAGCGAGACATCACAGGCTGCAGTGTCACAGGCGCAAAAAGAGACAACAACAATGCCGGCAGCGGCCAAAGCAGCTAACAAAAAAACGGTTACGAAAGCAACCAAACCTAAAAAGACAACTGTTAAAAGCAAAGCTAAATCTTCAAAAACAGTTTCAAGCCATAAATCCAAATCCTAAATTCCCCTCATCATGCGCAGCAAAAAAGGCACCGTTACCAGCGATAAAATGCACCAGACCCGGGTGGTCACGGTCCACACCTACAAAACACATTCCAAGTACAAGAAGAGATTCCGCGTATCCAAAAAATATTATGCGCACGATCCGGCAAACAAGTACAAAATCGGCGACGAAGTGACAATTTATGAAACCCGCCCGATCAGTAAATTGAAACGCTGGACGGTCGAAGAACCGAAACAATTATCAATCAAAAATTAACAATTAAAAATTAACCATGATCCAGTTAAGAACGATGTTACAGGTAGCAGATAATAGCGGCGCCAAGCTGGCCCAATGCATTAAAGTGCTGGGCGGCACCAGCCGCCGCTATGCCCATGTTGGCGATGTCGTTGTGGTCACGATCAAGCAGGCAAGTCCCCGCGGCACGGTCAAAGCGCATTCTGTAGAGCGCGGCATCGTCGTACGGACAAAAAAAGAAACCAAACGCCGTGACGGCACCTATATCCGCTTCGACGAAAACGCAATCGTTATTGTGAGCAAGGAAAACGAGCCAAAGGGCACGCGTGTATTTGGTCCGATCGCCCGCGAACTGCGCGAAAAAGGTTTCCAGAAAATCATTTCCCAGGCTCCTGAAGTACTATAAATTGAAGACCATGAAACTCAAACTGCACGACAAAGTAATCGTTATCTCCGGCAAGGATCGCGGCAAAAGCGGCAAAATCATCCGCGTCAACAAAAAAAGCGGCAGAGTGGTTGTGGAAAAAGTGAACGTCCGCACCAAACACGTCAGAAAAACTACTGCCCGGGCCGGCGAAAAAATCCACTTTGAAGCAGCTATTTCAGCCTCCAATGTGATGCTGCTCGACCCGAAAGAAAATAAACCAACGCGCGTCGGCTACAGATTACTGGCCAATGGCAAAAAAGAAAGATTCGCAAAACTCAGCGGTGAATCGCTCGACAACCTCATTGAAACAGCAGCCAAATCCAAATCAACCAAGAAAATAAAAGCTATATGACAACCACCATCCATCTCAAAGACCATTTTATAAAAGAAGTGCTGCCAAAGCTCCAAAAAGAGCTCGGCCGCAAAAACTCGCTTGCCGTACCGCGCATCACCAAGGTGATTCTCAATGTTGGCATCGGCAAAATGACCGAGAGCGGCAAAGATTATTCGCATGTAGTCGACAGTCTGGCAGCCATTTCCGGCCAAAAACCGATGGTGGCCCTGGCACGCATCGCCATCTCCAACTTCAAACTAAAAAAAGGCCAGCCAGTTGGCGTCAACGTGACCATTAGGGGCAAAAGAATGTATGATTTTCTCACCAAGCTTGTCAATGTTGTGTTCCCGCGCGTGCGCGATTTCCGCGGCATCTCGCCAAAAAGTTTCGATGGCAAAGGCAATTATTCGATCGCCATCCGCGAACACACCGTTTTTCCGGAAATCAATCCCGATGACATTTCCAAAGTACATGGCCTGCAGGTAACAATTGTCACGACTGCCCGCAACAACGAAGAAGGCCATAAACTCCTGAAAACGCTCGGTTTCCCTTTCCAGGAAGCGCGGGGGAAGAAATGAATCATAACTCATAATTCATAACTCGTAATTAAAAAAGATGGCCCGCAAAGCTCTCAAAGTCAAAACCGCAAGAACCAGAAAAGAGTATCTGAAATCCCTTGCAGAAGGCCGGAAACCAAAATTCCCGACCAAAGTCTATAACCGCTGCAAACTTTGCGGTCGCAAGGGTGGCTACATGAGAAAATTCGAGATGTGCCGTATCTGTTTCCGCGAACACGCCCAGGAAGGTAAAATCATGGGCATCAGAAAATCCAGCTGGTAGAGGGGGAGCCCAGCGCGCACCCCAAGCGGGCATAGCAACAAAAAAATCAAAAATCTTTCATTCCAAATTCTTTCACTCCTAGCAATGATCACCGATCCAATCGCAAATCTCCTCACCAGCATCAGAAATGCCAACATGGCAAGAAAAGACGAAGTGCAGGTCCCCTTTTCCAACCTCAAAATCGGCATTCTCAAAGTACTGAAAGAAAAAAAATTCATCCTTGATTACAAACTCGTTGAAAACGGCAAGTTCAAGGACATTGCCATCACGCTCAATCCTGAAAAAGCAAAATTCGATCTGAAGCGCATCAGCAAACCGGGGCAGCGCATCTACTCCGGCAGCGAAACCATCAAAAAAGTCAAAGGAGGTCTCGGCGTCACCGTGATCTCAACCTCCAAAGGCATCATGAGCGGCGAAGAAGCCAAAAAAATGCATATCGGCGGCGAAGTCCTCTGCCAGATATTCTAAATTCTATATTCCAAATTTTAAATCCCCATGTCCCGAATCGGCAAAAACCCAATCCAGATCCCAAACGGCGTCACTGTTGAAAAGCGTGACAACAATCTCGTGCATGTGAAAGGCCCCAAAGGAGAGCTGCAGTTTACGGTCCATCCAGCAATCAAAGTCGAAATTGCGGATGGCAAAGTAGTAGTCACCCGCGCCAATGATCTCAAAATGAGCAAAAGTCTTCACGGTCTCAGCCGCACGCTCATCGCCAACATGATTGAGGGCGTAACCAAAGGTTTTTCCAAACAACTCGAAATTCAGGGAGTTGGCTACAGGGCCGCTCTGCAGGGAAGCAAACTGGTGATGTCGCTGGGCTATTCCCATCCGATCGAATTTCAGCCGCCCAAAGGCATTTCAATCACCATCGATCCTGAAAAAAAGAATATTTTAACGATTGCCGGAACAGATAAACAGCTGATCGGCGAAGTTGCAGCCAAAATCCGTGGCTGGCGCAAACCCGAACCTTACAAGGGCAAAGGCATCCGCTATGTTGGCGAGCACGTTCCGCGCAAAGCCGGCAAAGCTGCTGCCAAGGAAAAATAACAGGCCGCATACCGCCAAAATCCTGACGCTTCAACAAAAATTTCAATTAAATTCCCATGACAACACTTAAAAAAATTCTCAATCGCAAAACGCGCCACAGACGTGTACGCGCCAAAATCAGCGGCACAGCCTTAAAACCGCGGCTCGTTGTTTTCCGCAGCCTAGACAATCATTACGCCCAGCTGGTAGATGATGAAAAACACATAACCCTTGTGAGCGCATCGGATTTAAAGGCAAAAAGTAAAGAAAACAAAACCGCCCGCGCCAAAAAAGTCGGCAGCGAAATCGGCAAAAAAGCACTGGAAATGAAGATCACGGCTTGTGTTTTTGACCGCAATGGTTATAAATATCATGGTCGAATCAAATCATTGGCTGAGGGCGCCCGCGAAGCCGGACTGAAGTTTTAACAGGCACGAAACGGGCATAGCAAAAAATTCTAAATAATTCCATCAATGAAACAACCATCAGGAAAAAGAGGCAAAGCACCAATCCGTGAAGAAAAAGAATTCGACGAAGAGGTGATACAGATCGACCGCGTAACGCGCGTGGTTAAAGGCGGACGCAGACTTCGTTTCCGCGCGACTGTCGTCATCGGCAACCGCAAAGGCAAAGTCGGCGTTGGCATCGGCAAATCAACCGAAGTGCAGGGAGCGATCAAAAAAGCAATTGCCCAGGCCAAAAAAGCACTCATTGATGTTCCGATGATCGGACAGACAATTCCCCATCGCGTGGACATGAAATTCAAAAGCGCCAAACTGATCATCATGCCAGCCAGACCTGGTACCGGTATTATTGCCGGCGGACCGCTGCGCAAAGTGATTGAACTCGCCGGAATCAAAGATGTTTTAAGCAAATGTCTCGGCTCAAAAAACCGTCTCAACAACAGCCAGGCAGCAATTTTAGCCCTTGCAGCGCTGAAAAATTTACCATGGATTAAAAAAGCTGCACCTGTTACAGCGGCACACGCACCTGCAACCGCTTCCACACCTGGCGCACCTGCAACCGCTTCCACACCTGGCGCACCTGCCGCCACGCACACCCCGCCTGCTCCCGCGACTGCCATGCTCCCGCCCACACACACTCCTGCCACACCAGCCCCCAAATTATAATTGCTAATCTCTATTAACAAAATGTCCCTTCTACAACTCAAAAGCAACAAAGGCGCCCGCAAAAAACGCAAAACTGTAGGACGCGGCAACGCCTCCGGCCATGGAAGCTATTCAACCCGTGGCGGCAAAGGCCAGACAGCGCGCACCGGCAGTGGCTACAAGCCAGGATTCGAAGGCGGACAAACGCCGCTTTATCGCAAAATGCCAAAACTGAAAGGCTTCAACAATATCAACCGCATTGAATTTCAGGTCGTCAATGTTGAAAGCCTGAATCTTTTTGACGATGGTGACGAAATCGATGTGGTAAAACTTTTCGAAAAAAAACTCATCCGCCACAAAGAAAAACCGGTAAAAGTTTTAGGCAACGGCGATTTAAAAAAGAAACTCACCATTAAAGTTGACCGCGTTTCCAAATCTGCCCAGGAAAAAATTTCCGGCGCCAAAGGTGTCTTTACTGAAACGATGGCAAAAACTGCTGAACAGGTGAAATCCGCCTGAGTCATTTTTAATTTCTAATTGCCAATCACCAATTGTTTAAATACCTCAAACAAATCTGGAATTCCAAAGATCTGCGCAGCAAAATTCTCTTCAGTTTTTTCCTTGTTGTGATTTTTCGCCTCATCGGCCAGATCTCAATTCCAGGAGTCAACACTGATGCTCTCCGCACCATTTTCGCCAAAAACCAGCTCCTTGGCATGTTCAGTCTTCTTACCGGCGGCAGCGCTGAAAATTTTTCGATCGTGCTGATGGGTCTTTCGCCCTACATCAACGCCTCAATCATCATCCAGCTTTTAACGGTTATTGTTCCCAAACTCGAAAACCTTTCCAAGGAAGGCGAGCACGGACAGCGTCAGCTCAACAAATATACGCGCTGGCTCACTCTGCCGATCGCTTTTATTCAGTCCTACGGCATGATCCTGCTTTTAAATTCACAGTCTCCAGTGCCGCTGATTGAGCACATCACCTCCCCAAATGTTATTCTGCCGATTATGCTCACGGTTACGGCCGGCACAGTTCTGCTGATGTGGATGAGCGAACTCATCACTGAAATGGGTATCGGCAACGGCAGCTCCATCATCATTTTTATCGGTATCATTTCGCACATTCCTGGTGTAGTCGCGCAGAGTCTGGCTCTCTCCCAGCAATCAAACGAAAAACTGATTCCATTTGTGATCATGATTTTGGTCACACTGATTCTAACGATTCTGGTCATTCTTGTCACAGAGGCGCAACGCAATATTCCTGTTACCTATGCCACGCGCGGCACACAGGGACGTGGCGAACATTCCAGTCTGCCGATCCGCATCAATCAGGCCGGCATGGTGCCGATTATCTTTGCGGTTTCGATCACGACTTTTCCGGGGATTATCGCCCAGTTTCTGCAAAACGCGCACCAGCAATGGCTCAAAGACGTTGCAGGTTTCATCAACACTTACTTTAATGCCACGAGTCCGGGCTATCTGGTTGCCTACTTTTTGCTGGTGATTGCTTTTACTTTCTTTTACGTCAACATCACCTTCAATCCCGAGCAGGTTGCTGAAAACATCCAGAAACGCGGCGGCTACATTCCAGGCATCCGCCCGGGCAAACAGACTGCGGAATACCTTGGCAAAATTTCCAACCGTCTGAACCTGTTTGGCGGCTTATTTATTGCCTTTATTGCCATTCTGCCGATTCTGCTCCAGCTCATTTCCAGTAAACTTTCTTTTGGCAGCATTCCGACTCTCATCAGCGGGGCAGGTCTCATCATTATCGTTGGCGTGGTGCTTGAACTGATCCGCCAGATCAATGCCCAGCTGGTGATGCACGACTACAACAAATTATATTAGCCATGGACCTCGTTCTATTCGGCATTCAGGGCTCCGGCAAAGGCACGCTCGCCAAGCGCATAGCTGAAAAACACGGATTTATTGTTTTTGAGATGGGCGGAGAGTTGCGCAAACTCTCACAACAAAACTCGCCCCTCGGCCAAAAAGTAAAAAGTATTATTGAAGCCGGACATCTCGTACCGGACGAAGTGGTGATGGATATAATCGAAAATTTCATGAAAGATTTGCCCTCCGGCAAAAACATCATCTTCGACGGCATTCCGCGCAAAATGGGCCAGGCAATTGCTTTCGAAAATCTCATGCAGCGATTAAACCGCAGCTACATTGGAATTTTGGTCGATGTGCCAAAGGAAGTTGCAATAAAAAGACTTTCCACCCGACGCATCTGCGTGGGCTGTAAAACAGTTTTCCCTGGCAGCTACAGCAAAGAAAACTGTGAAAAATGCGGCGGCAAACTGACTGTCCGCTCTGACGACAATCCTGCAAGCATTCGTACGCGCATTGATGGCTATTTTAACGAAACCATTTCTGTGATCGAGCGCTATAAAAAATCTCACAAAATGATCACCATCAATGGCGATCAATCCATGGACGCGGTGGCAGGGGAAGCCATCAAGAAACTAAAAACATTGCTGTAAGACATAAACCCAGCGACCATCTTGACAGATGATAAATTTAGTAGTTTAATTAAGGCTCCTCTTTTAAAGAGAGCCTATGGGAGCTGAAGACAACAAAGACAGGGATGATGCGGATGTTGAAGATGTTGAAGAGCTTTTAAAAGAAGCCTTGGGCATAGAACCAGTAAGGCCAGAGACTGCTCTGGTCGCGCCTGAGAACGTATCTGCAAATATCAGATCTCTGCTGGAACTTTTAAAACAGGGAGACTACTTCAGTATTTCCCATAATCTTGTTGCAACAATAGAAGCTCTCTTGAGGCTGAAGCTGTCAGCACGCACCGCCGGAGAAGCTGCAACACTGGATGAGTTAAAAAAGGAGCTGGATGCATTAAAAGCAAAATTCTATATTGCAGCCCTGGAAAGGAAGCTTGGTTATTTTGAAAATCGTTCAGGAGCTAATCGTCCAAAAACTGCAGACAGAAAATTGGTGGGGAAAAGAATAATTTTGGAGCTTACCCGTGACCTCGTCTGGCTCGCACAGGCTACGCCAAAATCCGCAGAAGAGCAGAAAGCTATTACTGCTCTCCAGGTTCGTTATTTGAGAGTAAAACTGGAGATGCTGGAAAAGGATGAATATCAAATCAGCGTTCCAGAAGAAGTTCTTATGACTTTTCAAGATGAACTCAATTTCCTGCAAGAAAACAGCGTGGATCCTGAAAAAATCGCAGAATTAAGGGGCAAGTTTGCAGCGCTCAGTGCTGCAAAAATTTATTTTCCACATCTCAAATTACTTTTAAAAAATTTAAAAAGGGACCTGAAAGATCCTGCTGGATTTGAAGATGGGTCAAGTCCTCAAACAAGCATCGCAAGAATTGAGGATCTGTTTGAGACTGCAAAAAAAATCGCCAGGACAGCGGAAGATCTGGCAGAATTCGATTTACTGATGAAAGAGCTGCAGCAACTAAAACGACAAAACTGAAAGACCTGCCTGGATTCAGAGCAGCCACAGCTTGACTTTGGATTTCTTCTGCCCCAAACTGCAAAGGCAGCATTTTTGTTATATGAAAATCTGGAAAGAAGGCCGGATGAAAATCGGCATTAAAAACGGGCAGGAATTGAAAAAAATGCGCGAGGCAGGCAGAATTCTCGGCCTCATCTTAAGCGAACTTGCAAAGATGATCACGCCGGAAATTACGCCGCTTGATCTGGATGAGCGGGCCGAATGGCTGATGAAAAAGTATTCGGTACTGCCCTCTTTCAAGGGTTATCGCGGCTTTCCAAATGTTATTTGCACCAATATCAACACCCAGGTCGTGCACGGCATTCCGGATCGCACGCCGCTCAAATCCGGCGATATCATCACCATTGACTGCGGCGTGATTTTTGAAGGTTTCCATAGCGACAGCGCCATCCATAAAGGCGTTGGCGCGATTCCACCTGAAGTGGAAAGATTTCTGCGCACTGCGGAAAAAGCTCTGGATAAAGGCATCCATGCCGCCCGCGCGGGCGGGCGCGTACGTGCGATCTCAATCGCCATCCAGCAGACTGTCGAACAGGCAGGCTATAGCGTGATACGCGATCTCATCGGTCACGGCATCGGCCAAAAAATGCACGAAGATCCGCCGGTTCCCAATTTCAAAGACGAAGATCCCGGACCGATTTTGCAGCCGGGTATGACCATTGCCATTGAACCGATCATCTGCATGGGCTCCTACAAAGTTAAAACTCTTAAAGATGGCTGGACCGTGGTCACCGCAGACGGCTCGCTCGCCACGCAGGTCGAACACACCATCGCCATCACCCCAAAAAGTGCGGAAATTCTCTCCAAAAGGCCGGAGTAAACAGGAATAAAAGTCAAGCATAGTTCAGGCAAGAATTTTTGGCAAAAAATCGACTTGCATAGATGGATTTTGTCGTGTAAAATCCAAACGCTCTTTGTAAATCCTTAGGGGTTTACAGTTTAGATAAGCGGTTAAAAACGCCTTGTCTGTTGCTGAAAATCAGCAAATAAATCCAAAACAATGCATGGCCAAAGAGGTGATCGAATTATTGGGAGTTGTGGTCGAAGCGCTACCGAACGCTACTTTCCGCGTTAAACTGCTCGACGAGCGCTACCCGAACCGTGAGGTTTTGGCCCACATTTCCGGCAGAATGAGAATCAATTATATCCGCATTCTCCCGGGCGACAAAGTAACAATCGAACTTACTCCCTACGACCTCACCAAGGGCAGAATCGTTTTCAGACATAAAGAAGGCCGGCCAGGTATGCCAAGTCCAGCGCCCGAAACAAAGACCGGACCTGAAGAACAAAATTCACCATCTTAAGTTTCTATGAAAGTCCGATCATCCGTGAAAAAAATCTGTAAAGACTGCAAGGTGATCCGCCGCCGCGGAGTCGTAAGAGTCACCTGTGAAAAAAGCAAAAAACACAAACAGCGCCAGGGTTAGGCCACAGCGGCACAGCAAAAAAATCTTCTATATTCTAAATTTCAAATTCTCAAAAACAATGGCCATTCTAGCGCGCATATCAGGAGTAACACTGCCAAAAGAAAAACGTATTGAAGTCGGTCTAACAGCCATTTATGGCATTGGACGAAGGCTCAGCCGCGAAATTCTGGAAGAAACAAATGTTAATCCGGGGACACGCGTGAGCGATCTTAGTGAAGACGAACTCAGCCGCCTTCGCGAAAAAATTTCACGTCTTCCGACCGAGGGCGATCTGCGCAGAAAAATTCAGCTCGATGTGAAACGATTGCAGGAAATCGGCTCATACCGGGGTTTTCGCCACAGAAAAGGACTTCCGGTACGCGGTCAGCGCACCCGTTCAAATGCCAGAACCAGAAAAGGCAAGAAAAAGACTGTTGCCAATAAGAAAGTCGTGACAAAGTAATTGAATAATAAATTACAAAATTACTAATTATTAATTAAAACATGGCGGACGAAAAAGAAATCAAGGCCAAAGACGAGGGTAAAAAGCAGAGTGACAAGCCGGCAAAAGCAAAGTCACACCGGACAAAAGAAGAGCAGGCTGAAAAAGCCGGCAGGACCGAGGAAAGCAAAGACGCTCCAAAAGATGGTGCTAAAGATGCTGCGCCTGAAGCTAAAAAGGCAACCAAAGCCAAAAAAGGCAAGCCGAAACGCCGGACGGTTCAGGAGGGAAAAGCTTTTATCCAGGCCACTTTCAACAACACCATTATCACCATTACTGATCCAGCCGGTGAAGTTATTGCCTGGTCAAGCGCCGGATCAAACGGTTTTAAGGGCGCCAAAAAAGCAACTCCATACGCTGCGCAGGTCTCAGCGGAAAACGCCGCCACCAAAGCCAAAGTATTCGGCCTTGAAATGGTCAATGTTTTCATAAAAGGAGTCGGTTCCGGCCGCGAACAGGCCGTGCGCGGACTGCAGGCCGGCGGCATTGACATCAAATCAATCACCGACATGACACCTGTCGCCCATAACGGCTGTCGTCCCCGCAAATCGCGCAGAGTATAGGATTTATTATTAATTCTTAATTACGAATTGAAATGTCCAGGTACACCGGTCCAAAATGTCGTCTCTGTCGCCGCGAAGGAGTAAGTATCTGCGGTAAAGAAAAATGTGCTCTCAAACGCCGCAACTATATTCCGGGACAGCACGGCCCCAAAGGAACTTTTGCCAAAAAATCCGAATACTCACGCCAGTTGCGCGAAAAGCAGAAGCTGAAACGCCTTTTTGGCATAACCGAGCGTCAACTGTCCAACTATTTCAAAAAAGCAACCGCCCAGAAAGACATTACCGGAGATGCACTTTTAAAACTGCTCGAAACGCGGCTCGACAACGTTATTTTTCGCGCCGGATTGGCCAAAACGCGCCCACAGGCCCGCCAGATGGTCGGCCACGGACTTTTCAAAGTCAACAGCCGCTCTGTAGATATTCCCTCATTCCAGGTCAAAGTTGGCGACAAATTTGAGGTTATCTCCCGCATTAAAAAATCAAAACTTTTCGCTGAAGTTGAAAAACAAAAATTTGCGCCGGCAAAATGGCTGAAAATCGACTACAAAAGCTTAAGCGGCGAAGTCGCCCGCCCGATTGAAAAGGATGAACTGGAACCGATTGTCCAAAGCAACCTGGTCGTGGAATATTATTCGAAGTAACAGGCCGGAGCAAACTTGATGTGAGCGGAGGAACGCGCACGCCGCAAGTGCACACAGCAAAAAAACCGCAATTTCTAATTTTTAATTATTCTAACCCCCACTTAGAATGCATCAAATCCAAGAAGAAATCGGCATACCAAAGATTAAAATTGAGCGCATCAATGATCATCATGCCATTTTCACGGTTTCTCCGCTGCCTCCGGGTTATGGCATGACTGTTGGAAATGCTTTCCGCCGCGTACTGCTGTCGTCTCTGCCAGGCGCAAGTGTCACGGGTATCAAAATTGATGGTATAAGCCACGAGTATTCAACGATCAAAGGAGTTAAAGAAAGCGTGCTCGATTTTACTCTCAATCTCAAACTTTTAAATATCAAAAAAATCAGCAGGGACCCATCAATCTGCACTCTTCATGCCACCAAAGAAGGTGCATACCATGCCAAAGATCTCAAATGTCCGAGCGATGTGGAAATTTTGAACGGCAACCAGTATCTGACCACTCTGGAAAAAGGCGCAAAACTGAATATGGAAATCCGCGTGGAAAAAGGTGTGGGCTATGTTCCAGCCCATATCCGCCAAAAAGAAGAGGGCCTTGATCCTTCGCTCATTATTGTTGACGGTATTTTCTCGCCTGTCAAAAAAGTCCGCTACGATGTTGAAGCTACCCGCGTCGGCCAGATGACAAATCTGGACAAACTGACCATGGAAGTCATGACCGATGGCTCGATGACACCGGAAAATGCGGTTAAATTCGCGTCCAACATTCTGCAATCGTATTTTGGTCTTTTCAATCAGGAAAACGTGATGGTTGAAGCCGATTTTATGTCGGATTTCAAAAAGATTGCCGAAAAGGAACAGGCCGAAGAAAAAAACAAGCCAAGCCAGGAATCTTACACGCCGATTGAGATTTTGGGCCTTTCACCGCGAACTTTGAACGCGCTCATCAATGGCGGAATCGGTTCGATTGAGGATCTGCGTAAATGCACGGAAAGCAAATTGACGAATCTGCGCGGATTTGGTAAAAAAGCTCTCACGGAAGTAGAAAACGCGCTCAAAAACCGCAGTCTGACTTTATCGGAAGACTAAACTTGCGGGCGTAGCAGCCCCATCGCGATTATTCATAATTCACTATTCATTATTCAAATAAAAAGTGCGCCACCAGAAAAAGCAAATAAAACTCGGACGACCACGCGATGCAAGAAGGCTGCTGCTCGGCAACCTTGCAACCTCACTGGTGATCCATGAAAAAATCCAGACAACGCGGGCCAAAGCCAAAGCTGTGCAGCCGCTTGTCGACGAACTGATCCATATCGCCAAAACCAAAGATAAACGCCAGGCGATTCGCAGACTGATGGCTGTGATGCAAAGCGAACTCGGCTCCAGAAAAATCATGGAAGAGCTGATTAAGCGCTACACTGACCGCAGCAGTGGCTTTACGCGCATCACGCCAATCAAATTCCGCGCCGGCGACGCCGCTCCACTTGTCCAAATTGAACTCATCAAATAATATGACAACCTACTCTCCAAAACTCGAAGACATCAAACGCCAATGGCTTTTAATCGACGTAAAAGGCCAGGTGCTCGGCAAAATGGCAACCCGTATCGCCGATATTCTTCGCGGCAAAAATAAAACGATCTACAGTCCGCATCTTGATTGCGGCGATTTTGTGATCGTTATCAATGCCAAAGAAGTCAAACTGACCGGCAAAAAAGTGAGCGATAAAGTTTACCGCCACCACACGCGTCACGGTAATGGCTTGCGGGAAACAACGCCAAAACGGCTTTTAGAAAGTAGGCCAGAGCGCATTATCGAGGAGGCCGTTGCCGGAATGATTCCGCACAACAAACTCAAAAAGCACATTTTAAAAAAGCTGAAAGTTTACGGCGGGAGCGAACACAAACACTCTGCGCAGGAACCAAAACAATTAATAATTAGTAATTAATAATTTCAAAGGATGCCTAAAACCACGACTAAAGCAAAAACTGAAAAGAAATCCGCACCGGAAGCCCAAACTGTGGCAGAAAAAAAACCCGCCCTCCAGGAATATTTTTATGGCTGCGGCAAACGCAAAACCTCCATCGCACGCGTACGCTTGTACCCAAAAGGCAAAGGCCTGGTCACTGTCAATAACCGCCCGATGCAGGAATATTTCACCATGAGCACGAGTGCCGGCACAATCATGGCGCCCCTTAAACTGACTTCACTGGCCAAAGATTTTGACATTTCCGCGCTTATCAAAGGTGGTGGCGTAAACTCCCAGGCCGAAGCGTTGCGCCACGGCATCGCCCGCGCACTTTTAGTCTACAACGACACGCTGCGCGGCACACTCAAAAAAGCCGGCTTTTTAACCCGCGACGCCCGCATCAAGGAACGCAAAAAACCAGGCCTCAAACGCGCCAGACGGGCACCGCAGTTCAGTAAGCGCTAAATTTTTTCATGCGCTTCGATCTCCTCACCATTTTTCCCGAAATTTTCAATTCCTATCTAAAAGAGAGCATTGTTAAACGTGGCCTTGAAAGCGGAAAAATTGAAATTTACATCCACGACATCCGCAAGTTCAGCAAAGACAAACACCGCAAAGTTGATGCGCCACCATACGGTGGCGGCCCGGGCATGGTCATGATGCCACAGCCTTTATACGATTGCATAAAATCCGTAAAAAAAATGAACAAAGGTCCTGTTATTTACCTTAGCCCCAAGGGTAAAACTTTTACCCAAAACTTTGCCGAAAAGCAGTACGGAAAATCGCATAAAAAAAATCAGGGACTTATTCTGGTCTGCGGCCGCTATGAAGGAATTGATCAGCGTGTCATCGATCTCATTATTGACGAGGAAATTTCCATTGGAAAATACATCCTGACCGGCGGCGAACTGGCAGCGATGGTCGTTATTGATGTTATAAGCCGGCTAGTTCCAGGTGTTCTTGGAGACGAATACTCGCACCAGGAAGAAACCTTTTCAAAAACTCTCAAAGGTAAAAAAGAGTACCCCCATTACACCCGTCCCGAAGTTTTCAAAGGCCTAAGCGTGCCAAAAGTTTTGCTGAGCGGCCATCACGCTAACATCAAAAAATGGCGGCAGGAAAAGCTGGGATAAAATCTCGAATTATCGCCGCGCAAAACCCGTGCTACAATGCACTTAAGCACCCGTTATTTTTCTGCATGCTTTCAAAGGGAGCGCTTGAGCCACTTCTTCGCGAATATCAGACTTCTTTCAACGGTTTAACCAATGAAGAAGCCTCTGCCCGACTCCTCACAGTCGGGCCCAATGAAATCAAACCGCAAAAACGCGCATCATATCTTCAGCAATTTCTGGATGAATTCAAGGACCTCATGGTCATTATTTTGATAGTGGCAACGATTTTAGCGCTTCTGGCAGGCGAAATCACTGACGCGCTCATTATTTTCCTGATCGTGATTGTTAATGCGGCGATCGGTTTTGCCCAGAAATTTAAAGCCGGGAAAGCGATCGAGGCATTAAAAAAACTGCTCAGGCCCGAGACCAAAGTCCTGCGCGCCGGTCAGCTCAAAAAAATTCCCATTGAAGAAATCGTCCCCGGCGACGTGCTCATTCTGGAGGAGGGCGATCATATCGCCGCTGATGCCATTTTGTTTGAAGCCAACGAACTTCAGGCCCAGGAAGCCATTTTAACCGGAGAGTCTTTGCCGGTTGAAAAATCGATCGAAAATCCCGTATTCATGGGAACCAGCGTGACTCACGGAACCGGCAGAGCCATTGTTATCAAAACCGGTCTGGAAACCGAAATGGGGCGTATCGCCAAACTCACCGCTGAAACCAAAAAAGATAAAAGTCCGCTGCAGAAAGAGCTTTTTGAACTTGGAGCCCTGATCGGCAAACTGACTTTTGTGATTGCGCTGTTTCTTTTTCTGTACGGCATTTTTATCCAGAAACGCGCGCTTATCGACACCCTGCTTTTCGCCACATCGATCGCGGTAGCCGCAGTGCCCGAAGGTCTGCCCGCCACCATCACCATTGCGCTTGCAGTCGGCGTTCAGCGGATGGCCAAAGAAAAAGCCATCATCAAACAGCTAGCTGCAGTTGAAACGCTCGGCGCGGTAACTGTGATCTGCACAGACAAAACCGGCACACTCACCAAAAACGAAATGACCGTCAAGGAATGCTATTTCGACCGCTATCACACCACGGTTTACGGCATCGGCTACAATCCGGACGGCAGAATCGAAATCAAACAAAGCGGGCAGCTGCCAATCGCCATCGGCCAAAAAAATGAAATCACCAAACTTAATCCTCATCTATATCAGACCCTTGAACTTTTTCTAATCACTGCCGGGCTTTGCAATAATTCCACGATTATCCGCGATCAAAACGACTGGAAAGTTATTGGCGATCCAACCGAGGGGGCGCTCATCACGCTCGTAAAAAAAAGCGGTCTGGATTTTGAGACAGTCAAAGACGATTACGAAAAACTGCACGAATTCGCCTTTGATTCCAGCCGAAAATGCATGAGCGTGCTCTATCGCCAAAAATCAAACGGCCGCATTTTTGTTTTTGCAAAAGGCGCTCCCGGACAAATTCTGCAAATCTGCAATCATGTCATGATGAACCACCATGCCATTCTCATGGATCAGCGCACAAAGCAGGACATCCTCCATAAAAACGGGGAGATGGCCGAAAACGCCCTGCGGGTTCTTGGCTTTGCCTGGCGCGAATTAAGCCCGCACGAACAGAAAATGTGGGAAAAATATCACGCAAGTCAACATGCAGGTGCGCAGACAGGCGCGCAGCAGGAAAATCACGGCCAGCATTTTCCGTTCACCAAAGAAGACATCGAAAAAAATCTGGTGTTTTTGGGATTGGCCGGCATGATCGACCCCGCACGCAGCGAAGTCAAAGAAGCCATTGAAACAGCCAAAAAAGCAGGCATTAAAATTTACATGGTCACTGGCGATCACGGCCTGACCGCGAAAGCGATTGGCCAACAGATCGGGCTTATAGAAAACCCAAAACCGCTCACACTCACCGGCGAGCAGCTCAATGAAATGGGCGATAAAGAGCTCAAAAACCTGCTCGCTTCCAAAAAACTGGAAATCATTTTTGCGCGCGTAAGCCCGGAACACAAATTGCGCCTTGTTTCGCTGCTCAAGGAAATCGGCGAAATCGTGGCTGTGACTGGCGACGGCGTCAATGACGCACCGGCGTTAAAACGTGCCGATATTGGCATTGCGATGGGCTCCGGCACCGATGTCAGCAAAGAAGCTTCCAACATGGTTCTGGCGGACGACAGCTTCTCAACGATTGTCAAAGCCGTTCGCGAGGGCCGCACCATTTACGATAATCTCAAAAAGTTTGTTTTTTATATTTTTTCATCGAACATTGGTGAACTGCTGCTTATTTTTGCGGCAATAATTTTCAACATGCCAGTGCCTTTAACTGCGATTTTGATCCTGTGCATCAATCTTTTCACCGATGTGCTGCCTGCGCTGGCTCTTGGCGTGGAAACGGGCGAAGAAGGCAACATGAGTAAAAAACCGCGACGTAAGGAGCAGAAAATGCTCAATCGTTATTTTCTGGGACGCATCTTTTATGTCGGATTTTTTGTCGGCGGACTCGCGCTGGCCGCATTTTTCTTTGAACTCAGACGGCGCGGCTGGGAGTTTGGCCAAACACTCGACAGCAGCAGTCCGATTTACATGCGCGCAGTAACGGTTGCTTTCACGGTTATGGTCATGATCCAGATGGCCAATGCTCTCAATGCCAAAAGCGAAACAGCATCGATTTTCAAACGCGGGTTTTTAAAAAACAAACTGCTGCTTGGCGCTATCAGTGTTTCCGTGCTGATCACTATCGCGATTGTTGAGGTGCCGCTGCTGCAAAAATACCTTCACACCACGCTTTTAAGCGTGCAGGAATGGATATTGATTGTGGGAGGATCACTGCTGATCATCGCGGTTGAGGAAAGCCGCAAATGGGCGATGAGAAAATTTTATTCGAGACCATGACAACACGATCGGCTCATACTGCTGGTCTTGCGCGTGCTGTAAGCCAAAAAATCATTCTGACCGTAAAAGTCACACCCAAAAGCGGACGCGGTGAAATCAGCAAAGTACTCGCTGACGGCACTTTAAAAATAAAGCTGAAGAGTGCGCCCGAGCGGGGAAAAGCCAACCAGGAACTAATCAGGCTGCTGAGCGATCATTTCCGGGTACCGCAAAAAAACATCAGGATAATAAAGGGAGCAACCTCTGCTTTTAAAAAAATTGAGATAAGTTGAAATTGATAACCATCACCAAGTGTCCTACCGCAACAAACAGGAACTGATTGCGCTCCTGCAGAAACACGGCCTCTGGACCAAAAAAAGTCTGGGACAAAATTTTCTGGTGAACCCGCAGGTGATCGGCAAAATCATTGACAGTGCACAAATAAGCGCGCACGACCGGATCGTTGAGGTCGGGCCAGGACTCGGCATTTTAACGCAGGCGCTGCTTAGTCGCGCAGCGCACGTGCGCGCGATTGAGTACGATCAAAAACTAATCCCGCTGCTGCAGAAAACTTTTGCGCCCGCGCTCGGCCACACGCTCGAACTCATCCATGCCGATGCCCTTGCCACTCCCCTGCCTGCCTACGATTACAAACTCGTGGCCAACATTCCCTACTACATCACCTCGCCACTTCTTAATCATTTCCTGCAGCCGGATACGGTCGCCAAACGCCCTACCTTGATCGTCCTGCTCGTTCAAAAAGAAGTCGCTGAAAAAATCTGCGCGAGTGAGCCGGATCACAGCATTTTAAGCCTGCAGATTCAGATTTTTGGCCGACCGGAAATCGTTGCAATAGTCAGCAAAACCAACTTTTTCCCGCAGCCAAAAGTCGACTCCGCAATCCTCAAAATAACAACATACCAGGAACCGCTCATCCAAAATCTCAAAACTTTTTTCCAGCTCATCAAAGGCACTTTTGCCCAGAAACGCAAAACTCTGAGCAATTCGCTTCGCAGCACTCTGGCACTTTCACGCGAGCAGGTGCTCGCCCTGCTTCTTGGGGCCGGCATCGCCGCAAACCGCCGCCCGCAAAGTCTGAGCATCAACGAATGGCAGAAACTCACTGAAATTACAAGTTGTCATGAAGATGGGCTGAATTCGGATGATCCCTAAGCAGTTCAAGTATTCTTTCAATTTCGTCTAAATCTTCCCGAACGCCTTTAAAATCTGGCTGCAGGGATTTAGCAGCTAAAGCATTAAGATAACCTTCTATAACTTGAAGTGCGCCAAGCTGATTATTGATTTCCAAAGCCCTACGGCTTAAAGGCTCCAGGCCATGCAATAATTTATTTGCCAGTGCTCGCAAAACTTCGATTTCATCACGCGCGATTTGAGCTTCGGGTACGTTTTTGTCTGTATTAGAATCCAGTCCACCCACAGTATTGCTTTATATTAAATTTATTACATAATATAATAACCTACCCTAAAAATCAAGCGAGCTCTTTTTTCATGGCCAGAACAGCCTCCCGCGCCGCCTGCGCATAATCACGCTCGGTAAAACGGTCCGGGTTTTCCCAGGCAAAAATAATCGCCCGCGAAGAGTTGATCAAAGCGCCGCGCCCATCAGCATTGAAACAGCCTCGCACATCTTTGGCCGAAGCGCCCTGCGCGCCAAAACCCGGCACGAGAAAAATATTCTGCGGCATGATCTTGCGAAGTTTGGCTGCCTGATGGGGATAAGTCGCCCCAACCACGGCTCCCACCAAAGAATAGCCGCTCTCCCCCATTTCATCCACACCCCAGGATTCCAGGTAATGCGCCATAATTTCATAGATCGCACTGCCATCTTTTGTCAGCAGATCCTGCAAATCACTCGACGAAACATTGGAAGTTTTTACAAGAATAAAAACGCCCTTGCCATATTTACGCGCTTCTGCAATAAAAGGCTTGATCCCATCCCAGCCCAGGTACGGAGTCACCGTAATCGCATCAGCATCAAAAGAAAAAACCTCGCGACCGTTCAAATCAACTTTGCCTAAAAAGGCCCGGGCATAAGCCTTGGCAGTAGAACCAATATCGCCGCGTTTGATGTCTGCAATCGTCAGCAAACCTTTATCCCGCGCATACCAAAGCGTTTCCTCAAACGCGCGCACGCCTTCGTGGCCGTACTGCTCGTAAAAAGCAATCTGCGGCTTCACCACCGGCACCAGATCGCAAACTGCATCAATAATACCCCTGTTAAATTCAAGAATCGATTCAACCGCAGCAGTCAGAGGATTTTTATGCTTCGCAAGCGCCTTTTCCCTGATGAAAAGCGGAATCTGCTCCAGGCGCGGATCAAGGCCAACGCAAATGCACGATCCTTTTGCGGCAATCAGTTCATTCAGCCGGTCCGCAAAATGAAAAGGTTTTTGAAGTTTTTCATCACGCAACTGCCGTTTTTCACGCTCTTCATGTTGCTGGTGTTTGGCATCGCCAGCCCGCTGCAATTTTTTCTGGTCTGGGTTTTTGCCTGATGCGGACTGGTGATTCATCAATTTTATTTAAGCAATTTACGTTCTTTCATGCTGCGCTGTTCAATTTTACTCTCAGTAATTTTAGCAACTAATTGATTCATATCGGACCCATCCTAGCACACCAACATTAAAAAAATCTAAAATTTTTCTAAAAATTCAATTATGGCTTGGCCCAATCTCAAGAACATGTACAATTAAGGTCGATTTACTCATCAATTATGCAAAAATCCGCAACAAAACCCTGGCAAATCCTGCTCTACTACAAATACATCGCAATCGCCCAGCCGGAAAAGTTTGCCTATAACCATCTCAAACTCTGCAAAAAATTGGGCTTAAAAGGCCGCGTCCTGATTGCCAACGAAGGTATAAACGGCACAGTCGGCGGGCCGCAGGAAGCCACAAACGAATACATGAAGCTCATGCACGCAGACCCGCGCTTCAAAACCATGGAATTTAAGATCAGTGAAGGCGCGCCGCAAACCTTCAAAAAAATCTTTGTGCGCTATCGGCCCGAACTGGTCACGCTCAATCTCAAAGAAAAAATCGATCCGCACAAAGCTGGCGGTACTTATCTTGAACCGGAAGAACTCAAAAACATGTACGACGCGCACGAAAATTTTACGATCATCGACATGCGCAATGACTACGAAGCCAAAATCGGCCGCTTCAAAAATGCCGTCACGCTCAAGATGAAAGTTTTTAAGGAGCTCCCCAAAATCGTCAAAAAAAATCTGCACAAATTCCGCGATCAGAAAATCGTGACCTACTGCACTGGCGGCATCCGCTGCGAAAAAGCCTCAGCCCTGCTCAAAAAAAACGGCTTCAAAAACGTCTACCAGCTGCACGGCGGCGTGGCCCGCTTCGGCCAAAAATTCCCGGACAACTACTTTGAAGGCAAACTTTTCGTCTTTGACGAGCGCATGGCCGTGCCCATCAACTCGCCCGGACAGGAAAAAGTGATTGCGTGCTGTCTACACTGCCAAAAACCTTTTGACGATTACATCAACTGCATCAACGCCGAGTGCAACAAACTGATTATCCTCTGCCCTGACTGCCGCATTGAATGGAACAACGCCTGCAGCCGCGCCTGCGCCAAAAAACCGCGGCCGCTAACAGCGTCAAAAAATTTAATTCAAATTTGACGGCCGGTAAATTTTAGGGAAAGGGATTACATTTGACTTTACAGCGTGTCCACCCTTTAATTCCACCTCCAGATTCTGATCATAAAGTTTCAGCACGCAGGCGAGCAGATCATCGCTTAAAAGTGCACGAAAGGTTGCCTGTTCACGACCCTGACAGGTTGGGAATAAAACTTTATTATCCTTAAAAATCGGCACACCGGAATACTGCCGTAAAATCATTTGTAGGGTCAGGAATAAATCCTGTAGCTCCGATGGTTCTAAAGAACGATTTGTTAAACTAATTTCAATATACTGGTCAGAAACTGTCTCAGTCTCGCTGCATGCCACATGAAGATTTGGCTGATTTGGCTGGGGACGAAATTCTTGGAATTCTTGAAATTGCTGAAGTAGTTGTGGCTGCAAAACACGAAATAATCGATCATTCTTGTCGATGGGAAGATTGGCAAAAAACTTTAATGCTCCTGCAGCCAGCAACTTATCAAGATTTTCAAAATAAATATCTGCCTTCTGTTTCAACGGATCATGATCTTGCAGCATCAGTCTGCGGAAAGTCATTTCCATAAAACGCGCCAGGTGTTGAAATAATTTCATGTGTGGCAGCAGACCAAATTTTAGACCAAGCTGCTGCTCCAGCTCATGCATAATCATCCCGATTTCGAACCGCGCGTTTCTGGGTCCCTCTTTCTCGATCTGAAAAGTAGAACTATAAATTGGCACAGCCTGATGAGGATTTTCACTGACTTTGTAAACTGCAACAATACCCACATGCACAAAATTCCAAATCGCAAAGATCAGATCATGGGAATGAATTCCTTCAGGGTCGACCCGAGCGGCAAGTTCACCCTTTTCATAATGCGCATCATCGAAATACAATTCTAAAACGTCTTCAAAATCAAGATCAGGAATTAGTTGCAAAAAACGTGGTTTATTCTCCATAAAATTTAAATAAAAAGCAGGGTATGCATAGTAAACCAAAAACAAAAAAAGTCAAAGTCAACTTAATTGCCACAATTAAACATTAAACGCCAAATTTTGACCGATATTCTTTTATTTGAGCCATTTTTTCATTGTCGATCAAAACCTGCCCGTCTATTTCACGATTATGCAAATGCGACATCACTTCGTCCAATGTCACGATCGAAAACACATCAACCCCGAAATCGTTTTTAAGTTCCTGGACAGCGCTTTTATCGCTCTGACCCTTTTCCATGCGGTCAACCGCGATCACCACGCCTTTTAATTGCGGCGGCCCAAACTGCTTCAGCAGATTAATGCTTTCTTTAAGCGCAGTTCCAGCTGTCATCACATCGTCCACAATCACGATTTTAGAATTCTGATCGATCGGCGCGCCAACCATCCGGCCGCCATCCCCATGATCCTTGGCTTCCTTGCGATTAAAACAGTAACCAACATCTCTTTTTGCGCGAAAATAATAGGCAGCCGAAACGCCCACGGCCAGTGGAATTCCCTTGTAGGCAGGCCCGAAAATCACGTCAAAATCTTCCTTTATCGACTCAATGAGCGCCTGGGCATAATAATCATAAAGCTTTACCGCCACTGCAGCCCGATAAAATGCTCCAAGATTCAAAAAATAAGGACACTTACGCCCGCTCTTCAGGGTAAAATCCCCAAACTTGAGCGCGCCCGCTTTTACCAGAAACTCAATAAAATCCTTTTTATATTGCTGCATGGATGTCATCATGGCAGATTCTAACACGCGGCGATAAGCAAGGCCAACGACTTAGGAACAGCATTAAGCCAGCATTCAGCCTGAAAAAAATTAAAACTGCTGCATCCTGCCGACCATATCGCGATGATATAGCCCGAATTCCGTAATTCCGCGCGCGCGCGAATTTTCAACCACAGGACCTTCCATGCACATGCGCTCGCCGCGGGGATCAACGCTGCACTGGCCGCACACGCCAAAACCGCACTTCATATAACGCTCAATCGAAAGCTGCGCCTCAATTCCGTTCATGTAACAGATGTCCGAAATCGTTTTCAGCATCAGCTCCGGCCCGCAACCGTAAACGCAGTCGATCCGCCGGGTTTTTGGCGCGTCTGCAACTTTTGAGTTTTGGCTTTTGGATTTTGCACGCGTCCCGCTCGCCGCAATCAATTTCTCCAAAACCAGCGTATTATGACCCTTCACCCCCACCGACCCGTCATTGGTAGCCACATGCAGCTTCACATTTTTTAAACGACGCACACGGTTCAAATAAAGCAGGTGCTCACGGCTCCTGGCCCCAATGACAAAATCAACCGTACAGCTCTGCTTAACAGCCTCCCGCGTCAAAAAATAAAGAGGCGCGGCGCCGTATCCTCCAGCCATCATCACCAGATGCTGCCCGCGCTTAAAACGGAAATGCGAGCCATACGGTCCACGCACACCAACCAGATCTCCGGCCTTCAATTGATGCATTTTGCGCGAAAAATTTCCGACCGCAAAGATCGTCACCCAAAACTCACGGTCATCGCTATAGGCAATGCTCATCGGCTTTTCATCGACCCTGGGAATCCACAGATTCACAAACTGCCCTGGCAGAGCACCAAACTTGGCGCCAAGCCCATGCTCAAACACAAATGTCTTCACATGCGGCGTTTCCACAATAATTTTCTTGATGGGAATGGCTCTCGGAATATCGTGCATCTCAGGCAAAATCAAAAATCAAAGAAAAAGAAAACTGTCGACCATATCCTGGTCGAAATGCCTGTTTAGGAATTTTTAGGGCAAAACCTTTGGGCGAAGAATAGAGAAAAAATTTGGTGCCGCGATCAGCTGGATCAACAATTTTCACAAAAATACCCGAGCTCTCCTCTACCGCATCGTCGCAGCAGGCCATGGTGACATAATAAATTCCTTTTTTAGTGATCGGCAAAGTCACATATCCGCCACCTTTGCCCGCAGCCGGATCAGGTTCGATTTTGGCCTGACCGCTGTAGATCTGATGCAATTTTTTCAGTTCCACATCACTGATTGGATCGCAGATCGCCATACCTCCTTCAACGCTATTTTTGATCAGACTCTGAATGCCGGCTTCGTAAACGCTGAGATTGGTCGAAAGCACGTTTTGGAAGTCAACCTGCAGCTGCACCGGCGATTTAAGCAGCAGATCAATATGATTTTTCGGGCAGTAAGGATAAAGACGGCGCTCAATCGCGCCGGCGGGATCAGCGTTTACGGAAAGCTGTTTCTGCCCGGCCGTAAACCCACTACAGCCCTGCATCACCAGCGCGGCCAAAACCAGTAAAATAATCTTTTTCATAAAACAATTCTTAATTACTAATTTTTAATTTCTAATTGACAGTTGCCAACTGACTAACTGTAGCTCTGAAATTTCCTGCTGTACGCGCCCGCATGCGCACTCCCGCGAATCGCTGCCAGATTTTTCACACCGTGCTCCCTGCCCCACTTCACCATCTCATCTGCAATCAAACGAAAACATTTCACATCGCGGTAATAAACCGCTGTTCCGATTCCAATTAAAGTTGCACCGACCATTGTCATCTCAATCGCATCTTCACCAGTGATAATGCCGCCTGTTCCAATAATTGGCACTTTTGGCAGAGCCCGATGAATATCGTAAACCGCCTTGATCGATAAAGGCTTGATGGCCGGCCCCGAAACCCCGCCAACCTTGTTCGCCAAAACCGGTTCGCGCGTTTCAATGTCGATCAGCATGCCAGGTCCAACCGTGTTGATCGCGCAAATACCATCAGCGCCCGCATCAACAACCGCACGTGCAATCTCCACAATATCCAAAACATTTGGTGTCAGTTTAATCACAATTGGAATTTTGGTGCGGCTGCGAACCGCGCGCGTCACCGCCGCCGCATCCGCCCGCGAGCAGGAAAACGGCTTGCCAAACTCGTCTTCCACATTCGGACAGGAAATATTCACCTCGATCAGGTCAGGCTTTAAAGCCGAAACTTTCTCGGACACTTCAGCAAAATCTTCAATGCGGGCTTCCACAATATTGGCAATCAAAGGCGCCGGTTTATTTTTTAGATACGCGCCGATTTCCACATGCGCCTTTTCAATTCCCGCATCAGGAAGACCAACTGCATTCAGCATAAAATGATCGTTCGCGATAATCACAGGATTTGGATGTCCGGTATGCCCGTGCCGCCAAATCGACTTGGTGGTCACTCCGCCCGCTCCATTTTCGACCACAAAACGCAAACTCGCCCCGCTCACGCCCAAAACCCCCGACGCCAAAACCAGAGGGTTTTTAAATTTCACTCCGCAAAAATCAACGTCGAGTTTCATGATCAAAGCAATAAAGGGCAACATAACCGGCTGCCTGCCATTAAACCATTTTTCCACGATTTACTCAAAGTCTTTACAAAAAGCCGAAAACGATGTATGGTCTGTGCCAGATAATCGTCATACAATATGTCAAAACACGGAGCAGAAAATGAACAATTCCAAAGCAACGAGCCATTTGAAACAGCAATGACCTATGATATTGCAATTGGGCTTTTGGAGACGCTGCAGGATCCAGATCAAACGATAGAAAATACGCTTCCTGAATATGCTGGACTCGTTCAACTGCTAAGGATATTTCTTCAAGGTGAAAAAAGCAAAGAGGATGAACTGTGGACAACACTCCATAAGTTTAAAAACATTTTTGCAGTCTTGTATTTTTTACATCCACAAAAAGATGGATCAGCCAAAGTGGAAACGCCTGAAGGAGTAAAGCTTGCAACCGATTTTGGAGACCTGGCTGGCCGGATCGGCAAAGAAATAATCCAGGGCTGGAAAAAACCGGATAAAATTGAGACAGCAAGAGGTTCAGGCATTTACCGCAGGCTGGATGCTGCAAAATTCGATGCCAAAGCTCTGGCAGGAGCAGAAGCCATCGTAAAAAGTTTTATATCGTGCCAATCATCAGAAAATATTTTTGACGTACTTAAAAAAGTGCTTGAAGACAGCTCTGGAGTAACAATAACCGCAGACGATAATCTTTATGATCCAACGGAAGGCGTAAAATCAACAACAGTTAAAACTGACAATGAAGGCAGGGTCGTTATGCCTGTCATGGAATATGGAAAACCCGGCGCTTCCTGCGCAATTGTTTTTGATAATCCGCGGCAACAGGATGAACGCAGCAAATACGGATTTATTCAGGGGCTCATGGGCCACATCGTTAGATCAGCAAACATCAGGGATAGAGTAAAAAACCAGGTGTATAATGGCCACGAAACAATCAATAAAGAGTTAAAACCTTTAGCCGAAGAGCTTGCGCGAATGCAGGTATTTTCTTCGCAAAGGACAAAGGACATGATCGAATATATGAAACGGTTAGCACTGACCGTAAAGCAGGTTTTAGCGGGTTAAAAAGCAAAAGCATTATGCTCGCAGGCATGGCTTTTATGTTTCACGACACATAATGGATCTCTCTGCCAGGCTTTTTACCAAAAGTATCCTGCCACTTATACATGATTTCTCCGCCGACCATCGTCATCACTGGCCAGCCTTTTAAAACCCAGTCCAAAAAAGGCGACCACTTTGTTTTGCTCCAAAGGTGATGCTGCGAAACGCTCTCAATCAAGCCAAGATCTACCACTGCAAAATCCGCGTCAAACCCCTGCGCAATCTGGCCCTTAGCTTCAATGCCAAAAACTTTCGCGGGATTATACGACGTAATTTCAACAATTTTTGGCAGCGAAAGCTTACCCTCGTTGACGGCATTTAAAAGCAGCGGCAGCATCGTCTGCACACCCGGCACTCCGCTTGGCACTTTTAGATACGGCTGTTCTTTTTCAGCGAGCAGATGCGGCGCATGATCGGACGCCACCATCTCAATGAGACCGGTTTTAAGCCCTTCCCAAAGCGCAGCCTGATCAATTAAACCACGCAGCGGCGGATTTACCTTGACCAGGTTTTCGTAGTGCAGATAATCACGGTCCGTCAAAAAAAGATGATGCGGCGTAACTTCGGTGCTGACATTTCTGCCGCGAAATTTGTGCACCAGCTCGAGCTCTTTTTCGGTTGAGATATGACAGATATGCACGCGCGCGCCATGCTTTTTGGCAAGATGCAGAACTTCTTTGACAGCCTCGTACGCGCACTCTGGCGCGCGAATGCGCGAATGCGCGCCGGAACTGCGCTCATTTTTGTGCATTTCAAAATGCCTGGCTATGCAGTCTTCAAGCTCGGCATGAATCGCAAGCAGCTGGCCGGTTTTGCCAGACTCAGCCATAAACTGCTCAAGCGTTTTTTTATCTTTGATGAGCAGATCGCCCGTGGAACTTCCCATAAAAATCTTGGCCCCCGCGATGTTTTTAATTTTTTTAAGACCCGCAAGATTTCTGCCAGTTGCGCCGACATAAAAACCATAATTCACGAGCGCCTTTTTGGCTACGAGTTGACGTTTTTTTTGCAGAAGCGCAGCAGTGGTCGTTGGCGGAATGGTGTTTGGCATATCAAGAACCGTGGTCACGCCGCCCGCCAGCGCAGCCCTGGAACCTGTAGTCCAATCCTCTTTTTCAGTCATGCCCGGAGTCCGAAAATGCACGTGCGCATCAATCAAACCTGGCAAAAGATATTTGCCGGAAAGATCGATGGTGGCCACTCTTTTGCCTATACTGAGGCGTCCGCGCGTCCCTCGCTCTTTTTTCACCTCCACAATTTTACCCGCGCGCACTCGCACCTCACCCTCAAAAATTTCCTTATGGGTAACAACCTTGCAATTTATAAGCGCAAATTCTTTCATGGCTGTATCATACCTCTCTGCACCGGTATTTGAAAGCCAGCCAACTATTTTTGCGGTTCATCCATCATCTCCGGCGCACCAGATCGATCAGAAGTCATGTGATGAAACAATTTAAACTGCAGGGTCAATAAGCTGCCGAGCAGTCCAACCACCAATACAACAAGCGTCCAAGTCAAAAGCTGCTTTCCTTTAAGGTTTTTCGCCATCCAGACAATCAAAAGAACCACTCCAACAAGGGTCGCAAGCATAAACAGCACATGCAGAAAAAACCCCCAGAGCTGCCAATCGTTAAGTTGCATCATACGTTAAAAAAAGTTAAAAAATATCTCATCCAAACTTACAGCATTTTAAAACAATTTCCAATTCCCAACTTCCAGCTTTTAATTTCTAATTCGCCCCCAGGACCAAAGCCAAAAGCGCCATACGCATCGCCACGCCATTTTGAACCTGTCGGAAATAAGCTGCTCCCGGCAGATCATCCAGGTCGCGCGCAATTTCACCCACGCGCGGCAGCGGATGCATAATCGTCGCGCGCGGACAAAACTTTTTCACAAGCGCCCGCGTCAGCACATAAGAATTTTTGAAACGGTCATACTCCGCAGCATCGACAAATCGTTCCTGCTGAATACGCGTCATATAAACCACATCGGCTTTTTTCAGGGCCGGCTCAAGTTCCGAAATTTCCGTAATCTCCATTTTCCGGCTTAAATGCTTCACAATCTCTCGCGGCATACGCAGTTTATGCGGCGAAACCAGAATCAGTTTTATCTCAAAATGCGCCAAAAGATAACTTAAAGAATGCACGGTCCGTCCAAATTTCAGATCGCCGATCATCGCAACCGTAAGCCCATTCAATCGCCCGCGTTCCTGCTGAATGGTAAAAAGATCAAGCAGGGCCTGTGTGGGATGCTCGCTCGCGCCATCGCCGGCATTCAAAACCGGCACACCACTGTCCCGCGCAAATTCTCCCACCGATCCAGGCAAAGCATGCCGCATCACAATGACATCCGCATAAGTACCGATCACTTTGGCCGTGTCATGCAACGTCTCACCTTTTTTCAAAGACGAATGTTCCATGCCGATCACAGACATGATCTGCCCGCCAAGCCGCAGCATCGCTGCCTCAAAACTCAGGCGCGTACGCGTGGAAGGCTCATAAAAAAGCGCAGCCACCAGTTTTCCTTGAAGCAAATTCGAGGTCTTCTCCTTGCGGGCAATCGGCAAAAAAGCTTTTGCCGTCTCCAGAATTTCATTGATTTCAGGAAGAGTCAGATCTTTGGCTGAAAGCAGATTTTTGCCGCGGAGCAGGGACATTTTTTTAAAAATTATTCACAATCATTTATACCCTGTTGCGAGCCGAAAAGATACTTGAAAAAAGCTACTTGAAATAAGTTGAAATCAGCAGAGCCCGTCTTCAAAGCGAACCCTTTACCGCGGTTTAGATGGCGAAGGCGCAGGATGCGATTTTTGCCTGGCCGATGATGAGGAGGATGGTTTGGGCGATGGCGCACTGGCAGAAGCACTGGCAGTCGGCTGCGGTGCCAAAGCAGACGGAACAGCTGTTGAAGAGCTTAAAGCAGGTTTTGCATGATCGCTTTTATGCTCGCCAACATTCTTACCAGCATTGTAAGCAATGGTTCCAAAGCCCAGAGCACCAGCCGCCATAAGCGGCCTGAAAATCTTTTTTCGTCTATAAATTTCCTGGCTGATACGATGCACAAAAAGCCCGGCAGAGCGCAAAGCATCAACAACCTTGCCTCTTGATCTCCAGGCCCTGCCTGCAATGCTGCCAGCCCCATGCCAGGCTGCTATTATTGTAAGCTTGGAAGATAGCCTCCTGGCACGCTCAAAAAAGCCCGGACTCCATTCCTCCGGCTCAATTGGCGGTCCAAAAAGGCTGGGAACATAAACTGGATGCGGAGTTGGCGGCGCTGCTGGCGAAACTGCTGGAGCTGCTGCCGCTGCTGTTTCCGGCGATGCTGCCGAAACCGCTGACACCACTGGAGCTGCTGCCGGCATTGATATTGGTGCTTCTTCTGAAAGCGTTGGCGATACTGCTGTCGCCGCTGCCCGCGTCTCTGCTGCTACTGTTACCGGCTCATCAGGCTCTGACGCAGATAATTCTGGCCTGAACTCAGACCATTCAACCAAAGTCTTAAAAGCTTTTACAACCCTCACCATTTTGTCATTTTTGGATCGAACATGACTAATAAAAAATTGCGTCAATAAAGAATATTCATCATCTGATATATTCTTTACCATAGACAAAAAAGCTGATAAATAAAGCATCTCTTTTTTACGAGCCGGATATACTTTTATCCACTCTTCACAAAGAACAAAACAATCTTCAGTACGTGCAAATACCATCAAATAGCTTAATAAAGTTTCAAGCTCTCCGGTATCACTATCTGCCGATTCTAAAGGCGCAGGGGCTTCCGCTACTTCGCCTACTTCCGCAAGCTTTACTGGGCCTGCTGCCCCTGCAGCCTCCACACGCTCCGGCGCAGCATACTTTTTTTGCCGCCAAAGCGCATAAGCGTTAAGAGCCTCGGTAAGGGAGTTAAAAGTCTTGGATCCGGCTGTAACCTCTTTAACAAAAAAATCCATTTGGGCTTGAAATATTCCACTCAGATCGACACTGCACGGCTCCTCATTTTTTGAAATATATTTTTGCCATGATAAAACCTGTACAGCTAAAAACTTAATATGTTGCTGATCAGCCGCAACATCTTTTTCCCATTCGGCAAAAAGCTGCGACGCGTCATCTCCCATTAACGATAGAATATGAAGCCAAAGCCTATGGGCGTCCCAATACTGGGGACTGAGATCGTACCTGTACTGAAAATTTAAATCTGATTCACGAACGTCTTCAGGCATAAAAATTTTGCAAATTTATTAAAAAGGAGCTTATCATAGCACGTTAAACGGATTTGTCAACCAATATAATTACCAAATTTAGCGCAAGCAGCTCTATAGTAATCCACAAGATCGCGCCAATATTACTTGGCCAAATGAGGTATTTCAAGCATTCAAGCGCATGAAAAAAGGCAAACTTATTCTAAAAGACGGCCACAGCTTTGAAGGGCAGATTTTCGGAGCGGAAAAATCAACTGCTGGCGAAGTGGTTTTTTCAACCGGCATGGTCGGCTATCCGGAAAGCCTTACTGATCCCTCTTTTGAAGGCCAGATCCTGACTTTTACCTTTCCGCTTATCGGCAATTATGGCGTGCCCGCTGAAAAGCTGGATAAAAATCGTATCAGTAAAGTTTTTGAAAGTTCGCGCATCCACGCGCGCGGCGTTATTGTCAGCGAATATTCGACCAATTACAGCCATTGGCACGCGCAAAAAAGTCTCAGCGACTGGCTGAAAAAAGAAGATGTCACCGGCATCACCGGCATCGACACGCGCATGCTGACGCAGATTTTAAGAGAAAAAGGGTGCATGCTGGGCAAAATCGTTGTTGAAGATCAGCCGGCCGAGGATTTTGACCCGAACACTTTCAACATCGTCGAAAAAGTCAGTCCGCAAAAGCCAAAAATCTATAAAGCCGGCCCCAAACGCATCATCATGATCGATTGCGGCGTAAAAAACAACACCATCCGCAATTTTTTAGCGCGCGGTATCACGGTCATCCGTGTGCCTTTTGACTACGATTTCTTCGACAAAAAAGGCGAAAAATTTGACGGAGTATTTATCTCCAACGGCCCTGGCGATCCGGCACTCTGCACCAAAACCATCAACTTAATCCGTCGCTGCTTTGAAAAAAAAATCCCGACTTTTGGCATCTGCCTAGGCAATCAGCTGATGGGGATTGCTGCCGACGCCAAAACCTACAAACTCAAATACGGACACCGCGCCCAAAATCAGCCATGCATCAACACTGAAACCGGCAAATGCTACATGACAAGCCAAAATCACGGCTTTGCCATTGACGAAAAAACTCTGCCCACAGACTGGAAAGTCTGGTTTACTCATGCCAACGATCACACTGTGGAAGGCATCAAGCACCGCCGACTCCCCTTCTTTGCCGTACAGTTCCACCCGGAAGCCAGCCCCGGACCTGTGGATACGGAAAATCTGTTCGATGAGTTTGTAAAACTGCTGTAAGCAGCCAAGCATAATCCACATTCGCTTTACTTTTTGAATATTTTGCTTTACTCTATAGACAGAAGTAAAGAATTTTATCGAATACGCATGGATATACCCAAAGCTACACTTTCATCCAAAAAGCAGATTACTATTCCCGCAGAAGTCTGCAAAAAACTGAAGCTGAAAATAAAAGGAAAAATCTTTTTTGTCGAGATTAGGCCCTGCGAGTTTCAGTTGGTCCCGGAAACTGAGAAGAAAAAAGGGGAGAATTGGGCAGCTGGTCTCTATGGTAAATACCGAAATGATAAAATCGATGCTGTCCAGAGCCTACTGGATGATCGAAAAATGGATCTTGAGCTGGAAAAACGCGGATTTTAATGTATAGCACTTTGAAACATGGATATTCTCGACGCTTCAGCTTTACTTGCTTTCATCAAAAAAGAAAAAGGTGGAGAGGAAGTAAAAAAATTATTTGAACAGAACCAGAAAAAAACATCCAGTGTTTTTATTCATAGCCTGAATTACATTGAGTTTCTCTACAAATGTGAACAGATCTTCGGCCAAAAAACTCTCAAACAGATTATTTTAGAACTGCAAACTCCATGGCTCGGGATCATGAGTTACATGGATAGCGATTTGAACTTCTATGCTGCCCATTTAAAAGCCAACTATCATTTATCTCTGGCAGATGCAACAGGTTTGGCCCATACCAAAATAATGAATGGCACTTTTTGGACTGCGGATAATGCATTGGCAGAAATTGCCGGAAAAGAAAAAATTGGACTGAAACTGATCCGCTAAGATCCGCTAAAGAAAAACCCCCACATGAAGCGGGGGTTAAATTCCGGCCTTATGGGTTCTCAAATAAAAGAAAAGTTGAGAACTCAAGGTTTATTTTGGAATTTGTTTTTATTTTATGGTTGACGACCGAAGTCTGCTGGGCTTTGGCTGAAGTTTTCAGTCTGGCCAGGGACCGCCCGTTTGTGTGCTTTAAGACCCCGAAGGATAAACGTAAAGCACCGGACCGCTTGAATTGGTTTTGCGTTTGTCAGTCCGCATCACCATCACCGAGCAAAGACGGAGAGAAGGTCAACAGGTAGCAAAGCTGCCGCGGCCCGCCTGTCCTTTCTTTGGAATAGCCGGAGGCAAGTTGACCTTCCCATCTATCTCTGCAGATTTTTTATTTTTTGTGTTTTTATTTTTGATTTTGGATTTTAAAGGAACGATTTTGTTTTTATTTTTGAAACCAGAAATTTAATTTCTAAATCCAAGGTTTCAAACAATCGTATCAAATAAAAAGTTTTATGCAAATTATTGACCTGGACAAATTAAAAAATATTTCCTGATTCAGAAACGATATTAAAAAAAGTACTTGAGCAGGCCACACTTTCAAAAATACCTCCAAAGGTCTAAACTGTCTGGGCAGCAAAACTCCACAATTTCTAATTGTTAATTGATAATTGCAAATTGACCTACATCGCACTCGACCTTGAAACCACCGGCTTTGAGGCCCAAACAGACCAGATCATCGAAATCGCAGCCATAAAATTTGAGGGTGGCAAAATCATCGACCGCTTTTCTTCGCTGGTAAATGCGGAAATTCCAATTCCAGCCATGATTACCCATATTACCGGCATCAAAGGCGAAGATCTTGTCGATGCACCGCGCCTGCACGAAATCCAGGCAAAGCTGCTCCAATTTCTGGGAAATTTTCCGATTATCGGACATAATATCAGTTTTGACATCACCTTTTTGCAGCATAAAGGTTTACCGATCACAAACCCGCTTTATGACACGCTGCAGCTTGCCTCAATTCTACTGCCCGGGCTGCCGTCCTACAGTCTCGACACCCTCACGCGCATTTTCAAAATTCCGCACGAGGAAAAGCACCGCGCCGATTCCGACACGCAGGCCTGTCTGCAACTTTTTCTTTTGCTGCAGCAAAAAATCAGCGAGATTAACGAGCCCATGTTCAGCGAATTCAGCAAAATTTTTGCAAAGAGCAGCTGGAGCCTGAAGGAACTTTTTGAAAAATCCAAAAGCCAAAATCCAAATCTCAAAGCAAAACCAAAATCCAAAAAACAACAAAACAGGGCCGCCACGGACAGCTCAAAAATCCCGGACTTCCCAAGCTTCATCAGCGAATTTTACGCTGCCAAAGGCCCTCTCTCCAAGATCATCCAGGATTATGAAACGCGCACTACCCAACCGCTGCTCACGGAAAAAATTCTTGAATGTTTTGAAAAAAGCCGCCATCTTCTGGCCGAAGCAGGCACGGGAACGGGCAAAACCATTGCCTATCTGCTTGCCGCGGTAATGTGGGCAAAGGCACATCGGCAGAAAATCATCATTTCCACCTACACCAACAACCTCCAAAACCAGATTCTTGGCAACGATATTCCCCTGCTCCGCCAGGCCCTCAACAAAAGCGATATCCATTTTGAAACCGCGGTTTTGAAAGGCCGGCGCAACTATCTTTCGCCAAGTCGACTTGAGCGCTTTAAAAACAAAAACTCCTTTGCCGATCATGAAGTGGTATTGCTGCTGAAGCTGCTTTTATGGCTTGAGAAAACAGAAACTGGGGATCTGGATGAACTCAATCTGCAGGGCAAAGAATTTCAGCTGCTCGATGAAATCTGCTGCGCAGAATACGTCTGCAATCACAATGTTGATCCGGAAGCGGACTCCACAAAAACTTGTTACCTTTTAAAAGCCCGGCAAAAAGCCAAAAGCGCAGATCTTGTCATCGTCAATCATGCGCTGATGCTGCAAAATCAATTAAGTAACGGCGAACTTTTGCCGGAATACGATTTCGCAATCATCGATGAAGCCCACCAGCTCGAAAAAGTTGCCACGGACAGTTTCACGCTGACACTCGCGCTCAATCCTTGTCAGCGGCCCTTTCAGAAACTGGCAAAATTGCTTGAAAACATGGAAAAATCGTTCTCGGCCGAAAACCTTTCTCAAAATCTCTTTGAAGGCAAAATCAAAAACGAACACCTGCTTTCGCGCATTGAAATTTTCTTTGGACTTGTAGGCATTTTTCTCGAAAAAAATACGCATCCTGCAAGTTTTTATGCGCAGGTGCTGCTTAAACCCGCGGACTATCAGCACCATGAATGGCAAAAAATCAAAAGCTCCGGGCAGGCCATCGCCCAAATCGGTTTTGAAATGCTGGAAGAAATTAAAAACTTCAGCGATTCTCTTGGCACAAACAAAAACCGCAGCGAACTTGAGAATAATCTGTTTGAATGCCGAAAACGGCTGGAAGATCTAAAATTCATCCTGGCGCTTGATGCAAATACTGGGGACCAGATCACCTGGATTTTCAAGGGCAACGAAGAAAGTATCAGCATCAAAAATGCGCCCTTAAGTGTCGGCAAAGAGCTGCAGGCGATGTTTTTCAGCAGCAGACAAAGTCTCATTTTGACCTCTGCAACTCTGACAACCGAAGGCACATTTGATCACATCCGCGACCAGCTAAGCCTCCACGAAAACGTCGAGGAGTTGGCTTTGCCATCACATTTTCACTATCCTGACCAGGTTAAAATTCTGATCCCGCAGGATCTGCCAGAACCCGCTTCGGAAGGATTTTTCTCAAACTGCGCCAGTCTCATTGCCGAAATCATTAAAAAAAATCAGGGGCGGACGATGGCGCTCTTCACCTCCAAAAAAGCCCTGGCTGCCACTTTTCACCAGATCGCGCCGCAATTAAAAATTGAAGGATTCACCGTACTGGCCCAGCAGATCACTGGCGGACGCGGCAAAATCCTGGAACATTTCAAGGACGAACCTGAAAAATCGGCAATTTTCGGTCTCAACAGTTTTTGGGAAGGTGTTGACATCAAAGGCAACGATCTGACCTGCGTCATCATTCAAAAACTGCCATTTGATCCGCCGGACGACCCCATCATCGCATCCCGCAGCCAAAAATACTCGGACAGTTTCAGCGAATACATGATCCCGCGTGCGATCCTGCGCTTCAAACAGGGTTTCGGACGACTGATCCGCTCAAGCAAAGACACCGGCAGCATTGTGATTCTGGACAGCCGCGTCATGCAAAAATCCTACGGTCAAAAATTTTTAAGTTCGCTGCCAAGCGGCATCCAGATCAAATATGAAAGCAAAGACAGACTGACCGGACTGCTTTAATTAAGATCTTCTTCTTCCCAGCCAATCAGGTCATTGTGCCTGCCTTTTCTTATCAGGTTATCTTCAAGCTTCTGAAGATTTCGTGGCGAAATCCTGGCACTCAACTCCAGGCCACGAACAAAACCTTCAGCTTCAGACACGGACGAAGGAGCATCCCGGTAGGCAAAATCAAATGATGGAGGCTGAAAAAGCTCATCAGCATAACCACAAATTTTCACCAGGAGCTCAAAACCAGGTTTATGATCAGGATTTAAATACAGCAAACGATGAAGATCCTGGAGCGCAAATTCACACCATTCTTCCGTCTCAGCCAACAGCGCGGCACGGTTAAATAGAAAATATTCATGATCAGGGTGGTGTTCCAAAGCCCGACATAAATATTTGAGGGCGCTCTCTTCATCATTCAATTGAAATGCAATATCAACAAGCCCATGCCACGCTTCAAGATTTTTCGGATCACCAGTGACAACAAAATTATAAAACAGCAATGCATCCTGCTGGTCGCATTGTTTCGCCAAAGATAAACAATTTTGATAAATCCTGGTTCTCAATTGCGATTTGGGCTTTAGGGCCAGAAGGCTTTTAAAACACTGATATGCATGGACGTAATCTCCTGTAAAACCATAAGCATAACCCAAAAGAAAGAAAACATTAGGATTGACCGGGCTAAAATTACAGGCTCTTTCATAAGCCCCGATCGCTTTTGGATAATCGCCGAGTTTATAGTAAATATCACCAAGCTGCGTGAATTTTGCTGCAGTCGGATTGGCATCTACCAAAGCCTGAGCCATAGCCAGCCTTTGTTCAGCCACTTTTGGCACAACGCGGGCGGCTGATAAAAAAATCAGCCTTATCAAATGGCGCAAAACCGGCGAAGAGCGCTCAAGAACTTCTTCAAAAGGCAAACGCAAAAGGCCAAGAAATTCGCCCAGCAGCCTATCCCTTTCTTGATGCGACATAGATCTGCGCTCAAGACCGCGTTGAAACAAATCAACTGTGTCGAGATCGAGCACTTCCGGCTTTTTGTGGGTTTTAGACATTTTCCAGAGTACGTTAATTCCACGGTGTACCAATATAGATATATTTTACGATTTGTCAAATAAAATATTTTTCGCATCTGCTTGCAAAAACCAGGCCTTTCCCTATAATGCAGGCGTATTTTATTATTAAAACACATGAATACAACCTGGATCATTTTTGGAGCGATTGTTGTGGTGCTGCTCTTCATCATCGCCCTTTATAACGGCCTCATTCAGCTCAAAAACAAGGTTGATGAAGCCTGGGCCGATATTGAAACGCAACTCAAACGCCGCTACGACCTTATCCCCAATATCGCTGAAGCCGTCAAAGGATATGCCGGCCACGAAAAACAAACTTTTGAAGAAATCACCAAAGCCAGATCGGCAGCGATGAAAGCGGACTCGCCCGCAGAAAAAGCCCAGGCGGAAAACATGCTTTCCGGAACGCTCAAATCGCTTTTTGCTCTTGCTGAAAATTATCCCGAACTTAAAGCCAACCAGAATTTTCTGGACCTGCAAAATACGTTACGCGAAATCGAAGAAAGTCTACAGCTCTCCCGCCGCTACTACAACGCCACGGTTCGCGATTTCAATGTTAAACTTGAAGTGTTTCCAAATAACCTGCTGGCTGGCATGCTGCATTTTGAGAAGCGCATCTTTTTTGAGGTTGGCTCTGCGGCAGAACGGGAAAACGTCAAAGTAGATTTTTCCAAATAAGTTTCAAAGTAACCCGGAAGCTTCGCCTGGCCTATGCCAATCTATCCAAATCCAAAAGTTTTCAAAAAAATAAAGCGCAGTTTTCTGGCTCTGGCATTGGCGCTGACCACTTTTTTTCTGCTGCTGCCAAATCTGGCCAAAGCCTGGGAAATCTCCTCTTTCAATGACGATATCAAAATCGGGCAGGACAGCAACATGGTTGTGGCTGAAACGATCGTTGCTGATTATACTTCTGATCCGCATCACGGACTTTTGCGCAAAATTCCGGTTATTTACCACGACCAGCGTGGCGCCGAGTTTTCGCTGGATCTTGAAATCCAGAGCATCACTGATGAACAGGGCAAAGCATGGCCATACCAAAGTTATATGGAAGGCCAGAATATCGTTTTTAAAATCGGTGATGCCAATATTCTTTTAAGCAAACCAGCGACTTTTCGCATCACCTATCTGCTCACCGGCGCACTCACCTACTTTGCCGATCACGACGAACTCTATTGGAACGTCACTGGAAATGAGTGGCCAGTAGCCATAAAACATGCCGACGCAAAAGTAAGTTTGCCGCAGGAAGTTAATCTGCAAAAGCTTCAGGCCACCTGTTTTAGCGGACCAGTTGGCACATCTACCAGTAATTGCAGCAAAAAAATTAAAAATAATCTCATCACGTTTGAAACGTCTTCAGCCTTAAATTCCGGCGCAGGCTTAACTATTGTCGCGGGATTTCCAAAAGGTATTGTCACGGAAATTCCGCGCAGGTACGTAACAACCAGGAACGCAAACAGAATACAAAACGCCGGCCGGCCGGCGTTGCCTGCGGGTTTCAATTATTTTTTCTTTCTTCTTCCGCTTGCGGTTTTTGCCTTTCTTTTTTATCAGTGGTACACGCGCGGGCGCGACCCCAAATCTGATCACACAACGATTATGCCTTTCTACAAACCGCCCGATGATTTATCGCCTGGCGAAGTCGGCACAATTGTCGATGAAAAAGTCGACATGCAGGACATCACCTCAACCATTATTGACCTTGCAGTGCGTGGATATCTGCAGATTATTGAGCACAAGGATAAAATTTTAGTTTTTGACAACACGGATTATGAACTTAAAAGCCTGAAAGATTTTACCAATGATCAAAAACTAAAAGAGCACGAAAAGCTGATGCTGTTGCGAATTTTTGCCAGAGGTGACAAAGTTTTTCTTTCGGAGCTCAAGGCAACTTTTTATCGCGAAATACAACCGGTGAAGGACAGCATTTATAACGGAGTTGTCGCAAAAGGCTATTTCGCAAAAAATCCGGATGTGGTACGCAAAGCCTATAAAACTTTCGGCGCAGGAACAATCATGGCTGCCTTTTTGGGCTTTTTTTACATAACAGTGTTACCTCTACTCCCCTTTTTAGCGATAATAATCTCAGGTGTGTTGATCAGCGCTTTTGGGCAAGTTATGCCGGCCAAAACCAAAAAAGGTACTGAAACATACTACAAAATCCTCGGCCTCAAAGAATACATTAAAACCGCGGAAAAAGACCGCCTCAAATTTCAGGAAAAAGAAAATGTTTTCGAAAAACTCCTTCCTTACGCCATGGTGCTTGGTGTAGCGGAAAAATGGACCAAAACCTTTGAAGGAATCTATCAGACCCCGCCAAACTGGTACACCAGCACCGACCCAAACTTCATGAACAATTTTACAACCCTCTATTTGCTGGATCGGCTTAATCATGCCACAAACAGCATGAACACGGCCTTTGCCTCATCTCCACATTCAGCTGCAGGCGGAGGCAGCGGGTTTGGCGGAGGATTCTCCGGCGGCGGATTTGGCGGCGGCGGCGGCGGATCGTGGTAAACTGGTAAAATCTCAAAAACTTTTATAATACACCTTTACCGTCTCAAGGCAGATCGAAGTTAAATCCGCATCCTGCAGGCTTTTGCAGAGCTCTTTGGCCTGGGTATCGGAATGAAAATACGAAATAAAATCCTTGACCGCCCCGATAATGCATTGCGACCGTTGGCGGTAACCCTTACCGTAAAAACAGTTCGCGCGCGTACGCACGAGATTGCTGGAAGTCGTGCCGCTGGCATCGCGTCCCAGGCTGCGATAACAGGTATCCACAAAATCCTGATCCGGTGTATTTGCGCAGATTTCAAAACCTTTGGCAAAATCGTAATGAATGAGCTTTAAAACATAGGAAGTCTGCATCAGGTAACACGCATCCTTGTACTGCTTTTTAACTGCCGTGCAGGGATACAAAGGCTTGTCTGGCTTCAAAAAATCAGTGTGATGATTCAGATTGTCGACAATGACATTTTCCATATAAACTCCGCCATAACATGACTCTTTTTCGTAGTGTCCGGTGAGATTATCGCAATAGGCCAACGAGTCAAAAAGCTGATCCTGCGTAACAGCCATCAGCCCGTGTCCAAGGCCATGAACGCAGTTATAGTAATCAAAAGACTGAACCTCCTTGCCAGGAATATCCGCACAGATTTCATTAAGTTTTTTGGGTAGATTTTCAATTCCGATGCGCTCGGAAATCTCCTCCATCACGCCATGATAATAACCTGACCAGCAAAAAGCGTCGCCATGTTTATAGGCCTCAGAAATTTTCGGGTATTTATCAACCGCGGCATGGCCAATCGCATGCGCCAAAGGGTGGCAGAAAGCCTTCGCAACCGGATCGACGTTGTAAAGCAGCTTCAAATCCTGAAAAGCCAATTGCGGACCACCAGTTTTAACCTCGCTTTTCACAAAATCCTCAAAGCAGGAAAAAGCCTGACCGCTATCCTTTTTTTGGGCGCACTTCCCTGCCTGACCATCAAGCAGTTTTTGCGCAGCCGGATCAATATTTTTTTGCGGTTTTTGCGGCGGATTTTCAGCTTGAGATTGGCTGCCCTGATCACCTTCCATCTGTTTTGCGCCTGGAATTTCCCGCGACTGGGGCTGAAACTGCTCTTTTGTTGCATCAGTAATACCGGTCGCAATATTTCCTGCTGGACCTGTTGAAACATCGGAAGCTGCAGCATCCGCACCAGCAACTGAAGTCTTCAAGTCAGTTTTTTGACAGGCGCTCAAAAAAAGCAGACTGCAACAAAGAATTAAAAAAAGCTTTCTCATAATTCAAAATTCAAAGCTGGTAAATAACAATTAAGCGGCCAGCAAAATCTATAATAAACTAAAACCAAAGTAAATTACAAAGCTGTAGCTTGAAACGTTGTTTGAAGCGGGTTTTTCTTTTGTGCGGGAAAGTGGGCGCTCTAGTTGAACTTAAACTCTTCCTTCAAATGCTCAATTTCATCGCGCAGCTCCGCGGCTTTTTCAAATTCCAGATTCCGCGAAGCCAGATCCATCTGCTCCTCAAGTTCGCGGATAAAGCGGCCCATTTCCTCACGCGGAATTTTTTTAGGATCGATATGCCGCTCACCAAACTCGCCGCCCTCGTTCTTTTCGCGCTGCATGGCAATATCTTTGACCGCTTTAATAATCGTCTGTGGCGTAATGCCGTGCTTTTTGTTATATTTTTCCTGGATTTCCCGACGGCGGTTAGTTTCATCAAGCGCCTTTTTCATGGCCGCAGTCATGCGGTCAGCATACATCACCACAAAACCGTTCACATTGCGTGCCGATCGCCCGATCGTCTGAATCAAAGCCTGCGCAGAGCGCAAAAACCCTTCCTTGTCCGCATCCAGAATACCAATAAAAGAAACTTCGGGAAGATCAAGCCCTTCACGGAGTAAGTTGATCCCCACCAGCACGTCAAATTTGCCAAGCCGTAAATCTCGCAAAATCTCAATGCGCTCCATCGTATCAATATCCGAATGCAGATAGCGCACTTTAACACCCGCATCTGTCAGATATTCCGTCAGATCTTCAGACGAACGTTTGGTCAAAGTCGTCACCAGCACGCGCTCTTTAGCCTTCACGCGCTTTTGAATTTCATGCAGCAGATCATCGATCTGATGCTTGCTGGGCCGCACTTCCACCTGCGGATCTACAAGGCCGGTTGGACGGATAATCTGCTCCACCACATGCTTGGCGGATTTTTTCATTTCATGCTCGGACGGAGTAGCTGAAACATAAATCACCTGGTTCACCGCCTGCTCAAACTCCTCAAATTTTAGCGGACGATTGTCATGCGCCGATGGCAGACGAAAGCCATAATCAACCAGTGTCTGCTTGCGCGAAAAATTGCCGTTATGCATCCCGCCGATCTGCGGAATCGTCATATGCGATTCATCAATGATCGTCAAAAAATCGTCCGGAAAATAATCGAGCAGCGTTGCCGGCGGACTGCCAGGTTCACGGCCCGCAAAATAGCGGGTGTAATTTTCAATGCCGGTTACGTAACCAGTTTCCAGCAGAATTTCCAGGTCATATTCCGTGCGCGTTTTGATGCGTTCAGCTTCCAGAATTTTACCCTGGCGCTTCAATTCATCATAGCGCAAAACCAGATCAGCCCGAATCTGGGCAGCAGCGCGCTCGATTTTATCGCGGCTGGTAACATCATGTTTGGCCGGAAAGATTTTAATCGATTCCAGTTCACGAATAACCTCGCCCGTAAAAGAATCAGCTTCGGTAATTTTTTCAACCTCGTCGCCAAAAAATTCCAGGCGGAAAATAGTATCACGATCAGGCGGAAAAATTTCGAGCGTATCGCCGAGCACATGAAACATGCCCTGCTTAAATTCAATCTGGGAACGGGTGTACTGAATTTCCGTAAGCTGACGGAGCAGTTTATCGCGCTTGCGCTCTTCACCGACTTTAAGTTCCATCGCAAAAGCGTTATAGTCTTCAACATCACCGAGACCGTAAATACACGAGACTGAAGCCACGATCAGGGTATCACGACGCGTGAGTAGATTCACAGTTGCGGCATGGCGAAACTTGTTTATTTCCTCATTGATGGAAGCGTCTTTTTCGATGTAGGTGTCCGTGGTTGGAATATAGGCTTCCGGCTGATAATAATCGTAATACGAAACAAAATAACTGACCGCGTTTTTGGGAAAAAACTCCTTGAATTCCGCGCAAAGCTGGGCAGCCAAAGTTTTATTATGCGCGATGACAAGTGTTGGCTTCTGCACGCGTTCAACCACCGACGACATAACAAAAGTTTTACCCGATCCGGTCACTCCCAAAAGCACCTGATGCTTTTCGCCTGCATTGATTCCGGCAGTCAAAAAATCGATTGCCTTGGGCTGATCGCCTGTAGGTTTGAACGGTGCAAAAAGCTCAAATTTGGCCATAAAATTCTTTGTTAGACTTTCGCTCTGCTATTAGGCTTTCGCTCTGCTAAAGAGCCCAACAAGTTTAGCCGCATTCAGCAAATAAGACAAGATCCGCATCCAAAAAATTGGACAAGCTAAACAATCTGTGTATAATTAAAGAAAGCCAAATCATTTTTTAACCTTTTTTCATCTATGGCAAAACATAAACCCATGTGTTTACTGGTCACACTGCTTTTAGTCGTGGGCGGACTCAATTGGGGGCTGGTCGGTCTTGGCGGATTCGCCAAACAGGATCTGAACCTTGTCCACTGGCTGCTCGGCGCATGGCCACAGGTTGAATGGATTGTTTATATCCTGGTCGGCCTAAGCGCACTGATGTTCGGCTACATGTATCTTTCCATGAAAGAATGCATGTGCCATAAAATGAAATAGGTTTTCTAAAAACCTTCTTTAAAGCGCCTCCCAAAACAGTCGAGGCGCTTTTTTTATGAGTTTTCTCCAACCATTTTTACGATTTTAAGCTTTACAAAGACTAAAAAAGAGCTAAAATTCCAACCTGAATTTTAGCTAAATTTGACCCATACAAAATGCGTACTTTGCCGGAATGGAGCCATGAAGCAGTAACCATCAGCAGATGGCAAGCAAGTGGTTTTAGCCAAAAACAAATTCAGGAATTTATTGCCCGCGGCGAACTTAACAGCAGATATCCATCCTGTTTGCCACGCCATGGTGGTGGTGCAAAATATGGTTATGGGATTGAGAGAATCATGGATACTGTAACCGGGAAAATCCGCCAAAATGGCCATGGTGAAGCAGTCGCAAGCAATGGTCATAACGGTACACTCCAGGTAAGAAGACCTGAAAACAGCAATCGACTGGAAAAACTGCTCGATGACCTTGAACGGCAGCATCACTTCGCAAGTGAAATCTTTGAACGTTACGAAATTTTAAGCGAAGAAACGCGTTCTATCGAAGGCATTGATGGCAAAGAATACTCAAAACCGTGGTGGTCTGGAGCTGGTGGAATTGGTGAAATCGTAAAAGAACACCTTCCTTTTATCGCTTCACTTAAAACGCCGCTGCTGGTGGAAACTCCCCTTGCAATGTCACTGGCAGAGCTTGCCAGAAAATTTTCAACAGAAAAAAGTACCCATGGTGTAAAAAAACTTGTAGATGGATCAGTCCGTTTTGAGCCCGATGATGACAAAAGAAATCTGATTTATTTCCCCAGGACTTTTCACATATCGCGGCACTATGGCTATGGCAAATACGAATTGCTCAGGGAAAAAAGCAAAACTTCAAAATATCCGAGCTGGACTGTTGTCATTATTGAAAACGACCCCGTCGCCATAGAGGAATTTTCAAAAACAATATCACCAGCCGAAATTCTGCTTGCAGCACAAAAAGATGGCGGCATCCTTCCTCTAACACCTGAAGAATGGCTCACCCATAATGCATTATCTGTTGAAAACAACAAACAGAACGAACATTTAATCAGCGAATGGCTGCTTGGAACATTTCTGCCGCAGGGGCCACAGGGACAGATTTTATATGGAAAAAAAAAGAACAGGACGGACTGTTGGCATGCCGCAAATAAAGCTTATGCTTGGCACACCAGAATCCAGAATCACCAATGTCTGTTACAGACGCGGTATCAGAATTCTCTAGAGCCTGTCTCGTCAAGAACACCCGCTTGTCTCGCCGCAGTCCAGACATTTATAGCAGCTGCCGTTTCGAACCATCACTGCACCGCAGGTTGTACACATGGCTGCATCCTCGTTGTTAAGATGAAGCGCTTTGTCTTTCTGGATTTTGGCAAACTCCTCACGCGAAAGCACATGCGTGGATACGGTTTCCTGGGCTTGCACATGGGCGACCGTGGCATGAACATTTTGAGGGTGTGCAGCTGAAACATTCGGCACAGATGCAGACGAAGACGTATGAATCGGCTGATGTATGCGGCTAATGGCATCCGCAGCAGAACCGGCAATGCTATTTTCAACCGGCACCTTTGGCAGCATCAGACTGCTGCCTTCCTCGTAAGCACGGTCAACCAGATCAGAATTGTGATATTTTTTGGCAGTTTCCCTGGGCAAAAACTTCAGCGCCAGCCATCGACCAATATAATCAATGATCGATTTGACCATGGGAATATCGCGATTGGCAGTCATACCCGCAGGTTCAAAACGGGAATGGCAGAATTTGCCAACCAAAACTTCCAGCGGCACGCCGTACTGCAGATTCATCGAAATCGAAAGCGCCAGCGCATCCATGATGCCGGACAAAGTCGATCCTTCCTTGCTCATCTTGATAAAAATCTCACCCGGCTGCCCGTCGTCGTAAAGACCAACATGGATGTAGCCTTCATTGCCGGAAATAGAAAATTTGTGTGTAATGCTGTGTCGTTCACTTGCAAGTTTACGGCGGAGCGGCTTCTGCACAATCTTCTCAATCACCTGCGCCACCTCTTTTGGCCCGACCATCTCATCGACATCTTCCTCGTCTTTCAGATTAAACAGTTCAGCATAGGTTTTATTGGTCGAAGAAGTGTTAAGCGGCTGGTTCAGTTTGGAATTATCGCGATAAACCGCGTTGCATTTGAGCATCAGCTGCCAGCTTTCCATGTAAGCCTTTTGGATATCCTTAACCGTGCACTCTTCCGGCATATTGATCGTTTTTGAAATCGATCCAGAAATAAACGGCTGTGCGGCTGCCATCATATGCAGATGGCCGGCATAGGGAATAAAACGCTGGCCTTTTTTACCGCATCTGTTAGCGCAATCAAACACGGCATAGTGTTCCGGCTTCAAATGCGGCGCGCCTTCAATCATCATGGTGCCACAGACATATTCATTGGCCTCTTCGATCTGTTCTTTGCTGAAGCCAAGGGCCAGCAGCATGTCAAAATTGAGATCATTCATTTCCGCTTCACCAAGGCCCAGAATTTCACGGCAAAACTTTTCACCAAGCGCAAATCGATTAAAAGCAAACTTGAGTTCAAAAACTCCGGCAAGCTGGGTTTCAATCGCCAGGATTTCCTTGTCAGAAAAACCTTTGGCGCGCAGTGAATGGGCGTTAATGTGCAGACAGCCCTCAAGCGTGGCATGGCCTTTGACATAATTTTCAATATCCTTGACCTGCGGCTGGGTATAGCCAAGAGTTTGCAGCGCGGGCTTCAAAGACTGGTTGACTATCTTAAAATATCCGCCACCCACCAGTTTTTTGAATTTCACCAGCGCAAAATCAGGTTCAATGCCGGTCGTGTCGCAGTCCATTAAAAGACCGATCGTGCCGGTTGGCGCAATCACCGTGACCTGCGCGTTGCGGTAACCGTATTTTTCACCCAGTTTGAGCGCATTGTCCCAAACTTCGCGCGCATGTTTAAGAAGATCTGCCGGAGCATATTCAGGATTGATGCCCTGCGGCGTAATCGTAAGCTTTTCATATTCGCTTTTATCGCTATTGTAAGCCGCGCGACGATGATTGCGGATCACGCGCAGCATGTGGGCGCGATTTTTAGCATATTTTGCAAATGGACCGAGCGCTTTAGCCATTTCCGCAGAAGTCTCATACGATTGCCCGCACAAAATCGAGGTTATGGAACCGCAAATCGCATAGGCTTCCTGCGAAGTATATGGAATACCCATCTGCATGAGCACCGTGCCGATATTGGCATATCCAAGACCCAAAGTTCGAAAATCATAACTGAGCCTGGCGATTTCTTTGGACGGAAACTGGGCCATCAGCACGGAAATTTCAAGCACCACAGTCCAGAGCCGAACCGCGTGGCGGAAAGCTTCAGTATCAAAATGTTTGGTCTGCGCATCATAAAATTTGATAAGATTAAGTGACGCCAGATTGCAGGCAGTGTCGTCGAGGAACATGTACTCACTACATGGATTACTTGCATTGATTCGCCCATCTTCCGGACAGGTGTGCCATTCATTGATGGTCGAGTCATACTGGATGCCAGGATCCGCGCAGGACCAGGCCGCAAAAGCGATTTTGTCCCACAGTTTTCGCGCAGCCAGCGTTTTAAAAACTTTGCCGTCTTTGCGATTTTTCAGCTCCCATTTGCTGTCCGTGCGCACCGCTTCCATAAATTCATTCGGCACGCGCACTGAATTGTTGGAATTCTGGCCGCCGACTGTTAAATAAGCCTCGGAACGGAAATCAGTATCATAGCGACGGAAAGAGAAATCCTCGGTTTTAAGACCATCTTCAACAAGCATCAAAACGCGCTTTATGTAATTGAGGGGCACATGCTTTTTATGCGCTTCCAGAATACGTTTTTTTAGACGCGGATTTTTTTCGGGGTCGAGTCCCCCGTCATTGGCCATCTCCACAATTTTCTTGAGTTCTTCATGGCAGATGTGCGAGCCGGCATGGAGCGCCGCCACCTTCTGCTCCTCAATTAATTTCCAGTCAACAAACTGTTCAACTTCAGGATGGTCCAAGTTGAGACAAACCATTTTGGCGGCGCGACGGGTCGTTCCGCCCGATTTAATCGCACCGGCCGCCCGGTCCAAAACCGCCAGAAAACTCATCAGTCCTGAAGAAATCCCGCCACCGGAAAGATGCTCATTGGCTCCGCGCAAAGCGGAAAAATTCGTACCAGTTCCGGAACCGTATTTAAACAGACGCGCCTCTCGCAGGACCAGATCAAAAATACCGCCTTCATTCACCAGATCATCTCTAACAGACTGGATAAAACATGCATGCGGTTGAGGTCTTGTATAAGCGTCTTTTGACTGGCGCAACTCACCACTCTTCGCATCAACATAAAAATGCCCCTGCGCATCGCCTGTAATTCCGTACGCATGGTTAAGACCAGTATTAAACCATTGCGGACTGTTCGGTGCACACATTTGTCTGACGAGCATGTATTTAAGTTCATCCTCAAAAGCCTGGGCATCTTCCTTTGTCTCAAAATAGCCATGCGTTTCACCCCAATGCCGCCAGGTTGCAGCCAAACGCGAGACCACCATTTTTGCCGAAGTCTCCGCGCCCAAAATCGATCTGCCATCCGGACCTTTAAGTAATTTGCCGTTTCCGTCCAGCTGCGGAACGCCTTTTTTACGGCAATATTTCTGCGCCAGAATATCGGTTGCAACCTGCGACCATTCACGCGGTACCTCAATATCCTTCATCTCAAAAACCACCGATCCATCGGGATTGGTGATACGCGAAGTGCGCAGCTCATATTCGATTCCAGCAAAAGGATCTTTGCCTTTTTCAGTAAAATGCCGAGAGATTTTTAAACCCTTGGGCGATCCAAAGGGCTGCCTGGGAGCGCTCTGCATGCGAACTCCTTTTTTGGCATTTTTGGTGGAACGAGCTGCATTGACCATGGGATTGGAATGTAAAGATGGAAGCCATTGAAAGACCTTTACCTGAAGCAATAAAGGAAGAAATGCACAAGATATAGTGCACCCCAAAAAACTCAACTACTAAATATAGAACACCTTCCTACGATAGTCCTTTGGAAATTCTCCGTCAAGAAATTAGAAACGAAAAATGTTTCCTTCCGAAAACTTTATGATCCCGTATATTAAACCGCGATCAATAGAATAAATCTATAAAAATTCAAGGGCCCAAAAATTGCAGTAAAGAATTCATTTTTTTCGACTTTTACAGTTTTAAAAATCTGAATTTCAACAATAGCTGCATATGTAAAGATTTGAGTTTTTTAACCCCGCAACTCAACTTTCATTCTTCAATCACAGTCTCTATAATCAACGTATGGATATCATTGATTATTATGATTTCACCATACGGCTGGCCCGGAAAGCCGGTATGATTTTGCTTCAAAATTATCGCGGAGATTTTAAGGTCGATTTTAAAGGCGGACAAAAAAACAATCTTGTGACTGAAGTCGACCGCAAAAGCGAAAAGTTTCTGGTCGATGCTATTAAAAAAAAATTTCCTGATCATTGTTTTTTATCCGAAGAAAGCGGCGATTGTGCAATTGCAAAAAGCGCCTGCCGCTGGATTATCGATCCGATTGACGGCACCACGAATTATGCGCATGGACATCCGTTTTTCTGCATATCGATCGCGCTCGAAATCGATGGAAAAATCGTCCTGGGCGTGATTTATGCGCCAAAACTAGACGAACTTTTCCGCGCAGCTGTAGGCCACGGCGCTTATCTAAATAACGAAACGATCAAAGTTTCCAGCGTTAAAAAACTGGAATCAGCCCTTCTTGCAACCGGTTTTCCCCCACGCGCCCGCGAGCGCAATTTACCATTTTTCCAGAAAATAATCCCAAAAAGCCAGGGAATCCGCCGTGCAGGATCCGCCGCACTTGATCTGGCTTATGTGGCCTGTGGGCGACTGGATGGCTATTGGGAATTCAGCCTTTGCCCATGGGATATCGCTGCCGGCAAACTGCTGATTACAGAAGCTGGCGGCAAAATAAGCGCTGTTGACGGTGGCCCATTTGAACTGGAAGGCGACAATCTTTTGGCTTCAAACGGACATATTCATAACGAACTGGCGCGGGAACTCAAGGCAGATTAAGCCGCACGCAGATCGGTGCTCCCGTGAACAGATTTTCAGCCAAAAAATCGCGTCAATAAGCCATTCACCTTTTTGCGCGCGCAAAAAACTGGCCAAAGCCATTTTAATTTCTGTACCAGAATGGATTTTGGAGATGGACTCCAGGTAACAGACCCCAGGTAAACCGTTGCCAAACCAGTCAAAATAGACTAAATTAGCCTCTGCAGCAAAATTCACCATGTGCCCGTAGCTCAGATGGATAGAGCGTTGGTTTGCGGAGCCAAAGGTCGCGCGTTCGACTCGCGCCGGGCACACCAGAAAGATACCGATACCGTCGCAGAAATCTCAAAAAACCCGTAAACTTGCAATCGCCTGCTTGCGGTTTTTAGCGCCAAAAATATACGAGCCCGCTACCAGAATATTGGCACCGGCTTTTACGCATAAGGTTGCTGTTTTTGCATTGATACCCCCGTCAACTTCAATATCAAGATCAGGAGCCATTGCCCTTAATGCCTCGATTTTTCCAAGCGCGTTTTCAATAAAAGGCTGCCCGCCAAAACCCGGATTCACGCTCATCACAAGCACCATATCAAGCTCATCCAGCACATCCGCAATCGTATCAACGGGCGTAGCAGGATTTATCGAAACCGCTGCACGCACGTTACGACCGCCCGACTTGATCTGGGCAATCACCCGCCGCAGATCTTTGCACGTTTCCTGGTGAACCGTGATACTGGCAGCTCCGGCTTTCACAAAATCTTCAATATAATCCTGCGGATTTTCAATCATCAGATGGCAGTCGAGCGGCAAACTTGTCTTAATGCAGCGCACAACCGGCGCGCCAATCGTGATATTCGGCACAAAATGCCCGTCCATGATATCAACATGGAGAAGGTCGCTGAAACGCTCAACCGAGGCGATCTCCTCATTGAGTTTGCCGAAATCCGCCGAAAGTATGGATGGAGCAATTTTAATGTTCATGCGATCAGTATAGCCTAAAATGAAGATATTGCCGAAAAATCCAAAAAGCGCACAAACAAGCCATCACAAAAAAATTAGCCATGAAGGCCCTGTGACCAGGGAATAACTTTTTGCAAAAAATCCGCAGGAGTTACAATAACCAGGCCAGATTTTCTGGAAACGCTACTGTCACGAATAAAATCGTTGATGTCGAGCGTAATGAGATAATCAACTTTTGACTGCTTGGCTGCAGCTAAAATTTTGGCATCATTTTCATCTGAGATCCACGCCTTTGCCCGTTTGATATGCGACACTGTTACGGTGACCTTTTTGAAGTGAGCAAAGACAAGCAGTTTTTTAAAAAGTGGCTTTGCTTCAGGCATTTTTCGCCCAAGTACCTCCTCAATCTCCTTGATCACATCCTCGGAAATATAAATCTTCAAAAGTTTTGCTTCACAAAGTTTCACAATCTTTGCCGAGCCTCCCTTTTCAGATAAAAGCGCAGCGATAATAACACTGCTGTCAAGAAAAATTTTCATGTTTAAGCTTTATGACGTATTTCTTCAAGTTCAGCCATCATTTCTTCGAGAGTAAGACCTTTCTTCCTTGCCAAAACCGCGGTTTGCTTGAGCAAAGCTTCTGTTTTCAGCTTGTGAGGAATAACAATAATAGCTTTTTTATCCCAGGGGATTACAGTCAGAACATCATTTTCCTCGATGCCCATTTCGGTTCTGATTATGGAAGGAAGAGTAAACTGGCCCTTTTTACGAATAATAGTTGTTGACATACAATTCAGAAAGTTAGAAATAAGGTTAGAAATAACGATTTCATCATAACATTTCGATCACAAAAAAACAAGGCCAGAATATTGTCTTGATCGCTATTTTAGACCACGCGCGATCACCCGCAGTCCATCCTTCCCGGCCACAACCGCAATAGAAGCCATCTTCAAAAAAAGTCCATGCTCAACAACACCTGTGCGATTCTTCAATTTAATGCCCAGATCAAGCGGATAATCAATTCCTCCCTCAAAAAAACATTTCACCAAATAATTTCCGTTATCGGTAACTGCTGGTTTTCCGTTTTCCTCCAGCCATAATTCCGCCCGACAGTTAAGCGACTGCAACCAGCCGACTTGTGCACGTACGGCAAACGGCACAATCTCCACCGGCAAAAATCCACGCATGCCAAGCCGCGCAACCAGCTTTAATTCATCAACAATCACCACAAATTTTTTAGCATGAATTTCGATGATCTTCTCACGAAAAAGCGCTCGACCCCGGCCTTTAATCAAATTCAGATCCGCATCAACTTCATCTGCACCATCAACCGCCAAATCTAAAATATCATGTTCGTCCAAAGTTGAAAGTGGAATTGCAAGTTGCGAAGCCAACTGAAAAGTCTGCTCCGAAGTTGGAATACCGATAATATTTTTCAGCTCACCTTTTTGAAGGGCTGCAGCCAAAAGTTCAACAAAAAACCTGGTCGTCGAACCAGTTCCCAAACCAACCACCATGCCACTTTTGACGTATTGAAGAGCTTTGGCAGCGGCTTGCTCTTTCAGATTCATAACCATGATGTAATTAAAATACCGCCGACACCGACTTCGACTCGTGCACATTCTGGATTGTGCGCGCCAGAAGCTGCGCCACGGACAAAACCGCAAGTCCGGAAAAACGTTTCTCGCGCTCAAGCGGAATCGAGTTAGTGACCACCACTTCCCTGAATCCGGCAACACTCAATCTTTCCGCAGCCGGATGGGAAAAAACCGCATGTGTCGCAGCCAGATAAACATCATCATTTGCGCCTTTTTTGAGCAGAGCCTCGCGTCCCGCAATCACTGTTCCGCCCGTGTCGATCATATCGTCATAAATAAGACAGGTTTTATCTGCAACATCGCCAATGACCTGCGTGATCTCCGAAACATTGTGCGCTGGACGCGTTTTATGCAAAACCGCCAGCTGCGCGCCAAGCAGATCCGCAAATTTCTTGGCCGATTTTGCAGCTCCCGTATCAGGCGCAACCACCACCAGATCCTTTAATTTTTTCTTTTTAAAATAATCCACAAAAAGTTTGGAGGCATTCAGATTATCAACCGGAAAATCAAAAAAGCCCTGCTCCTGGTCCGAATGCAGATTCATGGTAATGACATGATCTGCGCCGGCGGCAGACAAAAGATCAGCGACGAGTTTGGCGCTGATCGATTCGCGGGGTTGCGCCACACGATCCTGCCGCGCATAGCCGTAATGCGGCAAAACCACATGAATTTTTTCGGCAAAAGACCGCTTCATCGCATCGAGCATGATAAAAAGCTCCATCAGATCTTCATTCACGCGCGCAGTGCAGGTTTGAACAATGTAAACATCACATCCCCGTACAGTCTGCTCGGGACGGACATAAATTTCATTACAGGCAAATCGGGTCAGCACCATGGCCGCAAGCTTGGCATGAAGGTGTTTGACGATTTCCTGCGCAAGCGCGGGGTGGGAAGAACCTGCAAAAATTTTTAGCGGAAGAGCCATCGGCAGGCTTTAAAACAGTTTAAAACAAATGTATGTTGGCTTACACTTTAAATCCTTCTGTGGTTTCTTGCAAGCTATGGCGCGCGATTCCTGGCTTGCGATTCCAATTCCATCTTCCAGCTAAAATGTGATCCTGCTTCTTTTTGGCTCTCCAAAGATAAAAACCGTTTCAAAAGTTTTTGGATCCCTTTAATTTCAGCCTAAAAAATGCTATAATGGAGCGAATAAAAACCATCTATGCCAACCGCTCCCGGACTCATTTTTGATCTTGATGGAACGCTGACTTTAAGCCAGGGTTTGCATTATTTGGCTTATCGGCAAATTTTTGAACGAAACGGTGTCGACTATACCCATGAAGACGATTATTTTTACGCCGGCAAAGGTTCGAGTTGCATTTTTCCTGAGATGTTCGCCAAATTCGGCAAGCATATTTCTGAAGAGCAGATCAGGCAATTTGCCGAGGAAAAAAAAGCGCTCTACGACGAAATCATTGCCCGCACCGAAATCGGATTGGTACCGGGCGTGAAAAAATTTCTTGACCGCATGAAACAGCAGAAAAAGCGCCTGATTATCGCCACCGGCAACAAATTAGACAGCGCCGAAATGATCCTTGAAAAAACCGGACTCAAATCTTATTTCTCCGAAATCGTCACAAATAAAGACGTTGAACATTCCAAACCCGCGCCCGACATTTTTTTAAAAGCCGCCGAAAAAATCGGCTTTGCACCAAATGAATGCGTGGTTTTTGAAGATGCGGTCAACGGTATAACAGCAGCGACGTCCGCGAACATTAACTGCATTGCGCTTTTAACCGGCGAGGACAAAGAAAAACTGAAAAGCGCCGGCGCGAAATTCCTGGTCAGCTCTTACGATCAGATTACGGATGAGATGTTGGAAGTAGGCCAAGCCGATATTGGCCTAAATACCGGCAGCCAGCCCCGCCAAAATTATTAATTATCAATTTAAAGTGCCCAAATTGAAAAAACAAAAATCGCTTGATCAACGCGCCATCGTCTGGCTCGAAAAATATCTGCGCTACACCGATTACATCGGCGCGGCGCAGCTCTATCTTAAAGACAATTTTTTCCTGGAGCGCGGATTAAAACCTGACGATATCAAAGACCGCATTCTTGGCCATTGGGGAACAGTTCCAGGACTAAATTTTTTATATGCGCATCTGAATTATCTGATCTGCAAACACCATGCCTCCATGATGTTTGTGGCCGGCCCTGGTCACGGCGCACCCGCAGTTATCGCCAATCTTTTTGTCGAAAACACGCTCGCTCACTACTATCCTGACCTGCAGCGCAACAAAAAAGGCACAGGCCGCCTGCTGAAAATGTTCAGCTGGCCAGGCGGATTTCCCTCACATACCAATCCCGGAACTCCTGGCGCGATTTTGGAAGGCGGCGAACTTGGCTACTCACTTTCCACCAGTTTTGGAGCGGTTCTTGACAATCCCGATCTGATCGTGGCCTGCGTGGTTGGCGATGGCGAAGCCGAATCCGGACCTCTGGCCGCAGCCTGGAACAGCAATAAATTTTTGAACCCGGCAGAATCTGGAGCAGTTTTGCCGATTTTGCATGCCAATGGTTACAAAATTACCAGCCCGACCATTTATGCAACCATGAACGACACTGAACTAACCAGTCTTTTCAGCGGATTAGGCTACGAGCCAAGAATTGTTCACGATACTAATCCCGCTAAACAGGCACATCAGGAAATGATCGACACGCTGGAATGGGCGTACTTGCGTATTCGCGCTATTCAAAAAGGCGCGCGTGCAAATCCGCAAAAACCAGCTTTAAAACCGCGCTGGCCAATGATTATTTACCGATCGATCAAGGGCCGCACAGGCATCAAGCATGCTGATGGCCACAAAATTGAAGGCACTTTCCATTCACACGGCATTCCGCTCGGCGACCCAAAAACCAACCCCGTGCATTTCAAACTGATTAAACACTGGCTGGAAAGTTATCGCTTTCAGGAATTGGTCGACAAGAAAGGCGCTCCGCTACCGGAAATTCTCGAATTTGTTCCGGGCGAATTTTCGCACGCTCATGCTGCACCCGCAAACCTGCGCATGGGCATGAACCCGCATGCGCTCGGCGGAAATCTGCGCAAAGCCTTAAATCTTCCCGGGCTCGAAAAATACGAAGTAAAAATTTCTAAAAATTCCCGCGGACAAATCCAGACCGGCAACACCGCCACCGCCTCCAATTTCATCCGCGACATTTTCCGCCAAAACAACGCCAACAAAAATTTCCGCTTTCTCTGCCCGGACGAAACCGAATCCAACAAATTTCAATCGCTATTTGAAACCACCAAACGCGCTTTTATGTGGCCGGTGCACAGCTACGACGAAAATCTTTCGCCATCCGGCCGCGTCATGGAAATTTTAAGCGAGCACACCATTCAGGGCTGGCTGCAGGGTTACATTTTAACCGGCCGCCACGGCATTTTTGCGACCTACGAGGCTTTTGCCCAGATCGTTTCAAGCATGGTCGACCAGTACGCCAAATTTATCAAACAGTCCCAAAAAGTGGCTTGGCGCAAAGCAGTCTCGTCGATCAATTATCTGCTCACGAGTGTGGGCTGGCGCCAGGAACACAATGGGTTTTCGCACCAGAATCCAAGTTTCATCAGCAACATACTGGAAAAACACGGGCATTTTGCAAGCGTCTACTTTCCAGTCGATGCCAACAGCCTGCTCGTCACTTTGGACGACTGCTTCAAACGGAAAAACTGCATCAATGTGATCGTCTCAAACAAAAACCCCCTGCCCCAATGGCTGACGCTTGAGGAAGCCCGCGCGGAATTAAAAAAAGGCCTTGGCATTTGGGAGTGGATCAACCCTGCAGGAAGCCAAAATCCCGACGTGATTTTAGCCGCAGCCGGCGATGTGCTCGTGCAGGAAACGCTGGCCGCAATTTCGATTTTGCGAGAACTTGCGACCGAAATCCGCCTGCGTTTTGTGAATGTTTCCGAGCTGACCGCCCTCGGCATCGGCGATGAGCGCCATCCGCTAAGTATTTCCGACCGCGATTTTTACCACTTTTTCACCAAAGACCGGCCGATCATTTTCAACTTCCACGGCTATCCCGCCACCATCAAAAAACTCATTTACGGGCACGCGGCCATGGATCGATTTTCCGTTCACGGTTACAGCGAGGAAGGCACTACCACCACACCTTTCAACATGATGGTCTTAAATAAAACCGACCGCTTTCATCTGGCGATTGAAGCACTGCAGAAAGCCGCGCGCATCAACCCTGCAGTCGCCAAAAAAACACCGCGCCTTATCCGTCAACTTGAAGCCCGTCTGACGGTGCACGCGCGCTACATTCTGAAATTCGGCAAAGACATGCCGGAAATCGAAAACTGGAAGTGGACGGCGACTGCGAAGTGAACGGAAACCCCGGCAGTTGCCTTTCGGGCTGCTACGCCTGGGCCATCACACTGGAATCACAGGAACCCGGCAAGCAAGAAAAGCGGAGGCGCTTCCCTAACTTACTTTAATTATTAATTATCGCCTCGTAAATCCCCTGTCCATCGAGACGGTATTTTTTATAGAGATCTTCCAGCCTGCCAGATTCGCCAAAACCGTCCATGCCAAGCCGCAAAACCTCGACCGGATAATAAGTCGACAGAACCTCACTCACACTGGTTCCAAGTCCGCCCACAATCTGATGATCTTCCACCGTCACAATTTTCGCTTTAATTCGCGCAGAAAAAACCGACTTCGCGCATTCAACAATGAGAGCTTCATCAATTGGCTTTAAACTTCCCATGTTCACGACCATGGTTGAAATGCCGTCACGTTCCAGCAACTCCGCAGCCGTAAGAGCGGTATGCACAGTCACACCCGTCGCAAAAATGCAGATATCCGTACCCGGCTTGTAAATCGATGCTTTCCCAAACCTGAATTCATGATTCTGCCCGTACAAAACGGGCAACGGATGGGTTGAAAGCCGCAGATAGGTCGGCCCATAATCGTTCATCATGGCTTCAAGCATTTTTTTAGTTTCGACCGCATCCGCGGGACACAAAATTTTCATATTCGGAATCGCCCGCAGAATCGCAAAATCCTCAAGCGCCTGGAAATTTCCGCCATCCTGGCCGAAAAGCAGTCCGGCATCGCAGCCGATAATTTTAACATTCAGATTGGCCTGACAAACCTGATTGCGGATCTGCTCCCAGGCCCGGCCTGTGAGCGAAATCGCCGTATTTAAAACAAGTGGAATTTTTCCGCGCACGGTAAAACCGCAGGCCGCAGCGATCTGACTCTGCTGGGAATTTCCAAAATTAAAATGCCGCTCCGGAAAATGCAGCGCAAAAGCGCCGGTCTGAAAAAGTTTGCTCGAATTTCCATCAAGCACCACCAGATTTTTATGGCGGGCGCCAAGCCGCGGCAAGAGTTCGGCAAAAGCTTTCACCGTAGAAACCTCAAGCTGAAATGCTGGCTGAAGAGTTGACTGGATCATGTAACTCTAAAAAAAGCGGGACCGGTAGCTGCACCTTAGCGAAAATCAACCAAAATGTGAAGGGTAATTTTTAAACCAATTCACGCACCTTCTCCGCAATCGCCCGGGCGGAAATGCCATATTTATCAATAAGTTCCTCGGGTTTCCCGCTATGCGGCAATTCCTGAATACCCATTTTGTAAACGCGCACCCCCTCAGTGGAAAGCACGCCGGAAACCGCATCGCCAAGCCCTCCCTGCAGATAATGATCTTCAACAGTTATTAAACGCCCAGCGGTTTTTCGCGCAGCGGCAAGCAGACCGGCAGAGTCGATCGGTTTGATCGAATAGGCGTCGATTACGCAGATCGAAATCCCCTCTTGCTGCAGCAGATCATAAGCTTTCAACGCTTCATGCAAAGTAATTCCCGCACCCACCACCGTGATTTTATCCTGCGCAGACTGTCGCAAAATCTTGCTTCCGCCAATCGGAAATTTTTCGTCATTGCCATAAATCACCGCTGTTTTCGGCCGCGATCCACGCAAATAGGCAATACCCTCCATCAACATCAGCTCTTCCATTAACTTTTCAGTCGAGACCGCATCGCTGGGATACAGCACCATGGAGCCATAAACCGCCCGCATCATCGCCAGATCTTCAAGCGCCATCTGCGAAACTCCGTCCTCACCAATGCTCACGCCCGCATGCGAACCCATCAAAATAACATGCAGGCCTGAAACGCCAGCCATGCGAATCTGGTCATACGCACGCGTCAAAAACGCGCCAAAAGTCGAAACAAACGGAATTTTTCCGCGCGCTGCAAGACCCGCCGCCACACCAACCATGTTCTGCTCGGCAATAAAACACTCAAAAAAACGCTCAGGATGGGCTTTGGCAAATTTTTCCGCAAAAGTCGAATTCTTGGTATCGCCGTCAAGCGCCACAATCCGTTTTTCGGCTGCTCCAAGCCGCACTAGCGCATTGCCATAAGCCTCGCGCGTGGCCACCATCTCACCGGGTTTATAGGCAGAATTTGGAATCTGGACTTTGGAATTTTGGATTTCCGGCCTGGAATCCAGACCTCGAGACCTGGAACTTTGACCTTGATTCGAAGTTTGGATTTTGAAATTTGAATTTTCCCCATCCGCCGCTGACTCATTATTCCGTACTTCCAGTTCTTTGATCGCCGCATCCATCTGCTCCTTTTTAAGCGCCTTGCCATGCCACCCGTCACGATCGGACAAAAACGAAACCCCAAACCCCTTGAAAGTTTTTGCAATCAACACCGTGGGCTTGTCTTTCATTGCAGCCGCAGCCGCAAAACCCGCCAAAATTTCCGAAATCTTATGTCCGTCAATAACCAGTGCATTCCAGCCAAACGACGCAAATCGCGCCTGATAAACCTCAAGATCATGCTCAAACATCGTAGCCTGACTTTGGCCAAGCCGATTCACATCCACGATCGCGCAAAGATTGTCCAGTTTCTGCGCCGATGCCATGGAAGCCGCTTCCCAGACCGAGCCTTCCGCAATCTCACCATCGCCCATCAAAACGTAGGTACGAAAATCGAGCTTATCAAGACGGGCGGAAAGCGCCATGCCCACGCCCGCAGACAAACCCTGGCCCAGCGAACCTGTTGCAACATCCACAAAATTCAAACGCGGAGTGGGGTGGCCTTCCAGATCGCTTTCAAAAGTGCGCAGTTTGGTAAGTTCCGAAACCGGAAATGCGCCGGCTTCAGCCCAGGCCGCATACAAAAGCGGCGCGGCATGACCCTTGGATAAAACAAAACGGTCATTTTCTGCCGCGCGCGGATTTTTCGGATCATAGCGCATCACGCGAAAAAACAGCGCAGCCACAATATCCGCAGCCGAAAGGCAGGAAGTCGGATGTCCCGATCCCGCCGCCTGGGTCGCGCGAATCGAATGAATACGCAGCCGGTTGGCGATGCTGGAAAGTTTTTCTGGAGAAATTTGGCTCATGGCACAGGCATAATAGCGGACAAAATGAGGCATTTCAAACAATTCACAATTCGTAATTTCTAATTCGTAATTGCCAATTGATCCCCCACCCCAATCGAAAACATGTCCGCAAGACCGCCATTCACCTCCAGCACATATTGCGCCGGCTTAACAGAAGCGTAAACCAAACATGGATCAGCCCTGCACGGCTGCGCATTTTTTTCGATGTGGATGATACGATACTGCTCATCCGCAAAAAACATATCAAGCGGAATCAATGTATTTTTCATCCAAAAATTCTGCGGCTCAAGTTTATCAAAAACAAAAAGCATCGCCGCATTGCTGGGCATTTTTTTGCGATTCATAAGGCCTTTTTCACGATCAGCATGGCTGACCGCCACCTCGGTTCTAAACTCCAGCACCGAACCATTTTTAAGTCTGATCTGCACGAGCGTTCTGGGCAGCTGATTTTGTGACGCATTCTGGGCCGAAGTCTGCGCTGACCCCTGGGCCGAAGTCTGCGCAGGCGCACTCCTATCGGCCAAATAAGCATCATGGGATGCGCAGCCAACAAACAAAAAACTCACACCCATAAGCGCACCAAAAATAATTCCGCGAGCAAACCGGCAAAATCTACAAAGTTGGCAAAACCTCAAGAAACGCATAAAAAAAATCAAATTTCCAAAAGCTTCAGCTCTCCCTGCAACTTCGCAACCGCTGCGGCCATCTCCTGCTCCGAAAGAGCACAGTTGTAAGATACCTTGTTCTCGGCAAAACTCACGCCCTTGCCCTTGACCGTTCTGGCAATAATCGCAACCGGCCGCCGTGAAATCTCAAAAGCGCGCTCAAAAGCATACAGCAGTTCCTCAAAATCGTGGCCATTTCGAACCGGAATCGTCTTCCAGCCAAAAGCCTCAAACTTGTCAGCAATTGGATCGACATTCATAACGCCCCGCGTTAAACCATCAAGCTGCAGATCGTTCCAGTCAACAATCGCAATCAAATTATCGAGTTTGTGGTGCGCCGCGCACAAAGCGCCTTCCCAAATCTGGCCTTCCTGCAGCTCACCATCGCCAAGCAGACAAAAAACGCGGTTAAGCTGTTTGTCCATTTTCAGCGCGAGCGCCAGGCCCAGTGCTGCGGAAAAACCATTGCCAATCGCTCCGGAAGAAATCGCCACTCCCGGAATTTTTTTGGTTGGATGCGACTGCAAAAGCCCGCCAAGCTGCGCAAAATACTCCATTTCTCCGCGCTCAAAAAAACCCTTTTCCGCCAAAACCGCATACCAAGCCGGACAACCCTGGGCTTTGGAAAGCACAAAATAATCCTGACCTTCAAAGCCGGGTTTTTGCGGATCCAAAGCCATAAGCGGACGATCATGCAGCTGACCAAAATAAAGCGCCACCAAAATGTCCATGACCGAAAGTGCGCTGCCTGTATTGCCAAATCCGGCGCGATGCGTCATTTCAAGCACATCAATGCGCAGCCGCGTGGCCAAAGCTTCAAGCGAGCGCAGATGATCGCGAAAGGACTGCATAAATTGGGATATCAAAAAGATTCATGGTTTATTTATTCTGCTTTTATCTTTACACATCTTCAGGAGTTCTGCCATCGACTTTTGCAAAAGCGGATGAACAAACTCCGGCGCGATTTCAGTGATCGGCACAAGCACAAATCTGCGTTCATGCGCGCGCGGGTGAGGAATCTGTAAACCCGGCAAAGCGATAACACGGCTTCCATAAAACAAAATATCTATATCGATTGTGCGCGGATCAAAACGTTTTTCATGCATGTCTTTTTCGCGCACCCGGCCGAGCGCCACCTCAATCGACATCGCCACTTTCAGCAGTTCCTCCGGCGAAAAATCAGTTTCAACCTGCGCCACCATATTCAAAAACCAGGGCTGGGAAGGTTTTGGCAAATGATCTCCCGTGTCCTGCGCATCTCCTCTCAAAACCGGCTCGGTTTCATACAAAGAAGATTGCTTCAACACGCAAATCTTGGCTTCCTCAAGGAATTCAATTGCCAGCCGCAGGGTTTTCTCACGATCACCCAAATTTGAACCGAGTCCTAAAAAAATCATAATTAATGCCCGCAATAAGTCACAAACGCATTTGGCGTTTCCCACAGTTTCAGCTCGTGCAGGCGCAAAGCCTTATCAAACGAAATCTTCTGCAAATCACCAGACTGTCCAGATTTTTCGAGCAAAGCCTTAACTTCCGCGCCCAGGTTTGGATCATTCATCTCCTCGCGCAAAAGTTCATGCAAATTTTTGAGGCGATCCCAAATCCACATCACAATCCTTTCAGCCGAAGGATTTTCGATCACATCATTTAAAAGCCGGTGATCAAGAAAATCAAGTATCTGTTTCTTCACAATCCGCTTCAGCAAAACAAAATCAATCACCAGCCCATTGCTTTGAACCGCGCCTTCGATCGTCACCTGCAGACGATAAGTATGACCGTGCATGCGCTCGCATTTGCCGTAATAATTGGTCAGAAAATGCGCCGAGTCAAAACTGAATTCACGGGTAACAAACATAACAATTGGCAATTACGAATTAGGAATTGAAAATTATTTCAATCATGTCCCGAACCTGCCTCGTCTCTTTTACATCATGCACGCGCAAAATGGAAGCCCCGTTCATGACTGCGACAGCTGCGCAGGCCAAACTTCCGTAAAGTCGATCTTGCGCCGGCAGCGGTGTAAAAGAGCCCTCTTTGCTGGCGATAACTGGCGCTTCTTGCGTGGCAGTTTTCAAAATCTCTCCCAGAACCTCGCCAATAAAACCTTTTCGCGATGCACCGACCAGAATCGGCAAGCCAAAACTTTCAAATTCTCTGAGCCGCTTTAAAATCTGCATACTGTATTTGGGATCCGCGCTTACAAAAGCGCCCATTCCCGGGTCGATCACAAAGCGTTCGCGCGCAATTCCAGCTTTCATGCCAACCTCAATCCGCCCCTGCAAAAATTCACTCACGGTTTTTATCACATCATCGTACTGAACTTTTTCACGCGTCGTGCGCGCAGTCGGATCCTTGCTGTACATAATTACGACAGGCACATCCTTAAATTTAGCAAGGGCAGAAGCCATATCAGGATCTCCGCGCAAAGCCGTGACATCGTTTATCATGTCAGCACCCGCTTCCAAAGCCTGCCGGGCAACTTCGGCTTTGTAAGTGTCAACCGAAATCAAAAAAGATCTGCGTGTACGCAATTGAACCAGTTTCTGCACCACCGGCATCACACGCTTTAACTCTTCCTTCAGACTCACATCTTTCGAACCAGGACCGGACGATTCGCCGCCAACATCAATAACATCTGCGCCCGCTTCAACCATTTCAAGCGCGCGCTTGACCACCGCATCCACACGCACACCCGCGCGCCCATAAAACTTCCCGCCATCCGCAAACGAATCGGGTGTGACGTTCAAAATACCCATGATTAAAAGTTTTGCGCGCGGCTTTTTACTCTTGCGGCTCAAAAAATTGGGCGTTTGATTAAAAAATAAAAATTAAACAGCATTGTTTTTTAACCAATTTTAGCAAGAGCTGAAGCACGTGTAGATGCTATTGCCGATGCTCTCATGGCAGCATCACTATCAAGTGGTGGATGGGATCCTGCTCCATTTGCTGACCAATTTCCGGCTTCCTGGCCTGCCTCTCGGCCTACGTTATAATAAGCATTCAGCGATTGTGCCAGATACAGGGTAAGATTGTGACGCAAATTGTTTGCCATGATTTCGATTCTTGATTTGCGCTCCACAGGCGTTTCCCCAGGCGCTCCACCTGCGAAATGTTTTTCAAAAACACTGTTAATGAGTTCGTGAAGGCCTGTTTGCAAAAACCTGTCCCGCTCTCTAAGCGACATTGCCAAAAAACTATCAGCAAAAGCCTTCAAAAAATCAGGATTGATGAGACGCTCTTCATCATCAGCTATATTCTCTGAACGAGAAGGCATCAATCTTTTCCTGGCACTCTCTGGTTGAGTGGTACTCTCTGGTTGAGCGGTATTTTTTGGACCCAGACCTGTTAAACAACATACTAGAAGTGCTTTAATCTCTTTTTCCCTGTCACCAGGTAGATACTTCGGAATCTCCGTTAGTTTATCATCAGGATGCTCAGCTGACATAATTTTTTAAAATTAAAGAACGAATTAGGGATACCGTTTACTAAAAAGATTGTCAAACCTAAATTTCCCTAAAATTTTCTTCGCAAATTCAATCTGGATTTTTCGAGTTATTGGGCCTGGACAAATGGTTTTTGCTCTGCCGATTTTACGTCCATCAATTTCCCGCACCGGAATAATCCCGCGCGGCGCATTGGTCAGAAAAACCTCATCCGCGGCATACAGCTGCGCCAATTTGAAATCCGCAACCCGTACCACTGGACCACCCGCGGGAATCACCTTCCCACGCCCACCCATCCCGCGCACAATTTTCAAAACCACTTCACGCGTTGTTCCAGGCAGAATGCCGCTTTTGGGCGTCCACAAAACCCCGTCTTTCACCATAAAAACATTCGTGATCGTACCCTCGCGTACATACCCGCGCGCATCCACAAAAATTCCTTCATAAGCCCTTTTGCGGGCCATCCCGCGACGTGCCAGAATAAAAGGCAGCAGACTGATGGTTTTAGCCTCAGGTAAAAACCGCTCCATCTTCACCGTCACCACCAGTACACCTTGGCGATAAATGGCCTGCGGTTCAGACTTCAATTTCTGGACAGCAATCACCAAAGTCGGCTTTTTACAGCTCAAAAAATCAAAACTGTTCTGCCCGCGCGTGAGCGTTATACGCATGCGCCATTCGCACCTGCGCGCATTACGCGCACGGCTGGACAATTTAAGCCGATCTGCAGACTCATTCCTGCGCACGACTTCCCTCACCCATTCGCCAATCTGCGCCCGTGAAACCGGCAATTTTAAACCAAGCATTTTTGCCGAATTCGTTAGTCGACGCAAATGCTCATCCAGTTGCCAAATTTTTCCTCCATACGTCCGCAAAGTCTCATACACGCCATCGCCATACAAAAATCCGTGGTCAAAAATCGACACTTTTGCCTTCAAGGCCTCCACAAATCTGCCATCCAAAAAAACGATCATGGTCATGCAGAAATTCCAGCAGGAACTATACTGTTGCGCCGCGGAAGCGTCAAATTTCCAAAGCGCTAAAAAGCCCGCGCGCCTTGGCCAAAGTTTCCTCGTATTCTGCGCGCGCATCGGAATCAATCAAAATGCCCCCGCCTGCCTGAAAATAAATCCTGCTATCCTTTTGTAAAATCGTGCGAATCAAAATATTCAAATCCGAGTCGCCCGCAAAATTGATAAAACCCGCGGAACCGGTGTAAACACTTCGCTTAAATTCCTCAAGCTGGTCAATAATTTCCATGGTCCGCTTTTTGGGACAGCCGGTTACGGAGCCGCCCGGAAAAATCGCCTCAAGAACATCAAAAAAATCCCTGCCTGGCTTAAGCTTACCGCTCACGCGCGAAAAAGTATGAATCAGATGGGGCAACTTCTGAATTTCACGATGACTTTCGACCTTCACGCTGCCAGGCTCGCACACTTTGCCCAGATCATTGCGCTCAAGATCAACGATCATCGCAAGTTCCGCCGCATTTTTTGCGGATGATAAAAGTTCGGCGATTTGGCGATCATCCTCAGCATGCTGCGATGCCTCACCGTCCATAATTCGCTTCGCCGTGCCTTTAATAGGCCAGGTTTCCGCTTGCGATCCCCTCTTGCGCAGCAAAAGTTCCGGCGACGCGCTCATAATCTGAAAATCTCCAAACTCAAAAAAACAGCTGAACGGAGCCGGATTCACCTCATTGAGCTTCTTAAAAATTTTCCAGGGATTTTGGGTAGACCCGGCGCTAAATCGCTGCGAAAAATTCACCTGATAGCTCTCTCCGCGCCTTAAAAAATCGTGGATGGCAGCGATTTTCTGCTGATACTGCTCAAAAGAAAGATTGGACTTCAGCTCGCCAATTTCACCCGTGCGCAAAGGATACGGCTGATGAAGCAGATCTTTTTTGATCTGTGCAAGTTTGCGGCGGGCTAAAATATCAGTTTCTGCGCTTGCCAACAAAAAAACTTCATTAGCCTGATGATCAAAAGCGATAATTTTGTCATAAAAACCAAACGCAAAATCCGGAAGTTTAAGATCGTCAAAAACCCGCTGGGTAACACCAACAAACCGCGTTCCATAATCATAGCTGAAAAAACCGCAGGCTCCACCAAAAAACGGCACCGGCGATCGGCCTTTATAAAAAGCGTTCTTCAAAAATCCGCGCAAAACCTGAAGCGGATCGCCATCAATCAATTGCAGTTTGCTATTTTTTTTCCACTGCAAAAAATCGCGGCGCTTTTTTAATTGCAGCATCCCATTGTCGCATATCGCTAACATAAATGGATCATAACCGACATACGAGTAGCGGTTGCCGACGTCGAGATATACATTCATCTTATCGCGCCTATTCCCTAAAGCCGCATCGGGAATCTGTCCGCTTCGCAAAACAAAAGCATACTCGCCAAAACCACCCAAAGCCGAAATACTCCCAAGGCGCTCAAAAAAACTTTCCGGCGACTCGCCGGAAACCAGTTGCCTCTTCTCAAATTCAAGCTTCAAAAACGGCATACAATTTCTAGAGCCAATTTTTAATTGTTAACCGGTCCGTTCATCCTCCACATACACATGCTCATATTCGCTCTTGTCATAACCAAAAATTTCATCCGGCTTAAAAAAACGCGGCACCTCTTTCATTGCGGTTTCAACGCTGTCCGAGGCGTGCACCACATTGCAGGCAACACTCATCGCATAGTCACCACGAATCGAACCCGCATCCGCCGCGCGCGATTTGGTAATGCCGCACAAAATCCGCACAGCCGCCACAACCTCCAGACCCTCAAGACAAATCGCCACCACCGGGGAACTCTGCATAAAACTGCTCACGCCCGGAAAAAATGGTTTATCCGCAATATGGGCATAATGCTCGCGCAAAACCACCTCGCTCAAAGCCATCATTTTCACGCCGACCACTTTAAGACCCTTGCGCTCAAAACGGCTCACCACCTCGCCAATAAGCCCGCGCTGAATTCCGTCCGGCTTAATTAAAACGAGTGATTTTTCCCTGATCCCCTTAAAATCCATCTTCATAAAAATTAAAATTAAATCGCAAGCATAATACTGGGATTACCGGATTTCGCAAACTTAAAATCGTCTAAAACTTGAGCAGCTTCTCAAACCTCGCGGAATCGTCATATGGCCCGATTACGGCCAGGCACAAGCCGGAAGGTTTAAAAATATCCCGCGCCACCTGCAAAAGATCGCCGGTTGTGACTTTGTCGATGCGTTTCATGATCTCCTCCGGTGTACGAATCTTGCCATGCAAAAGTTCGTATTTGCCGAGCAGATGGGCATTTTCTTCCGAATCTTCCAGCCGCAAAACCATTTTACCTTTCATAAAATCCTGTGCTTTCTTAAGCTCGCGCGAACCGATCGGCTCCTCAAGAACCCGCTTGTATTCACCAATAATCGCCGCAACCGCCCGGTCAATACCTTCCAGCGACACCCCCGAATTGGTCGTAAAAATTCCGGTATCGCTGTAATCATCGGTATTGGAATTGATGTAATAAGCCAGCCCCTGCGCTTCCCGGACGGATAAAAACATGCGCGAACTCATATTGCCGCCAAGCACGACCGCCAGCAGTTTGGCCGCGTAAATATTTTCATGCGTGTCAGGATAACCCGGAAAACCGAGCATCACATGAGCCTGTTCCGTTTTTTTATTCTGCAAAAGCACGCGCTGGTCCGTGGCGATTTTTGTGACAGGATTAAAAGGATAAGCCTTGGCCACGCCATCAAACACAAAAAGCTCCTCCACTTTTTTAACCACTTTTTCAGAGTCGATGTTGCCGGCGATCGCAATAACGGTATTATCCGGAGTATAAAGTTCCGATTTATACTGCTGAAAATCCCGCTGCTTAATGCCCATAATCACCTCTTTGGTGCCAACCTGATCCCAGCCGATCGGTTGATCGCCGTAAACCAGTTTTTCAAAATTCCAGCCGATCTGGTACATCGGCGTATCCTGGTACATGTTATATTCTTCCATGATTACGCCCCGTTCCTTGTCGATCTCCGCAGGATCAAATTTGGAATGAATAAGCATGTCCGACAAAACGTCCAGCGCCAAATCAAGATGCTCCCGCGCCACTTTCACAAAATAACCAGCGTACTCTTTGCCGGTAAAAGCGTTAAAATCCCCGCCAACGCCGTCAATGGCCTCGGAAACCTCCTTGGTAGTTTTATATTTCTTGGCGCCCTTGAAAAACATGTGCTCCAGAAAATGCGAAATGCCGTTGAGCTGCTTTTTCTCATAGCGCGAACCGGCGCCTACCAGGATAAGCACGGTCACAGCCTTGGTATTTTCCAATTTTTTGGTCACAACGCGCAACCGGTTTTTTAAAGTTGTTGTTTGGGACATTACATAAAAATTAAAATCTGTGGGGTTTCGATTGTGCGGACTTATATGGCGTTTCCATAAAACCGTTGCATGATCGAAACCTGGGACACTGCAGCTGCCGAATCAAACCGCCCGGCTATTATAATGTTGAATATCCGATTTTGCCAGCCAGATCTAAAAAAATCAGCAGTGGAAATTTTATCCAAAAATCCTATAATTAAATCCCCACAGGCATCCAGCTCCATCCATCAAATCTTGCTCGTTGGCTATCCGCTCGACTCACCACCCGCTCAACCACCGGTGCCCTCGCCAAATTCACCCAAATGCGTCAAAACCTCCGCCACCAGCCAATCAACCGCATCACCGTGCTGATCGCCATCAGTTTTCTTTTAACCGGCGTCATTGTTGCGCGTCTGTTTTACCTGCAAATCATCAGGCACGACTATTACGACAAAAAAGCCAACAAGGAGCATTTTGGTGAAAGCGAGCAGCTCCCCCGCCGCGGTGAAATCTTCATTAAAGATTACGCTTCCAACGAACTGGTGAGAGTCGCAACCAACATCACACTCGACACTCTTATTGACGATCCGGTGATGACTCCCAACAAAAAACTGGTCGCTGACCGTATCGCCCCGATTATTTTTGACCTTAACGCTGCCAAAAAAGACGATCTCAACCGTGTCAAAAAAGAAAGCGCCAATGCCAAAACCAACGAAGAAGCAGCCAACATCAAAACGCTTCCCGACGCGGAGCTTTACCAGCAGTTTCATGACGATCTGCTCGCAAAAATCAGCCAGGAAAAATATTACCGTGTCTCCATTGCCCAGGAAATGAAGCAGGAAGTCACAGATGCAATCAAAAAACTAAACCTGAGCGGCATCGAAATTGTTGAAAGCGAAATTATAGCATATCCAAGCGAAATTGCCGACCGCAAAGTAGTCGCGCAGGCTTTAAGTCCATTCCTGGAAACACCGCCTTCCAGCATTGAAGAAAGGCTCAAAGGCAACCGGCGTTACGTTGTTTTAAAAGAAAAACTCAAGCCGGAAATCTCCGCCCAGATTAAAAAAATCATGGAAGAAGACCGTTACTCCAAGGAAAAAATCAAGAATTTCAGCGGTCTCAGACTCGACGGAAAATATTACCGTTATTATCCGGAAGACACTCTCGCCGCAAACGTTCTTGGCTTTGTCAAAAGCGAAGACGGCGTCGGCCAAAACGGTCAGTACGGCATTGAAGAAACTTTTAACACCCAGCTCCAGGGTAAAAAAGGCCTTTTCCGCTCACAAAAAGATTCAATCGGCCGCCAGATCACTGTTGGCGATACCGTGATTGAACCTGCAATTGACGGCGACAGCATCGTGCTGACACTGGACCGCTCCATCCAATCAACGGTTGAAAAAATGCTCGCCCAGGCTGTAGCCGATTTTCGCGCAGATAACGGCCAGGTGATTATCATGGAACCAAAAACCGGCCACATCATGGCCATGGCGAATTTTCCTGTATTCAATCCCAATAATTTCAGCAGCGTCTATGAAACCGAAGACATCAAACTTTCAGACGATCAGATTAAAAATCTGGTGCCAAGGGGCGATGATAAAACATTCTGGTTTTATCGGGATCTGATCAGTGAAGACCGCATTCCGATCATCCGCAAAAAAAACACCGGCGGCACTTATTCCTACAAAAAATACAAAAACCTCGTCGGCCCTGAAGCATATCAGAACAAATGCGTAATGCAGGAATACGAACCCGGATCGATTTTCAAAATCATCACCATGTCCGGAGGGATCGATGATGGCGATGTCACGCCCCAAACCTCAATCGACGGGCAGGCAGAACTCGCACTCGACTGGAATCCCGGCAGAAAAGATTTTGACGCCAAAATCCACAATGTCTCGCCCAAATGCGTAGGACGCGAAACCATGACCATGATCATCATGAACTCCTGCAACACCGGCATTTCCTGGGTCGGTCAGAAAATGGGCCGCAATCTTTTATACGATTACATGAAAAAATTCGGCTTTGGCGACCGCAGCGAAATCGAATTCGACAATGAAAGTGCCGGCAAAATCGCCTATTTCGACAAATGGACCGATGGTGAACTTGCCAATCACGCCTTTGGCCAGGGCATCACGGTCACACCGCTCCAGATGGCTGCAGCTTACAGCGCAGTTGCCAATAAAGGTGTGCTGATGCAGCCGCACATCGTTGAAAGCATCCAGAAAGAAGACGGCAAAAATCTCACGACCGAGCCGTCGATCATCCAGCGCGCCGTCTCCGAAAAAACTGCCAACACCATTACAGGCATGCTCGTCAACAATGTCGAACACGGCGACAGTTACAGCCGCATACGCCTCAAAGACCATTACATTGGCGCCAAAACCGGCACCGCCCAAACCTACAAACACGGCCAGGCTTTAAAAGGCGTCGGCACAACCATTACAACGGTTGTCGGCTTTGCGCCGATCGACAACCCGCAATTCGTAATCCTTGCCAAACTCGACCACCCCCGCACAGTTGAATGGGCCGATGCCACCGCCGCAGTGCTCTTCAACAAAGTGTCGGTCTATCTCTTTGACTATTTCAATATTCCGCCGGACAAGAAATAAACACCTTTTCAGTATCGTGGATTTCCAAAACCCAACCGGAACAGATATCCGTTTTTTCAACTTTCGATAATACCCTTTTGAACCAATTGCTCATGCGCAGCATCTCCACCCCAAGGAGCTTCGACTGCGCGACCCTTCTTCTGAAGAGTATGTCCAGGATTACCACCATCTCTTACAGCGCCTGCCGATTGTCCTTCATATATTGGCTCACGAGTAGCAACATCGTAAACAACATTTCCCGGTTCAAAGTGCCAGTTTTCTCCACCAAAAAAGTCCGGGGTATTTTTATTAGCTGCAGTATCAGAAAAGAAAGTTGAACCAACACATACCATAACGTGATACATGACACGCTGGGCTGTTCTCCATAATTCCCATTGTGCGGGTGTAATATGACCACTTAGACCCTGCTTTTCCAGATGATCTTGCAAAATGGGATTTTCCTTTACACGTTTCTTGAAATCATCGAAACTACCATCCTGTTCTAAAAAATCCATCGCCGCTTCAGGACCAACCCAATCAAAAGGAACATGGCCATTCAGCATGCGTCCCTTGGCATCATAAAGAAACGCGTCAACTGCTCCACCACCCGCATGCGCATTGTTATTCGCATTGAGTGGCATGTCTATGTTCAGTGGTGTTGCTGGAGTATTTTGAAAAACGTCTGATACTTTGCGAAGATTTGCACAAACATCTGCAAGATCGATTGCCACTGCTTCTGGCGTTTTACCAAGCTCCTGGGCAAGATCAATCACTTCTTTAGAAGCTCCCATATCTTTAACAAATTCCAGATAAGCCGGGTTATCCCTAAAGGGTCTAACCAAAGAAAAAGTACCATCAGCAATCATACCTGCTTTATATATTGTAGATACATTCGGTTGCGTATCGCCAGCAAGTACTTCAATAGCTTTACGGGAAAATCCTGCCACTTGCCTTCCTTTACTGCGAAAAGCATCTACAACGCCTACTTGCATGCCTCTGCCATAATACTTTTCTAAATAATTATTAACTGCCTTAAGCGCCTCTAAAACAGAACGTCTTGCATAGACGCTCCCTGTTCCAGCAGGCAATACCAAATTTTTGTCGTACAGACCGGTCACTTCATCAATTCCATCATAGCTTGGTCTCGTCATAATCTCATTATCAATTCTCACCAATTCTTCTCCAGTATCTCTCACCGGAACGTCACGATAGCCACCATCATCTCCTGCCAGTGCTCCAGTGGTATTTAACTTTTCTAATACAATCGGTTTATTGTGAAAGTCTTTATCCGGAAATTCGGAAAACATATGATTTTATGTTTAAAAAATTAAGACTTGATTATATTCAAATTAATATAAATGTCAACACCTTTTCAGGGACTTAAGAAAAGCCTTTTATGCCCGCACTTTCACCCGTGCACAAGCCCGGATTTTTTTATCAAGATTGGTAAGTTTGGTAATATCTTCCGCTGTCACACTCATAAGCTCTGCTTCGCGCTCGGATTCAGGATAAACAATCCGGTAAAATTCTGGCATTAAAGGATTAACTCCTTCCTCAAGCGTAATTAGTTTCGACTGCTCCACGACACAGGGCCAGGTTTTTTGATCGCCATATAAAATCAGATCAAGGCCGGTTGCCGGCACCATTTCACCATTTGGACCTCCTAAAAAAGAAATCGTAAAATCGCCACCCATTTCTTTTGTTTGCGCACGGGCACAAACTTCAATACTGCGGTAGTTGCCAAGATCAACCTGCATCTTGATATAAGCATTTTTCATGAGGGTCAAATAATTTACCTGGCTGAATCCACCCAGACATTTTAAACCATAATAGAAAGAAAGAACTGTATAACAAAGCATCATGCTTGGCACAAGTTCTTTGGTTTGAAGAGCCTTCTGGAGATTTTCCGGCGTGAGTTCAAAACGATATGAACCATCCGCCGAAACCAGATAACGTCCTTCTTTCCAAAGTTGAATACGATATTTTGCACCCTGTGGCAGACCCCAGAAAAGATAAGTCCCGGATTTATCTTCGCGCGAAAAAGCGCCAGTGATTCCTTCAAAATAATGAGCAATCATGGAATCGTAATCTGTATCAAAAAGGAAATGCGTAATAATCGTATGTGCATGTATATGATGATTAATAAGAAGCTCATTCACAAGGGTTTCCTGTTCGAGATAAATCAGGTTTGGCGGTCGAGCGCTGCAATATCCAAAAAACTTTTTCCATAAAACCGCGTTCGTTTTTGTAACCTGATCAGAAAAGTTTACCGCCTCAAAAATTTCAGGTCGGGCATAAACATCGTTGAGGAGCGAATTAATCTTTTCCGCCTCCTCATAATGGACTGTTCCGTCTTTCACCATATCGCGCAAAAAACACTGAACTTTTTTAATATCGGAAGACGAAAACCCGCGGAAATTATAAACCGGACAAAGACGATCACCTGCAGGAAAAAAAGACAGACGGCGGGTTTCTATTCTGCCATTATAAAAGGTGTTAAAAAGGAGCCCGCGCGGAAAAGATGAATTATTAAGCGAAACATTGCCACACGCAAGCACAATGACATTCTTCAAATAAGGATCCGACTTTTCAAAATGCGGGGCCGCGGTCAGCAGATTGGAATTAATAAAAAACGGATGACAGATCGGGCCGTGGTGGTCCGCAGTAGAAACAAAATAATAATGGCGAAGCTGGTTGCCTGCACTTTTGGCAATATCCTGGCCTAGCCTTTTGGCGACCTCATGCTCAAAAGTTTCGATAAACTCGTCCTGACGCTTACGTATTGGAGGATTTAAGTTTACATCAATATAAAGCTTGGCGTATTCAAAAAGATTTTTCGCACCTCTTTTCGCCAGAATCTCGCGCAAAACCGGTTTTTTTTCCAGGACTTTTTCCTTTAGGCGCTGAAATTTAAGCATTAGTGCCGAATCAGTCAAGGATGCCGCGATCGCTCTTTCATGGGACTGCAAAACTTCCCTTTCCTCTTGAACAAGTCGTTTATTAAGAGCCCTGTTGTCCTTTTGCCGCATCTGGCCCTTTTTCAGGGAGGCCGGTTCAGGAAAAGACATATCTTTGTAAATATCAGTGAAGCAGTCTAGCAAAATCCGCCAAAATGGCAAGCCTAAAAACCTTGCGCGAAAACGAACTCAAGGTTGCAAGAAAACCAAATGCCATATACCATAACTTTGCTCCAAATAGGGCCATAGTTCAGAGGTAGAACGTCCGTCTCCAAAACGGAAAACGAGGGTTCAATTCCTTCTGGCCCTGCCAATCCGAACATGAAGCGTATTTCGCGAAGAGGTCGAATGGCTTTTTGTAGTCTGGGACTAGCTTTCCGTCCTTCAAAGAAAAGTTCTGAAGTAAAAATCCAAGCAGTTTTCGCTTTTCTTCATCATTTGCCGCAACGTAAATGCCATAAGCATCTTTCGCCAGTTCTAAAATTTGGGAACCCAATTCATAGTAATTAAGATTTGCTCGCTCGTAACGTCCAAGCTGGTCTTCAATTTCAGAAAGTTTCTTACGATATTCAGCATATTTCTTTTGATAAAATTCTTCATCAATCTTGTGGTCAAGTTTGTCTTCATAGAGGGCACTAAGGCGTGCTTCAAGTTTCGTCTTTTCAGCTTTTAAAATTGCTACATGACCATCAACGGTATTGCGTTTCATTGCAAGGCTTTCCTTTAAAGCTTCCGCAACATAAGTGACAGCTTCTTGCGGTATAGTAATGCTTTTTACGGCTTCATCAACTTGTGGTATCAATTCCTCTTCGGGAATGGCCTTTTGACCGCAAGCTGTTTTATATCGGGTGCATTTATAATAAACGTAACGGCCTTTCTTGCGTTCAGCCGTGATTTTCCTTCCGCACTCACCACAAACCATAAAGCCCTTCAAAAGGAAACTTAGGGTATTGTAGTGCTTGGATGTACCTTGCTTGTTGAAGCTCGCCTGAACCACCCTTACTTGATTCCACAATGCTTTTGTAATGATCGCTTCGTGAACACCTTTCTCAATAACTCCCTTCCATCGAAAATCACCATAATAAACAGGATTATTGAGAATCGTGTGAATTGTTGAAAGATAATACTTTTTATCAGCCAAAAGCAGTAAACCTTCTTTTTGTAAGGTATCAATAATACTTCTCAATGATTGTTGACCGCTTGCATACAGCTCAAAAATACGCTTCACAATAGGAGCTTCCTCCGGCTTGGGAACTAAAGTCCGTTTCCCGTTAATTTTAGCAGTGGTGTAACCGAACATAGGATTGCTTGGGTAAAGTCCCATCTTGAGCTTCTCATCATAGCCCTTTCGTACCTCTTCGGAAAGATTATCCAAAAAGTTCTTGGCCATCAAAACTTTGATGCCATGGATAAACTTGGTATGTGAAGAAGCGTTCGGACCAACAACTTCATTTTCCTTGACCAGTATAGTATCTATCCTCAAATCTTCAATATCAACATAATCCCGAAAGTTGCGGTACATGCGGTCTGTCTTTTCAACCAGAATTGTTTGAATGTCCTTCTTTTCTTTCAAAAACTGCATCATACGCTCAAAGTTAGTCCTGCCTTTGCTACCAGCAGTTTCATCATCCTCAAACGTTTCAACAACGATATAACCATGTTTGTCTGCGTATTCATTCAGATAGCGTTTTTGAGCCGGAATTGAAAAGCCTTCGTTATCCTGCCTTGAAGAAGAAACCCTGCAATAAATAACGCATTTGGTCCCGTGTTTCATAGAGAAATTTTGAAAAGGCTGTTCGGCTTACAATGGAGGGCTTGGCAAAGAAGACCGACTGTTTGAAGTTCGATCCGTACAGATTTATGGTTTTTCATTCCTGAAAGAGATTGAGTACTTAGCCCTGCCATGGCCGATAGCTTGCGAAGCGTAAGATGCCTCTCTTTCAAAATTTCATCAATTCGAAGCGTGACTTTCATGGTAGTAAAATTAAGCAATATTGAGTCTATCTTACCACCACATAAACGTCAAGCTAGATTGATGCAAGTGGATCGACAGGAATAGATAATGAATTCCTCTAAAGCCTTTTTAAGGAACGCAACAGGCTGAACGGCTGAAGGTTTTATTTTATCGAGTTTTGCGTGAAGTTCCTCAAGATCACGTTCGTAGCGTTTCCGTGCACTATAGCCATGAAGCAGTTGAATTTCCTTCAAGACAATTTCACTTCCCCTCTCCCTAATCTCTTCCAACAAAAAGTACAAAGCAGTTTTAGCTCTTTGGTAGCTATAGAGGTTGCGGATATTGACCCTCAAACTTTGATCTGTAAAACCATTGCAAAGAAAATCTACATCATCATTAAAAGAGGCCGCCAAGTAATGCAAAAGCACCTTTTGTGAGATTTCTTTACGAAAGACCTCTTGCAAGCTGTATTTCGTTTTCTTTTGCTTGCAGATGATATTTAACATGGAAACGACCTTTTGTGACCTTTGCAAAGAAACTTCAAACTTGAGCACATTTTTATGAAGCTTTTGCTTCAAGATCATGTCCTGAACCTTCTTTTCAAAAATAGTGTAACCCTGCTTCTGAATCTCAAGCATTTTGTCATAAATAGTGAGTGAACTGGAGGAATTATAAAACTTCATCCAGTAACCTTCTTTCCCACTTCGAATATCTCGATGGGTAAGGTCTGCTCTTGGGCGATAGCCCGCTTTTTCAAGCTTGCCAATAAAATCAGACGAACGTGTAGAGGAAGGAAGTTTAATAACCTTGGCAAAGTCGATACGTGAAACCTTGGCGGCAAGAATCTCTTCTTGCCCCAGATCAAGACCAAAGTTTTTGAGTTGAGATTGAAGCTTGATCACGAAAGGCATCAAAGATAATTCATCAATCTCAAAAAGACTGGTTCCATAAAGAAGCTTTGGAATGGAAACCTGAATACAAATATTTCGTGCCGGAGCAATTTGTTTATGGCATTCTATGCTAACCTGAGGCATATAAGTGCCTTCTTTCTTGTACTTTCCCATCTTTTCACACGAAAGCGTAATCACGCGCGGAATCCCTTGAGTTTCATGTGTTTTTATGCGGCTAAAATAAGCCCTATCTATGGGTTTTCGAGTCAAAATTTTAAGAAGAATACTGTCGATCATGATTTGGTTTGGTGGTTAAGTCGTTCTTTAATCTCACGGAGAGTGTCAAAAAAGCCAAGAAGATTATGTTTTGCTTCCTCAATATCCTGTTTCGTATAATTCGAGCCGAGAATAATATCTAATTCAGCAAAATCTTTGGCCATTCTAGTAAGTCAAAGATTTAGAATTATAAGTTTTTAGCTTGCTCTTTATGCCTTCTCAACTTGGCATAATAGATACCCTTCTTGGTCTCTTCCCCATGTGCTTCTCTATAAAAATCTTTACAAGCCTGTGCTAACCGCTTCCGAAATTTTTCTTTACTATTCATAAATTTAAAAGTTAAAAAATAATAAACATTTGAATTATGATTTAAATCATAATATGGACAAAAAAAATATTAGGAAAAAGATGCTATGGATTCCGAAACGCCGTATTTTAAAGCAATTTCATAGACACTCAAACCAGCGGCTCTGTCCATTACAACCTTTTCACGGGGCCTAAATATCTGGATAGCAACCATTTCGGCAACACGGTCGGCAATACGCATACGAAGTGGTAGAGGATAATTCTCAACTTCTTGCTTAAAATCTTCATCTATATCCTGAATGGCATGAACACATTCATGGCCGATGGTAATATTTGCATCTCTGGTTGCAGAATTTAAGAGAATAATAAAACTTTTCTTTTCGACATCATCCCATTTCCAAGTACCAGCAATCATGGAGTCCATGGGATTTTCAAAGTGCACGATGGTAATTTCAAAACCTATGACATCCTTCATAAAACGTAAAAAATCTTGCCAAGAATAAATAGGCTCTCCATAAAGTACATGGAAGCCATCAAAAATAAGATTATAATATTTCGCGTAACGGGCAATAACTTCCTCTGAATCTAATGTATGTTGAGGCGAAAAGCAGGAGTTAGAATGAGAACCATCTTCGGGAAGCAGCTTATGAAATTCTGTTTTAGTATTAGTTTCAAGCGTTCTTATGTCCATCTTTGGTTGAAAAAACAATAAAATTTTTGTATTTAGACATTTCCTGAATTTGTTTTTCATTCATACCCTCGTCACGCAAACAACCTTCAAAAGTAGAATTTACCGGAATAAGACTGGCATACTCAAGAAAATCCCTGAGAGTCATTCCCAATCCCTGAGCAAGCTGAAAAACATGGGTGATGGACGGAGAAGCATACCCACCAGATTCCAATCTTGAAATATAACCTGTTGCAAAACCCGCTTTTTCTCGCAGGTCATCCTGAGTCATATTCTTTTGCTCTCTGAGCCTTTTTACGGCTTCTCCAAGTTGTTTCCCGAATTGGTCAGATGGATAATTTTTCATAGAGCGGAAGGGGTTTAGAAGACTTTTCTTAGCATCATTATATCAATGATTAAAATCATGTCAAATCTTTTTCCAAATTTGACACGCTAGTTTGAGTAAACCTTTTGTAATGGAATTGGCATTACTTCATATCATTCAAAAGTCACCAGAATAACACCTAAAGCATTTTCAAATTCAAAAAAAGCGCTTAATACTCCTCCTGGTGAATGAGTTTTTAGGTTTGCATAGCCTTCTATAACGAATTTACCATTCGAGCTTTTTACATATTCATGAGAATCAATTTTGATCATTGGGATACCTTTATCTCCTATCCACGCGGCACTTAATATACTTTGTAGGAGCGTTTGATCTTGCGCATTTTTACAGTCAAATATGATCCTGTTTTCTTTTATAGAGATCGAACCTAAAAATCTCCCATTGAATTGGGCATCTATTGGCATAAAGCAGTTAACTTTACTGATGCCACTAACCTGATCTAAATTTTTATCTGAGTGTTCCATATTTATAATGAATAAGTATTAAATTTTACGGACTAGTGGCTATTTTTTCCAGCTTTTGTAGCCGTCTTTCCTGCTGCATCGCTAAACTTTTATACGTTCTTTGATGTGCGTTGTTATATAAGGTTGGCCGCGATTGATTCACAAAATCTAATGTTTCTATTGAATAAATTCTTACTCGACTCGCCACATCAGAGCCAAAAATTCTTAATACTTGCGCTTGTGCATCTGCAATATTTTCGTGAGGAACATAAATTCTTTGTAAATTTTGATTGAGATCGATACTTGCTGAGTTAATTGATACTTCTCCTGATAAACCACCACCAAGTGCACGATTTGCGAGCGATGGCATTGATCCTCGGTAATCAAAACCTAAAACTACCGGATACGGTATTTGATTTGCACTTTCCATCGTTTGTTTTATCTTTAATCCATGTTCATAAAGTACCAGTTGTCTTTCTAATATTGAACATTCCAGTCCAGGAATTTTAGATTCAGAGTAATCATCAACTCCGCTCTGGTGCATTTTCGTAAGTGCCTTTCTGATAGTATTGATGCGATTTTCAAGCACTGGTACATCCAAATATTGAGGTTGGAGGTAGCCTTCTACATGTCCGTTTAATTGAGCATAGGCACGTGCTGTTCCAAGCCCATCTGCTGCTACGCTTGCATAAATACTATCTGCTTGATGCTCTCCTCCCATTAAATCTCCTTCACCACTTCTTCTTATAATCCCTCGTCTACCCATTTCTGCTGAGGATAGTAAATTCCCTTGGCTTTGAGACAAACCTTCCCAGATATTTGAATTTGCGCCTGTTGAATATTGTGCCCCAGTCGTGCCATCTTTTAGCATTTCTATTGCACCATCTAGTATTGCCTGCTGTTTTATCCTCTCTTCTGGAGAAAGTGCACTTTTTTCTATTTCCAACAATTTTTTACTTATCTCTTGAAATACTTTTAATTTCTCAATTGGGGCTAATTCATTAGATGATCCACCATGATTAAATCCTTCAAAGCCTCCTCCTCTCACTTGCTGCAAATAATCACTTTCAGATATATTACCCCTTAAATATTCCAATAAAATCCTGTCATTACTCGATGTACAGAGCGATTCAAATTTGTCTAAATCAATAGGATCACTATGTAAACTTGATCGTTCATTTTTTAGTGTGTCACTAATCTTTTTACTTTTCCTGAATTCTTGTAGTAACTCAGGGAAATACTCTGGATCAAGTTCATATAAATCATAGAATGATCTTGCTCTTTTGGGATCACATTCTTCAAATTCCTTCATATATTTTTCTGGATCTTGTTTGATAATAGAGAGTTCCGCATTGTCAATTCCCCTTTGTAAATAATCCATTTTTTTATTTATCTCCCTGACATCAGCTATATCATCACCATTTTGCATAGATTTATCTCTTGCTTGCCTAACACGTTCTAATACTTGGTGAGCGTTAACTATAAGCTGTTGTAGAGGTTGCATATCCTCTGTCTGATCAAGTTTTTGTACCAAAGGAGTAATCTCATCTAAAAACCTTATACGCTCGGCAGTTATATCTGATGCTACCATCGCATCAGATGAGGCAGGTACTGATTTTATTGGTCTCTCTCCTCCTACCCGCACATCTCCCCCATGAGCTAAATCAGGAGTTTCAATTGGCATATCTTTGCCCAGACTTGGATCTACTGGAGTAATGGGAGTATCGTTTTTTGTCCGTGTATTAATGACCCGCACCTCTCTCGTTTCAGCCAATTCCGCAATTTTCCCTGGAGCCCAGTGGCCGAATTTGAGACCAGCAATCATAGCTAAATCGTTGACGGTGAGCTGACCATTGAGAGCGCCCATGCCACCGAGTTCAACGCCCATGCCAGCCGTTGTACCAGCAGCTCCAGCAACTCGAACAGCGCCTTTTCCAAGGCCTAATTCTGCAACCGTTTTTCCAAAAGCTTCACTGCTAATGCCCAAGCCATGCGAAGCGCGACCTATCAATCCAAGCCCACCCAAAACTTTCAACGAATCCTTCCATTCATGAGAAAACTCATCAAAATGGGCAATACTAAATTTCCCCGTCCTCATGCCATTCAAAACCGAATGACTCGCACTAAAAACCGTATTTTCAACCAGAAGTCCTCCAGCATACCCGCCCAGTTGTCGAAGTCCCGAAGAAACACCAAACTCTAACGCTTCACGTCCCGCCACATCCAATCCCGCGCGCATAATGCCACCAGAAACCAGTTCACCCGCCGCCGCGCCAAGCCCACCACTTAACGCAATAAGAGCCATATCTGCTGGCAACTGCTGAATAAGATTATCAAGTTCCTGATCCGTCATGCGAAACCCTTTCGCCGTATTTTGCCAGTCAACGCCTTTCATATTCGCAAACTCCTGCCATGCCGCGGAATCAGCGCCCATGCTGCCAGGATTCTTGCTCACAAGATCCTGCTGCGTTTCCAAAACTTCCTGCGGCTGAATCTGCTGCAACGCCGCCGTCTCAAACGTCGAACGAACCGTATTTTCGTTCCATTGGTTTTGTTTCAACCACTCATCATAATTTGCAGATCCTTTCATCGCCTTTTCCCTCGATTCCCAAACCACTTTCGCCTCTTTCACTTTGTCAGTTATATCCGCCTGAAACCTTGGACTCGAATGGTATTTTTCCCGAAGTTCTCCAATACTCGCCCCTTTCGCAGCCACTTTTTCCAAATGCTCAGCAAAATACTGCTGAAAACACTGCTCGGCTAACGCATAATATTTTGCATCGGTCGCCCCCAACCCACGATACTTTCTTGCGAGACCCAAAAGCCCATCTTTGCCCTCATCCAACTTCACCTCATCGGCCAGAAAATTATATTGCCCCGCATCATTGAACCCAGCTGACCCTTTTGGCAACATGCCAGAAAATGCGTTAAAAGCATCGGAAAAATCAGTAAATTTTCCTTGGGTAACAGCCTCTTCAATTTTCGTGAGACATTCAACATTCTTCACATACACATCATATTCCGGATTCGGCCCAACCTGAGGAATAAACTGGATCGGTTTTTCAAACTGTGCAAATTTGGCTTTCACCTCCTGAACCTGAGTGAGCGCAATCTGCCTGAGTTCAGCTTTTGCCGAACCAACAAAATCAGCAGCATCAGATTCTATTGGCTTTCCTTCATGCTCAGCCACATATTTTTTCAAAAGTTTTTTAGCGCCAATAATATCGCCAGCTCCCGCCGCTTTCACGCCATCAAAAAAATCTTTGTGCTCCGTCGTCGCCTTTTCAATATGAGAGAGCATCATTTCCGTCTCCTGCACAATTCTGAACATTTTATCACCAAGTTTTTCACGAGCACCCGCCGGATCTTTTTGAATAAGTTCAAAACTCGAACTGTTCTTGACTTTAAAATCAGCCAATGTAACTCGAGCCCTATCAACATCATTGCCTTGAAACAGAGCTTTCCCAAGATAAAAACCTTCTGAATCTTTCGGAGCTGTCGCCCCATCAACATCATCTTCAACCTGAATCTTCAGATTCGCCAGTTCTGTCATCATTTTTACTTTTTCTCCTTCAGGAAGAGCCATCCCAGCTTCGGTAAAGGTGATACGATTCCCACCCTTGCTGGCTCGGAAATCGATAAAAGCACTGTATTTCGTTTTCACCACCTGCTGCTGATCAAAAGTGGTTTTTTGGCCGGCCAGAACTCGCAACGCCTCATCAATGCCCGCTTCACGCGCCGCTTTAAATTCAGGCGGCAGATTTGGATTATTCACCAACATTTTTTTCACTTCGCTGTACCCCCCAGCTCCTTTTTCGCCAAAGAGAGCTCGTGAAAGAGCTTCAGTATAGGGCTGATCATCGGTAACACCACCACCATTTCGCTGCATATCTAAAGCACTCACCACCTGAGCCGCCCGTTCAGCATCCTGCTGCTTTTCATCAATCTGAGCAATGAGAAAGAGATGTTCACGATACTGATCAAGCGTATTTTTAAGGCCAGAAGCAAGCGTATCAAAATTATCATGATTTTCAGGACTTTGAGCTTTCTCAGATTTTACAGGATCTTTTGAATCATTCGTTTGAACCGGATGTTCCGTGAGCCACTGTCCTCGCGCAGCAATACGCAAAAGCTGGGAACTCACCTCTTTTTTTCCTTTATCAAAATGCTGCGTGGCTTCAGGACTCGTGAGCTTTAAAGCGGTATCAAGGCCCTGAAACTGATCAACTGCACTAAAAAATGTGTCCTGATACTGGCCAATCAAAGAACCAAGATCTTTGTCTTTGCCCTTTTGCGCCTCAATTTGCTGTTGAGCGACATCAATGGCTGCATTGTAGTTTTCTCCGGTCATGGCTTTTTGTTTTTAAAGGTTTGCCAGTTTTTGTTCGAGCAGAGCTTCTGCGTCAGGATCCTCAGCTTTTTCTTCCAAATGCAAAGAGGAAGCCTTGATATTTTTTATGGTATTTTTAAGTTCAGTTAAATACGCATGATCCGGATCATTGGCGAGAGCCGTGCGAATATACTGCTGAACAAGATCATTTTTTTGTTTCACGAGGGCATATATCTGAGCCAACACGCCTTGCGAAAGCGAATCCGCCTGCGATAGCCAATATGGTTTATCCTCATCAGCCATAAGCAAACTTTTCTTGATCTCTTCTTTGAATTTTTTAATGAGGTCGTCCATGGTTTTTTGGAGCGCAAATATAATCTTAATATTTTAGCACAAAAATGGCTTTTGGATAAGGTGAAAAGGCCCCTAAAATCGCCATTGCGCCAAAAGATGATTTGAGATAACATAGAGATGTCTTCCATTGCTAACCTCCCCGCCCTTACTGTAAAGTAACGGCGGGTTTTTTAATACCAAAAATGAAAATTGCAGTTTTTATCGATGGCAGTAACTTTTACGGCAAGCTCAAAGATTTAAAAGTTCAGCATACCAGCCAGTTTGATTTTTTGGCTTTCATTTTAAATCTCACCAGAAAAGTAACACCAGCTTACATCGGTTACTACGTTGGCCAAATAAGAAAAGAGAAATCGAATTCCAAAAGTGAACTCCTTTATGCCAGCCAGCAAAAACTTTTCGCAAACCTGCAAGCCAACATGCCGAATCTGAATATTGTGCGTGGGCACATTCAAAACTTCAATGGCACCTATAAAGAAAAAGGCGTAGATGTGAGGCTTGCTCTTGATATTTACAAACTGGCCAATGAAAATATTTACGACAAAGCTCTGCTTATCAGTTCCGATAGCGATTTGATTCCAGCCATCAAAATGGTCCAAGCAGCCAACAAAGAGATTGAATACATTGGTTTTTCCCATAACCCATCGATAGCGCTCATAAAGCAATGTAAAGCCAAACGGCTGCTAGTTTACGATGACCTCAAACCATTTGAGTTTAAATCTTTGCTATAAGGGAAAACATTTTCAGGCAATGCAATACATTTGAGTAATACTGCGATGGTAAATTTTTGAGCTTTAAACAGTAGAAAGCTGAGGCTTTATAATTTGCTTTAAGGTTTGAGCAAAATATTCTATATTGGATATGGAATCAAACACTTGAAAAGTTCTAAACTCGTTCGCTAGGGCCTGCCAAAAAAGTGCCCTCCCAAAACATACTAAAAAACACCTTTACATGGCAGCAACATAAAACCTATACTGCTGTCCCCATTTAAGCATGACGCTGTTTAGCTATGCAACCTTATACTCCGGAAAGCATCAATGGTTTTCGCGCAGAACTTGAAGCCGGGCAATTTCCGCATATTGAAATTGCAAGACATGGCAGGGTCTACAAATGCTATGTTTTACCCCAGGGCATAAAGCATGAACTGCCCGATTTTGCGCTGCCATTCACACCCCACCCCAGGCTGCTGCGCATTTCCAAAGAACCGGAAAACATTACGGTTTTCTGTATTTCTGATTCGATTCGTAAAAATGTAAGAGATCTGGTCGGCGGCCATGAAATTGATGAATTTACGCAAATCGGCATTGAAACGCCCGGCCGCTGCCAAATGGCTTCTGCAATGGAAATACAAAGTTTATCGGACCAGCGGGATTTAAGTGAAACCGAAATCAGGGAATATCTGCAAATGAGAATAAGCTATTTTCAAAATCTTCAGGAATACGCCGCTTCAAAATCGTCATTCACTCCGGCCGACATCAACGATTTTGCCGAATCGCAAAGAGTCTTCGGGGAAGCTCTTGCAAAAAGAAATTGTGTGATAAAATAGATTTGCAAAGTTTAAATCCGCACATGTCTGACAACAAAAAAAAACAGCGTGAGATCGAAGTTTTAGCTGCGCTCCATGATGGCAACCAGAATTATGAGGAAGGAAATTTTGAGGCCGCCACGAAACTATATAAAAAAGTGCTGGGCCTTGATCCCAAAAATTTTAAAGCAGGCATGTCGCTGGCAGCCTGTTTTTTGGGTTCCGGCAATTCCATCAGGGCCAAAAAAGTGATCCAGGGGCTTGAGAAAGCCTACCCCAAAGATGCACAGATTAAAAATAATCTTGGCTGTCTTTTGTACAGCGAACAGGCGTTTGAAAAGGCTGAAAAATATTTCCGGCAGGCCACCGAACTCGACCCATCCGATATGGATTATTGGTCAAATGTCGGAATATGCAAAATGGCCCGCAAAAAAGAAAAAGATGAAGGTCGCGGGCAGGAACTTTTGAATCATGCGCTTTTTGCAAGCAATCTTGCAGATCCAAAAAGTGCGGCCATGAGCGCCCTTAAACTGCTCAAAAAAACCGGCGGTGCAGACGGCGCAGGTGGTAATACCAAGAAAAGCGCTCAAGAAACCGGCAAGAGTGGCAGCGAGGAAGCCCTCTATATTTTGGCTTACAACTGCGAAAAGATCGGCATTGCCGAAAATCTGACCGTCTCGGTTTTTATTGCCTATTGTTATGCTTTTTACGAAAAAAACAATAAACCCGACCCGGAAATCGAGCAGTATCTACAGGAACAATACGGCATTAACAGCATCGATTATCAAAATCCTCCGCGCAAAAACGATATCGCGCTTATGCTTGCAGAAGTTGAAAATGCCATCAAAAAATAAAGAGCTCATTCGCAAACTACTTCTGTCGGTAGCTTCCATCAACTCCGGCATAAACCACCCGTGAAACATCTTGGATCAACTTTGAAAGAAGATCAAAACCAGATCCTTTAGTCATTACACACATCAAATAGGGATGACTCGGGTAATAAATCACACCGCAATCATGCAGTTCCGCAGATTCGGTAATACCGTCGCTGTCCAGAACGCGTCTTTCACCAAATTTCTGGGCGATTGTAACATCTGCGGGAATTCCTGCGGCAAGTCCATGGGGAAAACGCGCTTTGCTTAGCATATTCAGCACAATTTCCGACAGCTTATTATTGAAGTAGGACGCATTATAAAGCACGCGGAAAAAATGCGAATACGATTTGGCGGACATAAAATCAACCACTCCGCTGCTTTGATTATTGGGTGGAACCGACAGACCCAAATCCGTATAAACCTCATTCAGGGAATCTTGGTCAATAAATTGGCGCAAAAGTCCGCGCGCATTATTATCAGAATAAACAATCATTGCTTCAAGCAGCTGCGCAACAGAATAGGCCTGCCCGGGCTGAATGCTTTTTTCCGGTTTGAAATTTTCAAGTTTATTGCGATCGTCCCCGCCTTCATACATGACTTTCCTCGCAAGAATATCCGGATGCAATTCCGCGTATTTGAAAAATGCGATCATCAGGGGAACCTTTAACAGACTCGCCGGAGAATATTTTTCATTTTCATTGATCCCGAACCAGCGCCCGGAATTCAGGTCGCGGTAATAAACCGAAACTTTCAGCGATGCATCGCTTTTAAGCTCCTCTGAAATTTTTTGCACAACTTGATCCTTTAGCGGTTTAAACTGGGCGAATTCAGTATTTTCCGAGATATTGCAAAAAAGCAGCGGATTCACAAACTTATAATTGCCCCCTTGGCGGACAATCGTCGAATCATTTAAAACCGCTTCGCCGGTGCCATGTAAAACTACACTGGCCAGCCAGCCTCCTGCAAAACCCACAAACAGCGGCAGTAAAAGCACCAACCATTTTTTGTCATGTCTGAAAACAGACCACTGCACAGCTTTATTTTTTAAAAACAGCCGCAATATAAACAATTCAGCCATGTTTGACAATTGTCAAACATGGCTGATTGCCCAAAAACGGCTTCAAAATGAGCTCATTTTGTGCTAAAATTAAAAGAATTTTGCCATCGCGCAGATTTTAAACACCAATTTGACACCCATTAACACACACATGAAAAAAACGCGGTCCATACCATCTCAATCCTATCAATTTTTAAGCATCCTCCTGCTGGTTTTCATGATTATCCTCATTCGCAACCTGGGCGTCTTCGCCGGATCGTTAAGCGCCGCAAGCCTTACGCCAACCTCAAGCCTTGCGGGAAGAACCACGCTTTACACCATCAATTTTACAACTGTTGGCAGCATTCCGGCCAATGGCAAAATCAAAGTCACTTTTCCAACCAATTACGACATTTCCGGCGCTGTAAGCGCAACCTGTTCGAGCATGAACGGCGGATTTTCAACCGGTAAGTCCGGCCAAGTCGTAACTTTCACGCGCAACAACACGGGCAGCGGCACAACCGCAGGTAACGCCGAAACCTGCACAGTCGACGGCATTAAAAATCCGACCTTTTCCGCAACTACCGGAACTTTTACGATCCAGACCACTGACAGCTCGGACAGCGAAATCGATAGCAACAGCACTGTTGCAGGGGTGACGACTACACCCAACAATCTAAACAGCACCAATGTCCAGCCTGCGCAGTTAACAGCCGGCTCGACCACAACTAATACCATCAGTTTCCAGACTTCAAACAGTCTGGCTGCAACCGATAAAATCAAAATAACTTTTGGCGCAAACTTTGACGTAAGCGGAGCCAATAACGGCAGCTGCTCGGGGATGGATGGCAGTTTCAACACAACCGTCAGCGGACAAATCGTTACTTTAACCAGAAGCGGCGGCAGCACCCAATCGAATGGCGCAAAAACCTGTACTGTGGACGGCATCAAAAACCCGCCGGCAACAGGTTCTACCGGAACCTATAGCATTCAAACCACAGACTCAAGCGATAATATCAGAGATCAAAACACATCCATAACCCCGGACACGATCAGCGCCAATTCCCTCACCAACACCAACGTCCAACTCAGTTCTCTTTTAGCCGGAGCGGCCGTTACGACAACAATCACCTTTACCAATTTTAACTCCATCGCCAATACCGATGTGCTTGGCATAGGCTTTCCTTCCGGCTTTGATGTTACAGGAGCAAACGGCGGAAGCTGCACCGGCATCAGCGGCATCACCACATCGGTCAGCGGACAGAACGTAGCACTAACCAGAAACGCCAGCGGTTCATCGATTGCTTCCGGTGCGCAAAGCTGTACGGTTTCCGGCATAAAAAATCCAACATCCGTGACAACAACCGGAAGTTTTTCATTAAATTTGATGACATCCGGCATGGCAAGCACGCGCGATAACGGATCAGTAAGCGGCAAAACCATTACCGCAAACACGCTCAGCAATACCGATGTTCAACCGCAGGGACTTGGCCAGGGCGTTTTGGGATCAGTTAATGTCGCATTTACAACCACAAACACGCTTGCCAGCAACGATAAAATCAAAATAACTTTCAGTTCAGGATTCGATTTGACAGGAATGACCGGAGCAAGCTGCAGCACAATTGACGGAACCATCACGGCTTCAGTCAGTGGCCAGACTGTAACTCTGGCACGAAACGGTACCGGCGGCAATACGGCTGCTGGCGCGCAAAATTGTTTAATCAACGGCATCAGGACACCGGGTGTCCCTGGTTCAACTGGCACATATCAAATCCAGACCACCACAGTTGCCGATGTAGTTAGAGACCAGGATACAGCCGTAAGTGAGGATTACATACCACCAGGCGGTGGCGGTAACAGCGGAAGCGGGGCAGGCAGCGGAGGGCCGCTTTCAAAAAACTTAAGTTCCGGCGCAGCCGACCTGCCATTCGTACAACAATCTCTTCCGGAAAGTGAAAGACCGCTCAATACTGAACTAAAAGTCCCCGCTTCCGGATCGTTCGGAAAAAATTTCGAACTTTTCAATTCCGCATCACGGGCAGGCATCAAAATCGAAAAAGATACAATTTTTAAAACAAAAACCGGTGAATTATTTACGGAATCGATTTTTCCGCCATTCCTGGTGGCAAAAAGCCAGCTGCCAAAAACTCTTCCAGAAAACCTCAACTACAAAATAGCAGTCGATGTAACAACCTCGCAGGAAGTTTTTGTGAGCAAGCCAATCACCCTCACCATACCGCTCATTTCCGCAAAGCCGGGCGATCCAATCAAAATCTATTTTTACAACAAGGAAAAAGACGAATATATGCTGCTGGAAGACGGCGGCACGATTGGGAACGATGGCAAATCGATTTCGGTTAAAACCAGCCATTTGACCATTTTTGTCGCTGCAGAAATAAAAGTTGTGCAGACAACTGCTCCAGCACCCGCGCATGGATCATCCAAATCGCCAACAATATCTAACCTGGCGGGCACGCCCGAACCCGTATCCGCGCCCGCATCCACCGCGCCCTCGCTCGAACCTGCACCCAGGCCAACGCCCGCGCCAGCCTCCGCGCCAATCACTCCGGCACCCATAGAGCCCACCACTCCAGCATCGCCACTAAACAGGGCTCCAAGCGCAGCTCCAAACCAGACGCCAATTTACATAGATATCGCCGACCACTGGGCCAAAGACTACATTCTCAAACTCTCCGCCCAAAAAATCATGGACGGAACAGGGCCAACCACCTTTGAACCTGACAAATTTCTGACCCGAGGAGAAATGGTTAAAATCGCCATGCTTGCTTTCAGTCAGGCAACAAAAGATGGGGACACGCCAAGTTTCAAGGACGTGAACGCGGACTCGCCTTACGCAAAATACCTTGCCGCAGCGGAAAAATTAAAAATCATTCACGGCTATAGCGACGGAACCTTCAAGACAGACAGTCCGATCAGCCGCGCCGAAACCTTAAAAATCCTTTTCAACGCAGCACAAAAAGTGATCGATCAAAAAGAAGACCAGACGCCGTTCTACGATATCCAGGACGGCGACTGGTTTACGCCTTATGTAAATTTTGGCTGGCAAAACGGCATCGTCTCGGGCAAAAGCACCTACAGTTTTGCGCCAAACAACTTTGTCACCCGTGCCGAAATCGCCAAAATGGTTGTAAAAACCATGGAGCTTCAGTAAAACTTCTAGCCTATCTAACAAACGGCTTTCAGATAACAATCCTCGCAGTAGACTTTTTCCGGCCGCCCGGTGGCGTAGGTTGTTTCAATGGACGTAGAACACTTCGCGCACTCGCGCGAGTATATCCGTCGCGGATTTCGCAGAGCCAGACGGTCAAAATGCCTCTGATCCGGGCAACGATCAGGAATTGCCAGGCCCTGCGCGCGATAAAATTTTAATTCCTGCGGAATGATTTTGTAATGCTGGCCGCTCGCCGCGCAAGTCAAAATTTTCTCGGTAATGTTGTCCGGCACATCGCGAATATGATCGGGCACAGTAACCTGCAGCCCCCGAGAATCGTGTTCTTGGATGCGCTCCTGCCATTGCCAGCCGCGAGCCAAAACCTCCTCTTTGCTAAGCGCCAGCTGCTCATAGGCGAGCGACTCGTTATAACCAAACGGACTGTAAACTTCCGGAAAAAACTGGCCATACTCCCCTGTTCTGCGCATATGTTCGCGAATGCGCGACACCAGCTCTTCATATTCCTCTTTTGAATACTGCTTGTTAAAAATACAGTAAGAGCTTTTCTTCAGCCCCACACAGCCAAAACAGTGATGCGATGAAAAACAGTTATCTGAGTATTCCAGATCGCTGCAGCCCGTCCAGCACAAATTACAAAACTTCAGATTAAAAATATCATAACCGCAAGCCTGACATTCGTAGATGCGCTCGGCTTTTTCGCCCCAATGCGAATAATCCATGACACTTTTGGCTTTGTTCAAATTCATCGAGTACACAGCATCTTCACAGTCGTCCAGCTCAAAACAGCCGAAACAATTTTTGGTATTGTTGATGTAATTGCCCGTCGAATTCTCATTGGAAACACCGACATAATATTTCACGATTGATTCTCCGCAAATTTTCTTAAACTGCTGCTTCAAATCCTGAACGATTTTACGGCTGCCAAGATCAAACTGCTTCAGTTTCTTAAAATATTCATCCCTGGAATATGGCTTATTGAAAATGTAATACTGCTTTTGCACCAGATTCACGGACATAAAACAGTCTTTACAGCCGATACAGTTTTTCACAAAATAACAATCACTGCAGTTTTTCGATTCCTGCACAAAAAAACAGTGATAACAATTACGCGAATAAACGCATTCATAACAAAGTTCACAGTCGCCAATGTTCAGATTATCGATGCAGTTGCGGCAATAATTGATCCACGAACCGTAATAACAATCTTCATTCTGATTTGCCGAAAAAATCAGATAGCAGTTTTTACAGCGGCTTGCGGCATTGCAGTAAACACTATTCTCCATCGGTTTTTGCTGGATCAAAGCCAACCTTGGCACCTCGGACTGCAGGGCAAAAAACTGCTCAAAAAAAGGCTTTTTGAAATCAAAATCACGGCCGAAATTTCTCGCATCCCATTTGTCAGACCACCATTCATCGTTTTCATAAATCGGAAACTTTGGAAATTTGCGATTCAAAGCCGGCTCGCTGGCATAAGCCGAAATAACCTGCTTGCCACTCATATCGCAAACGCGATTGTATAAAAACCGTTCCTTGCGATACGACAACCGCCGGATCATGCGGCAAAAAGGACACAAAAACGGCTCCGGCACCTCCATTTCCCGATAAAAATCCATGTCCCTGGCAACATTTCAAACCTGGGCCTGACACTGCTTACAAATTTTCATAAACATGGTTATACTGCTACCACACATCATACAATAAACTACAACTTTAATCAAAAGATACAAACTATTGAACACATGCAAAAAACCTGCCCCAACTGCCAAGCAAGCTTTGAAGTCACCGACAAAGATCGAAACTTTTATAAAAAATTCGAAGTCCCCGAACCGACTTTTTGTCCTGACTGCCGGCAACAACGACGCATTATTTTTCGCAACGATCAAAACTATTACAAACGGCAGTGCAAGATGTGCCGCAAAGAAATTATTTCCATTTATTCGCCCGATAAACCATTCCCGGTTTTCTGCAAAGACTGTTTCTGGAGCGACAAATACGATCCCCTCAAATATGGTCAGGATTTTGATTTCAATCGCCCGTTCCTTGAACAATTCGAAGAAATGCGCTCCAAAGTGCCGCGCATCGCCATTTTCAACACCCAAAGTGAAAACGCCGATTACACTGTACATAGCTCCAAAAATCGCAACTGCTATATGGGTTCATCGTTTGTAGAAAACGAAGACTGTTATTACGGCGACTGGGTTTGGCACAGCAAAGATTCAGTCGACAACGACATGTGCCAGCGACTTGAAAAATGTTATTTCTGCACCGGCTGTGATGATTGTTACAACTCCTCTTATCTTGATAATTGCATGAACATGAATTTTTCGTATCTGTGTTTTGATTGTCGGGGATCGAACAATTTGATTGGCTGTGTTAGTCTGCGCAAAAAAGAGTACATGATTTTAAATAAACCGGCTTCCAGAAAGGATTTTCAGCAAACATTGGACAAACTTCATCACGATACGAATTTCAGAAAAAACTTCCAAAAAAAATATAAGGCTTTGAAACTGCATATACCGGTCAAATATTTTTGGGAGAAAAATAGTGAAAACTGCACCGGCAACTACATTGTAAATTCAAAAAATGCCCATCACTCCTACAATGTAACCAATGTTGAAGATGTGCGCTATCTCTATGAATCCGGAGAAGGTAAAGATATTATGGACGCCATGCGTGTTGCCGGCGCTGAAATGTGCTACGAAATTGCGGCAATCGTCAATCTCAAATTTGGAAAATTCTCTAATCTCTGTTATCAAAGCAGCAATCTGGAATACTGCGACAACTGCCAAAGTTCGCATGACAGTTTTGGCTGCATGAGCCTCAAAAACAACCGTTACTGCATTTTGAACAAACAATATTCAAAGGAAGAGTATGAAAAAACGATGAAACGCATCAAAGAACATATGGAGAAAACTGGTGAATATGGCGAATTTTTCCCGATGTCATTAAGCCCTTATGGCTACAACGAAACCAAGGCCCAAGAATTTTTCCCGCTCACACGAGAGCAGGCGCTTGCCAAAGGATTTAAATGGAAAGACACTGATCTCAAAAACCATCGAAAACAAACCTGCAAAATTCCCAAAAATATTGCCGATGTCCCGGACAACATCACCAAAGAAATTTTGGCCTGCACAGCTCAAGATAATGCAGGCCAACCCTGCGGCCGCAATTACAAAATCATTCCGCAGGAATTAAAATTTTATCGAGCACAGAATCTACCGATTCCCGAAAAATGCCCAAACTGCCGCCATAAAGAACGGGCAACTCTTCAAAATCCGCACAAACTTTACGCGCGCACATGCGCGAAATGCGCCGCACCGCTTCAAACCACCTACGCCCCCGACCGCCCCGAAATTGTCTACTGCGGAAAATGCTATCTAGAAACGATTTATTAAACTCTAAGAGCTCTCTGAAAAGCCTAAAAAGGCAAATTTGGCTTTTCAGAGAGTACCTAAGCCAAAACCCGCCAGTGCATCTCAAAGATCTGCTTCTGGAGATTAAAAAATCCTAGATGGTTAATGCGTATGCCTATAACCTCGGTCGAAGAATCAAAAAACACAACGTGATTTTCATATAAAAAACAGGTGCTGAAAAAAAGAAATTCCTCAGGCACCAGACGCGACTCTCGCTTTGAAGCTGCATCCTTAAGCTTGGCAGCACGTGTCAATTTTGAGTCATTCAAAATATAACGCGCAAAAATACCGGCATCGATGCGCTCCTTTGTCCACTCCATTTCGCGCTTTACATCAAGCGCTTTACAAAAATTATCAAGATGAATCCATGCCATTATTTCCACAGGCTTCTGCCGCAAAATCTCCTCGTAAAGCTGACGGTAACCTTCCTGCCCCGTATAATAATTAACGCGCATGGCATTAAAATCCTCCGGCGACTGGCTCAATTTCTCAATAAATGTTTTGGCCATCCGGACCCGCTGCGTTTCCTGGTAATAAAGTTTTCTCACATCATCAATCGCATAATACGAATAAATTCCACGTTTATACGAAATAATAAGATTCCGTTCCAGCAGTCCATTTAGAAGATCATAAACTGACGAACGATTCACTCTGCACAGACGCGCCAAAGTAGAGGCAAGTGAAGGACCCATTCTATACAGAGTGTTATAAACTTTTGACTCGTTTTCTGTAAAACCAAGAAAAAGAAGTTCCTGACTTACAAGCATAGACAAAGTTGATTTTTATACCTTGTATGATATTCAAAAATCAACATGTCGTCAATAATTAATAACAATTATTCGAAATAAATATCTGTTGACAATAATTAATAACCGGAATAAAAAAAGAGTAATATCCTTCTACTTCCAAACAGTGTCAAATAATTTTAACTGCCATTATCATTTCGTTATAACATATGGATTTGGAAAATGAATTAACAAAATTCGGCCTAAGTTCCAAAGAAGCAAAAATTTATCTCACACTGCTCTCATCTGGAAGAGGAATCGTCAGCGATATTTCCAAACAGGCTAAAATCAACAGAAGCACGGCTTATGTTCTACTTGAATCACTTATTCAAAAAGGGCTGGTAAGCATTTCCGAAGACTCATTAATAAAAATCTACAATGCCGTGTCGCCTGAAAGACTGCTGCTTTTTTTAGAAAATAATGCTAAAAAATACCTGGAACTTGTGGGGATTGCAAAAAGCCTTTTACCGCAGCTAAAAGCCACATATTCAGGTGTAGGGCCGAAACCTAAAATTGAATTTTTTGAAGGCATAGAAGGCATCCGCAGTGCCTACGAAGCAACGCTTGAATCTAGTGAAACCATCAAAGCTTATGCCAGTATTGAAAATATGCACGACGCCCTCAGTGATTATTTTCCAGCATATTATTATCGTCGGGCCGCCAAAAAAATTCATATCCAGTCGATCTTTCCAGACAGTCCCGCTGCCCGCGAACGTGTAAAACACAACAAAGGAGAAGCGCGTTCAGCCCATCTCCTTCCAATCAAAGAATACGGTTTTACTCCGGAAATCAACATCTATGACAATAAAATTGTATTCTTTTCTTTTGTTGAAAAATTTGCGCTCACAATCGAAAGCGCCGAACTTGCCGATGCCATGAAAAAAATCTTCAAACTCGCCTGGGCGCAGGCCAAACGTCTTAGCAGCAGATCAAAAAAACGCCAATGATTACTCCGCTTTTAAGCATTGCAAAACCATCCTGGTGGAATATTCCTTTCTCAAATATTCTTGTCAAAGACGAATTTGCCCACAAATACGGAACGGTAAAAGATCGGCGCAGCCATTTTATCCTTGGAGAAGCGGAAAGATACCATGTAGACAAACTGGTGATGATTACTTCAGGCAACAGTGGTAACAGTCTTGCGCGGTTGGCCAAGGACCTTTATCTGCCGCTGAAAGTTGTCGTAATAGTTGATAAAAAAATCGATCCGGAACTACTTTCCCTGATGCAAAAAACCTGTTATCGGGTTATCATTACCGATCTTCTGGAAAAAATTTATCGCCCTGAAGACGTAATCGCAAACGCGCGCGAATATGACAATGAAGTCATCTGGGACGTCACCAATGGTTTTGAGGAAGCCAACCAGCCGATTCTGCGCGAAACTATTGCGCAGCTTGAAAATATGCCAGACGCGATTGTTGTACCGGTTGGCAGCGGCGGAATTTTTTGCGGACTGGCCGAACTTGTGCAGCAGAAAAAATTTAAAACCAAAATCATCGGGATCGGCGCGGAAAATAAACAAAAAAGTTTCGCCGATAAGTTAAGCACCCCCTGGACTCCCTATCAAAAAATCATGGAAAGATTTACCGCGCAGGGCCATATCCTTTATCGCATCAGTGAACAGATAATCCGCGAAACTTTTCAGCAATGGAAAAACATTGTTAACTGCGAACCATCATCAAGCATTGTTTTTGCTGCGCCCCATATCCACACTTTTGGCAAAAAAGAAACCGTGGTTTTTCTAAATACCGGAAAGTTAAGGACCCAGGAGTTTTTCGCTCCTGCACAGGCCATGCGGATACAAACCTCATCGTCAAAAAAAAGCATGCAAACAATGCGCCGCGAAATTTGAATTACAAATTAAATCAACGGCACTTCAAAATCCTCGGCCTGCTGAATCACGGTGTTAATATCTTCCGGTGGTGGCTCATTGCTCCCTTCATCCCATTTCTTGAGTTTTTCCTCAACCTTCTCGCGCGCAGCACAATACAGTTTGCGCGATTCTTCAATAATCCGGGGACTTAAATCCAGATCGGCAAATTTCATGTCCATCGTGCGCGCTGAAAACGGCTCTGCAAGCTCGCCATCAATCGACATCTTGATATAAAATTCACGCACACCAAGATTAATAATGTCACGCACATTGAAAATCGGCGTGTATTCCTCAGCCAAAACCACCGCATCCTCGGCTCCAACTCGAAAACTTACCATCGATCCCACATTTCCAAAAACCGTTTTTCGAATGACATCGGTGAGCTGGCCGACATACTGATGCGCAATGGTTAGGCACAAGCCATATTTTCGCGCTTCAGAGAGAATTTCCGAAAACGTATCCGTAGCAAAATTCTGGAACTCATCAACGTAAAAATAAAAATCTTTGCGCTCCTCTTCACGCATATCCGCGCGCGACATCGCAGCCTGGTAAATTTTGGTAATAATCATCGATCCGATCAGCTGCGCGTTTTCCTCACCCAGAAGCCCTTTCGAGACCTTCATCAGCAAAATCTTCTGGTTGTCCATGATGTGGCGGATATTAAAAGTATTGAGCGGCTGGCCAATAATATTGCGCACCATGTTTGTCGACACAAGCTGTCCGACTTTGTTGAGCAGCGGAGTAATGGCTTCACTGTCAAACTTTTCGCTCCAGCCCGCAAACTCATTCACCCAGAAATTTTTAACCACTGAATCCTGAATACGCGCCACAATTGCCTGGCGGTAATTTTTATCGGAAAGCATTTTCAGAATCGAGAGCACAGTGGTATTTGGCGAGTCCAGAAGCGCCAAAGTCACATAACGCAAAACGTGTTCCAGACGATCAGACCAGTTATTGCCAAACAGTTTTTTAAAAATCTGAATAAAACCGATCGTAATCTGCATCTTGTATTTTTCATCGACTTTCTCCAGCGGATTAAAAGCGATCGGGAACTCCGTATCAGCAGGATCAAAATAAATCACATCCTTCAGCCTCTCCTCGGGAATCATGCGCAGAACGTTATTCACAAGGTCGCCGTGCGGATCCAGAACACAAATCCCCTTGCCCGCCTGAATATCAGCATTAATTAGAAGTTCCAGCATTTTCGATTTTCCCACACCCGATTTTCCAACAACGTAAAGATGTTTGCTGCGATCCGAACGCTTAATGCCAAACGGCTGAAAATTGTTGTGATAATTGGTAATTCCAAACATCGAAACATTTTCGCCGTTAGTTGGAAGATCCTTGGGCGGTTCGTGTTTTTTGGCAAGCACATGCACCACATGCGGCACGTGATCGGAATTAGGCAAGTGATAAAAAGTGGCCAATTCGTGTGCACTCACAATATTGTGCTCAGTCATGTGACGGCTGCGATACTCGTGCAAAAAAGCATCACCGCTCTTCACGCGCTCCATTTCAAAACCATTGGCATCGGTTTTGTTAAACTGATAAAAAGCTTTGGCCAAAGCATACAAATTCCTTTCAACCTCATGCTGATCAATTCCAACCGCGCCAATGCGCACCTGAATTTCAAAAGGTTCATGCTCGGTTTTATGGATCATCTCAACATTCTGCTCGTTGTAAAAAATTTTCTTGTTCTTGAGGCGCACATAGTCTTTCAGCCTAAAACCGCGGGCAATATTATTCATTCTCATGCGCCACTTGCGCATAAAATGATATTTCCAGTTTTCATCGCGCGGACTCAAAAGAATCTGCACCCAGCCAAAATCCTGACGGCTCAGCTTGGAAATAACCGAAAAAACTCCGGACAGCGAATCAACTTCAAAATGATCATAAGCCAGAAACGGATAAATATCGCTCATGCGAAACTTTAGAGTCGTACCTTTCAAAATATGTTTCTGCGGATTGTAATACAGGGTATAATCCTTGGTCGGACGAATCTCACAATCCGGAAAAATCGAATACAGAAGCCCTTCCAGCAGCTTCACCTGGCCAGATTCACAACCAATAAAAAAATAGGTGTACTGGTTATAACCAAACATCTCAAACGAAAAATGGTGGTGGTGGGCCGATTTATGAAGATTATCCAGAAAATTGAGAAACAGTTTCTCTTTTTTCGGATTATCAGAAGTTCCCTGCGGTACAATGACGTGCAAAAATTCCATATTTCTTCAGATAAAGCCGATTTTCAGCTATCCCCAGGCTGCTATTCTCGGAGTTCCTAGAGTCAAATCGTACCCGAAAAGGCCCATTATGTCAATAAACGTCTTGCAGATAGCACTTTTCGCAGTAGACGATTTTAGCGCGGTCACTTGAATAACTGCTCTGAATTTTTTTGCCGCATTTATCACATTTGCGAACCCATAACTTGAAAGGATTGTGCAGCGACAAACGCTGATAATGCCGTTCATCAGGGCAATTTAGCGGTATCGGCAGTTTCATTTTGCGGTAAAATTTTAATTCCTGGGGAATGATTTTATAGTGTCGGCCTGTTGTCCGGCATTTTAAAACTTTGTTACAAATATCATCGCCGACTTCACGAATATCTTCCGGAATTTTATAGTCTTCACCATGGTAGGAACCTTCAATTTTTTCTATCTTCCATTTTGCTCCGAGCTTCAATGCCTGATCTCTTGTTAAAGGAAAATATTCCTGTTAGCATGGCTTGGAGCCACCAGTTTTATTGTACGTTAAAGATCTCATGATTTAAAAAAAGCCCGGCACCTTTTATGATTTTAAAGTGCCGGAGCCTTTTAAGCCAAAAAACCAGTAAATTTATTTGTGAATTATTTCTGTGTAGTCGTTGCTGGCGCAGTTGTAGCAGGAGCTGGAGCCGGAGCCGGTAAAACAACTACTTTTTCGCGTGATGACAGGCGAACCTTGTCAGCTTTTTCAGTATTGTTGGTCTTGTCTTTTATGCCATTAACCACAACCATATCGCCAACTTTAATATCAGCCAAAGCCTTTACCGCGTTCTTTTTGGTTCCCTTAAATTTTGTCTCAGCAGTGAGAGAAACCGTGTATTCAACACCTGCCTTATTCTTTAAAACAAAACTCATGCCATCCGTGGCAATGCTTTGAATAGTCCCTTTTATCTCCGCATTTCTTTTCTGGATGGAAATATTCTGGATGGAAGTTGCCTTAACCGTCTTGACATCCTTTGATTCACGAGTGCCACGAACTTTAATCTCATCATTCACAGCGAGTTCAGCCATCGAAGAAACGCCGCCAAACTTGCGGGTCAGTTTTGCGCCTGTGGCATCAATCGTAAAAGTTTCACCTTTTTTATTGGTAGCTGTAATCATCGGGCCGGAAACACTTTCAACCTTGAAATTGCGTTCAAGTTTTAAAGGTTTCGTTGGCTTGGTTATAACATCCTTCATTTTATTTTCAACCTTGTCCATTTTGTTTTCCAGTCTTTCCATATGCTTTTCCGCCTTGTCAGAGTGAGCGGCGGAACTGTCTGCCTCTTTTGCAAAAGAAACAGGCGTGGTGGCGAGCGTCGCCAGCGCCATTGCCCCGATGGCCAACTTTTTGGTCAAATTATTCATAGAATAATTGGGTTAAAAAAATAATTTTCGAAACGGTTGCCGTCCGCATGGTAAGTGCAACCCGGGTTACAAAGGTCAATAAGCGCAAACAAAAGGGAAATTTCGACTTTCAACAGGTGCACCTTTTAGCTATTATAATTTCACCCAAAGAAAAAAATTACCAGCTTTAACTAGAGCCCACCTTTAATAATATTTGCTGGCATGGCCCAAAATCTTTACGGCAAAAATCGTCTCGGCATTATCAAGGGAGGCCAACTCGGCCGCATGCTCATTCAGGATTTGCTAAAGTACGACATCAAAACTTTTGTTTTGGACGATGATACTGATGCGCCATGCAAAGCTTGCTGCAACGAATTTTTTGCAGGCGATCCTGGCGATTTTAAAACCCTTTATCGCTTCGGCAAAAAAGTCGATCTGCTGACAATTGAATTTGAACACGTCAACACAGATGCGCTTGAAAAGCTGCAAAAAGAAGGTCTGGCCATCTTTCCCTCACCGGAAATTTTAAAAATGATTCAGGATAAAGGTCTGCAGAAAGAATTTTACAAAAATCATGGCATTCCCACTGCCGATTTTATGCTCATCAAAAACAAAAAAGAACTTTCAGGAAAACTTTTAAAACATGCCGACCTTCTGCCGGCAGTTCAAAAAACGCGCAAAGCCGGATACGATGGCAAGGGCGTAGTGCAGCTAAAAACCGCCTCTGATTTAAGCAGGGCTTTTGATGCGCCCAGCGTGCTTGAGAAAAAAATCGACTTTACAAAAGAAATCGCTGTGATTGTGGCACGGAATGCTGCTGGAGAAATGGCAACTTATCCAGTGGTGGAACTTGAATTTCATCCACAAAAAAATCTGGTCGAGTTTTTGTCCGCACCTGCAAAAATCAGCAAAAAAACCGCGACGCAGGGGCTCAAAATCGCCAAAAAAATCGCCTCGACTTTAAAAATAGTGGGGCTTTTGGCCGTGGAAATGTTTGTCCTCAAAAACGGCAAAGTGCTGGTCAACGAAATTGCCCCGCGGCCGCATAACAGCGGACACCACACAATCGAAGCCAATCTGACTTCGCAGTTTGAGCAGCATTTTCGCGCCATTTACGGCCTGCCGCTGGGCTCAACTAAAATGCGTTCACCGGCGGCGATGATAAATCTGCTTGGCGAAGAAGGGCATGAAGGACCGGTCAAATATCAGGGCCTCGAAAAAGTTATGGTCATGGAAGGAGTGTTCGTTCACCTCTACGGAAAGGCCAAAACCAAGCCTTATCGCAAAATGGGACACGTGACGATTTTGGCTAAAAACATTGCGCAGGCAAAGCAAAAAGCTATACTGGTCAAGCAGACACTCAAAGTCATCTCAAAATAAATCTTTTCAAATGAAATCGCGCAACAAAACCGCATCAGTAAAGCCAAAAACCATGGTAGGCATCATCATGGGCAGCAAATCCGATTTAGCTGTGATGTCGGAAGCTGCAACAATCCTCAAAGAGCTTGGCGTTGCCTTTGAATTAACAATTGTCTCAGCCCATCGCACACCGGAAAGGATGGTCGAGTACGCAAAAACCGCGGAAACGCGTGGTTTAAAAGTCATCATTGCGGGTGCGGGCGGATCCGCGCACTTGCCCGGAATGGTGGCTTCTCTTACGACTCTTCCCGTAATCGGCGTACCGGTCAAATCCAATAATTCGACTGAGGGCTGGGATTCGATTCTTTCAATTCTGCAGATGCCCGGCGGCATTCCAGTTGCAACTGTTGCGCTCAATGGAGGCAAAAACGCCGGAATTCTGGCCACACAGATTATTGCAACTTTTGACGAGTCAATTGCCAGGAAACTGAAAAATTTCAAAAAAAAACTCAGGGAAAATGTTGAAAAATCGATTAAGAGCCTGTCCGAAAAGTCCATTTCAGATAAATTTTGATGGATTTTGCCTGCTGACAAGGCGCGAGGAGTGAAGTTTAGCTGCGACTAAATAAGCGACGAGCAACGAAGTCAGGAGGCAAAAGACACAAAATTAGCTGAAACTTTGGACTTTTCGGACAGGCTCTAAGGAAATCGAGGCGTTGTGAATTATTCATAATTCAAGCCAAATCAGATCACTGCTCATAAAATTTGTACTTTCCTATCTGCGTTTTTTCGCCAGGCTGGCTTTGAAAATCAACCGGCCGCATGTGATCGGTATTGCTGGATCAGTGGGTAAATCTTCAACCAAAGAGGTTCTTTACGCCATCCTTAAAGACCACTTTCGAACCGCAGTCACTCATGGCAATTCCGAAACTGGTGTGCCGCTGGGGATTCTTGGCATTTCTATTAACGATTTTTCCCTGTTCGGCTGGTTGAAGGTGCTTTTCAAATCCCCTTTTGGCATTTTCCACCTCCGCAAATTGCCTCAACTGATTGTGGAAATGGGCACGGACGATCCCTTTCCGCCCAAAAATATGGATTATCTTTTAACGATCGTAAAGCCGGATCTTGCGATTTTTTTAAACACGAGCGCTGCGCACACCATGCAGTTTGAAAAAGCTCTCACTGCGGAGGAACGTTTACTCTCTGGACCGCAAAAGATTGAAGCGATTTTAAAAAAAATGGCTCACGAAGATGGCAAAATCATCACCAAATCGGATTGCAAAATCGCAATTTATTGCGCGGACAATCAATATGTAGATGAAGAAATCCAGCAGCAAAAAAGCAAAATCAAAGCAGATCTGCTATCATTCGGAGAAGCGCATACGAACGATCTTTTCTATGGCGACTACCATGTTGATCTTAAAAAAACGGCTTTTGAACTGGAAATTATATCGCGCGCGCACGCAATGCACGAAAAAATTACGCTCGAGTTTCATGGCTACCTTCTGCCAAAAGCATATCGCGAAGTTTTTGCCGCGGCAACATTGGCGGCTTTAAAACTCAGCCTCAAACCAAAGCAGATCCAGATTGCGCTGCACAAAAATTTCAGGCTTCCGCCCGGGCGCGCCACCGTGTTTGAAGGCATTCACGATTCGATCATTATTGATTCATCGTATAACGCTTCCCCAAGCGCCGTTGAGGCTTTTTTGGAGCTTATGAAAGATTTAAAAAAACAGACCAACAGACCTGTGGTTTTTCTTTTTGGCGACATGAAAGAACTCGGCAGCGAAGCAGATTTTGAACATCAGCAAATCGCTCAAAAAATGCATGGAATCGTGGATTATCTTTACTGCACGGGGCCGTTGACCAAGCAATACATCGCTGCGGATGGACACAAAAAGACAGCTGACTTTCAAGAGCTGAAATGGTTCGAATCGAGCCGCATCATGGGTGAAAAACTGCAAAAAAACCTTCCACACTCGGCAATTGTACTTGTCAAAGGCTCGCAAAACAGCATTTTCATGGAAGAAGCCATCAAGCCGCTTCTGCGAAATAAAAAAGATGCAGCAAAACTTTGCCGGCAGAAAACGCAGAAGTAAATTTACCGCATCCAAAGCCAAACTCTGGAATATTGACTGATAAATATATATATATGGTATTATATACTAATTCAAATTATTAACCCGAAACCATATGCACTAAAACATCGAAATCAAAAAAAAAATTTTTAACTTTAAACCAATATGAACAATAAAAACAAAATGTACGCTGTCGCAGGAATGATCGCCCTCGCCGTGGTTGCAGTTGTTGCAAAATCAAGCCTGGAAGTAAAGCCGGCCGAGAATGGTGGTGCTCCAATTATACTGCGTCATGCAGGTGGAGAAGTTCCTCCATTTAGCGGAGATGGTGTACAAAATGAGGTAGTAAGCCCACCGCTTGGAGAAGTAAAAGAGCTTCAACCTGTTGTAAAGCCCATCGAAAAAACAAAAGAACTGAAAAAAACCGAGAGCAACATGTACAACGAAAAAAAGAAAATCCAAAAAAAATAATCAAATCGGTTTCTTGAAAATTCTTATACTTATAAAAGCCCCCTAAAAAATCCTGGGGCTTTTATAAATTTTGAAGTGTCTTCTGGAGATCCTCTGGAGCCACAGACCGGGATTGAACCGGTGACCTCATCCTTACCATGGATGCGCTCTACCAACTGAGCTACTGCGGCTTAATGCTTGAAAATTCTAACACGGAAGATTTAAAAAGCAACTTCCAGATTTTAGGTTTTTTTAAGTTTGAGTTTAAAAAAATTTAATGTCCAGGTGATACAGTGCGGGTACTTCGGCGCCGAAAAATTAATTCATAACAAAACACTATGAAACAAAAAAAGCTCCTTTGGGGCGCTCTTTCAGTGTTGCCCCTGAAATGGAATAAAAAGAAAACAGCCATTGTTATTGTCGGCATACTGATTTTCAGCTTTATCGTTGAGACAAAAACAATGCATATGGCTTTAGCTTCGGGCCTTGGAACAGTGGTAATCAACGAAATCGCCTGGGCCGGTTCCACAGATTCTTCAAGCGATGAATGGATAGAACTCTATAATACCTCGAGTCAAAATGTTGATCTGACCAACTGGTTTATCGACGATGATCACGGAGCATCCAAATATGTGATTCAAAGCGGCACTATTCCCGCGAATGGCTACTTTTTAATTGAAGATCATGAATCAACTGTCTCGTCTGTGACGGCAGATGCGATTATTGATCTTTCTCTGGCCAACAGCGGCGACAGCCTCGAACTTTACAACGTCAACGGACAGCTCGTGGATGGAGTTAACACCCCAGGAGTGGCCTGGGCAGCGGGCAGCAACACCACCAAAGCCAGCATGGAAAAAATTGATCCTTTTGTGTCGGGGGATACGGCTTCAAATTGGGCGACCTCCACTGGCAGCGGCGCAAAATCTTCAGGCGGTTCAAATATTCTTGGCACGCCCAAAAAAACGAACAGCGCAAGCACCCAGCAACCACAGGGGCCAAATGTAGTACTCGCTTTAAGTTCTGTAAACCCGAATATTGGCGATGTTTTGAGCATTACGGTAAAAGTCAACAGCATCAGCAATCTTTTTGCCTACGGCTTTGATTTGACATACGACCCGAAATTACTGCATTTCAAAAGCGCGGCTGCACAAAGTTTCCTAAGTGCAAACGGCAGCATCCCGACATCATTTCAGGCAGCGCTCGAAAACAACACCGCTGGAAAACTGGTCGTTGCGCAGGCCGCAACAGGAACTAACAAAACTGGCGTGAACGGCAGCGGTGATCTCGCGCTCATTCAATTCGATGTGCTTGCAGCAAGCCAAAATCAAAGCAATCTCCAGTTTGGCGCAAACAGCTTTCTGGCCAATGCAAGCGGTGATGTAAGTGCACAGTTCATTGACCAGAGTTACACAGTTCAAGCCCAAACGCAGATTGATCCTGTAAACAATCTGCAGATAAGTGAAAACGCACAGCGCTACAGTTTAAGCTTAAGCTGGGATGCTTCAGCCAATGCTACTTCGTACAAAGTCTATCGGGAGGACCCGCACGGACAAATGGTGCTTCTCCAGAGCGGCACAGCACTAAACTTTACAGATAAGGACGGTGTAAGCGGCGGAGGGAATATCATTCCAGGATACAGTTACAAATACGAGGTTGTCGCGCTCAACGGCACAAATGCAAGTGTGGCAGTTCAGGGAAGCCAAAAAGAAACACGCGGCCTCAAAGGCGATAACAACCGCAACGATCGGGTGGATGGAAGGGATTTAGAACAGCTGGCAAAACATTTTGCCGAAACCGATACTGATCCGAACTTCAGTCCGCTCACGGATACTACCTACGATGGAACCGTTAATGGAAGCGATCTTATCGATATCGGTGCAAATTTTGCGCTGACTTATCCCTGACGCACGGGCCGATATACGAAATACCGGCTTCAAAATATGCGGAGAGCTCCTGCAAAAACAGGGGCTCTCCCCGCTTCAATCGCTTCAACCCCTAAATTCAATCTCTAAAAAATTCTTGCCCATGAAAACCCTACCCCAATTTTCCTTCAAACTCGAAAACATTGCGGACGATCTCTATCGGCTCGATGTCGTGTGCGAACACCTTCCAAAAAATTTTCTGGGAACCGCCTTTGACATTGTGATGAATAAAGATTTTAAATACGAAAATTTCCAGCCTGGAACGGTCTTCGAAAGTCCCAAAAATACGATCGCGCTTGCAGTGCAGAAAGATCAACATATTATCTTTGGTATAAGCCTTAAAAGAGGTTTTGCAGTCAAAAACAGCAAAGGCGTGGTGGCATCTTTCCATGTACATCTACCTGCGCAGGGAAAGCTTGAACTTGGCTTTACAAATGGCATTTTGAGCATCTTTGACAGGCAGCGCAAAGATCTGGCCAGCATCGTCTGGGAAAAAAGCGCAGTCATGCTCGAAGATATTAAAAAAAATAAAAGTGTGATTTTAGCTGCAAAGGGAAAAACAAATGCAGGAAATGAAGCTTTTGCAGCCATTTCCGGACCTGATGAAAACATCGCATCGTCAAAGATGTTTTCAGGTATTTTTGCAAGTCCGATTTGGATCATTCCGCTGGTTATTAGTTTGATTTTAGCGATCGTTGCCAGACTCATCACAAAACAAAAGCGCCAACAAAAGCAGGCCACAAAGCAAAATGATTGACTTGCAGACAATTTTGGCTATCATGGCTCTACTTGAACCGTTTTTATTTCATCCATGCCAAAAGGTAAAAGTCAAAAAGCAACCTGGTTTTGCAGCGAGTGCGGCAGAGCGAATTACATCATCGCCTACAACAAAAAAAGCAACGACAAAATCGCCAAGGAGCGTCGAAAATTCTGTGCGCAATGCCGAAAAACCATGTCGCACAAACGCAAAGACACCAAAAAAGGTTCCAACAATTAACCTTTTGCCCAGCTTCGGCCTGTTGTAAGCCAAAAAATGCTTTTCAGCCGATTGCCAAAAAGCACAAAATCCTGTATGATGAAAAGATTCATAAGGAGTTTTTAAGCTTGTCAAAAAGACCTGTCAAAAACAAAAACCAATATGAAAAATCGCGCACTTCACATTGTCACAGTAGCCAGCGGGGTTGTTGTTGTCTTTAATCTGCTGGTTTTTAGCGTTTCAGCGCTCGTTACACCAACAGGTCAACCAAACGGGATTTCGTGCAAATCAAGCGGACTAGCCAGTTTCTGTGCTGAACAGGTCATTACCGAGAACGGCGGCCTTAGTTTTGTCAGCCTTCCGGCTTCCTTCAACTTTCCGACTCTCACAACCTCGGCCATGACGCAGCAGCGCTTCAGTTTGGCCGCAAATGCCAAAGATCCGGCTCAAAATCTGCTCGCTGTTGAAGATCAGCGCCTGAATGGCGGCTTTGAGGTCACGGTTTCAGCAGCTTCAGCTTTCAGCAGCGGGACAAACAGTATTCCGCTGGAAAATCTTTCCATTTTGACTTCAGCGCCTGCTCCAGGAAACGGCATTGTACCGGACACAGCCATTATCCTCAATGGCATGGCTTACGACAGCGCTATTCCAGTTGTGATGCGCAACGTCAACGCTCCGCTTGATGCCGGAAATCAAAAAAAGCTTGATGACATAACTCTTTTCAGCCGATACGGCAGCGCTTTTGGCAAGGGCGATCTTCCAGGGGCAATCACCCTGATGAATGCAGGTTTATCAGCAGGACTGGGCAGAAACGGCAGGGTCTACCAGTCGCTAAATTATTTTTTAAATATTCCACCTGCCCAGACACCCGGGAGCTATCATGTAAATCTTCTTTTCACGCTTCTTGACAGCACCAATTAATTCAACAGCACCAACTAACATGTCAAAAAAATCCCAAAAAATAAAAAACTCACCGCGCACCACCAAAAATATTTTGTTGGGAATGGCAATTGTAAGCCTTTTTTTGACTGCGCTGCCATTTGTGACGGCAGCAGTCCCAACAGCAATCAATAGTCGCGGGGCAGGAAGCGGTGCATCAGCCAATGACCCCTGCGGAGCACTCGCCGTGAGCAAAGACACGGCTAACGGCAATGTCATTTCGCAGCAATGTCTGCACAGCGCAGTTGCGGCTGGACCGCTGCGCCTGGCGCATATTCCAGATAATTTTTCCTTTCCGCCCAAAACCGTTTCCGCCAAAAACCAGGACAGCTTCAGTCAAAATCAGGGAGGGCAGGACAATATCGTCAGCGTTGAAGATTTAAGAAACGGCGGCGGATTTATTTTGAATATCAGCGCCGGACCTTTTAAAGGCGGCGCAAACGTAATTCCTGCCGATCATCTTTTTGTGGCTTCAGGCTATCCCAACCAGGGCGGAACGCAGATCGGAGGAGTCGAATACGATAAAGGCTCTTTTGGTCCGCAAAATATTGTAGCGCCGGTCTTCGGCAGTGCACCAAACAGCACACCAAAAAACAGCACTGCATTTAAAAGCAGTTTTGCCAAATCGCCGATCACACTCATGGACGCAACTAATCTGAACGGCTCATCCGGACGGGTTGGCAAAATTTCGCAAAGCCTAAACTTTTATCTGAACATTCCCGCCAACCAACCTGCAGGAAGCTACAGCATAACCTTCACGCTCGACCTTATCGGCGTATAGCAAAAAACTTCGGGACATTGGTGGCCCAAAAAAACTCCATCATGCCGCCATACCTCAAGAATACTAAACCCCCGGTATCCATTTTGGGTGTCCGCAAATGAATCGCGCACGATTCACTGATCTTGGACTCCCTTAACTTTTGTGAAGAGAGAGTATATGAGGTCTTAAAGCGAACAAAATAGAGTTGCCATAAAACTAGCAAAACAGCCGCAAATTTACAAGTGACTTTTAACGATTTTATGGCTTGGATAAAACACATCCAGCCATTGTGTCCACCACCGGAAAAAAATACCAGAACTTGTGCCTGCACGCCTCAGGTGCCGAAAAAAATAACCGCTTTCAAAAAGGTCACAATCCAGCCGATAAAATACTGCAGAAAAGAAAAACCAAAGTTTGGCGCAAGCACAAACTGGTCAAACATCAAAAAAAGCGCAAAGTAAATACTTCCTGATTGCAGATAACGTTCATAAAAAGATTGCCATCGCCGCGGCACAAAAACAGCAATGATTTTGGAGCCATCAAGCGGCGGAAACGGCAGCATGTTAAAGGCAAACAGCAATATCGAAAAATCCCAGAGCGTCTGCAAAAAGTGCAAAAGAAAGGGGTGCAGGCCGGACGCAAAATATCTCAATGGAATCGCCAAAAAAACCGCAAGCAAAAGATTCGAAAAAGGCCCTGCCAAAGCCGTCAAAGCGCTATCACGTTTTGGATGCAAAAAATACTGGGAATTCACCGGAACAGGCTTGCCCCAGCCAATATGAACCAAAAAAAGCATGATGGTCCCGACAAGATCGAGATGCTTTAAAGGATTCAACGAAATTCTACCAGCAATTTTAGCGGTGGGATCACCAAAAAAATTCGCCACCCACGCATGCGAAAATTCATGAATAGTAATAACAAGTACCAGAGCCAAAACAGAATAAAGATCAAAAAACATATCGAAGAGAAAATCCACCAGGCAGGTTGCCAAGCATTTTTGCCAGGCACGTTTTGGGAAAGCACGTCTTTCACTTGAAAAACGCCAAAAGCATGCTAGACTTACGGAGCTTTTTTAAAAGAATATCCTAGCCACACATTTATGTCAAAAGTTTGCGACCTCAGCGGCAAAAGACCACAGACCGGCCATAACATCAGCCATTCCAACCGCAAAACCATGCGCCGCTATCTGCCAAATCTCACCAAAAGAACGATCATCGACCCGCTCAGTGGCAAAAAATTAAAAATCAAAATTTCCGTGCGCGCTCAACGAACGCTCTTAAAAAACCCTGCCAAATTCGCAGTCCAGCTCAAAAAACTGGCCCAAATGGCCCAAAAATAAGCATTCATTCTCCAACATGGAGAGATCGCATAGTGGCCGAGTGCGCGCGCTTGGAAAGCGCGTAACGCTGCAAGGCGTTCGAGGGTTCGAATCCCTCTCTCTCCGCCAAAATTGAAAATCGGAATCGGAAGCCGAAATGGGGTCGCGCCGCAGGCGCGACACAAACGCATTCCCGCCAAAAATTCCCGAATCCAAAAGAGTTTTCCACGCTCCGCGTGGCTCAAAAAAGACGGTTCGATCCTTAATTTGAAAGTTCGAACCGACTTTTTTGTACAAATGAAGTTTTTCTTCATTTGTAC
>Ga0209515_10000075_pt1 | contig 172448 bp, 147 predicted proteins | sample Subgroupgradi54m_FD_187454 | JGI IMG/M metagenome (GOLD analysis project Ga0209515, IMG submission 187454) | Subsurface groundwater microbial communities from S. Glens Falls, New York, USA - GMW60B uncontaminated upgradient, 5.4 m (SPAdes)... ...
AGCGATCATTTCGTGGGCGGCCTTAACGGCCGCCCATTGAATTTGTCCTGATTTTTCAATCGTATTGGGCCCCCCGTATACAATCGAACGGTTGGCTAAAAGGAGGTTCGACGCTCCCGTGCGATTTTTGATTCCGTCTCGTTGTGATATAATAAAATAGCTACCAATCCAATTACTAGGGAAGTCTTTTTTAATAGCCGTCTCGGACAATCCTGGAGACTTCCTCTTTGGATTGGTAGCACCGGGGCGGCTATTTTAGTTTTTAACATTTTCAGTATTATGAACAACGTTATTCTCTCTCCACAAAAATTCTTTTTGTATGCCCGCAAGTCCACGGATGTGGAAGATAAGCAGGTGCGTTCGATTGAAGATCAAATCACAGAATTGCGCGCGTATGCAAAACAAGAACAACTGAATATTATTGAGGAGCTCATAGAAAAACAATCCGCCAAAATTCCCGGCCGCCCCATCTTTAACGACATGCTGGATCGTATTGAAGCCAAAGAGGCTAATGGAATTTTGGCGTGGCATCCCGATAGACTCGCGCGCAATTCTGTGGATGGTGGAAAGATCATTTATCTCTTGGATTGCGGGCCGTTAGCAATGTTGAAATTCCCAACCTTCTGGTCGGAAAATACCTCACAGGGAAAATTCATGTTGAGCATTGCGTTTGGGCAAAGCAAATACTATGTGGATACACTTTCAGAAAACACAAAGCGGGGGTTGCGGCAAAAAATCAGAAGAGGAGAGTACCCGGGCTTTGCGCCTAATGGCTACCTTAACAATCCTCGTACGAAGTCGGTGGAGGTGAATTCAAAACGGGCGGAGATACTACGCAAAGCCTTTGAGTTGTATGCGCAAAATGATTCGCGACTGGAAGATATCTCTGTCTTTTTGGCGCATCAAGGTGTTACCTCTCGAAATGGGAAATTATTGAAACGGGACAGAATTTCTTTTATCCTTTCCAATCCATTTTATATCGGACTCTTTCGCTTCGCGGGGGAAGTATATGAAGGAAATCACCAGCCGATTATCTCAAAGAAGTTGTTTGATACGGTGCAATGTATTTTAAAGGAACGCAGTAAGCCCCAACACAAACTCAAGAACGCGGCGCGAGCCTTCTGTGGCTTGCTGCGATGCGCCACGTGCAGTATGGGCATCACTGGTGAATCCAAACTGAAACGGCAGAAAAACGGTAACGAGCATTTCTACACCTACTACCACTGCACACGGAAGAATAAACTCATGAAGTGCACAGAGTCATGTATTCGTGAGGATAGTTTGGATGAGCAGCTCTCTGCTCTACTTCGTCAGTTCTATTTGAGAGACGATTGGGCGGAGGGTGTTTTGAAGATGATCGAAAATGACAAAAGTGAAGCCGCCCAATCGTCTGCCGATTTTTTGAAAAAATGCCAGAGCGGCATCACAGCGATCACTAACAAGCTCCAGCGGCTTCTTGATGGATATTTAGAGCAAGATATTGACCGAGAATTATACAGAAATGAGAAAGCAAAACTCTTGAGTGAAAAGAAGTCGCTGGAGGAGAAAATGACCGATCTAGAACAATGCCAGAATGGTTGGATCGAACCGATGAAAAAGTGGATAGAAGATGCTCAAAATATGGAGAAAATTGCACGGGAGGGCACCCTTGCGGCGAAAAAGGGTGCCGCCAAAGAAATCTTTGGGTCGAACCTCCTCTTAGCCAACCGTTCGATTGTATACGGGGGGCCCAATACGATTGAAAAATCAGGACAAATTCAATGGGCGGCCGTTAAGGCCGCCCACGAAATGATCGCTCGAAATCCGGAAAGTTGTGTCTTGGAGCGGGTAGGGGGAGTCGGACCCCCATATCGTGCTTGGCAAGCACGCGTAATAGCCGCTATACTATACCCGCATTAATTTTGCTTTGTTCCTAACTAGTTCTAACCATTCATGCATGACTTGTTTTTCGGCTTTACTTTGTATCATGACCGTACAAACGCCATAGGGCAATCGTTTGGTTGGATGATGTCCCACAATATAGTGACTCTTAATAAATCGACTTTGGGGGATACCAATATGTTCTGACCAGTATCTTCTACTTTGCCCGTCATGAAGGTCAGGATACAGTATAAGGTATGCTTTGATTTTAGGGAAGATGCCCTTAAAGTATTTTTTAAGGAAGATGGTAAAGAGCCGTAACAGGAACGGATCTGTATTGCTAACCCGGATCATGCCATTTTGGATACTACGGTCTCCCTCGCCCCAATAGATCATGAGACCGGAAGAAAAGAGCGATTCTTTCCAAAATCCTGGGAACGTTTTTTGTGCGTAGCCGCGTTTTTCGTTATAGAGATGTTGTCGTTTTGCTCGAGCGCGATGACTAATAACTGTCATGCGTTTCCTCGCCCCCTCTCTTGCCCCGATCGAAAGCTGTTGGCGAATAGCCTCGGACCAGGCCACGCCTTTGAGCCATGTACACAATGTACTTTTAGAAAGGTTTAGCTTCTCACAGATCTGATTATAGCTTTGGCCCTCTTTACGTAAGGCGATTGCTCGATCTTTCAGGGGATTCATAATGGACTATCATAGATATATTTATGAGCATATCATAATAGTCCGTAATCCTACAATGTCTTGATTGTTAAGGTCCCAATAATATTGCCCAATTATAAGTTATTTTCTTCGGATTGAAAAGAGGTTGAAATTTGTAAGTTCCCGTCTTGTCGCACCATTGTTTCGGGGAGTGTTTGGATTGCGGAAGCGCCGAAACCCGGACGGATTGATCCAGGGGTATAGATAACCAAGGCAAGTGCGCTGACCGCCAAGATACTCGCAAAGGCCATGAGCGGGAGTTTGGATTGTTCATGGGTAGGCAGAGTCGTCGTCTCGGTCGCTGGGGCTGGGGTTTGAAATTGGGCGTCTTGGGGGAACCGCATGCGAAGCCGGTTCGAAGTTTTTGTGTGTTCAATAATGCCGGTAAGGGTGACAGCCTCTCCTTCCGTTGCGGTTCGCTCAAGACCAGTCGGTGGCATGACCACAATTTCGTTGTCGTGGTCTTCCACAAGCCAGCTTTTAGCTCGGACATCGCGTAGTGTCCCTGTGATGGTAATAAGATCGTTGTCTTCGCGTTCCAGCGCATCGGAGATACTCACGGCGAGTGGCGCGGGGGCCGGACCGTGACCAAGTACGGTAATTTGATTTGCTCGCGTTACGCGAAGAGCGGGACCTGTTTGACTCACCGACACTGCTCCGGCAATTTGGACAATATCGCCGACCGCAATTTTTGGCCATTGTTGGCGACCCGATAATATGACGATGATACCACTGCCAGCAAGGGCAAAAGCGTCATTTGGAAACGTGCCAATGGGAGCGCTCACAACACCTTGCGTAATCACCTTTGTATTGCGCTCTAAATTTTTAATATCTGAAAGGAGCACACGTTCGAGCGCCACAACGGGAGTGCGAGTGTGCGATGATGGGGGGACCGTTGCTGATGACACGGAGGCGCGCGCGTTTTCGGGTTTTGAGGATTGGATCGTGAGGGAGTCGTTCTTGGTAGCGGTGGCGAGTCCGTCACTCACGACGAGGGTGGCGGTGAGCCGCTTGGCATTGGGAAGTTTTTTTTCGACGGCGACCCCGGTGGCCGTTGACCCATCGGAGAATGACCACGCATAGGTGAGTGGTTGATTTTCGGGGTCAAAACTATCCGATGCGTCAAAGAGAATAACGTTTCCTTCTGAAGCCGTTTTCGGTGCGCCAAAAACCGCCATCGGTGCCTGATTAGGAGCGGAATTGATATTCGTAAGGCCCGGAGTCGGTGTGGTGGACCAATCCCAGCGGCCATCCGTGCTCATCGCATAACTTAGACCTTCGGAAAGTGCTGCAGGAAACGAAATGCGGTCGAGTTCTTTTTCGGTCACTCTTCCTTTTGCATCGTGTTGCTCGGTGAGGAGGCGCACCGTGGCTCCAGCATTGGGGAAGGGCGGGAGCTGGGAGGCCTTCAGCAGCAGCGGAGTATTCCGGTCGAGTGTGATTGAGGGGAGTGTGCGGCGGGCGCCATTACGGACATCAATAACGAGGGAGGAGATGGTCAACGGCGTTTCGGAGCGCGTGATCAATTCCAACCATTCATTTCCACGGTCTTCGCCGAGGGGATTGGGGAAAACTTCATTCATAAGAATTTCACCATCGGTATTGGCAGAAGTTGTCTTGGGGGTTGTCGCGGGTTTAGGAGTAGTTGCCTCATGCACGGATACCGCAGTAGTGGGGGCCATCGTGATGACATTGCGTTTCCCTTGTGTTGGCGTGGTGGTCACCACAAAGTCCTTAGGGAGTTTGCCCGAGGTATATCCATCAACGATTCGTGCAACGCTCGCAGGATCGCGGGCCACGGGAGCATTGGCTGTGGGGGTGGAAGCAAAGTCTCCATACGCAACACGGTCGATCTGCCGCCGGGTCGTATCTCGAAGAATGATCGTATCCCCATTGTTGTTGAGGCCGCCATTGGGGCTGGGAATGATAAGGTATCGATTACTATCCGCTGTACCAATTCGGCCCGAGAGAATGGTGAGAGCTCCAGACCCATCCTCCAGTGTCCAACCGTTGACAAACATCGTGTGCGTTTCAAGGTTTACCAGTTCCACCCATTCGGTATCGCCATCGGCGGGGGCAGAAACAAACTCGTTGATAAATACCAGGGGAAGGGGATCGTTGGGATCGGGGGTATTGGCTCGAGGCGCTAAGGTTGTTGTTTGAGAGGTCGACGTGGGCGGGGCAATGACGGTGTTGAGACTACCCTTTGTGGCTTGCTTACTGACAAACCAATCAATGACATCGCTGTCGCTATCCTTGCCGTCGGGAAAACGATTAAGAGTCATGGACTCGGTTGGTACTGCTGCATTGTCATTTTTGTTGCCGTCATCGAATGATCCATACGTGACGCGATCCACGACCGTGCCATTGGATTTTTTTAAAATAACCGCATCGCCGTCATTATTGAGTTTTGCCAAAGCCAGTTCAACAATAAAAAAGGCAGAGGTTGGGGTCGCATCGAGTGTGGCGATAACACCCTTCCCATCTTCGATGGTCCAGCCCGTCAGTGAAAAAGGGTTGCCCGAAAAGAACAACTCAATCCATTCCTTTTCGTTGGCACTGGGGTGAGGGAGAATTTCGTTCAGGCGTACGGTTGAAGGCGTTGGCGTGGTTGCCGTGGAGGTAGAGGAGGTATTCGTCGACGATGAGTCGTTGCTGGATGAGGGGGTAGTGGCGGTAGAGGGAGATGAGGCGGAGGATGACGACGAATTGGTCGTCGTGGAAGACTGGCTCGAGGAAGAGGTATCGGACGAAGTTGGGGGTGGTGCCGGAGTCGTCGGTGCTACCGGTGTTAGCGAGGATGGTTGGATCGGCGAATGCGAAGAGCGTGGTGACGGCGAGGATTTTACAACAAGGTCCGCCGCGTTGTTGTTGGTGTCTATCCCGTTGCCTTCTGTACCACCGGGCTTGCGTTCAATACTTTGGTTGGATGCGGGGGCAGCTGCGGCAGTACCTTCGGGGGCGTTGCCATTGCCATATCCAATGTGGTCAACGATGGAGCCATCGGTACTACTAGGGAGCGTCGTTTGGGTGTTGACGAGGTACACATTTCCGCCAGTGCCGGACATTGAAAAGGAGGAATGTGCCATGTCGGCCGAAGAGACAACAACAGAATCTGTGTGAGAGACGAGGTAATAGCCATGAGCGGCAATACTCGCACCCGTGGAAAAATTCTTTTTTTGAAACGTGGATCCCGTTGCACTTTTGTATTGTAATGAGTAGGAGGAGAGATCGATCACCGAGGCGGTAGGATTATAGAGTTCAATCCATTCATCCGTTGCCGTAGTTCCTGCGACCTGCAGTTGGCTGATCACGACATGGCTCGTGTCGGTGGCATGGGCGGAGATGGGAAGGAGCAGAGCGAGAGCGAGGGAAGAAACAACAAATATGTTTCGGTCCATAACCTAGAGAACAGTCATCCTGGCCGAGGCCAGGATCCGTCGGATTCTGGTCCACCGCCAAGGCGGGGCAGGCGAGCCAGAATGACGGATGTAACAAGAAAAATATGTTATAACGAAGAATTCATTTCAGGAGGAATAGGAATTTCTAAAAGCGAAAGGGCGAGCGCCGTTACATTCGTAAGACTCCCATGTGGTTTGAGTGTGTGCGGCGTGTGACTGACAAGCCACAGCGGAACGGGGTTGGTGGTGTGGGCCGTGTGTTGACTGTTATTGATGGGATCAAACATTTGTTCGGCGTTGCCATGATCGGCGGTGATGATCGTATCAAAACCTTGGGCTTGAGCGGCGGTCACAAGATCGTGCAGACACTGATCAATGGTAGAGCACGCACGCATTGCTGCATCAATATTGCCGGTGTGCCCCACCATATCGGCATTAGCATAATTAATGGCGATAAACGAATAGTCTGGGAGTTTAGAAATTGCTGTTGTGGTAATTTTACGGGCTGACATTTCTGGCGCTTGGTCAAAATTGACAACATCTTGCGACGGGATCATGAGACGGTCTTCGCCGGGGTATGGCTCTTCGCGTGTTCCATTAAAGAAGTAAGTAAGATGGGCGTATTTTTGGGTCTCGGCGATTTTGAGTTGTTTCAGTCCCGCATTGGAAATAATTTCGGTGAGATGGTGAGGCGGTGCATGGCGCGGGAAGGCGACGGAGATATTGTTGCCTTCAACGCCGTACGGGATCATGGTTGTGATCGAGAGCGGAGTGACGGTGTCGCTCAGTTTCGATACGAGCTGGCGCATGCGATCGGCGCGGAAATTAAAAAAGATGACACTGTCACCTGGTTGAATGGCATACCCTTCGGCAAGGATCGTGGGTTCGATAAATTCATCAAAAATATTTTTTTGGTGGTTTGTATTGACCGCATCAATCATCGAGACTGATCGGTGCCCAATGCCTTTGACAAGGGCATCAATCGCGGTCTGGGTCCGATCAGAGTGGCTATTGCGGTCAGCGTAGAATCGACCCATAAGGGTAGAAATAACGCCCGTTGATTCTTTCTGCATTTTGACAACAAGAAGGTTCAAGTATGTTAACGCCGATTGGGGCGGGGCATCGCGGCCGTCGAGCATCGCGTGGATTGCGACGCGCGCCACGTGTTGCGCGTGCGCTAATTCGATCAATGCAAAAAGATGCTCGATGTGGGAGTGGATTCCGCCATCGCTTAAAAACCCAATGAGATGCAATGTTGCACCGGGTTCGCATGCTTGTGCACAAGCTTTGAGCAACGCCGGATTTTGGAAAAAACTTCGATCGGCGATTGTATGGTGGATGCGCGTGAGCTCTTGCTCGATAATGCGACCAGCGCCAATATGCATATGCCCGACTTCGCTTGAACCCATTTGGTTTGGTAAGAGGCCGACCGCTTCGCCCGAGGCAACGAGCCGACTCGGGGTAGGAAGGCTATCCAGATAGGGCGTGTTGGCACGCCCTATCGCGTTATGATCATTGTCGGGTCCAAGGCCCCAACCATCGAGAATAACGAGAAGTAATTTTTTTGGCACAAAGACGAATTTATTCGTTTATTGATTTATTCGTTTATTGACGAATTGACCATTGAGCAATAAAAGAGTAAACCAATAAATTAGTAAACGTGCGTATATCTTATCATGCGGGAGTTGAGCCGTAAATCAAGTTCCTGTACACTGTGATTACCGTAGAGTCCCTTCGCCCTAGGGCAGAAGGATAGGCTTGCCCCGCACTTGCTGCGGGGATGAGGGGAATGCCTCCGTGGCGGAATTGGTATACGCGCGTGCCTTAGGAGCACGTTCCGTAAGGATTAGAGGTTCGAGTCCTCTCGGAGGCAAAAAGAGGAAGGGTTTCCGCCAGCACGCCCCGCCGAAGGCGAGGCTCCGCCATTGGCGGGCCGAGGGAGGCGGACCAGGGGTTTATCCCCTGGCAACTCCCACCTCTGGCACCAATAAGAGGGATTGAGTGAATTTTAGGATCGGCCGAGTAATCAGTTTTTTCTTGAAACTGTGATATAATTGCAGTATAGATCCTTACCTCTTATGGGGATAAAGTATACTGTCAATGAAGATTTCTTTGAAACATGGACCCCAGTCATGGTCTATGTTCTTGGGTATTATTATGCGGACGGCAGCATGGAAGATGCTTCATATTTGCGAGGAAAGTATATCCGAGTCACTAGTACTGACGAGTTGACCATTATTAAAATAAGGAAGTGGCTTTCTTCTGAACACACAATCCGAAAAGACATTCGACCGTTGCCAAGAAAAGATCGATATTTACTCCGGATTGGAAGTCATGTATTGTATGACTCTCTGCTCCGTTGTGGTGTAGAACCGAATAAATCTAAGACAATGCGATTCCCGAGTATTCCAAGCGGGTTTTTGTCACACTTTGTTCGCGGATATTTTGATGGCGATGGGTGCGTCAACCTATGGAGAAGTATGGGAAAGAACAATACACTAATAGTAAGGAAATTGAGCGTTATCTTTACTAGCGGGAGTAAGATGTTTCTCTCGGAGCTTGGTAGGCAGCTTAAAGAGCGTCTTGTATTGAAGCAGGGAGCTGTCTATGATAGCCAAAGGGCGTATCAATTACGGTATTCAACAAAGGACAGCATTCAAATTTTTAAGTTCATGTACAGTTTTGCTGGACCCGACGTATATTTAAAAAGAAAGGTTGATATATTTCGTCAATATTTTTCTCTACGTCCGGTGAATGCGGATAAAGAAGTGAAAAAGATACTGCGTCGTTGTCGTTAATGGCCACGTGGTGAAGTGGGAACACCGCTGTCTGCAAAACAGCTATTGAGCCGGTTCGATTCCGGCCGTGGCCTCCACCATTCGAAGTTCAGATTTTTGTGATATTCGCTATGGGACCGGAAAACTGGTTTGAAAGACAAATTCGAGAAATAGAGAATGATCCGAATGAGCAGGCAATAAAGAAAATGTTTTCTGAAATGCGTACAGTTAACAATCCAAACAAAATTCTTCCAATAAACAGTATTCCTGAATTCCGGAAAGATACTGACGATACGGGGGTCATCATGGTCCCTCAGGGATTAATGGGTTCAACAGACACGTTGCCGATACGGACCGATAATGCCTCGACTTGTAGTATATTTCTTATCAAAACTCCAACAGAACATCTCTCTATACAATACAATCTGGTGCATGTTTTAGCCGGAAATTTAAAACTAAATCAGCCGGGAGCAAAGATTGAAGATATTGCCACCTCCGCGAACCATCATAGTCGTGCTATCGGAATTACCCGAGCAACAGACGCGAGGAGCATCATCCCCACAGTAAGGGAATTGCAATACCAAGGAGTTATTACGGTGAAGCAGATCAATGTCCCGGTCGGTAATAGATACATCAGTACAGTGTACCGTCCGCAAACGAATGAAATTCTCGTTCGGGTCGGCTCTGATGTGGACGCAACAGAGGTGTGGGTTTATGATGGATTTTAGTGTACGTTTGATCCCTAGAGCATAAGTCTGTTTAGTTCATTCCGCCCCTTTGGGGTAGTAAAAACCATTGAATCAGGCAAAATTTGATCATTTTGTTTGTGAATAATGGATAAAGTCGAGAGAAACCACCCCCTTGACAGAGCCACGGGTTATTGTTAGAATTCTTGCACATTTTGGGTAGAAAGGAATATTTTATTCCTATCCCGACAGATTGGTAGGAACTTTTTTTATCTTGCTCCAGCGAGATAACTTGTGCCTCTGGACCGCTCGAGGGTTTCGACTCTTGGGTTGCCCACGCACCGACAAAGCGTCCTACCAGTCTGTGGGGAAGGGAATTTCAGAAGAAGCCATTGATCGGCTGATAATAGTATAAGACGCGTGGTCTCCGGACTGCACGTTTTTTTAGCCCCCAAATATTGGAACATTGAAAATTGAGAGTATTCCTCCGACTCGTGGCACCGCATAGTGGCTCTGCCTTATCGGTGCCACAACTTGGAGGAATGCACCAACAACAAACAATGATCACGAACCACCATAGGAGGGGTGGGATACGTGATCAACACCCGGTCGATGATACGGGTGAGTGGTGATTGCAAGTGCGATCAACATTCAAACCATCGTCGGTCGCCACATTCTTGAGGCGACGGTACGGGTCTTCATTTCGAGGACACGAGCCAACAATGGCAAGACCGATTTTCCTGGTAACGTACCAGGAGGAGAATCTACCGATGAATCAGAACACCCTCACCCAGACGGGAACCGACTACGCAGCGCTCCGCTCCAACACCGCGGCCGGTACCCAGGCAGTTGCCGCTGCGATCGCCATGGGTCCCGCTCGGATGCTCGGTCTCGGGCTTCAGAGCTCGAAGAGCCCTAACCAGGTGATCCTGGCGCTGGTCGCTCCCTTCACCGTCGAGCGGTTCAACAAGGAAGGTCACTCGCTGACCATCCTCGAGGCCGCCAAGGACAGCAACAACTACTCCGCGGTCGACTCGATCGAGGCCCGCGCCGGCGCCGAGATCGTCGTGGCCACGACCGACTTCCAGCAGCTCCTCGAGCAGCTGGAGAAGGCCGGAAACCCCTTCGAGCAGAAGGTCCTGGCCCAGGTGGCCAAGGCCATCCAGGCGACGGGCCGCAAGAGCGACCTGTACCTGACCAACCGCCGCGAGGACTTGAACTCCTGGCTGAAGGGCACCACCGGGCAGAAGCTCGAGCGGGTGCTCCTGATGGACAACACGCCCGCCAGCGTGGCGCGGCTGTCGTCCGACGGCCTCTTCGTCGCCACGTTCATCGAGGACGCGTTCCTCGTGACCGAGCGCAACAACGCCACCAAGGGCGAGGGCCACAACTGGGCCCGGAAGGAATTCCCCCTGGGCACGTTGCTGCACATCACGCCGATCGCTCCCGACGGGTACCTGACCGCCACCTACGAGAACGAGGAGGGCGTGCGCCAGGCGATCCGCATCACCCCCTTCACCTCGGACGACAACCTCCAGGTCGCCGGACAGCCGTTTTCCACCAACAACGGCATCGTCGTCCGCGATGACCCCGACGAGGCGTTCGTCATCCAGTACGACGCCGAAGCGGCCAACGAGGTCGCCCGGGCGTACATGTACGCCGCCAAGTACGACAACCGGCGCAACCAGCAGGCCGGCGGCAAGGCCACCGACCAGGTCTACAACCCCGGCACCGGCGGCACCGGCAAGTAGCCGACCCCCTTCGGGCTCCTAAGGCTCCATGAGCCAGACGGACCCCGATAACGGTCAGCAAGATTCCAAGGCAGGCGACCAGTTCCCTCATCGGAGCTGGTCGCCTTTTACTTTCTATTGATCTTTTGACAATATACCAAATATTGAGTATACTTTTTTTACTTTATTGATTACTAATCCCTCACCCTGACCCTCTCCCAGAGGGCGAGGGAACATCAAGGTTATGCCTAATCAACAATCTGCCATCAAGGAACTCCGGAAAACGAAAAAACGCACCATCGTTAATGATGCGGTGCGTGCAACAGTGAGACGCGATGTGAAAGCGGCTCGCCGAGTGGTTGCGGGGAGTACTGATACTGCAGCGCTCTTAAAGACCGCTGCGAAGACTCTCGCTAAAGCCGCTCGCAAAGGAGTGATTCACCCCAATCGCGCCGCGCGCCTGACAAGCCGCCTGGCCAAAAAAATGAACGCTAAAGCGAAAACGCCAGCCGCGTAAGAATCAACTCGCTGGTGAGCCCAGACGACGACTTCATCAACCCATCGCTTAGGAATAACAACCGAGCGATGGTTTTGATTTTAGACCTATTCCAAAGGCGCGATTGCGTGCGGATTTTTTGCGCCACAAACGGGTGGGTGCCCGGCGGTAGGGAATCGGTGAGTGAGCCCATGAGTAGTCCTATTGTTTTTTGTAAAGCAGCAAGCACGACCAAGGGATGGACTCCGGCATGCAACTTGGTGATGAGCTCTTTTAAAAACAACCCCCTGTTGCGATTGCCAAACGCGTCTTGAAGGCTAAAGAGTGTGTCATCAACGGCAAGGGTGCTCCATCGCTCCATATCGTCGGCACTGATTGGAGTGCTGGGGGTATTAGTCCAATGTGCGAGCGTTGCCACGAGGTTCCCGACGGCCCATGGGTCGGCGGGAAGTTGGGCAAGATACCCGAGCGCTGAACGATCAAATTGGATACCATACCCCCGGCCTTGGTCCACCGCGAACTTTACAATGTCGTCTTGGGAACGGATCCATGATTCGATACGGAGGGTATCTGGCGGGAGGAGGTCGATGAGAGAAGTTTTTGCCTTGGTAGGTTTCGTGGTTGATTTTTTGCGTGAGGTACTTTGGCCGGCAATTGATGAGGATTCGATAATGACAACAATCGGGAGATCTTGCGCTTTACCCGAAACAGAGGCGGAGAGCTCTTTCCACTCTTTGAGGAGGTTTTCGTTTTTTGTGATTGCGTCTCCACATTCTTTGAGGATGACCATCCGACGTTTTGCTAAAAAGGGACTGGCCATCATTTCGCGTCGCAGTACCCCGGGTTCCATTTCATCGGAGTTTACAATCGAACTGTTGAGATTGGATGCATCGACTTCGCGCACAAACTTTTGGCGAATTTCTTTAAGCTTTGCGCTCAAGGTAAAGGTGTCGTTGCCGGTAAGAAGAATAATCATAGGCTTTCCATACTGCCCCAGCGTGTTCCTACTTTACTGTGGACGACAATGGGGACGGCAAGCGTGGTGACGCGTTCCATGCATTCGCGGGCCTTGTTGGCGACATGTTCTACTTCATCGGTCGGGATTTCAAAGACGAGTTCGTCGTGTACCTGGAGTGTCATGCGCGCGCGTGTACTCCAAGTAGGGAGTTTGTTGTCAATCTGGATCATCGCAAGTTTCATCATGTCGGCTGCGGTGCCCTGGAGTGGCATGTTGGCCGCCATGCGTTCGGCCTGTGCGCGCATTTGCGGGGCACTTGAGTTGATCTCGGGGATATATCGTCGGCGTCCAAGCAATGTCTCGACGTAGCCCAGTCTCGCCGCTTTAGCTTTATTCTCATCCATGAGGGCGCGGATACCCGAATAGACGGCAAAGTATCGCTCGATAAATCCTTTGGCTTCTTGCATGGTGGATCCGGTAGTGCGCGCTAACCCCCCAGGACCAATGCCGTAGAGCACACCGAAGTTGACGGTTTTGGCGGTGCGGCGCATTTCGGGTTTGACCTGGTCAAGCGGCACGCCAAATACTTCGGCCGCGGTGCGCGTATGGATGTCTTCGCCACTTTGAAACGACGCAATCATACGTTCATCGTTTGCCATTGATGCGGCCACGCGCAGTTCGATCTGATTATAATCTAAACTGACAAGGCGAAATCCTTTTGCGGCAATAAAGGCGTTGCGGACTTCGTTGCCAAGCTCCGTACGAATGGGAATATTTTGGAGGTTGGGGTCAGAAGATGAGAGCCGACCCGTCGCGGCGACCGTTTGGTTGTAATGCGTGTGGATGCGGTGAGTGGTTGGGTGAATGAGTTTTGGGAGCGCATCGATGTAGGTGGACAAGAGCTTCGTGAGTTCACGGTACTCCATCAGCAATGTAATGATGGGGTGTGTGTCCACTAATTTTTCAAGTTGCTCGGCGGCTGTTGAAAGACCCGTCTTCGTCTTCCCGATTCCTTTGGTGGGGAGCCTGAGGACTTCAAAGAGAATGCGTTGTAACTGCAGTGGGGAATTAAGATTGAAAGATTCGCCCGCAAGTGTCGTGACTGATTGCTCAAGGCTTCCAATTTTTTTGCGAATGGTCGAACCAAGATCGCCTAAAAAATCTGTATCAATTTGAATACCCGATTCTTCCATGCGGGCAAGCACCGGGGCGAGGGGGAGTTCGATGGTTTGATAAAGCGGCAGGAGTTGCTCTTCGGCGAGTTTTTTCTTGAGGGGTTCGACGAGTTCCTGAATGGTTTGAAGGCGCTGTGCCAGGTCTTCGCGTTGATGATCAGGAGAGCTAAACAGTTCCTGCTGCGCGTCAGTCGAGCTTGGCAACTCCCGGCCAAGGATGGTGGACGAGAGCTGTTCCAGGCTATGCGCGCGGGAACTTGAGTTAAGGAGATAGGATGCAATCATCGTATCAAACTCGGGTACCAGATGGTGTGCCCCGATCGATGAGAGTGCCAAAAAGTCGTGCTTCAAATCGTGCCCAATCCAGCGGATGTTTGGTGAGGCGGTGACGAGGGCTTTTACAAATTCAGCATTGGCAATATTGTTGCCGTCAACAAACAGTTGCTCCTCGCCAATCGTGAGGGCGAGTGTTTCGAGCGTTGCATGCGCTCCTTCTTCGGGAGAAGTAGTGGTGGCGAGGATGACGGATGTGGGAGTTGAGATGTTTTGGAGTGTCGTGATAACGGTATGAATATCCGACGAGGGAGTGAGCGATTTTTTTTCGACCGTTGATTTTTTGGGTTTTGATTCTGCTTCGGGTGCTTTGATGTCCCCCAACCGACGGACGAGCGAGGTGAATTGGTATTTTCGCAACAGCGGTTCAAGCGCCGTTCGGTCCATGCTGCCCCAGGCATAAGGTTTTACGCTGTACGAGAGGGGTACCGCGCAGTCGATGGTCACGAGTGTGCGGTTGAGCGCAAGGTCCACATCTTCGGCAAGAATTTTTTTAGCGATGGCGGGGCTCATAGAGGAGGGATCGGTCTTGAGCGCTTCGACGATTCCTTCCACGGTATGAAATTTTTTAAGGAGCATGGTGGCGGTCTGCTCTCCGATTCCTTTGACTCCCGGAATATTATCCGATGGGTCACCACGCAGTGACTTGTAGTCGATGAGTTGGTCGGGGTCAAGGCCAAATCGTTCCTTCACGGCGTCGGGCGTATACCGGATGGTCTCACTCACACCCTTTTTAAAACTCACCACATGGACGCGGTCGCGCACGAGTTGCAACGCGTCCATGTCGCCCGTGAGAATCAGCACGGTTGTTTCGTTCGATTTTTTATAATATTCGGTCGCAAGCGTCCCAATGATATCGTCCGCCTCAAACCCTGCCTTATCAATCACCGTAATACCCATGGCCTCGAACACTTCTTTAATCAATGGGATTTGTTGGTAGAGTTCGTCGGGTTGTTTCACTCGTTGCGCTTTATATTCCTTAAAGATGGTGTGGCGAAACGTGGGCTCCTTGCGATCAAAGGCCGCAATAATCGCATCGGGTTTGACGTCGGGGATAACCTTAAAGAGCATGAGCAACACCCCGTAGAGGGCGTTGACCATTTGTCCGTCGGCCGTGAGCGGTGGCAACGCATGCCATGCACGGTGGAGGAGTGCGTTGGAATCAATGAGTAATAATATTTTGGGGGGAGTTTGTATCATACGGTCAGTGTCAACAATTAATCCTTCCAAGTAGCACCCGTTATCATATCGAGTTTGACCGCATCATTCAATTGGTAGGGGCCAATGCTCAAGCGCGTGAGTTCTTCAACATAAGCACCACACCCCAGTGATGCTCCGATATCTTCTCCAAGGGTGCGAATATAGGTACCACTGGAGCAGTGAACATTGATGGTGAGGAGTGGGTGGGCATAGGAAACAAGAACGAGACTGGAAATAGTAATTGAGACCGGAGCGCGCTCAATGGTTTGGCCACGGCGCGCGAGTTCGTAGAGCTTTTTACCGCCGACTTTTTTGGCGCTGTACATGGGGGGGATTTGTTGAAGTTTTCCGGTAAATTGTTGAAGTGTGGTTTGAATCCGAGCTTCGGTTATTCCAAAGTCTGCAATCTCAGGTTTGCCATCTACAATCATTCCGGTCTTGTCCCCGGTATTCGACGTCGCCCCGAGGCGAACAACGGCGCGATACTGTTTATCCATTTTGAGGAATTGATCAAGTTGCCGAGTTGCCTCACGGCCTACCCCGATAATCAGGAGCCCCGTTGCAAAGGGGTCGAGTGTCCCACTGTGGCCGATGCGTTTTTCTCCGGTGATCCTTCGCAAGCGATCGATAACGTCGTGGGAGGTGATACCCGCTGGTTTATCAATAAGGAGAAATCCCGTTTCGTTCATAGGTAAATCGTTGACTTTGAATCCGTTTTATGATATAAATTGTTATACGTTTTGAATAGGATTTGTGGTATTTCCTCGCCGCGCTTCATAAGGACATTGCGCGGCATGATTTTGCCAAATCATATGAATATTACAGAACTGGCTCGCCAGCTGCGCGTTTCACCTAGTGTACTGTTGGAGGTCCTCCCCCAGATGGGTTTTGATATTGGAAAACGGGCTATTAAAGTTGATCCGCGCACCGCCCAGCGTATCATACGGGAATGGAAACTCAAAATTGCAGAGTTACAAAAACAGCAAGAAAAAGAAAAGCGTGAGGCTGATAAAGAAGTGCGCCTCCAAACACAAGCCGCACCGATTGTTCTTCCGCAATTGATTACGGTCCGCGAGTTTGCGGACAAGTTAAATTTACCCGTTACGGCGGTGATGAAGGAGTTGATGACGCAAGGGGTGTTGGCCACAGTCAACGAGCTCATTGATTACGAAACCGCTTCCATTATCGCTCAAGATTTAGGGTTCCAAACCATCGCCGAAGATCAAAAGCCTGACGTGGAAAAAGAGATCGAACATGCGAAACAGGCGGCCGAACAAGAACCCAAGATTATTGATACAACATCTCCCATTCGACCACCCGTGGTGGTGGTGATGGGCCATATTGACCATGGCAAGACCAAACTTTTGGATGCCATTCGTAAGACACAAGTAATGGAACACGAGCATGGGGGGATTACGCAACACATCGGGGCGTACCAAGCCACCATCAATGGCCGCAAGATCACGTTTATCGATACGCCCGGTCATGAAGCGTTTATGAGCATGCGTGCTCGCGGTGCGCGGGTGGCTGACATTGCCATCCTTGTGGTTGCGGCCGACGATGGTGTAAAACCCCAAACACTCGAAGCGATTCAAATTATCCGAGGAGCCGAGTTACCATTGATCGTTGCGATTAATAAAATTGATCGGCCAGAAGCAAATATTGATAAGACAAAGTCGCAACTTGCTGATTATAAAATTATCGGTGAAGGATGGGGTGGGGAAGTGCCCATTGTTGCGTTGTCGGCGAAAGAAGGAACAGGGATTAAAGAATTACTTGAGGTGATTTTGCTGGTCGCTGATCTCCACGCCGAGGAGTTGCGCTCACTAGTAGAAGGACCAGCCCGTGGAACCATTATTGAGTCTCGTATTGATAAACGCGAAGGAGTGGTGGCCACGATGCTCGTGCAGCGGGGCACGCTCCATCGCAATGATCCGTTGTCAGTCAATAATGTTGGATATGGACGGGTGAAAATGCTCCGGGACGAAAATGGCCGACCCACGGATGAGGCCACCCCGAGTAGCCCCGTGCGGATTTTGGGGTTTAAAGGGGCGCCCGCGGTTGGGGATGTCGTCGAAGCGATCGATGCGGATGAAACATATAAGAAAACATCGACCACCACCGACCGCTCCAAGCAAGTACTCGATGCATTTTCTCGCGTATCCAGGACTTCGGATGATAGTGAAAAGAAGTATGTGATTCCGTTGATTATTAAAGCGGATGTATTGGGGTCGCTCGAGGCGGTACTCTCGGAACTCCAAAAAATTGAACACCCCGAAGTGGGGGTGAAAGTGATTCACCGTGGACTGGGCGCCGTATCCGACGCCGATATCACGCGTGCCATGGATACCGGTGCCACCGTGATTGGATTTAATGTACAAACACTTCCCACGGCCGCCAATTTTGCTCATGAAAAAAATATTCCAATCCGTAAGTACACCGTGATTTACCATTTGCTCGAAAGTGTTAAGCAAGACCTCGAAGCCAAGCTTTCGCCAGAGATCCGCAAGATTCCGTTGGGGCGTATCCAGGTTGCGCGCATCTTTACCATCAATGGTCGTATCACGACCGTGGGCGCACGGGTTCAAGAAGGGCGATTGCTTCCCAAAGACATTGTGGACATTGAACGAGGGGGTAAGGCATTGGGTCGCGCAAATATCGTTGAAATTCGAACCGGCAAAGATACCGTTGCTAAAATAGAATCAGGACAAGAATGTGGCATACGGATTAACAGCCGTGATCCACTACAAGAGGACGATATTCTGATACCCTATCGCGAGGAGAAGATCGTAAGAACATTGGAAGGAGCGTAAATAAATTCTCATATGCTCCATCGAAAAGAGCGCGTCGTTTCGCTCCTGCAAGAAGAGTTAAATAAGATTCTCACCAAAGAGGCAGAGTTCCCACTCGGCGCGATTGTAACGGTGATGCGGATAGAGTTGGTACAAGAAGATAAGCGAGCGGTTATTTGGGTGAGTATTTTCCCGGCACGATTCCGTGATTCGGTTTTAAAACAACTCAAATCCATGACGCCGATGATTGGCGGGATGATGGTACGAAAGCTCCACATGCAACATGTCCCAACGCTCGAATTTCGACTGGATGAAGGGAATGAATACGCCGACAACATCAATCGACTACTCGACTCATTGCCCCCCGAAGAACGTGAGCCGATCGAAGAACAAGGTGACCCTACTGGCGCATAACGCGTCAGTTTTTATATTTTTACATTTGACAGTTTTTGTTTTATACAGTATCGTGTTAATACATTAATACAATCATATTTTATGCACTTCAAACGAACGTATCATTGGGAAAACAAAGAGACGAAAGAATTGTTTGAGGCTATCGTAAAACTTCGCAATGCCGACGAGGCGCATCGCTTTTTTCGCGATTTGTGTACGCCCGAAGAGATCGACGAAATGGCGCGACGTTGGCAAGTTGCGAAGAGACTTGCAAAGGATGAATCGTATCGGACTATAGCGGAAGCCGTTGATGTGAGCACCGCAACCGTCACGCGTGTTGCGCAATGGCTCCACTCCGGCAAGGGGGGATATCAGCTTATTCTTAAACGTATGCATCTCATGCCTTGAACGGCATTGATGATGATTACGAAGTATCGAACAACCGTTCAGGATCCCTTTTTCTAGAGAACACTGGTCTCAAGAGTAAGGGGGATTGAACGGCGTTTTTTACGAAGGAGTAAGTTGATGAGAACAACGAAGCACAGCGTACTGTTCATTGCCTGCACGCACGGTAATGAAACGATCGGGGTCGATGGGATGCGGGTGATCACTTCCACCGGTCAAGACCGCGTTGACTGGATCATCGGTAACGAATTGGCCTATAAAGCCGGTACTCGATCGACCGACGGAAGGACCGGTGGTGATCTCAATCGCTCTGCTCCTGGTCGGCTGGGATCGCTTCGATATGAGGAGCGAAGAGCGGCTGAAATTCTCCTGTTGGCGCGACAGTACAAATATGTCGTGGACCTCCATGGATGCCCGGGCCAATGTGGTGTGTTCATTATTATCTCAAAGATTACTCGAGCAACACTCCAACTCGCATCGTTGTTCCCGATCACCAGGATCGTGCTTTGGCCGCAAGCCAAGGGTGCGCATGCCGGGGCCACGACTGCATTCGTTGATTGTGGGATATCTGTGGAATGTGGTGACGAGCGAGAAGATGCAACGCTACGGGAGCTCACCCAAGCTCTCGATGGTTTTCTGCACCAGTTGCACAAGTCAAAGAACGTGCTTCCCCAGGCGCTGCAGGGTCGCGAGATCTATCAGGTGGTCGGAGTAATTCCGTCTAAAGAGAGTCAGCAGTATCCGAACCTTACGGAGTTCGGTGTCGTAAATGTGGATGGGGTTGAGCAACGATCCCTGTTTGTTGATTTGTACCCATTGACGCACGCCATCCTTCTTCGGCCCGTGACTGCTGATGAGGCGTTGGCACTGCTACGTAAAGGTGGTCGCCCTTAATAGCACCTTAATAGCAACGATTGACAGTTGTCAAGAAACATCGTACCATGGAGCACTTGGTGAACATAAACTACGAATAGGAGGTAGGAGATGTCGCGATTTTTTCGAGCCTTGCGGGCGCTAATTTGGGAGCTCTTCCCGATCGATGTCGGGATGTTGGATGACTTCGTCCGGGTGTATCGTGGGGCGCAGTGCACGTCACCCGTGACGATCAGAGTCGTCATGGATGTCGAAATCCCGCCCGGTAACACCATCGGCGGCATCCACGGGATTCCTGCACCAGCGACCGTCCGATATGGGATAAGGGTGAGGTCCGTCACCCCCGAGGATCGGCCGATCGTGTACAAGCACTTCCACAATAAGAGCAGCGCCGCGGACACTGCTTATCTTATGGAGGAGGCGAGTCACATTGCCTTCGGGTTAGGAAAAGATTTGCCCAACGTTTGGATCACCGTGATGGACCTGGAAGGCAATCTGGTGTGCCAAAAAGAGTCACCAGTAGAGGCGGGGTAACAGGGTTCAGTTCGCAATCAAAAAAGCCGGCAATTGGACGTCCCTCATGGACCGTTCGATTCGTCGGCTTCATTCTTTGGGTTGACCAATGCCAAAGGCTATAGTATAGTGGTGTGCTGTTATGAATATCGAAGCTTATCGCGCGTCATTTTTTAAGGCATTACAGGTAATGAACGCTGCCGAGCGGGTGCTTTTGATTGCGCACCCAAAGCCGGATGGGGACACGACGGGGTCGGTGACGGCGATTGCTAATTACCTCGATGATCATGGAAAATTTTCGGTGCTCTACTGTAAAGACCTTCCGGGAATTCACTATCAGTTCCTTCCGGGGTCGCAACGATTTACCACTGATGTCGGCGCGGTACTGGCGGCACAACCCTACGACGTTGTGATTGTTTGTGATGCTGGGGACTTAGGATATGCCGGTGTCCAAGAATGGTTACCGACACTGGAACCCCGGCCGACGATTATCAATATTGATCACCATCGCACGAACACAATGTTTGGCGATATTAATATTGTCGTGGAAGGGGGAGCGGCAACCACGGAGATTGTGGCAATGTTATTTCGCAGCCAAGGTGTACCCATTACACGCGATATGGCCACCTGCTTGCTCACGGGCATTATTACGGATACCGGGACATTTACGAATGCCGCCACGAGTTCTACAGCATTTGAAATCGCCGGAGAACTTATCCGCGCTGGAGCCCAATACCGGACACTCCTCAAGCGTGTGGTGGCCAACCGGAGTCTTGCGAGTTTCCGACTACTCGGCGAAGTACTGGGTCGCTTGGAGATTCATGAGTCATGGGGTTTAGGAGTAACGGTAATGACTTTGGAAGACCAGCAGCGCCATGGCGTGGACGAGGAGTCAACGGAAGGGATTGCAAATTTCTTAAATAGCCTTTCGCAAGCACGGGCAACCCTAGTATTAAAACAACTTCCGGACCACAAAATTAAAGGCAGTCTGCGCACAACACGGGACGATGTGGATGTTTCGGCCTTAGCAAAATATTTTGGCGGCGGCGGACATAAAAAAGCCGCCGGGTTTACCGTCGACGGAACATTGGTGCATGAGGGAGGGAAATGGAAGGTTGTTTGAACTAGCTCCCTAAAATCGTATTGAGGACTTCTTTCGGATCCCTGGGCTCTTCGGTTGAGACCGTCACCCACAGTTGTGAACCCTGCGCAAAATCACCCATGTCCGAAAGAGGAAGGGTGATCTTTTTGTTGTCGCTGGATAAGAGGAATGCCGTATCATCAGCAATGGATTCCACGGTGGCTGTAAATATTTTTTTCATAATTATTCTTGTTGGAATACTCCTTCTTCAATTTCGTCCTCGTCGGTTTCGATTATTGGGATCGTGCCCGTGGATGTTAATTTTGGGAGCGTGATGACGAGCACGCCGCTCGTCATCCTCGCCGAAGTCCGTTGCGGGTCGATACTCGACGGTAAAATAATCGTGCGAGAAAAACTTCCCCAATAACATTCACTAATGAGGGAGTCTGCCGTTGCCGTTTCGATTGGTGCCGTTCGACGACCGCGAATCGTGAGCATATCTTGCTGCAAGGAGAGGTCGAGATCCGCGGTTTTAATTCCCGCAATCGCCGAAACGACAATCAGGGAATCTTCGGTTTCATACACATCAATCGCAAGCTGCCCTTCTTCTTCAGAAAAGTTTTCCCAATGCCCTTCGATGGGTGCTGCTTCAGCGCCCTGTGAAATAGCGCGATGCGCCGCCACCGAAATAATTGGGGCGTTGGAGCTATCCATGGCAATGAGCTCATCCAAGGTGAGCCGAGGGGCTGTTGTGAATTGCGAATCAATATCAGAGCCGAACATAACGAGATTTATTTCTTTATTGATTTATTAGTTTAATGTCTACGTAATAAACAAGTAAACTAATAAATTATTAAATTCATCATTATTATAACACATTTAAAGCTCTTTTGCAGCAGAGTTATCCCCCGAGATAAAAGAATGAAGCACCGGGCGGGAGGAGGCCGCGCCGGTGCTGTCGAGGTTAGGGTTTCGTGAGTAACTCCATGACCGCCCGCTTTTTGCCAGCGAGCTGGACGACGAGCTCTGCGATTTGCGTCTCCTCGAGTTCCTCGTAGTCCCACTGATCCTGAGGCAGAACCAGATTCTCACCCTTGCCATCTTGCCAGGTCTGAGGCTCGAACAGGCGATGCATAGGGTTGGTGGGACTGTCCTCGAGGATGATCTTAATGGCTTCACCGATGAGGGGAGCGATGTCGATCACTTCGAGTTTTTCCTTTAACTCCTCTGGGAATGTGGCAGGCAGTGGGGTGGAGTTGGTGACCCGGATTCGAGAGAGGTTTGGATTTTTGAGTTTCTCGGCGTAGCCAGCGACGAGCATCGGGTGTGTCACATTGGCGCGGACGATGAGTGCGCCACGGGCAATCCATGCCTTGGCCGACGTTCCGAGTGTGCCACCCGTCGTCACGAGATCATCAAATCCTTCGACGTCAGCGTTCTGAACATCGCCCAGCACCTCCATCACTTCCACTTCTTCGTCTCCACATCGGATTTTTGCGATCGCGGAGATCGTGGCCCCGGGAAGTGCTGTACGCATCGGGAGAGCATGGGTCTTCGCAGCATTCAAATCCGGGCCGCCAAGAACAACACGCCGACCCAAGGTTTCGCGCAGCAAGACACTCGCAAACAGTGGAAGGGCTGTGAGTTTTTCCACGGACATGTCTCGGAAGAAGCCTTGAATGGCGTCGGCATGGGGGTCTAGCAGCACGATTCGGTTGGCGCCGGTCGTTTCCAGCAATGTTGAGATGAGTGCAGCCGAGATCGACGTGCGGTCCATCTCTTTCCGTTCTGCTCGCGCGTACCCGAAGTTGGGGATGATCACAGTGATCTCCCGAGCATGGGCGCGGCGTAGGGCATCGCACATCAGGAGTGTATGCATCCACGAAAGCGCGGCCGGCTTTACGGTGGGTTCTACGTAAATGCAGTGACACCCCCGCACCGACTCGTCGATGAGCGGAAAGTCATCGCCATCGGAGTGGTAGCTGGGCTTCTCGGTGTTCACCTTGCCCATGGGCTCTCCAAGGTAGTCGCAGATGCGGCGCGTCAGCTTGGGATGCCGTCTGCCGCTGAAGATTTTTACCTTTTTAAACACGATTGTCCCTCCTGATCGTTCATCACCATGTTTGGTACGCCTACCGTATCATGCGTATTTGATTCGTGTCAAAGTGAGGGAATGAGACGTCTCCGTTTGAGTTGTCGGTGATAGGTGATGGCAAAACGGTGCGATTCATCGCGGAGGCGAATGAGAATTTGCATGGGAATCAGTTTTGCCATCGGGTCAGAGCTATAGAGATCATTCCCCTTACGATCCGGCCCTTTGGCAAGCGCGGCAACTGGGATGGTGAGCCCTGAGGCCTTGATGACCATTTGCGCTGTATGAAGTTGTGCGGTCCCGCCATCAATAAGCATAAGTTCGGGGTATTCCCATTCGGTGTGTTTAAGGCGGCGTTCAAGTACCTCGCGGATCCGACTCGTATCGTCTGGGGTATGCAGTCCCCGGATTCGAAATTTACGATACTGCGAAGAGTCAATGGTTCCATTGGTAAACACGACCATACTGCCCACCGCATCTTCCCCAAAGATGTGCGAGATGTCGTATGCTTCAATACGATGCGGGATATGATAGGAGTTAATCCTTTTGGGCGTGGGGTCAAATTCGTCGCGGGTGAGTAAAGCGATGTCGCGGATGTGTTCCAGGGAATGGAGTTGGTTACGCAATTGTGCTGCCCGTTCGTAGCGTTGGGCTTTAGAAGCCGTAATCATACTGCGTTTTAAGGATGCGATAGTCCGCGCGCGTTTGCCTTGGAGAAATAATCGGAGGCTGCCTAGCGTTTTGCGGTAGTCAGTCATTGTCTGCTTTCCGCCGCAGATGCCGGAACAGAGCCCGATAGTGGCGTCGAAGCATGTTGTTTGGTCAGGATGACGACGTTTTGTATTGGACGACAATGTATGAAATGGGAAAATTTTGCGTATAAGTTTTAAGGCAGTGCGCGCGGTAGCAGCGCTCGTATACGGCCCATACAGATATTTTGCCTTCACCTTCTCTCTCTGTGTGGGACGGGTCACGATGACGCGGGGGACAAGTTCATCGGTAATGGCAATATAGGCAAAGGTTTTGTCGTCCTTTTCCATGATGTTATAAGGAGGGAAATATTTTTTGATATACTCGGCTTCCAAAAGCAGTGCTTCCAGCGCCGAACTCGTGTCTTTGGTTTCGATTGAGGCAATTTCACTCACCAATTTTTCGATGCGCTGCTCATGCGCTTTTTGAAAATACGAAGAAACCCGGCGCTTGAGCGATGTTGCCTTGCCGATATACAAGATTTTTCCATCTGAACCGCGATAGATATAAATACCCGGAGAGTCGGGGAGGGCTTTGAGTTGTTTGGCAATTGCTGGTAGCATAAGCATATATGAAAACACATTCTACCACTTGGGGTCTACACGCACAATGGTATGACACCATGGTGCACAAAAAAGATTCGTATCAGCAAACGGTAATTTTGCCGAACTTGCTTCGAATTTTGGATCTTACGAAAGGTCAGAAAGTATTAGACCTTGCCTGCGGACAAGGATTTTTTAGTAACGCTTTCCACCAAACTGGCGCAACGGTTATTGGGGCGGACATCGCTCCAGAACTGGTGAAACTTGCGCGAGACCATTCCCCTAAAGAAATTAGTTATCACGTTTGTCCTGCGCATAAGCTCCCGTTGGGTTTAGCGTCGATCGATGTCGTTGTAATGGTTCTCGCTATCCAAAATATTAAGGAGGCTGGTGAGACGATTGCCGAATGTGCTCGAGTGTTACGCCCGGGTGGTCGCCTGGTGATGGTATTAAATCACCCCTGTTTCCGGATCCCACAAAAAAGCGATTGGGGATGGGACTCCAAGCAAAACATCCAGTATCGACGCATTGATGGGTATATGGGCGACTTTGCCACGAAGATTCAAATGCATCCCGGTGATGACCCGAAGGCCAGTACCGTCTCATTTCATCGACCACTCCAATGGTATATGAAAATGTTATCAAAAAATGGATTTGCACTTACGAGACTCGAAGAATGGATTTCAAATAAAAAAAGTCAAAAGGGCACGCGGAGTATTGCAGAGAACATTGCACGTAAGGAGTTCCCGTTATTTTTGTGTCTCGAGGCGCAACTCGTAGCGTCGAAGTAATTCCCTTAATAAAGTAAGAGGCCGCCAGTCGAGTGTGAGCTCGAACGGGCGGCCGTTTCATGTCTTGAATCCTTCTAGGATCGCGGTAAGGTCGCTCCCATCGGAGCTGACCTTGATGAAATTCCAGCCATCCGGGGGCTGGTCGTCATCCCGGTCGCCGATCATGGTCAGGTGACTGACCGGGACCTCTGTGTACATGGAGCGCAAGCGCTCCCAGAGTCGCAGATCGCCGGAGCGCTTGACGAGTCCGAGCTCGCAAGAGGCGATGACTCGATCGCTGTAGCGTTCGAGTCCGAGGAGCCCTTTGATCGTCGCGAGGCCGGGGGCGGTGACGTTAGTGACAATCACCACGATGTAGCCTTGTTCGCGAAGCGAGCTCAAGAGTTCGCGGGCACCAGGATGCCATGCGATCAACTTGTTTTCGTCTTCCCAGAGTTTGGCGATCGGAGCGATGAGGTCCAGAGGGATCGTGATGTCGAAGTTCTTGAGGATCCTGTAGACCATCTCGCCATAGGTGAGGTGGGGCAGGATCATCAGGGTGTCCCGGACGAATGCGTAAATCTTGTCGCGCGGGACATCGTACTTTGCCAACGCATCCATGTACCCTTCGGTAAGCGATCCCGTATGAGCGATCGTGCCGAAGAGATCCACAAACACGATGCCGCGGACTTCGACTTGGAGTTCAGGGCCGTTCATTCGACCACCTCCGCCGGCTGGTGCTGCTCGATCAATCCCAAGAGGATCGGTCGGATCTGGGCTGCGGCCTCGGGGCTGTAGTAGCGACCCAGGTGTGCTTCCCGGATCTCGGGTTTCTCTAGGAGTGTGGAAAGCGAGATCATCGGCGACTTTTTGTCCTTGTCGCCGACCTTGAGGGCGGCGACGACGTGTCGCCAGTTGCCCTTGAGCCACGCCTTGCGTTGCTTGATCCATGTCAGGGCGCTCCAACGCGCTCCGGGGATCCAGATCTCGTTTTCCTGCCGAACCTTCGCGCAGGTCCCACCGCCAGCGATTGCGTCATCGAGGATCACAACGTCTGTAATCCCCATGAGCATGCGATGGGGGTAGATGCGATTGGCGTAGTAGACCGGGTCGCTGCCATGTTCCCAGATTCGTTTTGCGAACACTCGAGCCCAGTTCCAGTACCCCAGCCACTCCTTGGGCAGGAGTTCGAGAACGCGCTCGGCACCGTTGCCGGGGAACACCAGCAGTGTGGTCTTCGGGTTAAGGGTAACCCACCCTTCCCACCGCAGAAGCTCTGCGGTCATTTCCATGGAGTCCGCAATCTCAATCCCGAAAGACCGGAGTGCGTTTGCCTCTCCATTCCGTTCAATCCGATGGACGTCCCAGATGATATGAACCAAGACAATCCCTCCTTAGGGGGTTGTTAGTCGTTTAAAGGTGCGCCGTTACCAACCATTCTTTTCGGTATGAGAGGGGACACAGACCCCTCATTCAGAAAAGAATGATCAGGGGTTGTGTTAAGGGAGAAGCACCATGGCTTCCAGCGCAATGTGAATCATTACGTCGACGACTTGAGTGGCCTTGGGATTATGGGCGGTCTGCACCACGGTTTGGGAGCGACCAAGGAGGCGATCTTTGAGTGGCTCCGGGTCAGCGTTGACGGCTAGTACCGCTCCGGCTTTTACCCCGCGCAGACTCGCGATTACAAAAAGCGCCGAACATTCCATGTCAGAGGAAACGATCGGCGTATCAGAGTCTTTCCAGCGTTGGTCCTGTAAGTAGGTCCCCCACTTCGTTATTTCGGAAAGCGCTCCGTAATAGGCGTCATGGGTGCGGTTGATCCCAACGATATACGGTTGTTGCTCGCGAATACTCGCCTCAACTAAGGCATTCACGATGGTACGATCGGCAACAGCGGGAAATCCTTGTGGAATGTATTCGTTGGTTGTACCTTCGTCGCGGACGGATGCGGAAGGGATAATAATGTTCCCAAGGGGGATATCCGATCGCCAGGCTCCACCGCATGTACCAACGCGCATCAGGTATTGTGCGCCGGCGTCGATCAGCTCCTCTGCGGCAATGGCCGTTGAGGGGCATCCAATGCCCGTGGAACAGACGGTAATGGGGACTGATTTATATGTTCCCACCCCAATACGAAACTCACGGTTCTGTCCAAGAATCGTAAAATTATCGAGTTTCTTACCAATTTCATCTACTCGGGCCGGATCACCAGGCATAAGCACGCGCGGGGCAAGGGCGGAGGGGTCCACTTTAAGGTGGGCGAGTGTTGGCGACATAAAGGGATACTATGATACACTGCGACTATATTTAGCCATTGTTTCTGAATCCTACCGGAATAGTATGTCGGATGTCTATATGTGGGTTAAAAAGCCCTGGGGGCGGATGAAAACCTATGTTTTAAATCAGGTTGCTTCGGTAGCAGTCCGAGGCGGCAAACCGAGGGTTTGTCGTGAGCCTAACAATTGCCAGCCCCTTGAAATAGAACTTCCGGAATCATTGCAAATGGATAGGCAATGGTGGAATGATGCTCATCTGTGTACTGTAAAAATTCTTGAAGTGCTTCCAGGGGAACGTTTAAGCGATCAACGACATGCTCATCGAACCGAACATTGGGTCATACTCACAACGGGCGTTATTGTGGAACTTGAGTCGCCCATTGGAGAGCGTTCTCGTCTTACACCGATTGTCGGCGATCGGGTTACTGTCCCGCAAGGATCGTGGCATCGGCTGTCGTGTGATCGTGATCAGCTCGGTTCTTGTCGGGTACTTGAAATTTCGAGCGGCGAATTTTCAGAAGATGATATTGAGCGCCGGAGCGATGATTACGGCCGGTCGTGATATGCGATTTTTTATTGACACCGATGCATAATAAATACTAATTCTTTAGGAATATTGTGTCAATAGATTATTGACAAAGCGTATTATTCGGGGTATGATGTTGCGTATGGAATACGCCCCTCTATTAAGCCATTTAGGGTTCGATACCAAGGCCAGCACGGTTTATTTGAGCCTGCTTGCCTTAGGACCATCTCCTGTTCGATCGGTCGCTGCACATGCTAAGATCAACCGCGGCACCACGCATCAGCTCCTGAAAGAACTCATCCAACAGGGACTTGTGAGTTACTATCACAAACAGAAACGGCAATATTTTGTTGCCGAGAGTCCGGAAAAATTACTATCGCTTTCTCGCCAGAAAGTGGAAGAAGTGGAATGCGCGCACGCGCTATTGGAACGGGAGCTTCCGAATATTCAGTCCATTGCATCCAACACCGGCTCGACCATCGTTCGCTCATACGAGGGGTCGCAAGGGATTCGATCGGTGCTCGAAGAAGTGCTATTGGTTGTGGGTACTCAACAGGAGAAGACCTATCGCGCATACTCCACGGCAGAGATCCGGGAAACGTTATACCGGAGTTTTCCTCATTTTACGAAGCAACGCATTGCTCACGGGATATTTGTAAGGGTGATTGCGATTGGTAAGGGAGGCGAACATCAAGAGCAGTCGCAGCGGCGGTGGCTCAAAACCCCCGAAGAAGTGCCAACGTACCGTATTATTTTTGCGGATCGGGTGGCGGTGATTAGTCAGTCCCAACATAGCAATGGCGGCTCGTTACGGGCCGTGGTCATTCAGGACAGTGCATTGGCCGCTACCGAGGTAATCCTCTTTGATCAGTTATGGAAGACGTTGGACGTATGAGCGAGAAGATTCCCGTTATCATTTTGGCCGCTGGTAAGGGCACGCGCATGATGCACCCAGAGCTTCCGAAGGTATTGGTGGAATTCCGTGGTCGACCCATGATTGAGTATCTCCTGGATGCCGTAGAGCATTCCGGCGTTTGTCAAAAACCAACACTCGTTGTTGGATACCGGCAAGAAAAAATTCGAGAGCGACTTGGAGATCGCGCAGAGTATGTTGAGCAACGGGAACAACAGGGGACCGGACATGCCGTTGGGGCTGCGCGTAGCGTTCTACAAGGGCGTTCAGAACAAGTGTTGGTGTTTTATGGAGATAATCCGTTCGTTTCGGCAGAGACAATTGCCATGTTTGCAAATGCCCATAAGCAATCGGGTGCAATGGTAACACTTGCGGTGACACGTGCCACAGATTTTATGGGACCGCGTGAGAATTTACGATATTATGGAAGAATTGTGCGTGGCACCGATGGGCATGTGATGGGGATCACGGAATACAAAGACTCAAGCGACGAGCTCCGACAGTCACGTGAATTAAATACCATGATGTACGCATTTAACGCTTCCTGGCTTTGGTCGCACATCGATCAAATAAAAAATTCGAATGCGCAACAAGAGTATTTGATCACGGATCTTATCCAGTTAGCGGCTTCGGAGGCCGTACGGATTGAAACATGCTCTATCTCCGTGGAAGAAACCTACGGGATTAATTCAAAAGAAGAACTTGCAGCGCTTGAAGCGCTTTAATAGTTTAATGATTTATTGATTTATTCAAATCGAGGAATAAATCAATAAAATAATAAATTAATCCGGCCGCGCTTCAAAGGACAGTGCGCGGCATGATTTTGGCAAATCATATGTGCGGTATTGTTGCATACATTGGAAAGAAACCTGTTCTCCCCCTGCTTTTGCAAGGATTGCGGCGTTTGGAATACCGGGGCTATGATAGCGCTGGTGTGGCTTTGATGGAATCCACGGGGATTAATCGGAGTCGCAGCGTGGGACGCATCGATGCACTTTCAGAAAAATTAAAAGGTATGAATTCCACGGCCACTTCGGGGATTGCCCATACGCGCTGGGCAACCCATGGGGGCGTGACAGAGCTGAATGCCCATCCGCACAGCGACTGCACCCTTAAGCTCGCCATTGTCCATAATGGTATTATTGAAAACTATCGAGAGATTCGAGCAACACTCGCCTCCAAGCACACCTTCCAATCGGAAACGGATTCCGAAATCCTCGCACATCTTATCGAAGAACATTACGAGGGGAATTTACGCAAAGCGGTCGCCGTGGCACTAGGACATGTTCGCGGAACCTATGGGTTAGCCGCGGTGCATCAGCAAGAGCCCGATACCATCGTTGTTGCGCGGATGGGGAGCCCATTGGTGATAGGGATGGGGGATGGAGAACACTATATTGCCAGCGACCCGTCGCCCATGCTTGCCTATACCAAGCGTGTCACATTCCTTGATGATGGCGAGATTGCCGAAGTCACCCGTGACTCGGTGCATACGTTTAACTTAAAAGATGAGGCAATCACAAAATGTATTTCTGAAATCGATTGGGATGACGAAGCAGCACAAAAACAAGGATACGAACATTTCATGTTAAAAGAAATTTACGATCAGCCGGCGGTATTAAAAGATGCCATTGCCGGCCGCATTGATCTTGAAGAAGGCACTGCGCACTTAGGGGGAATCAACATGACTGACTCCCAGATGCGCGCGATTGATCGTATTGTGCTTATTGCTTGTGGCACTGCCTATTATTCTGCGCTGATTGCGAAATATGCATTTGAGCGGCTCGTCGATATTCCGGTCGAGGTGGATGTTGCCAGTGAATTTCGGTATCGCGATCCGATTGTGAATGAGAAAACGCTCGTGTTTGCCATTTCGCAATCTGGAGAAACACTCGATACGTTAGAGGCCATTCGGGAAGCACGTCGTAAGGGAGCTGTTGTCAGAGGGATTGTGAATGTGGTGGGTTCCACGATTGCGCGCGAAACCGAAGGCGGAACCTACATTCATGCAGGGCCTGAGTTAGCCGTTGCATCGACGAAGGCGTTTACGAATATGTTGGCAGTGTTACTTCTCTACGCCGTTCAGTTTGGTCGACTCAAGCGTGTACCATTAGCCACAGGGCGACGAATCCTTACGGATCTCATGGAAGTTCCTGAAAAAATGAAACAAGTGCTCGCGCACGACGGAGCTATTGAACGCATCGCCGAGAAATATCGGTCATATAATAATTTTCTGTTTTTAGGGCGCGGGATGAATTACCCGGTGGCACTCGAAGGGGCATTGAAGCTTAAAGAATGTTCCTACATCCATAGCGAGGCGTATCCGGGTGGTGAAATGAAGCATGGACCTATTGCGTTACTATCATCAACCTTTCCCGTTGTTGCGATTCATACCCAAAATGCACTGTACGAAAAGATGGAAAGCAATATCCAAGAAGTGCGCGCTCGTGGAGCAAAAGTGATTGTTATTGCGACCGAAGGCGATGAGCGAGTACGCGAAGTTGCCGACGACGTGATGTGGGTGCCAGCAGCCAGCGCTATTGTCGAACCACTCATTAATACCATTCCGTTGCAACTGTTTGCCTATCACATGGCTGTCAAGCTCGGCCGCGATGTGGATCGACCACGGAATCTTGCAAAAAGCGTTACCGTTGAATGAGGTGCTAGGTTCTAGGTGTTATGGACTAGAGTCGAACGACGTAACCTAAAACCTAGAACCTAAAACCTAGAAACTTATGAAAAAGAAGGTCGTCATCATTGGTGGTGGTAATGGTTCGGCCGTCGTTTTGCGGGCTCTGAAACCGTATGTCGATCAACTTGAGCTTTCGGCTGTGATTTCGGTGGCTGACTCTGGGCGCACATCAGGTCGCATCCGGCAAGATTTCAAGATGGTTCCGCCCAGTGACTGCATGCGAGGTGTATTGGCGTTATCGCGCTATGACTATCATATGCTTCGCGATATTTTTTTTACCAATCGTGTAACGAGTGCGGATGGATTGGATGGTCACAATTTAGGAAGTCTTTTTTTAGCCTGGGGCACGCGTGCGCTCAACGGCGATGTCCTCTCGAGCATCCGAATGCTCGAACAGCTCCTTCAAACGGTTGGCACGGTTTATCCCGTGACCACGCAGCAAGTTGATTTATTGGTTGAGCTTTCAGATGGAACGACAATCCGCGGTGAGGGAACAATTGATGAGCCGTTGTATGATCGAGCTCTTGAGACTCGACGAGTTTGGCTCGAACCAGAGGGAATGATCCTCCCCGCCGCCCGCGATGCCATTATCACTGCGGATGCTCTCATTGTTGGGCCCAGTAGTATCTACACTAGTATCATTAGTACGATCCTTGTCGGAGGGGTACGCGATGCGATTCAGGAAAGCCCGGCGGCAATACTGTATGTACCGCAGGCATTCTTGGATACCAAGGGCGAGGTTGGTCCGGTGACACTTTCTGGTCAAGTACGACTCATTGAGCAGTATCTCCCTCGACCAATTGATACGATTGTGTACAATACAGATATGACACTAGACCGCATAGACGAAAAGCATGGAAAGGGGCGGTATACTATATTACCTAATGATGTCGAGAATTTACCGACTCATGCGTGTATAGGAGAAAAGCTTTACCATCCCGAAGAACGCATGGACATCGACAAACTTGGGAAAATTCTACTCGCACGAATCGAACACTCCTATGTATCCTGAATATTTTGAATCCATTCCTACAACTCTCGAGTATTTGTTTGAGGGTACCACTCAACCATGGCAAGCGCTCGATCGACTTCCAACGCTGTTTCAACATCCTCAATCATTGATTCCTTCTGGTCTTCACGCGAGTATTGTGATCGAAGGCGATGTGGTGATCGGAGAGGGGACCACCATTGAAGCGGGTGTGGTCATTAAGGGCCCCACTATTATTGGGAGTAATTGCGAAATTCGTGCAGGTGCCTATATTCGAGGGAACGTTGTTACGGGAGATCGATGTGTCATTGGTCATACCACGGAACTTGTACGTTGCATTCTTCTGGATGATGTTCGTGTGGACCATTTTAATTATGTGAGTGATTCGGTGCTCGGCAATGGTGTTCATTTTGGGGCGGGTGCAAAAGTTGCCAATCTTCGTTTTGATCAAGGCACTGTTATGGTCGGGGATCGTCCAACCGATCGGAAAAAGTTTGGCGTGGTGCTTGGCGACAAGTGTCAATTGGGTGTTAATACGGTGTTGGGCCCGGGGGTGGTATTTGAAAAGAATTGTTGGTGGGCTTCGGGTAAGCTTCTTCCGTCGGGGGTGTATACTCGCGAAACGCTTCGACCGCATATCGCCCTATGACACTCATCCTCGATCTTGATGGCGTGGTACTCAAAAAGAATGCGGCGATGAATTATCAATTCAGCGCCCTTTTTCAAAAAGAAGGCATCAGCCCAGTACGATTTTGGCGTGCGTACCGGCAGATGCGCAAGGTTGAAATGTTCTCACCGCATCGGCTCTGGAAATATTTTCCTCCAGAGTTTGCTCATCGTAAAAAACAAATTGCAGGTCGCGTTCTCGATTTTTTTAAACTAAGCGATCGGTATATGTATACCGATGCGGTCCGGTTGATCCAGTGGGCGCATAGTCATGATATTGATATTTGTTTGTATACGCATGGGGAAGATTCGGTGCAGGGCGTTAAGGTACGATCCATTGTGCGGCGATATCCGTATTTGAGAGCCGTGATCACTTCTGACCCTGCCAAGAAGAACGATTTCAAGCAATGTTTGAAGCAGAACGATCCATGGATTTGGGTTGATGATTCTCCGGTGGTGGCTAAGCATAGAACAGCTTCCGAGCGTAAGCATTTTCTATACTTGCGACGGAGCGCTTCGATTCCCGTGGTCAAAGGAGTAAAAACAATCCGCGTATTGTCCGAAGCGCCCACGATTATTCAACAAATATTGAATCAGGAATAGTGAATCCACTATGCGCGTTGTCGCCGATCTCCATATCCATTCCCGATTTTCACGAGCCTGCTCCAAGGAATTGAATATTCCTAATCTCGATCGTTGGGCAAAGCTCAAAGGTATCCAAGTGATGGGCACCGGCGACTTTACGCACCCGGCGTGGCTCAAAGAATTAAAAGAGGGGTTCGTGCCGGCCGAACAAGGGTTGTTTGTTTCTCGTGATCAAATTCTAGAACCTAGAACCTATACCCTAGAACCTCAACATAAAACCCGATTCGTCCTTTCGGCGGAGCTGTCGTGTATTTATAAACAAGGAGGGAAAGTTCGTCGAGTGCACCACATTATTCTTGTCCCAAGTTTTACTGCTGCTGATGCGATCATTGCGTCACTCGAGAAACGAGGGTGCAATCTTAAATCCGATGGTCGTCCCATCCTTGGAGTTTCATCAGTGGACCTCCTCATGATCGTACTTGAAGCGGGCGGTGTGATGATTCCGGCGCACGCCTGGACGCCTTGGTTTGCGATTTTTGGATCAAAGTCCGGCTATGATTCCATTGAAGAATGTTTTGGGGATTTGAGTAAGGAAATTTTTGCGATTGAAACGGGTCTTTCATCGGACCCTCCGATGAATTGGATGGTATCGGCCTTAGATCGCGTGGCCCTTATTTCCAATTCCGACGCGCATTCGCTCCAGAATCTCGCGCGGGAAGCCAATATTTTGGAACTCACAGAACTTTCGTACATCCAGATTATCGAAGCCATGAAGAATAGCTCACCCGAGCGTCGGCGTGCCATCAGTCGTGAATCGTTGCCGCAGTACTCCCATATTAACGCAACAATCGAATTTTATCCCGAAGAAGGAATGTATCATGTTGATGGGCACCGCGCATGCGGCATTCGGTGGGAGCCCGAAGAAACGAAGCGTCATGGTGGGCGTTGCACGTCTTGCGGATTACCCGTTACTATTGGCGTGCTCAACCGGGTATCGACATTAGCCGACCGTCAGGAAAGGCTTCCGCCCTTGGGAGCGCCCTTATTCCACCACATGGTCGAGTTGGATAAAATCATTGCCGAGGCGATGGGCCTTACTAGTCGTAGCTCCAAAAAAGTCCAGGCGGTCTATATGGCGCTTTTAGAAAAGGCCGGCAGTGAACTCGATATCCTCTTGAACCACTCCCTTAAACAGTTAGCTCAATGGACTACGCCGCATATCGTCGAAGGTATTCGACGGGTGCGCGCCGAGCAGCTGAATGTGACGGCTGGATATGACGGTACCTATGGGCACGTGGCAATTTTTTCAGATGAAGAAAAGAAAGAGATGAAAGCCCAAAAGAACTTAACGCTACTGTAGTGATGGTCGTTATTTTGGTAAACAAAAATCCCTCGACAAGCATCAGAGGGATTTTTTGTTGGCTCTCCGAAGCTCGAACAGCAGCGGAGAGTTTTGGTAGGTTTATTGTCGTTTCTTTGCGTGCTTTACGGTCTTCTTCTTGTGAGCGGGTTTCTTGGCAACCTTCTTGCCCTTTTTTGCTGGTTTCTTGCTTGGCATAGTTATTCCACCTCCTTTCGTATAAAGATGCTGTATGATCAAAAATGTGTCGACACACATACTACTAGTAGTATAAATAATTATTGACAACATCGACAAGAATAGTTTTGTCAAGGGCATTGCTGCACTCCTCGAAAAGAATTTTAAATTATTTTTTTAAAAAAATTTATTCAAATTATTTTTGGATTCAAATTATTTTTTTGGATTTTAATAAATAAAAAAAACAAAAGCGATAAAAATATTAACAAAAATGATTATATTTATTTATTTTTAAATTATTTTTTTATCGTTGAAGCAGGAAGGTACAATGGAACAATACTTTTTCATCATCTATTCAATGCTGTAAAATAGTTTATGCTGTGGATAACTTTTGCTTATCTATACATTTTTGTGAGAACTTAGTACACTACGCGTACTAATCATCTATATGTATGGTACAAAAAAGTCCCACGCGCATTGTTATTCTTGGTGGTGGATTTGGGGGAGTTATGGCGCTCCAGAGACTCCATCGCCACCTTCATGGTCGAAACAATGTTGAAGTTACGTTGGTGGATCGCGAGAATCATTTCTTGTTTACTCCGCTCCTTCACGAGGTGGCAACCGGTTCTATTATGCCCGAAAATATCGTGGAGCCATTGCGGAGCATTGCGCACTGCCGTACCATCCGTTTTTTGGAAGCCGCTGTTGAGCACATTGATTGTGATAAAAAAATTGTAAGTACGTCGCACGGAGAGCAGTCGTTTGATATTGCGCTCGTGGCACTGGGGGCGGAAACGAATGATTATGGCACCTTGGGTGTCACCAAATATTGTTTTACATTAAAATCGTTGTCTGCCGCGGTGAAACTCAAAAATCACATCATTGAGTGTTTAGAATCCGCTTCACGAGAAACGGATCCAGCCGAGCGTAAGCGCTTCCTCACATTCGTTATCGTGGGTGGGGGAGCAACGGGCGTTGAGCTTGCGGCCGAACTTTCGGAATTCGTCCACGGATCCATCCAGCGGTTCTATAGTGGTCATCACAGCGTTGAAGATGTACGGATTATTGTCCTCCAAAAGGGTGGAGAGCTCCTTTTACCATTTTCTCCGGCGTCTCGAACGTCGAGCCTCGAGGCCTTACGGAAGAAGGGAGTGGAAGTGCGATTTGGCGAGGGAGCCAGTGCGGTTGATGAGCGCGTAGTCCATTGTTCTTCGGGGGTCATTATCGATACCGCAACGCCGATTTGGGTGGCCGGGGTACGCCCTTCTGCGATCGATATTACCGGTGATGTCCCACGCGACCAGAGTGGTCGTATCATGGTGGGCGAAACCTTGCAATTGGTGAATTATTCGTCCATATTCGCGATTGGAGATATTGCTTCGTGTCTAGGAGATGGGGGCAAGCCCCTCCCGCAGCTCGCGCAAGTAGCTTCGCGGCAGGGTCCGTGGGTGGCGGATAATATTATACGCATCTTGAATAAAAAAGAACTCAAACCGTTTCGATATCAAAGTGCGGGCAACCTTGTTTCGGTGGGCCGGTGGATGGCGATTGCCGAACTCCCGTGGATTACCTTCCGAGGCCCGTTTGCCTGGTGGTTGTGGCGGACAATTTATCTCACAAAGCTCCTCACGTGGTCCAAGCGTATTCAGGTGGGTCTTGATTGGTTCCTCGGACTTTTCCAAGCACGGGATATCTCTAAGTGGGAATAATGAAAGAATATTAAAACACTCCCGATGAAAATCGGGAGTGTTTTTTGGCTTCGCCTTAATTTTTTAGTGCCTTGTAGGCGGTCGTCACGTCATCGTCTGACCAGCCGTTGCCTTGGAGCGATTGGACAATCTCTGATTTTTTCATACCCGAGGCATTCGCTTGCGTAATGTATTGGACCAGTGCTTGCGGAGCGGGTTCTAATTGCCCTTGTGCATTTTTCATGGCTATTCCATATATCCCACCAAAAATACTGGCCACGACCCAGGGTTGGAATCGACCATAGCTTATGCCATATGTACCAGGAGTAAAGACGACGTATGTACCAATTAATATTCCTACGCTATAAAAGAATCCAATAAATTTTTTTGAGGGTTTGTCTAGAATAATAAATTTAAGTCCAGTATAGATGTTTTTAAAAATCCACACTCCCACTAATCCCGCTGGGATTACAACGATGAGGCCCGCTCCCGCCGTGCATGCAACAACTATAAAGGCTAGGCCAGCAGCCGTTATATACGCGCCAATCAGTGGAGCGATCATGGCAACAAAGAGAATTCCTTGTATAAATTTTGTCATAGGTACTATCGTTTATTATCAATCACAATCTCCCAGTATCGAGCAAAGGCAATCATCAGGGCGAGATAGAAGGGAATCGCGAATGTTATCTCAATCGGGATCCCGAGAATGGGCGTGAGGTATCCGGAGAAGTTGGCTGTGGCACTCGGACCATACACGCGGTACCCGTGGTTAATGAGCCACCATTCCAGGGGAATCGCGAGCATGGAAGCAGTAGTGACAATACTGATGAATGCACTGCGGACATTAAAGTGAATAAAGAATCGTTTGACTGCGAGTGTTGCAAGCCAAATAATGAGGATCCAGGCACCGCTCATAATAATACTCACATCGCGGTACACATACGACCATTGGGGGAGATTGGCATTCACGACCATCGGTTCCACCATGAGTTCAAAAAAGAAAACCCCGATGAATGTAACCAGGAGCGTCTGCAGCCACGGTTGCCTCTTTTGGGGAACTACCGGAGCGTTGTCTAAAAATATTTCCCAGTAGCGATAAAAACTGACGACCAGTGCCATAAACACCGGGACATAGTAAAAGATTTGCCAGGGGACGCCATTGAGTCCCGGGATCCAGGAATTCCCAATAAGATCGAGCACTTCGGGACCGTACGTGCGTATTCCGAGATTCACAACAACCGTTTCGGCGACTAACACCATTGCCATGAGAGAGACGATTGTTACAAAGAATTTAGGCAGCACTTTCCATTTTGGAAGATATGTATCAACGAGCAGCAGCACCCCCGTCACCATTGTGGTCCAGCCCATCGTGAGCACCCAACTGACATCGCGATAGACGTAGGCGTATTTACCGAGGTGCGCATTGTTCCACATGGGGTGTGTGAAGAATTCGAACAGGAAAATTCCGGTCGCGATCAACCCATATCGTTTGAGGATATCGGGGTATTTTTTATAGCCGAGCCAGAGCACAAGCATCGTCGCGATCGCAATCACGAGTTCGAATACGATGATGCCGGGCGTGAGTGTGGTATCAAATCCGCAAGCCAATGTACAGGGTTTGATACCGAGCAGATTGAATGGGTTCATAGAAATAAGTATGAGAAAATGACAGAGTTACGATGCACAGCCCGCGCATCCTCCACGACCGGCTGATACTGTATCGTGGGATCGGGATTCGGCACTCTTGATTTTGCATCCACCCCATTTGGCACATTCAAAATCTTTCATCGAAGTCATTTGCTCCCATAGTTGATACAAGGGCCGCTCGAGGATATTGCCAAATGGTTTGTGGTTAAAATCACAACTCATCATGTCGCCATAGGGCGAGAGATAGAAGTAGCTGGTGCCACAACTGCAGCCCACGCTCCGATGGCTGGTGGCGTAGGGCCAGAGAAGAACACCGGGGTAGCTGTAATCGGTATGATAGGGGATACTCTTTTGGAGCATTTCTTCCACCCAGTCGTTGTTGTCGACAAGATCTTTCCGGCCTTGAAACCGCCCAGTGGGCATTGCGTCAAAGATAAGTACCTCGTGGACTCCCATGCGTTTCCCTAGTTCTACAATGCGCTGGAATTCCCCTTTTTGATAGGATTCGGGGGTTATGCAGGAAGAAATCCCCACCGAAAGCCCAGCACGTTTGGCGGCAATAATCCCTTCCATGCCTTTTTGAAATAACCCTTTTTTCCCACGGAGGCGATCGTGTTCTTCGGCGTCCGCCGCATCAATACTTACATACACGCTATCAAGACCACTCTTTTTGAGCTGTTGCGCTTTTTCAGCTAACAGCCAACCGTTCGTAAACATGAGCACCGTCGAAGCATCTTTATCGATCGAGGATAAGAGCTCCATAAGGTCGGGGCGTAGTAGGGGTTCGCCGCCGACAATATTAATCACCGATACGCCAAATTCTTGAGCATCAACAATCGCTTTTTGCGCTTGCACGAGTGTAAGCACGGTACGGCTTTTGTCATCCACGCCCGCAAAAAAACTGCAATGCTTACAAACGGCATTGCATTCATCGTTAATGGCAAAACTCATCATGTTGGGAGTATTTTTGTTTTGAATCGTTTTATACAGTGACCGCGCAAAAAAATGTGCAGCGGGCTTGCTAAAAATTGCGGGGGCGGACAAGGAATACACCGGTCGGCCATCGCGATAATGGATAATTTTATTGTGATTGAGATAGATCTTATAGACCCGATCAAGATAGTCGGCGGTGTAGGGGAGGGTGTTGGTGGCAATAAACCAGCGGAATCGCAACGAAGCAAACCATGATCGCATAGGAGTCGGTAAGAAGGACTAATTATGTTTCGAGTATTACTTTAAGATTCTTTAGCATTGTATCCACCGTCTCTTGAGCTTGGTTTTTTACCAAGAGTGTATTAGCGATTCGTTGCAAGGCGTTTGCCGACAGTTCGTAGTCAAGTTGTACCATCACGGTTGTGCCCTCCGGCGCTTCTTTTAAGGTGTACGTCCAGATGGAATCAGCGTGACCCTTGGATGTAATAACAACTTTATGGGGGGGAGTAAATTCGGTCACTTCAGCCGTTCCTTCTAAATCAACGCCGAGTATATTGAAACGCCAATCAAATTTCTGCCCTAAACCTGGAGTTTCGGGTACGATGTTCGTATTCTCCTTGAGTTTTGGGGTAAAAGCCGGACCATTGTGGGGGGAAGCCATGTATACAAATACATCCTGTATTGGTTTGATAATGGTGATCGACGATGTTACGGTTGTCATATATATCCTGTTAATAATACTCTGATTAGTATAGCACCAATACGATTAAGGAAATATACGCATTATGCTGGCGTAAAAGAAAATAATAAATACCAACGTCGTAGCCCGATAGATCCTTGCCAATGGAATTGTATCAAAAACGGCGTACAAGAAGCCTGTTACGACGAGTAGGGTAAGCCCTAGAGTATAATATTCGGGAGCCATGGGCGAAGCTCCACCGGCCAACAATTGTACGCTCACCATTGCCATTCCAACAACCCATGCCACGGCCCCGAATCTGCCAAAAATTTTAGAATACGAATCAATACTCGTCCGCTCTTCTTGTGAGCTCCACGTTTTTCGTCCGAATTCAAAAATAGTAAAAAGAAACCAACCAGCCAGAGAAAATGATAAGAGGTGAGTCGGTACGTGTGTTGGAGGAACGTTTAAGAGTACCGTAAAGAGCGTGATGGAGATGAGCACAACAATCAAGGTGTGCGTAATAGCGTAGGTCGTGAGGCGGGCTCGTAGCCACGCTCGAATAAAAAATTCTTTGTACATGAGCAGCGAGTATCCGATTGCGAGCATTGCGCTTAGAAGCGCCCACCATCCATAGAGACCGAAGAGCGCGAGCTCTACCGCGATCGATATTGCTGCAACGCGTACACAGTCCGATCGTTGTAAGAGTCCTCGGGGGAGCGGGCGATGCGGGTAATGGATCTGATCGGACTCAAAATCTTTTAGTTCATCAAAGAGGCGTAGTCGAAAAAAGAATAGGATGGTGGCAATGACGAGCGGTACGACGACAACGCCGTGGATGGGGTGGAGGGCGTATTGTCGGTATGCGCTATAATGCGCCCCCAAAAACACCACCAGCATCACCGAATAGGGCAATGGGTTAAACCGTTCGTTGATAAACTGAAGCCAGTTATGCAAGGAGTTCATGGAGTTGTTGTCGTAAGAGGAAGTAATTGACTTTACTATGATGTCGCACATCCATGGGGATGTTCTCCATAAAGAATACTCGGTCTAAGGGTATATGAGAATTTTCAAATAGTGCGAGAATGGTATTGCGAACGTCTGTTTGGTATTGAGTATCAGTCGCAACATCCGGCTCGAGCGTTACCACTGCAATGATAGACTGTTGTCCGTTTTCATCAATGCCAACGTACGCCGCGTTGATAACATGAGGCAAATCTTTGAGCATAATTTCACAGCGAACCGGGAAAAAATATTCTCCATGATGCTCGACGACGTTGTGCACTCTTCCGACGATCCAGAGATATCCGTCGGTGTCTTGGCGCCCAAGGTCCCCGGTGCGGTGCCAAATATTCTCGTTGGTATCTTTAATTTTCGCCCGCAAAAACGCTTCGTCGTTGTTATAGTATGCGCGGCACACATGTTCTCCGGTCACAATGAGTTCGCCCACGGCCCCGTCTTTTACGGCGATGGTCGTAATATCAATGCCAATGGGTATTGGATTGGGGTCAATGGTAATAAATTTAGCGGTTAATTCCGGATCAATTTTACCAACATTGACGCCGATCTCCGTGATATTCCCACCTTCTCGTTGTGGTAGAGCGGCAAGCATTTCTCGCGACTCGATGGTGGCGATCGGCTCCACCTCCGTCGATCCATACAAAATCCAGCTTTGGCAATGGGGGGCAATTTCCACAAATGTGGCAATGTCCGTTTCGCTAATTGGAGCCCCGCCGGTAAGGACCCTGCGCATCGTGGACAATGTGATAGTATTTGTTTTGCAATAGTGCGCCATCGTGCGGAATGAGGATGGTGCCAGAGTCATGGAATTCACGCCACACGCTTGAATCTGTGAGAGAAGAATGCGGGTATCGTTTGGGGTGGGTCGACTCACATCAATCGCGGGCAGCACCGTTTGGATACCCGAAGCAATATTATTTAGGGCAAATACCGGAAAAACGGGGAGATCGATATCAGTGTCATGGTAGGGGAACAAGCGCTTGAGGGCATAATGTTGTGCGGCTAAAAAGCGATGTGTGCGATCCGCGCCCTTGGGAGTGCCGGAGCTCCCGGTCGTATAGGTAATGAGGGCTGTGTCGTGTTGCCCGACCGCAACAATGTCTTGGAGGCAATCAGTGAGGAGATCTGTAAATTTTGTGATGCCCTTTTCAACATCAGTCGTAGAAATCCGAATGGAAATGCGGTGCATATCTAAGAGCGCACTAAATAACTGGAGTGCCTCACCGTTGCTCACAATACCCACGGGTTTGGCATTTTTTACAATCGCGTCGATCTGCTCTATGCGCGCCGCGGACTCTAACAGGACGGGGATCGCACCCATGCGTTGAATCCCGGCAATGGATATGTAGAACTCCACCGAGATCGGGAGGAAGAGGAGGATGCGATCTCCTCGAGACACTCCCTGTTGCTGCAATCCATAAGCAAACGAGGCTCCGGACTGGTTTAGTTGAGAATACGTAATGCGGTCATGCACGATGGTATCGCCGTCGAATAATTTTTTGGAAGGGTAATATAATGCCACCCGATCGGGTTGGTTGGTGGCATGCTCCTGCAAAAAGGAAGTCACGTTATTGCCAATATGTTTGTCTGGGAAGTATCCAATCTTCATAGAATCATGCCGTGTTGTTGAAATCGTTGAAGGTCTTTCCAGTGCGGCGTTGTGGTGATTGTGGGTCGAGCACATTGATTCGGTTGACCGAAGGGCAAGCAATCATTCACTGCAATCGTATTGATAACATTTGAGAGTGCCACGCTCTCGGCCTGGGCAACACTGGAGAGATACTCCTGATAGTGTTTGTTGGGAGCAACCGCTTCTTGATAGAGGATGGTTCCTCGATCGATGCGTTCTGTCATCGTGTGAATCGTGAAGCCCGTCGCTGTATTATTTGCTAACGCGAACAAATCACAAAATAATCCTCGTTGTTGGGGCAATAACCCATGGTGGACATTAATGCATCCGAATCGCCCTGCGTTCAGGACTGGTTCTCCATAGAGGCACCGTGAGCGCATATTCACAATAAGATCGGCGTTGCGGGCGTTTAACCAATCGAGCACGCGCGTTTCTTTGATGTTACTTGCGTACAGTACGGGCAGATCATGGTCTGTAAATAATTGTTCTTTTATATTTTTTCGAGACTCCCCGTAATTACGCCGTAGCGTCTGTTGGGTCTGTGGGCATCCAGCCCACCAGAGGTAAGCGATATTTTTGAGTATCCTCCATGGACTAATCGTGATAATGACGAGTCCGGCAATATGCGCACGAGAATGCTCAAGTACGGATTCTAATACGTTGGTATAGTTGTCGGGACAATAGGTGATATCGCTTGTCACGAGGATCGTTTTCATAGCGCACGTTTTTTGTATATCCCAAAGGAGAACATCTGAACACGTTCCTTCTTGATCGCGTCCGTAAAGCCACTGGTGACGTTCGTGTACCCCCGAACATCCAATTTTTCCGGGACTCGGAGATAGTATCGATTGACCACAGTCGCCTCGGGCGACAAATAATCACGCATTTCTTGAAGGAATTCTTGCTCCATCGGGGGTTCTAAGTAGGAAGGAATATCCGAAAGAGAGATGAAATCGATCGGTGTGGCTGTCTTTTTTACTTCTGTAACAATATCACCATGCACATACTGGATGGTTGCATTCCGGATGCCTTGTTGTGCATCCTTAAAGATCGTTTCGTCGCACTCTAGGGGCAATCCTTCCCGAAATTGTAGTTTTCCTAAAAAAACAAGTTGTAAAAAGAAATTTTTTCGAGCAAGGGTGTGCGTGAGTAAATGCTGGAACGTTGTTTTGTAGAATACGTATAACGACGATGGAATATTTTTTTTAGGAAACCTTCCTTTATACAATAATGCGTTAAATACCGCGGCGTTGCCGAGTAAAAAAATAGATGACAACCATGCCCGATGAGGGAACTGGGTACGAAGATATTCGTCCTGCTCTTTGGGGGTTTGTGCGTCAAACAAATGACGCCCCTTTCCACCGATCAGTACTTTATTAATAACACTCAATTTTCTAAATGTCCGTTCCCACCTCCCAATATACAACAATGGTGTCCAATGATGGCGCTCAAAGAGTATTGTTGTATAGTTCTTTGCATCTTCCAAAAGATCGAGGCGTTCAAACAGTACGCGCCGCTGTGAGGGGGAAATGCTATTGCCGGGGTACCCCCAAAACGCAATAAATTCGTCATGACATAACGCTTTCACCGAAGCAATTCGTAACTGGGTAAACCAGAGTTGTTCTGTTGATGCGTCCACGCATGTTACGCGCTGTGGGTTTTTAGCAAATAGTGGGACAACACGCGACCCGCAGCCCGCAACAGCAAGTACATGGGATGCATTATTAGGCAACGTTTCATACTCTACGATAGGGTCCTCGTTGCCAATCGAATAGTTCAATCCACTAAAGTATCCTTTTTTATTTGTGCTCATAGTATGGTATAGAGGATCGCGCCAGAGGCGAGGGGCACAAACAGATTGTCCCATCCATTCCCACAAAGTGCCTCTGTGGCCGTCACAAACATTGCTCCGCCGAACGCTTTGATAATGTCGTGCGTTTCTAGGGCACCGTTGGTAGCGTACACGAATACGAGCAACAGGAGTAGCGTGATACCAAAGAATACGGCGCTCCCTTCAATGGTCTTTGGGCCGGTGATGGTATAGGATTTTTTGCCGTATCGTTGACCAATGAGACCAGCTATTCCATCCGACAAGCCAAGAATAAGGCAAGCTCCTTGATAGATGCGTATATCGATCGGCCAAAAAATGAGAGCCGTTAGGATGATGCTGGGTGCAAACAGTATTGCGCCGACACTGCTTCCCTCGATCGCGTGAACACTCTGTAATATTTTTCTCCGTTTTGAAATAAGAACGAGTACAAAGAATACAATACCCAGCAGGATTGCAGTTTTTAACGATACGAAAAGAGGCAGGAAGGCCGAGATAATCCCAGAACCAATATGAACAATTTTGCGCGTGATAAAGGGTGGAAGGCCATTTTTGTACAATAATTCTGCCAGGCCAAATACCAGAAGATAGAGCGTGGTCACCATTGATATGGTTGCAGCGGTTTCCATTGTTATCATGGGTTAATCTCACCCGTCAGTAGATTGATGGTTATCCTTGTTCCCGTGGCGATACGATCTGTTGCGGCCTCAACACCAACGATACAGGGGATATTCAGCTCTCGTGCGGCAATGGCCGCGTGTGAGAGCATGCCGCCGCGTTCGACGATAATCCCCTTCAGTGATGGGAAAATAATTGTCCATCCCGGGTCCGTTTGGCTGGTGACGAGTATTTTGTCTCTGAAATTCGCAGCGGGGTCAAAAAATTTGAGCGTCAAAGCGGTTCCAGAAAAGGCAAGTGCATTGTCTGGTCGAGAGGCCACGCGGCCGCGCAACGGTTGATTGGAAATACGATTGCTCGGGGCGGTATGTCCGGCCAACAAATCCTTCTCAATTTCCGTAATACTCTTTAGGGTCTCGATGCGGCGGGGTAATGATACGCCTTCCCATGCCGTGTATTGTTTTTTTCTTTGTTCGATCAAGGCCGACAAGCTATCCTCGGTTTTTGCGGGGACGGTGGCAATAGAGTCAAATACTTCCTCGACCGTTAGGTAAAATATGTCTCTTGTTTGTTGGATGGTACCTTGTTGTGACAGTTTTTCCCCGATGGTGAGAAATAGTCGACGTACATATCCAAAAATGAGGGTTCTGCGAAAGCGCGTTTCTTCTCTCCGTACAATCGAATCACTTGCCCACCGTAGTAACCACCGTAAAAATATTTTCCGCGGAATGTTCAATACGTTCAAAGGGTCTTGTTGTGGTCGAGTGTCGTTTGGTGATGTGCTCGCCATGCCACGTTTTACAATGTTTTTAACCAGCGCAATAAAATTGGTTGGGTGTTCGGTGAGGGTTTCTGACTCAAGTTTTAGCTCGTTCGGAATACGCGCCCCAAACTCGTGGAGATATTTTTCGATTTGACGAGATGCTACAAGTGTTTGGTGCTGGCCACGGAGTAATGCAAGGATTTGTTCTTCGCTCGCGGCGCTTGTAAAGATCGCGTACAACTCACTGTTCGTGCGTATTTCATCTACGATATTGAGGATGCGGTTACCAGGGTCGAGGCTTGCCAGTGGTGTATGGGCCGTTGAGCGCATGTACGAATACGCCTCGCTCGAATACAGCCATTTTTTAAAGAGCATATCGGCTAGCCCCGCGCTGACCATCACGGCAAAGTCATTGGCAATGGGGACCCTCCATCGCGATAGGAGGTCGCGGTCGAGGGCGATATACAATCGGTGTAGGTCTTTGAGGGGCAACTGTTTTAAATCAATCGCATTAATACGAGAGAACGTACGGTCAAAATATTGGTTAAATCGTTTAACGTTTATCCCCAAAAACAGGAATCGCATTGAAATCGTTATGCCTGAGAAGAGTGTTTTTGGAATGGAGACAAGATATTTCTGGAAGACACTCGTCTGTGTATGTTGGGTCGTCGTATATTTTTTTTCAACCCCCATCATACGCTCCATAAATCGACTGCTCAATTTGTATCCTGGGAAGAGCGCGAGCATGGCGTACCAATTGGTTAGATTGTAATAAATGGTATAACCAATGAATTCGACCATGTGTTCAAACATGTCAGCGTGCTTTCCGATTGTCGCTTTATCAACCCCCATCATGCGGCAAAAATAGGTGTAAGCACCCTGATAGACGTGTGTAACAAACGAAAACGTGAGGGGAGTGGTTCTCCCCGCGTAACTTTCCGCGATGTTGGAATTATCGTAAATGGTCATAATCGTCCGCTTTCGCAAGGGTGGGAGTGTGGCATAGCGTAAGAACTTCTTCTATACTAGTGGTATGACCCCTAAAAGGCAATGATGATATGGATACCGCACAACCGCTTGCCGACCGCATGCGCCCCAGCACGATCGAAGAATTTGTAGGCCAAGAACACCTCTTAAAGAAGGGGGGATTGTTGCGTACCATGATGGAGCAACATGTCGTTTTTTCACTCATTCTGTGGGGGCCGCCGGGAACCGGCAAAACAACCTTGGCACGGTTGCTTGCCCACAACGCCGATGCAGAGTTTATACAACTCTCGGCGGTGACAAGCGGCGTTAAAGATGTGCGCTCGGTTATCACCACTGCTAAACAGAATCAACTCATGGGTCGACGGACCATTCTTTTTATCGATGAGCTGCACCGATTTAATAAATCACAACAAGATGCATTCCTGCCACACGTGGAATCTGGTATAATAACATTCATTGGTGCGACAACAGAGAATCCATCATTCGAAGTCATTGCTCCGTTGTTGTCGCGTTCACGCGTCGTGCGATTGCATGCGCTCAATCGCGCCGATCTCCACGAGATTATCAAACGCGCTCTTACGGATACGCGTTACGGGATCGCTGTATCAGGGATGATGTTAGGAGAAGTTGAGGAAGAAGCCTTGATCCGAGGTTCGGGCGGAGATGCGAGAACGTTACTCAATGCCCTGGAAGTGGCAACGACGCTTGTCGGTGGTGGTCAGCAAATCACCATCGAGCATATTCAAGAGGCCCTCCAAAACAAAACCCTCCTCTATGATCGTGCTGGAGAAGAACACTACAATACCGTTTCCGCATTTATTAAATCCATGCGTGGGAGTGACCCCAACGCCACGCTCTATTACCTGTGTCGGATGATGACGGCGGGAGAGGACCCTATTTTTATCGCTCGGCGCATGGTCGTTTTTGCCAGTGAAGATGTAGGCCGAGCTGATTTTCGAGCGATTCTTGTGGCCGTTGCGGCCTTTCAAGCTTGTGAACGGGTGGGGTACCCCGAATGCCAATTGACGCTTGCGCACGCCGCCACCTATTTAGCAGAAGCAAAAAAATCGCGTTCAATCGTGAATGCCTTAGGCAATGCCATGGAAGCGGTCGAAAATTCCCTTGATGTGCCGATCCCATTACACCTACGCAATGCGGTCACTGACCTTATGCGCCGCGAAGGGTATGCACAAGGGTATACCTGGAGCAAGGGTCAACCACACATTGAAGCAGAGGGGATGACGTATCTACCACCCGAACTTTCAGGAACTAATTTTTTTAATACATGACCATCTATTCTTACAGCACATTGTCAGTCGAAGAGCTTTACCGACAACTCCAATCATCCGCCAATGGACTTTCGGTTTCTGCCGCAACGCAGCGTCTCAAAAAAGAGGGATTGAATGAACTATCGGGGGAGCGTAATGGTCCATGGAGAATTTTTATCCGGCAATTCGGGAGCCCCTTTATTGGCTTACTCGCGATAGCGGCCGCGTTATCTATTGCCCTGGGCATGGTCATCGACGGCTTGATGGTGGTGTTTTTTATTGCCATCAACACGGCGCTCGGATTCTACCAAGAATATCACTCGGAGCGATCCTTGGCGGCCTTACGTCAATATGTTGAGCATCGAGTCCGTGTGCGCCGGTCCGGTAAAATCATGGAGGTGAGTAGCCGGACCATCGTCCCTGGCGATGTGTTGGTGGTGGAGCCCGGTGATCGTCTGGCGGCCGATGTTCGGGTCGTGAATGGCCACGATATTGCGGTGGACGAATCCATCTTAACGGGGGAGTCCGCGCCGGTTCATAAGAATTCTCACGTATTATCAAAGACCCCGGAAACGCTCTTGAAAGCAACGAACCTCTTGTTGGCGGGTACTACTGTGGTTGAGGGGCGCGCAGAGGTGGTGGTGATCGCAACGGGTCGGAATATGGCGATGGGCGAGATCACAAAGCTTGCTACCCAAACAAAGCGTGAAAGTAGTTTTGAGAAGGGTGTGCGATCGTTCAGCTATTTTATTCTGAAGATTATCATCATCACTCTTATCATTGTGTTCTTCGTGAACATTATGCTGAAGGGTGCGAGTGCGAATATTATTGAGCTGCTTATTTTTTCTATTGCATTAGCTGTGAGCGTCATCCCCGAAGCATTGCCGGTTGTGATGACATTTTCTCTTTCGCGGGGAGCATTGAGACTCGCTCGCAACCATGTGGTTGTGAAGCGCCTTTCGGCGGTGGAGGATTTGGGGAGTATGGAGGTCCTTTGTACCGACAAGACCGGTACCATTACGCAGAATCGTCTTCATGTCGGAAATATTTTTGGCCATAATCCAAGGCAGCTGCTGTTGATGGCCGCCGTAGCGGGAGAGCAAAAAAATGGATCCAAAACGCTTGTAAACCCTTTTGATCGGGCCGCCTATAATCGACTATCCGCTCTTGAACGGAAAGCATTATTACAATACAAGCGGATTGACGAATTGCCATTTGATCCTATTCGACGCCGTAATAGCGTGGTCGTTCAACACGGTACAGAGCGATTGTTAATTATGCGGGGAGCGATGGAGGAATTGATAGAGTGTAGTCATGTGACGAACCAAGAACGTAAAGAATTGTTAGCGTGGTCATTGCATGAGGGGACTATTGGCCGACGAGTCATTGCCGTGGCCGTTAAAGTCGTTCCCGTTCAAACACGGTATACGCTCAAAGATGAGCAGGATGGTGTGGAGTTATTGGGCCTCATTTCTTTCGTCGACCCTATTAAGTCCACGACCCATAACGCCATTATTATGGCCAAACGGTTAGGGCTCCAAGTTAAAATTTTGAGTGGAGACAGCCCCGATGTTGCGGGCGCTGTGGCCAAACAAATTGGACTCATCGACGATCCAACATTGGTGATGACCGGGAGTGACTTCGAGAGACGTTCCGCCACGGAGCAGCTCCATGCCATTGATTCGTTTTCGGTATTTGCCCGTGTCAGTCCACAGCAAAAATACCATATTATTGAATTACTCAAGCACCGGTACGAAGTGGGATATTTAGGAGATGGGATCAACGATGCACCCGCCTTAAAAATTGCGAATGTCGGCTTGGTGGTGCAAGGGGCTTCTGATATTGCCCGTGAGGCCGCAGATATTATCCTCTTAGACAAGAGTTTGCATGTGATCGTGAGCGGCATACAAGAAGGCCGCGTGATTTTTGCCAACACCGTGAAGTACATTAAATCAACGCTGGCATCGAACTTTGGTAATTTTTACACCGTTGCGATCGCGTCATTGCTCATCGATTTTCTCCCCATGTTACCGTTGCAGATACTGCTCGTAAATTTGTTGTCGGATTTTCCGATGATCGCTGTTGCCACAGACACCGTGGATCACCAAGAACTCACACGCCCACGGCGGTATAACATTCATGAAGTCGCAAGTCTCGCCACGGTACTGGGGCTCGTCAGTAGCGTATTTGATTTTATGGTCTTTGCCGCATTTTATCGCATGGGACCGTCGATACTTCAGACTAATTGGTTTATTGCTAGTATTCTTACCGAGTTGCTGTTCATGTTTTCCATTCGAACACGACGTTCTATGTTTTTGGCCCGTCGTCCATCGTGGCCACTAATGGCTCTTACGGGGTTGGCAGCAATTGTTACTGTCATCATTCCATTTACCTCGATTGGTAGAGACATCTTTCAGTTTATCACTCCGCTCCCACAACACCTCCTCATTATTGGTGTGATTGTGGCCATGTATATTGCGTGTACCGAGGCTGTGAAGCTTGCATACTACAGGCATTTTAAGCTTGAGCATCACTAACATCTCTATTGAAATAGAAAAAGCCCCCGATGTTCTAATGGATAGACGGAAGGCTTTTTAATATGTTGCAATGAGTTCACGGTAAGGAAAACGATTTATTGAGAAGAAATTTGAACCATTCACAATACGATAAATATATATTGACAAACGATAATCAATAAATTAAGCTGTACGTATTACTATCATCAACAACCATTCTATGAATCGAAACTCAACCTTGTTTTTAAGGATAGTCATTGTGCTCATCGGCATCGTGGCGCTGGTTATTATGATCCGATTCCCCTTGACCGAGGGGAGAGCCACAAACTTAGACTTGTTTAGTATTTACGCTGATCCATTCATTATGTATGGGTACCTCGCTGCTATCCCATTTTTTGTTGCCCTGTATCAGGCGTTTAAATTACTCGGATATATCGGGCAAAATAAAGTATTCTCACTAAACTCTGTGAAGGCTTTAAGGACTATAAAATATTGTGCAATCATATTGAGCATCTTCATTGTGATGGCAGGACTATACATTAGGATATTTCATGCGACAGATGACGATCCAGCGGGTTTTATGGCCATGTGTATTGTGACTACTTTTATTTCTATCGTCATCGCCACTGCCGCGGCCGTGTTTGAAAGAACGTTACAAAGTGCCGTGGATATAAAATTCGAGAACGACTTAACCGTTTAACGCTATGACAATCATCATTACCATCGACGTCATGCTCGCTAAGCGGAAGATGAGCGTCACTGAGCTTGCGGAAAAGGTCGGCATAACCATGGCTAATATTTCTATATTGAAAAATGGAAAGGCAAAGGCAATCCGAATATCAACATTAGAGGCTGTCTGCAAAGCTTTGAAGTGTCAGCCTGGTGATATTTTGGAATACAAATAGAACTAGTTTCCGCACCGCGTTGTAAATTAAAAACCCTCCTTGAAGGAGAGTTCTTAAATGGACCCTACCGGGATCGAACCGGTCACCTCCTCGTTGCAAACGAGGCGCTCTACCAGATGAGCTAAGGGCCCGCGAAAATAGGTTCTAGGTTCTAGAATGCTAGGGAATATAGTTGTTTACGTGCAATCATTGTAGAGGGTTTTCCTACTTTGTCAATTCTTCGCACTCTCCTCGGAAGCGGACCATTGCCAGTTTTTAATCTCGGGCATATCCTCGCCGTGGACAACAACGTACGCTCGATGTTCGGTAAGTTTTTTTTCCATGAGCTCCAACAGGCGCGTTTCCGCAACGCCCTTATCCGGGAGAGCGTTGATCACGTACTCTACGATATGATAGCGATCGATGGCATTGAGTACTGTCATATCAAATGGGGTCGTTGTCGTGCCCTCCTCTTGGTACCCATACACGTGCATATTGTGGTGATTGGGTCTGCTATACGCAAGGCGATGGATGAGTGACGAGTACCCATGGAACACAAAGGTGACCGGTTTGTCACTCGTAAAGAATGTTTCAAATTCTGTATCGAGAAGACCATGCGGGTGATTCTTGCGTGGCCGAATGGTCATGAGGTCTACCACATTAATGACACGGAGCTTGAGGTGCGGGACATACTCCCGTAGGATGGACACCGCCGCAAGAACCTCCAAGGTTGGTACATCTCCGGCACACGCAAGCACTGCATCCGGTTCTACCCCTTCATCACAACTAGCCCACGGTAAAATGCCAATACCCTTTGCGCAGTGACGGATCGCTTCATCCATCGAAAACCATTGCGGCATTGGGTGCTTGCCCGCAATGACAATATTAATCTTATGCGTACTACGGAAGCACTCATCCATGACCGTTAAGAGGCAATTCGCATCGGGCGGGAGATAGGTTCGGATAATACCTGCCTTTTTGACATAGGCATGGTCGATGAAGCCCGGATCTTGATGCGTAAATCCATTATGCCCCTGTCTCCACACATGGGAGGTGATGAGATAATTAAGCGATGCAATATTTTTCCGCCATGGAATGCGCGCAGTGATGTCGAGCCACTTGGCATGTTGATTAAACATCGAACTGACAATATTCATGAACGCTTCGTAGCTATTGAAGAGTCCATGGCGTCCAGTGAGGAGATACCCTTCGAGCCAGCCCTGGCATTGGTGCTCGCTCAACATTTCCATCACTCGCCCCGATGGTGATGTATGCTCATCGTCGGCCGTTTGGTCAGTCAGCATTTGACGATTCGTCGCCTCAAAGATCGCGCCGAGGCCATTGGAAATAGTTTCATCCGGACCGAAGACACGAAAATTTTGCTCTGTATCATTGGCCGTAATAATGTCTCGTAAGAAGCGTGCAAATACCCTCGTGGCTCCTTCCCCTTCCTCTCCGCGTTCGTTTAAATGAACGGCGTATTTTGTAACGTCGGGTATGTGCAGCTCCTGCAGTAATAGGCCGCCGTTTGCGTGGGGATTCGATCCCATACGGCGTGTACCTGTGGGCGCAAGCTCGGCGAGTTTCGATTTTAACTTTCCAGTATCATCAAATAGTTCTTCCGGCTTGTAGCTCTTGAGCCACTCTACAAATTGTGCAAAATGTTCTTTGTTCGTCTTCAGGTCCGCATAGATGACCTGATGTGATCGGAAAGTGCCTTCATTTAATTTGCCATCAATCTCCTTTGGGCCAGTCCAGCCTTTCGGTGTGCGTAGGATGATCATCGGCCAGCGGGGTCGAGCACTCGTTGTTCCCTCTCGAGCATCTTTCTGAATACGATGTATTTCGCCCACAATGTTATCCAGGGTTCTCGCCATCGCTTGGTGCATCGTGAACGGGTCATCTCCGTCTACAACATACGGGTTCCATCCATAGCCGCGGAAAAGTTGATCGAGTTCTTCTTCTGAAATCCGCGCGAAGATGGTGGGGTTTGAGATTTTGTAACTGTTCAAATGGAGTATTGGTACCACTGCTCCGTCTGTTGCAGGGTTTAAAAATTTGTTTGAATGCCACGCCGTCGCGAGTGGTCCCGTTTCGGCTTCTCCGTCTCCGACAACGCATGTTGCAATGAGTCCAGGGTTATCAAACACCGCTCCGAACGCGTGGCTCAAGGAGTACCCCAATTCACCCCCCTCGTGAATGGACCCGGGGCATTCGGGGGATACGTGGCTGGGAACGCCCCCAGGAAAGGAAAATTGCGTGAAGAGTTTTTTCATCCCGGCTTCGTCCTGACTGATGTTTGGATACACTTCGCTGTAGCTTCCTTCAAGATAGGTGTTTGCCAGTAACGCCGGGCCGCCGTGCCCGGGGCCGGCGATATAGATCATGTTCAGGTCGTACTTTTTGATGATTCTATTGAGATGGACATAAATAAAATTTTGGCCCGGTGACGTTCCCCAGTGGCCCATGAGGAGCGGCTTGATATCCTCTTGAGAGAGCGGTTGCTTGAGAAGAGGATTGTTGTATAAATAAATCTGCCCGATAGAAAGGTAATTCGCTGCACGCCAATACGCGTCCATTTTTTGAATGAGGTCTTCGGGTAAATAATTATCTGACGACACAGTGATGCTTGGCATAGAGGAGCTATTTCACGCTAGTTCCGCAACGTGCGAGACTTGAGATGCAACAATGGTGGCAATACCGACGATAGCATCAGCCGTTACTCCGCGGGACAGGTCGCTCATCGGTTTTTTCATCCCTTGGAGTATGGGTCCAAGCGCTTGTGCTCCGGGTACAAGGGTGGCCACGAGCTTGTACGCGATATTTGCCGCGTCCAGCGATGGAAAAATCAACACATTCGCACTGCCATTGATTACGCTGTCGGGTGCTTTTCGTTGCGAAATTGTTTGGACAAGCGCTGCGTCTGCTTGGAGTTCTCCGTCGATAACGAGCTCTGGTCTCTTCTCACGTACTAATTCGAGTGCTTTCCGGATCATGGCCGTTGATTGATTGTTGCCGCCGGAACCATTCGTACTATAGGAAAGAAACGCCACGCGAGGAACATCACCCACAATCAACAACCGTGCGTCGGCTGCTGCGATGGCGATATCGGCGAGCTGTTCGGACGAAGGATTAGGCACCACGGCGCAATCGGCAAATGTTAGAACCTCATCGGAGGGCGTGCCCCGAAACGATGGAACAAGCATGTACATTGAGCTTGAAACCGTTTGTATCCCTTCAGCTTTTCCAATAAGCCAAAGGCCCGCTCGCAGGACTTCGGTGCTTGTTCGTGCCGCCCCTGCGACGAGTCCATCACCCTGTCCAAGCCTTAACAGGTACATGCCGTAGAAGAGTGGATCGTGTGCAAGGTCGTGTGCCATCTCTAAGGTGAGCTCATCTTTTGTACCGACCTTCGACGACCGTAATTCCAGGAGTAATTTTCCGAGGTCCGCTGCGCGCTCCTCTTCGATCTGGACACAGTCAAGCCCGAGTGCGCTCACTTTAGAAATGTCTTCAGGGCTGCAGACAAGAAGAGGTCTTGCGATTTTTCCTTGAACAAGAATTTTTGCAGCTTCAAGCACGCGCTCATCGTGAGAGTCTGGAAATATGATCGTGCACATGGTCCTTTCGGTAGCACGGATGCGAAGAGTATGAAGGAAGGTATTCATGTGTTTTATTTGAACCCAGCGAAGAACGGGGATAGTGACCACAATATAAATTTCCCGAGGAGCCCCGTGACCATAAAAAATCCGATGAATGTAGCGGCGACGCCAATGAGTTTATACGCCAGGCGACTCCCACCTGAAGAACCCAACCAATTCTCGGCCGAGGGGATGGCGCCCATGTTTTCGTAGAGCCACTCTGATTTTATCGTGATAATAATTCCAATCACTGAAATAATGAGGCCAGCAATAATACGCATATGAAATAACGATTTCATGTCGCCCCCACGTCCATTGAGGGGCGACCGATTTGGCAAAATGCGGCGGGTGACAATATCTGTGGACGGTGCAGGGATCGAACCTGCGGCCAATGCGATGTAAACGCACTGCTCTACCGCTGAGCTAACCGTCCGAATTATGTTCAAAACTACACAAATCCTACCACGAACATCGTAATGCTGCAAAGGTAATGAAAATACCCACTCCCTTGCCGATGAGGGCCGGGGAGTGGGTAGGAAATCCTGGTAGACTCGTCGGAATCAGGCCCTCTTGGGCGCTCTCACCGCGATCTGGTCTTGCCGGATACTTTCGGTGGAAGGCATCGTGGGAGCGGACACCGGCTTGTGCAGTGCGGTGATTTCCATCGCATTCACCGGCCGCGTGATGACATGGGTGAATCCCACGTCCTGCATGCGCTGAGCCATCGATGACCACTCCTTGCCGTCGCTGACGATGGCGATCGCGGGGATCGTGACGCCGAGGTTACGCAGCGCCTTCATGTCGTCCAGCAGCCCCATGGTCTTCATATCGAAACCGACGATGAGCTCGTCGAAGGGACCACTGGTACGGGCCGCTTCGCGTGCCTGCTCGACGTTTTCGGCGGTGACGATCGACCAATCCTTATCCGGGTACCCGTCTCGAATGCGACTCATCTCGTTGACGTTGGTGATGAGCGCCAATACTCTTTTCATGCGAGCATTCTCCTCTCGGCTCTAGCCGGATTCCGTGGTGTAGGGTGGACAAAGGTTATCATGCACTAGGTGCTGCGTCAATCATCATCTGCGCTCGTCCATAACGAAGAAGAACACAAGAGAGTCAACCAGCTGCCCGAGGGCGGCATGAATACCAGGAATTTTTCCGGCGAAACGTACAACTGCCCAAGGCAAGCGTACAGAGTCGTGGGTAAAATAGATGGTATGGTTGGTCTCTTGTGTTCTATCGAGAACGCGTTGTGCGTTCAGGGTTCCGGCAAGGTCGGGGTGAGTATTATGGAAGGTTTGAAGTGTGATACGGGGTGTAGAGAAAAGAAGGGAACCGAAGTTCGGAAGTGAAAAAGTAGTTTGATGGAATTCCATTACAATGCTTGTGCGTGAACGCACTACAGAAAAAGAAAGAAGATGAATGGGTCGCGGACTCCCCTGAATGGATCGTGAGAGGGCGCACTCAATGCTTCATTCTTTTTTGTAAACCTCGACCCCTGCCGGGGCCGTCCGCGTTGGGGCGGCAATGATGAGATGGAAGGCAGGATGGAGGGGCTCAAATTTGGTGCTGCGGAACTCACCTTCCGACCCTCGGGTCGGAACCGTCCCGACATGCACCGCCCACAATCTAGATCAGCATGTCGGAACTGGCTCGGACAGTCCTCGTTACCAAATTTAAACCCCTCTATCCTGCGTGGGAGAAAGAAAAACGGTTCATCTCATGATTACAGCCCCAACGGGGAATCGGTAATATACAAGGTGCCGCCATTTTGGGCATCATAATAGAATACGCCTGATCGTATGCTTTGTCAATCTGCCCGTTGGCGTATTCATCTCTTTCTAAAGAGAAAGTATTAATAAAAAAAGCACCCTTCCGATTGAACAAGTGTTTTTATGAGGTCCTTCTATCTTTAGCGCGGATATAGGATTTCTTTTTTTTAAGCTCTGTGCTTGATTGTGGGTTTAAATGGAGGGACCCCCTCGTTGAAGGGGTGGGTTTTATCGTTTGGGTTGCCACTATTATAGTTGACCGTAATTTCTTGATCTTCAGAAATATCTTTTATTGCAGTGATGAGAATAATACGCCGAGCATATTTTTTCGTATACGTTGCATTCGGCTCGTAGGAATGGTTATAGAGGGAACCAAAACCAAGCGCTAGTGCCCATTGTGACTCGTTTTTCGCAAAACAGAAGTAGTAATTCACAAGGATTGTTTCTTTGAGATATTGCATATCCTTGTTCGGGACAACGATCACTGGACATTCTTCGATAATTTCATCTTGTCTAATTTTTTTACGGGCAAAGACACCGCGGCCAGCATTCGCAATTGAAGAGGTGGAACAATAGATTCTTGAAGATTCAAGCAATTTTATCATAATTGTGACTATGTAAATTTTTTGTTTCTATACTCTTATCCTATCAGGTATACAGAGAAATTCAATCAGAGAACATTAAGTAGGAAAGCTTTGGTATGAGGGCATTTACGTTACGCCACAGCCATCTCATCAAATAAGCACACCCCGAGGAATATCGGGGTGTGCTTATTTGATGAAGAACAGAACGAAATTAGGCCTTGCGACTAAGCCAGTCGGTTGCTAATAGCAAGGCTGCGACAAGATTTAAAATAGCATGAGCGGTCATTTGTTCTGGAGGAATGCCCGCTACGAGCATATAGACATGGGTTCCTAAAACAATAAATAGCCCAATGCCATACAACGACCAACTTAACTTGTTATTCGCGTACATAGAAAAAATTGTTAATACTAAACTGTTTTTAGTATAGCATATTCTTGCCATGACATAACTTCTACTGCTTGAGCATCGATCGATAAACCCCGTTGTCATTGACTCCTGCATAGAGCACACCCTGACTGATCGAGAGGTCGGCCACTTTCCCCTTCGGAACTCCATCAACCGCCTGCCAGGTTGCACCAGTATCAAAGGAGACAAACAACCCATCCTCAGCCGTACCGGCAAACACTGTCCCCAAGGGATCAATGAGCAAGCTTTCTACAGGATGCGTCATCGCGGTCGGAATCCAATGCGCTGCCCCGTTGGTGGAGACAAACACACCATTCATCGTTCCGGCAAAAACCATTTTTTTCGAGCTGACCTTGACCGTATCGACATCGAGTGAAGTGAGGCCGTCGTTGACCGCACTCCATGTCTTGCCCTGGTCAATACTTTTGAATACGCCGAACGCATCCTTGGCGGTGGGCTCGGCACCAACCTGTTCATGAGCGGTGGAGACATACACCACGTTGCCATCCGTCGGATCAAAAGCCACGTCATGGACGCTCGTAGCGGCTCCAGAAGGGAATCCTTGAACCGTTTCCTTCCAGGTCCTGCCACCGTCCACGCTCCGGACGATTCGCCCGCCCGGAAGGTCTGTGCTGTCTATCCCCATGACCGGATCAACGAATTCTGGCGAAGTGCCGGTGATGACAAGCTTTGGGTTAAAGGGGCTCACACTGACGCCATGATAGTGCCGGCGTACGCCGGTGGTACTCCATGTCTTTCCGTGGTCTGCACTTTTTGTGATGCCAAAGCGTCCCGTCAATATGACATTCGAGAGTTGATCGGTGGCAAGCCGCATGGTGTAGTGCGCAATGTCAAACGCGTTGTCTGGTCCTCCTGCAATAAACTCGAAGGACCTTCCTGCATCCATCGAGCGATAGATGCCACGCGAACAGGCATCGCCGACATAGACAATACGAGAATCATTGGGGTCGGCAGCAAGCGCGATCACATCACGATCGAAGAAATTCCCCGTGATCTTTCGCCAGTGTACTCCGCCATCGGTTGTCGTGTAGAGCCCCTCGCCCACGGTCGTCTTGGGGAATGGGTCGGAATGAAATGACCATTGCCAGATGTTCGTCCCGGTGATGACGTGGTTGTCTCGCGTGGGGTCAATGGCCAGGGCACCGATATCAAGGTTCTGTACACCGGCCGTAAATTTTTTCCAACCAGTACCCCCGTCGGTGCTTTTCCACACACCACCCAGTGTCCCTGCATAGACCACGAGCGGATTGGAAGGAGCAACTTGCACCGCGTGGGTGTGTTGGCGCAGGACATTCTCGTACGCTCCATCACTTTGTTTTCTCCAGACACCGCTTGGCGTTGCCAAAAAGATAACAGCATCGTGACGGGTAATTTTAATAATCTCTTCCTTAGGGAGTTCATTCTTCCACGTTACACCTCCATCAGCGGAGACGAATACGCCATGCTCGCGCGTGCCCGCCCAGATATTGGGACCATCTGCAACGATGGATCCTACCGCATAATCAAGGTGGGCAACTTCCTTCCACGTTTCTGATGAATCGGTACTTTTGTACAACGTTCCCTTTTTGTCTTCAGCGCTCGCATAGAGGGTATTGGAGTCTTGCGCATCAATGGCCAGCCCGTAGAGTGCTGTATTATGTGAGAGTTCGATGAGCTTGAAATCGTCACCCACTCCTTTACCGACGCGTCCGTGAACATCCACAGAGAAGACAGTGTTGGGATCGGTTGGGGCAACGGCGATACTGTTGGTGTGAGTTCCACCAAAATTTTTATCATAATAGAGCCGAGTCCATGTTTCTCCAGAGTCCATGCTTTTCCATATCCCCATGGCGTTGACATTGGAGGTAAGGTATACCACGCTGGGGTCAGACGGCGCAAACGCAATGTCGCTAATGTGCCCGCCAGGGAGCTCTGCCGTTTTCGCCATACGGGGCACGGTTGTAAACCCTTGTGGCGTTTTGACAGTGGACACTTTCGCCGGAGGTTTTTTGCTTGGAGTGCTGGGCTTAGCAGACTTTGTTGTGAGTACTTTTTTTGTTGTAGTGGAGCTTGGACGCAACTTCATCGTAGCTTGGGTTGTGGCTTTCAGTTTTTTTGGAGGGAGAATGCCACTTATCATTGCGAATACAAAAATCACAAGCCACATCATGTGACCTGTTCTCCAAAAGCCGTTGGTTGTACCTTTTTTCACTATAGTCATACCCCTATACTATCAGGAACTAAAGAGAAACTCAATCAGAATGAGAATTGAGCAAAACAAAAGTCACCCCGATGTTCATCGGGGTGACTTCGGAAAATCCTCTCGAGCGTGGACCGTTTGTCGATGCGCCAGAAGTCACGCCGATGTTGGGCCACGATCCACAACCGCCAAAGACTACGCTGGACAGGTCGGACGGCTAAACTTTACAAGATTAATTGTGGCTGACCCCATTTGCTCTTTGGAGTGCACCCCATATACTAGACACATTCCTCAAAGAGGGGGAATCTTGGGAAAAAGACCTAACTACTAGCCAGACAATTTTACGAGGACGATTTATATTACTAGCGATTCTACCCCCTTTTTTAATTCCCAGAATTTATTAACGTTGTAATTTTAAATAATCTTGTATTCGATCTCAACTGCAGGAGGCTTTAGGAGATTTTGGGCCACAGGGAAAGAGTTGGCTCGAACCCTGTTCTCAAGGACAAACTGTTGTCCTTGAATTGGTCCGAACCGTGGACGATGACGGCGAAAACATTGGCCGAAATAAATTTGGGGGGGCCGATCGATTCGACCGTCGAAACAACGAATTTACGAAAAGTTAGTTTTTTGCCCAAGAGAGGACTCGAACCTCCAATCCCTTACGGGAGCTACCACCTCAAGGTAGTGCGTATACCAATTCCGCCACCTGGGCATGCGTTCATGTAATCCACCACAGTGTATCCTAAAATGTTCAAACAGAAAAGGGGGCCGATATGGCCCCCAAGAAGTTCTTATTTTTTTACTTCTTTCTTCACTTCTTTCAGGCGTTTAGCGCGAGGGTTTCGCAGATATCCGAGTTTTGCGCGATGTGTTATAAAAGTTTTGGTAATTTCGATATTGGTGATCGCGGGTAAGTGGAGAGGGAAGATTTTTTCAACCCATACGCCAAAGGATTGCTTGCGGACAGTAAACGCCGCTCCTGCTGATGTTCCACCGCGGCGTTTGATGACAAGTCCTTCAAAAATCTGGGTTCGTTCTTTTTCTTCACCCTTTGCATTCACTTCCTTAATTAGTTGGTGGACACGGACCTGCATCCCAGACTTTACTTGGGGCCAGCCGAGTTCGGCGCCAGTGGGAGCCGCGACCGGAGTAGGGGTTGGTTCTTCGGGTGTGGGGGCAACAACAGTTTCAGTAGGTTCAACGACCACTGGTGTGGGTTCTAATGTTGCTGGTTGGGTGATACTGTTGTCTTGATCGGACATAAGAAGTCATTAAAAGTATGAATAGTATACCCGATTATCGGTGAGTCGTCAACCCCATACGAGCTTTCAGCTCGATCGGGGGCGGGGTAGGCCCGGAGAGTGTTTTTTTGACAATCATTCGTACTTTGTGAATAAGAGGGGAGAGTTTGCCCGGGTAGTTGGTGAGAACAAAATCATACTCCTTGGCTTTACTCATTTCGCGACGCGCTTCGGTGAGGCGGATACGTTGTTGGAGGGTGCTAAAGCCGGAAAGTTTGAGTCGCTGCCGAACATCTTCAATCGATTGAGGAGTGATAAAGATGGTGGTGAGGTGTTGAGGGAGTACCTTCTTAATTTGTTCCATGCCCTGTACTTCAATTTTTAAAAGAATATTCTCTCCATTGGATAAGGCCTGTTGGACCGGTTCCAATGGTGTGCCAAAATAGCCACCGCGTACACGCGCCCATTCCAAGAATGCTCCAGCGCGGATCATCCGGCGGAATTCTAGGGGAGTGATGAAAAAATGATGAACGCCCTCCTTCTCTTCGGGCCGTGGAGGCCGCGTGGTGTAGGTGGTGATGTGACGAAATTGGAGTTGTGGATCCTTGTTCAAGGCATTCACAACGGTATCTTTCCCGCACCGAGAAGGGGCTGACAAAATAATGATGTGGCCGGACATACGAGGTTCTAGGTTTTAGGATCTAGATCGTTAGAATTCGTGAATAATATTTTTTTCTTTTTTAAATATTGGGCAAGTTCTTCGGGTAACTCACTATGGAACTCTTTGTATTCTCCCGTAACAGGATGGCGAAAGCCCAAAGTTTTTGCGTGGAGGAACAGCCGCGGCGCGTCATCTTTAAACCGTTTGGTTTGGTACAGAGGGTCGCCCACAACCGGATACCCGAGGGCAAAGAAATGAGCGCGAATTTGATGGGTGCGGCCGGTGAATGTTTTTACCGTCACCAGAGTATAGCGTGCGGTGCGGCCCGAGACAATATAGTCGGATCGGGCAATGCGCCCTTGGCCTTCGGGCACGGCGGCCATCCGGGCGCTGTGTTTAGATCGGGCAATAGAAAATGTAATTGATCCTTCGTCGCGAGGAAGTTTTCCGTGCACTAAAATAACATACTCTTTCGTGATCGTATGGGCTTTAAATTGTGCTTTTAGGTTTTCGGAATACTCGAAATTTTTTGCAATTACCATCAGTCCCGATGCCAACTGATCCAGTCGGTGAATGAGGTGAGGAGTTTTCTCGAGAGTTTCGAGGTACTCAAGCAGCGTATCGGGTTCCTGGCCCTCTGTGGGATGGACAAGGAGTCCCGACGGTTTCTCAATAACCAGGAGCGTATCGTCTTCAAATACAATAGGAACAGGATTCATATCAAGTGTTAAAGCGGCAGCGTGGGATTGGTAGGGGTGTGGTGGTCTTGGTGCCTTGATTCTTTTTTGAGGGCTTGTCCGATGAGTGTAAATGCCTCTTCGGGAGTATGAATGTGGTTTTGGAGCTGCTCTTCACGGACGATACGCAGGAGCCGGCCAATTTTCGGGCCCGACTGTAATCGAAAGCGTTCCATGATAGCATCTCCACTGACCAAGGGGTGCGGGAGTCCTCTGCGCCGCAACGATCCTTCGTCGTCGGACAGTTTGAGCAACTCTCCAATACGTTGTTTCATCATCCGGAAATGTTCAAGGATCGGTTCTCCGCCTTCGGGAACCGTCGCCGTGGAATCGGCAAAAATTACTTGCAAGAGGGTAATACCCGGAACACGAGGATTAAAAAAATATTTCTCAATCGTGGAGGAGCGCATCTCTTCAATTTTGCTATTGAGGAGCACGAGGTGATTGGAAACAATCCACCCGAGGCCATCGCATGAAATATGGAATTCACTCTCCTTGGGTTGCGAAGTGAGTTTAAGGCGGGCGCAAATCGATTGCGTTATTTGACTCCCCACTTTGTCATGCCCATGATAGCGGTACCGATCTGTTCCATGCAGCTCGGGGGTCGTGAGGGTGGCGGGTTTGCCGATGTCGTGGAAGAGGGTCCCTAAGATGGTCTCCATGGTCACGGGGTCATCGGGGAATTCTTTTCGGAATTGCGAGCTCGTGAGTTTTTGGAGTGCCAACCGCGTATGGGCCCACACATCACCTTCGCTGTGATAGAGCGGTGGGTGCGGACAACCTTTCATGGGTAATAGTTCAGGGATGAGTTCTTTAAACGCACCACTCTCTTCGTAGAGGTCAAATGCCTGCACGGGATTCCACCAAAAACTTTTCAGGAATTCTTTGGCAACAATTTCGTACGGGACTTTGCGGTCTTGTTCGTCGGTGGCATCAACACTCATTTCGTTCAAATGAGAGATGTGCGCAATAAGTGCCTTCCACGTCTCTGATTCAATGGTGAGGTTTAATTGGCAGGTAAATCGAAGGGCGCGCAGCAATCGAGAATAATCTTCTTGGAATCGAATGGCGGGGGTACCGACCGTGCGCAGCACCCGATCACGCAGATCATCAAACCCTTTATAGGGGTCGACGAGATGGCTTTGCGAGAGTGGAACGCCTCGCGTGACTTCTACTGCAATCGCATTAATCGTGAAATCGCGTCGTTCGAGGTCTTTTTCAATTGGCAGAGCGGGATCGGATTGCACGTCCACTTCACGGTATCCACCCGTACCAAAGGCATGTTCTCGGCGGGGGAGCGCAATGTCGACCACTTCTTTGGAATGCGATTTGGCGGAACGAAATTTAAAGACTCCGAAGGTTTTGCCCACGAGGTCTACACGCCCCATCGACGAAAGAACAGTTTCCAAGGTTTTTGCGTCTACCCCTTGGACCACGACATCAAAATCTTTTTGCTTAGACTTACCAATGAGGGCATCACGCACGGCCCCGCCCACGAGATACACGCGGGCAGCGGGGAGCTGTTCTTGCAATGGTGACAAGAATTTGAGGAGTGGTTCTTTTTCCCACAATTTGAGTGCGCTCGAAAGATTTTCGAGCATGGAGGACGACATATTAGAGTGGGCCGATTTTATTGGCGTGCGCTTCGAGCCCCAAGTCGATAATTTTACTCACAAGGTCCATGGGCCTAAGGCCGTCGTGTGCCGCTTGCTGAATCAGGCAGGTGGACGGTGTTGCTCCTGGCAGCGTATTCACCTCATTAAAAATAAATTCGTTGTTACGGACAAAACCATCAATACGGGTGTAGCCTTTAAGGTGGAGCCCCCCAAAAATCAGAACCATAATTTCCTTATAGCGTTTGGTATCCTCGGGGTGTAAGCGGGCCGGGGTGATCATTTCAGCGCCCCCGGGCAAGAATTTATCTTCTAATGTCAGAACGTAGTGGCCAAACGCCGGTGGAGTTTCGGTAATTTCAAAGCTCTTCGGCGTGTCGTTGCCGATCACCGTAGTGGTAATTTCAACCCCCTCAATATATTCATCGATCATGCAGAAGGGGTCCCATTGGAGCGCTTCATCAATCCGTTGAGCGAGATCCTCCCACGCAACAATTTTTTCGACCGCCGTGGAACACCCTTCTGCAATGGGTTTGACAACCACGGGTAGTGCAAACGTTTTTTTTATGTGTTCAACGATACTCTCCGGTGAAGCATGCCAGTCGATACTCCTGATTACATGATACTCTGGCGTTGTAACACCAAATGTTCGAACAATCCGACGCGTGGTATCTTTGTTCATCCCGATCGCTGAGGCAAGCACGCCGGACCCGCTGTAGGGGATGCCGAGGAGCTCTAAGAGTCCCTGCAGGCAGCCGTCTTCGCCAAACTTTCCATGCAGGCCAATGAGCATGAAGTCGATACGTTCCTTGAGCTGTTCATACGGAATGCGTTTGGCGGTTACCGCGAGTTGATCTTCAATGTCCTTAGTGGTGTTCATCACCACGAGCTTTATCGGGATCTCCCAGATTTGTCGATTACTCGACATAAAAAGGGGAATGGCCTCAAACCGTTCCGGATCAACACTCTGGAAGAGATGGCGCCCGGATTCGAGCGACACCTCACGCTCACTGGATGGACCCCCAAAGATAACGCCGATGCGTAATTTGTTCATAACAATGATTATTTGAAAGTGACTGTTTCGATTAATTTTGTAATCCACATGCGTGGATCCCATCCTTCTTGGGCGGCTTGGTGGAATGTCCAACTCGATGGAGCCATGCCCGAAAACACATTTGGGTCGGTAATAAGGATGGTGCCAGTGGGATAATTCTTTACCTCTTTTTGTAAAACAAACCCATCGATCCGCGCGTACCCTCGGAACCCGAGCGTGGTAAATGTTGCCACGCACATGGCTTGGATCGCCGTCAGTTGTTCGGGGCTTACACGCGCGGGCGTAATTTTGTTGGAAGCACCGGGCATATATTTTTCGTTGTAGGTAAATACCCGATCGGCATGGACCGTTTCGGTCGGGGTGAGTGCGCGTACACCACTGGTATCTTCCATCACCACGCAGGAGAATTCCAGTCCATCCAGCCACGGCTCGATCACCACCTGCGTATCATACTTCAACGCTTCCTCAATCGCTGTTGTCCAATCATTGGCGCTTTCAATCATACTCACGCCGATGGTGGATCCGCCGCGTGCGGGTTTTGCAACAAGCGGGAGGCCAAAACGCGCGATACTGTCATCTCGATGTTTTGTGGAATTGGTCGCATCACCCAGATCCGATCGTGAAAGGACGATATACGGCGGCACGTTGATATTTTTTTCTTGACTAAGGAGAAGTCGTTGCATGACCTTGTCTTGACCGAGGGCCGCGGCAAGAACAGGGGAACCAACGAACGGAATTCCTAAGAGGCTCAAGAGCCCCTGCAAGCATCCGTCTTCACCGTAACTTCCAAACGTAATGGGGAAGGCAATATCAATCAAATCTTTGAGCTGTTCGTACGAGACACGCTCTGCTTCTCCCAGTCGCGTTTCAATATCTTTAGTCGTATTTTGGACAATGAGTTGAATAGGAAGTTTCCAAATACGGGACTGAGAATCAACAAACAAGGGGATCGGTTCAAACGCCCTCCGATCCATACTATTAAAAATGTTTCGCCCGGAGTTGAGCGAAACTTCTTTTTCGGCTGATCGGCCACCCAAAAATATTCCGATCCGTTGTTTTTTAGTGTCCATAAAGTTGTTTTACTATACTGTAAATGCTCTTAAAAATCAAGACTTCGTGGGGAAGAAAGTAAAGAGCCGGTCGCTGGTCGATAATCGCAGTGGTGTTCCACCGCGGTTATTCCCAGCGCCGGCTGTTTCAGTCGACGCGCTTCCCAGACTTCGTATGAACGAATGGTCCCTCCGTTCGTTCAATGCCTGGCTCAGTCCCCGCCAGGCCAGCCGCCATCCACCATGCCTTGCTCTCCCGTCTGCTGTCCGAAGCGTCTCTTGTTGTGATCGTTGATCATAGCGAGAGCTTCGCTGATACGCTCCAGCGGAACGCTCTGTTCAACGTCACACAAGCCCTCTCGGCGGATTTTTTCCGGGTACCCACCTTCCAGCAGGACGAAATCCGGTCCGTAGGCCAGCGCTGCTTGGAGGTTGTCGAGGACAAGGTTTCCTTTCATGGTTCCCGCCGAGTGGGAGGGATCCACGCCGACCGGGGCCCAGCTCGTGTCATGCACGGTCCGGATCCAGTCGTGGTTGGGGTTGAATCGGAACGGGCTGCGCTTGTCGAGCTTCTTGGTGCCGCGCACGCACAGCAGGATCCGGTTGTTGCCCGCTTCCATGCTCGCCTTGGCGTTCAGTTGTCCGTTCTCCAACCAGTGCATGTGGCCTGCCAGGACGAACTCCACCTGGGTGTACCATTCCTCGACTTCATAGTGGTGGATTCCGTTCTTGATCATCACCAGGAAGTCGTGCTGCTCACCCAACTTTGCAAGCAGCATGGTGTTATCGATACCGCGAGCACCGACCCACAGCACGATACTCCCCGCGTATCCGATATCGTCACGGACCCGTCGGACCACGTCGATCTGGTGCGACTCGACGACCTCCGTAAAGACCGCCTCCATTCCGTGTTCACGGGCGCTCTTCAGTAACCATCGTAGACCCGTCTCGCCGTGTCCTCGGAAAGCTTGAGCGCGGCTGCGTGGCTTCCAACAACCGCCACGGATCATTCGGACGCCGTGTTCGCGCAAGCCTTTGATGATGGTGTCAACGTGCTGATCGACTGTGCAGGGGCCGGCGATGATCTGGCAGGGGAGTCCCCGCCCGATCGTAATGGTTTCCGAGATCTTGATATGGTGCGCATCAGCGGCACCATTGGCCGACAGTCGGACACGCGCAGGGGTGATTCGTCGAACTTCTGCAACTCCCTCGAGTTGCTCGAAGACGTGATCCGATATTGCTGAGCTGGGCGTACTCTCGCCATCGCGCAAGTAGACCTCCACCAATTGGTGTTTAGCCCCTCGCTCGCAGTGAACATCGGGGTCGAGTCCGTACTGTAGAGCTTTCTCCTGGACGGCTCGCACTTCTTCGCCGTCTTCTTGAACATCTGCCTGCATGATTACAAGCATCGTCATTTCTCCTTGTCCCACTGGGGACAGATAATTTCGATATGTTGGACACCGGTCAGGCGATCACCATGAGGGTGCACGACTGGCCGCTATTCAAAAGAGTTAGTAAATTTTAATGTGCTCTACGGATGATCCTCCTCCGCTCTTCGAGCTATGGAGGATTGTTTTTATACTTTCGTATAAAAACAAAAACTGGCCTACGCATGCGAGGTCAGTTGGTACCGATTGACGTTGTTTTTCTTCTTATGACGTCAAACCAACCGAGCTCGCAGGAGCGGACCAGTAAAATCCAAACAGTGTGGTCGCGGTTGAATGATTCATAATGAAAGTATGTTAGCAATTCATTGTTATATTGTCAAATTTTCTTGTACTTTGAAGATTTTTTGTCTACTATAGAGTATATTCCTTTTCTTCACTTGTATGATAAAGTTGCAGATTATTCTCGGGAGCACACGCGACGTTCGGTTGGGTGGTACAGTCGCTCAGTGGGTGTTGGAACAAGCCATGGAACACAACAAATATCAGGTGGAGCTTGTGGACCTTAAAGACTGGAATCTCCCGATGCTCAATGAGCCAGAGCCTGCGAGTACCGGACGGTACTCGTCGGATATTGTTAAACAATGGTCAAAAAAAATTGCTTCCGCCGATGCCTATATTGTCGTTACGCCCGAATATAATCACGGATACCCCGCGGTGTTAAAAAACGCCATGGATTATTTATTTTTGGAATGGAATAGAAAACCCATCGCGTTTGTGGGCTACGACGGAGGAGCGGGTGGGAGTCGCGCCATTGAGCAGCTCCGGCAAGTGGCGGTGGAGCTTGAAATGGCACCGATTCGCGCAGTCGTGATTATCGCGGGTATTTGGAGCGCCTTTGCCGAAGGCAAGCCCGTAGATGAGGGGTATGCGAAAAAACTCGAAGGCCTCTTTACTCAACTCCATTGGTGGGCCCAAGCCTTAAAGACGGCGCGTGACTCCAAGACGACGGTATGAGCTATAACCCTATGAGAATCAAGGCGACGGAACTGCCGCTCCAAGGATTTTCTTGGAGTGATTTGGTGCGCGCATATTGGCAGCTCCTGGGGAGCATTCGATGGAAGTGGCTGGGGTTGATGAGCTGTCTGTTTGCCATTAATTTTTATGCGTTGGTTCCGCCCCTGATTGTCGGTAAAATCGTCGACGTCTTTACGGTACCGGGGCGTTCGATCACGCAATTTTATGTGCTTGCGAGCATCTTGGGGGTATCGTTTATTACGATTTCGTTTCTCCGGCTCACGGTAAAATACCGTATCGGAAATTTACAAAGTGAAGTGATTTACCAAACCAAGGTGCGGGGATTTGAAAAACTTCTCGACTTTTCGCTCGGGTGGCACTTGGAAGAAAGCGCCGGGGTAAAGGCCCAGCGCGTCATCAGTGGCGTGGAATCCTACCGCATCCTCAATCATCGGTTGACCAACGAGATCATGCGCTCAGTGACATCGATCATCGGTGTGGTGGGAGTATTTTTATTCTTGCGACCGCCGTATGTATTATTTTTTGCCGGCTATGTCGTTGGATTTTGGATTATTCTCAAGGCGTTTTACCGAAAGATTCACCGCGAAAATGAATCATACTTTCTCGCCGTCGAAAAAGCAGGTGGTTCCTATGTCGAGGGGTTGAGTAATATTCTCACCATCAAAACATTGGGCGCCAACTCGAGTTTTCGAAAACACATTGCCACCAAAGAGGACATTATTAAACAACACGATTTTACCATCCGTCGATTTTTTAATGGGATGTGGAAATCGTTCCACATATTGAATGGCATCTGTTATGGATCATTTCTGTATTTGGTGGGCCGTGATGTGTTGGCGCAACTCATTAGCGCGGGGTCACTCGTCATTTTTTATGGATACCTCCAGAGCCTCATCGGCAACGCGTCGGATATGATTGACACGTATGAAACAACGGTGAACGCCAAATCCGGTATTGGGCGGATGATGAGTATTTTTTGGATGAAGGTGACGATGACCACCGGCAAGAAAAGACTCTCCAAGCATTGGGACAACATTACACTCGATGCTGCTGACTTTACGTATATGCCGGGTCAATCAGCTCTCCCGGATGCTCCACGATCCATGAAAGAAACACCCAGAGCTCTAGCAAATGTCACCCTTGCCATCCCCCGTGCTGCAAAAATTGGTGTTGTCGGCAAAACCGGCAGCGGAAAATCCACTCTGGCGAAAGTATTGGCGGGGCTCTATCCGCTGTCATCTGGCACCTATACGATTGGAGGGACGTCATTCTATGAATTGACACACGAAGAACAAACAACGCAGCTGACTTTGGTGCTCCAAGAAACCGAAATTTTTAATTTATCATTGATCGAGAATATTACACTCCTCCACACCATATCGTCTTCTGTGCTTGAGAAAGCATTACGGATCGCCCAACTCGATGAAGTGGTTGAAAAACTTTCGGATGGGTTGCAGACGTTAGTGGGTGAGAAGGGGTATCACCTTTCGGGCGGTGAACGCCAACGCGTGGGGATCGCGCGAGCGATTTGTAAAAATTCTCCCATCCTAATCTTAGACGAAGCAACGTCGTCGCTGGATAGTAAAACCGAACGGCGCATTCAAGAGGCGCTGGAAAAGGAATTGGATGATAAAACTATCATCAGTATTGCGCATCGCGTATCGACGCTGGAAAAAACCGATCAGATCTATGTGTTTAGCGACGGAGCCATTGTAGAAAGCGGAACATTCCAGAGCCTTTCCAAAGACCCCAAGAGTACGTTTTACGATCTGTACCATAGCCAATCCTCTTCGCAAGAATAAAACAAAATCCCCGACCAACTGGTCGGGGATTTTGGTGCATCTATATGAGTCGGCTCGAACTTACTTCGAGACGACACCCTAGTGAATTAAAGAAACTGAAACCTTCGTTCTGCCCGCGTGCTCGCGGGCCGTTAATCCGCTCGGCGTGCGGTGGTGACTCAAACAAATGAAGTACGCGCCGATCCCCGTGGTACACACGGATACCCCTTCCGCCAATTCCTCCCCAAACCCCTCCTTGTCGGAAGGGGTGGCAACTCTATTCCTGTGCCTTGCCCCACCCTCCCGTGCGAGGCACAGCGGAGGCTCCATCTGAGTCAAGATGATCAAGGGGTGACCCGATGCTCGGGTCAATTCCCACCGTATGACCCGTTCAACGGCTCATACCTTGATGAGTCTCTGCCGATTCTTCGGTTTAAAGTAAAATTTGACTACCTAATTTATCTCGTCAATCTCTTTAGGGCTCGATGGGTCGTAGTTCTGTGCTCGTTCCCAATCTATTGGAATAACGTTGCCAACCTCGCCCGTTTCTTCGTTAAATTCTATAACCGTATCCTTAATGCGCCATCGTTTATCAATATGGAGTGTGCTCCGGAATAGTTCTGCCATCTGCTTATTTTTCTCTGCAATCTGAGCCATGATTTCATGGATCTTCTCAATAGAGAATCGTCCTAAGCCTTCAAGATACTTATCGAAGTTTCTTCCAGAGATACCTTCAATCTTTTTCATAAGAAGGTAGCTATTATCCGTGTCTTCTTTCCCTGAGATAAATCCGACTGGTTCTGCAGTCGGCAAACCAGCCTTCTTTGCCGCAATCAAAATCGAGAATTCTTTTTTTGCTTCTTTTGCCTTCCTTAATTCAATGCGCTTCGCTACAATCTCTGTTCCATCGTTAAGTGCAAACAAAACAATCTCTTCGTCAGGATACTCACCCTCACCCTTACTACCCTTCAGTAGTTTACCGTGGCTCTGAAAATATGTCTGAGGATTGGTGAGAAAATCCGGTGGCAAGAGTTTTGCATATTCTTCTCTAATACGAATTGTATAGTGTTCAGAATCGGCATTTACGTTTCCAGAAATTTCATGATGCAAATGTTCTTTGACCCAGTAATGACGGGCAATGGCCTGTTTAACCATTGAAAAGTAAAATTGTTCCTCAGGTGAAGTAGGTCTTGCGATATGGCGGATTTTCCCAGTCTGTTTATCAACAATAAGACCTTCAGCGCATTCTTCTAATTTTGCGTTATGCTCTATGTATTCAATAATCTCTTCACGCGCATTCTCGGGTATTCCCTTAACTCTTCTGTGCGGACTTGGGGCAGAAAGCAGACGAATTCTTTTTTCGACATCTTCCTGATCAAAATCCATAATCTTCATGATTTGTTCAGGTATGGTACCAGTGTATCCTGTATCGTAAAATAGTGGGTCAGCGCTAGGGCTGATTCCTTCCTGTTCCAAAAGCTGACGCTTAGTTTCGTAATTAAGATTGTCACGAAAATAACGATGATAGACAATGTATCGCGGACTGATCTCGATGACTTCTCCCTTTTCTTTCAGCTTTTTTCTGCCATCGAGTCCTAGTTTTCTGCGCCTTGCTACATCCTGCGCTCGTCTACCAATCCACGCATAAATGCCATCTCGGCCCAAAAAAACCTCGAGAGGGTAGCGTCCGGTTTCTCGCAGGTTATCAAATTCTTCATAGAGCTTATCATATAGTGGTACATCAACTTCATAAATTTTGGCATATCTATTAAAACCTTCTACGACAATGCGATCAATGTCTCCAATCAAATTCCTCTCAATCAAATTTTGGTGGGCGGCACAGGAATCGAACCTGTTACCTCGTCAATGTCAATGACGCGCTCTAACCAAGTGAGCTAGCCGCCCCTGGAAAAATTATTAGTAAGTCACTTAATACACCTATTAGCGATGATCTGTTCAACGATTCTTATAACTAAGTGAGCGAGCCACTCGTTGCGAAAGCAGTATATCACTGCCAATTTATTTGATCAACCATTTAAATAGTAGCCATTTAAATAGTAGCGCCCACGGATCGATTTTGAGAACGACCCGTGGGCTTGGTACGTGTGCGATATGAGCTAGTGATTTGGGGAGGCCCCTAGAGGAGTCCGGCCTTCTTGAGCGACTGCTCGACAGCGCTACGCGTGATGGCGTGGTACCGTTCGCGGTACGTTTGGAACATTGAGAGAGCCGCTTGCCGTAGCTCGGGGCGTCCGATCATTGCCCCATACAGTGTCCGAACGAGCTTGACGGTGCCGATCGTTCCGAGGAACGTATCGATCGCCGGCAACGCGTTTAAGTATCCACTCTCCGCCGCGAGCAAGAGGAACGCCCATCGCATCGGAACGTTCTTTGCGGTATCAAGATGGAATTGAGTGATCAAATCCCGGCAAAAATCGTGGGGAGCGTGTGTCAGGAGTTGGAGGTAGAGCGTCCACTCCATTGAGTTCCAGCTTGCACCTTCTTCCGTCGATGGCATGGACTCGCTCTGGGCAAGTCCAGCCAGGTGTTGGATCTTCGGGGAGTTGATGATCGGCGCGTTATCGGGGAGGCCGGGGCCATAGAGCCATTCATCAGCGCGGATCGCATTGAGCGTGCCAGGGAACCGTTCTTCGGCGAACGCACAGAACTCCGTAGTGGTGATGGATTGGAACGCGTACGCTTTCATGTACTTCCGAATCATCGCGTCCATGGAGTTGCGACCAATACACTCTTCGATGAGCTGCATGAACAGGGCGCCCTTCACATACGGGATGATCGAAAATACATCATCCGGATCTTCTCCGTCGACGTTAGGGTGCAGTGCCGTAAGATGCGGCCGATCGACGAAGCGTTTGAGTCCGTGTTCAAGGCTTTGCATCGAGAGCGCTTGCTGCAAGAGCCGTTCGTCGAGTCCGTACAGGTCTTCAATGCCGCGCCACTCCGCATATGTGGTGCAGCCCTCGTTCAGCCAGAAGTCGGAGAGCGAGGCGTTCGTCACAAGATTTCCCATCCAGGCGTGGACGAGTTCATGAACGACCGTATGGATCTGCGATCGGTCGCCCGAAAGGAGTATTCCTGACAGGAACGGAAGGGTGGGGTTTTCCATCCCCCCAAACGGGAAGAAGGGCGAAAGGATCATGAGGTCAAATCGTCCCCACGGGTACGGCCCAAACAATCGTTCGATTGACTGCAAGATTGTTTCGACCGATTCGAATTCCCATGCCGCCGCGTCTACAAGCTCCGGTTCAGCCCACACACAACTGCGATGGGAGAGTTCCGTGCGTTTGAGGTTACCGACCACGAATGCAAACAGGTACGCCGGGATGGCGTAGGGCATGTTCCATTTTTCGATCGCGATGTTACCAACGATTTCGGTGCTTACGTGCTGTGCGGCACAGACCCCTCGCAGGGTACTCGGAACCATGAGCGTTGCATCGTAGGTAAATCGTATCCGCGGCGTATCTTGGCAGGGCAGAAACGAGCGCACATGGTGGTACCATCCGTTGCTGAAGAGGAACGGATGGCGTCCGCCCGCTGTCTGTTCTTTCTCGAGCCAATACAATCCCGTGGAGTGCGGCGTCGTCTGGTAGCTGATCAATATTTGATTACTGATCGATGGTACTTCCAGAGTGAGCGGCGACCCTAGTATCGAATCTCGCGGTCCGATTTGGAAGGGAATGTTGGCGCCGAACCGATCAGTGATGGAAATGATCGTGAGGTCGCGGGTATCGAGGTCGACCATTCCGGACCCATCGAATTGGATGAGTGCGGAGCACTCAAGGATCCGTGTGATGGTGTCCACTCGGGCAGAAAAGCTTATGTGCCCAATGCGTGGTTGGCCCAGGCGATAGAAACTATGGGGGTCCATTCTTGTGTTGTTCATGTACAATTCCTCCGTAGCCGAACCCTACCAGCGAGTGTGGACGGTGTCAAACGCATCAAAAAAACACCCTAAGCGGGTGTTTTTACTGGTAATGGTTTTGCCTGCCATCACCTCTGCCCTCGACAGGAATCGAACCTGTATCTCAGCCTTCGGAGGGCTATGTTCTATCCATTAGACTACGAGGGCAAGGGCGATGGCGGGGGAATTATTTTCTTCCAGACCCTAACTTTTTCAATCCTTCTTTAATAATCGATTCAGTGTCTGTCGCGGAAATCGACCGGAGTACCTCGCGGATATCATGGGCGTTGTATCCCAGCGACAGCAATGCCTCAAAGGCGTCGCCATGTGTGGCGTTCATTGCTTCACCGTTCCCCAGTTTTTCTTTGAGTTCGACAATAATGCGTTCGGCCGTACGTTTGCCAACCCCCGACACGCGGGTGAGCATGGAGGGGTCGCCGCTGCGGATCGCCGATTGCAAGTCGTTCAATGGCGCGAGCCCCATGATGTTAATGGCAGTCTTCCCACCGACTCCACTGACGGTAAGGAGTTGATCAAAAAATCCACGTTCTTCCATCGTGCGGAATCCATAGAGCGTTTGACTGGATTCGCTTATCATGTGCGCGGTCCACAGAGCGATCGTGCCTTGCAGGTGCATGTCAGTGAGGGTGTTGGTCGCTACAAATACTTGGTAGCCTATACCACCGTTGGTGACCACGATGTAGTTCGGGCCAATATACTCGATGATGCCAGAGAGGCTAAAGATCATACCAGTCGTAAGGAGTAAGATGTAAGTGGTTAGATTTTTTGCCTAAGACTTATTGCTTACGACTTAGGTCTTGCGATCGGTTTCCACTGTTTAGCGACTTCTACAAGTAATTGCACACCGATGTCGGTGGCACCGGCGATCATCCAGGGTTTGGGGCCCGTGTTCCATCCGGTGCCCGCAATATCAAGGTGTGCCCATGGGAGGGGCCGCGCAAAATGTTCGAGGAATGCCGCAGCAGTAATGGTCCCCGCACCAAATCCATCAGTGATGTTGCGAAGATCAGCGACATCGCTTTTCACCGCTTCCTTATATTCTTCCCACAGTGGTAAGGGCCACAAGCGGTCTTGGGTCAGCAAGCTTGCTTTTTGAAGCATTTCCATCACACCCTCATTATTACCGACCATTGGCGTGCCTTCGTGTCCCAACACGACAACCGCGGCGCCCGTCAGTGTGGCAAGATCAATCACGGCGGAGGGTTGATAGCGATGCGCGTAGCTTAATGCATCCGAAAGGATCACGCGGCCCTCGGCATCGGTGTTTAATACCTCGATCGTAGAACCATCCATTGTTTTGATTACATCGCCAGGCTTGTATGCTTCGGCTCCGGGGATATTTTCGGTGCAGGGGGCAAGTGCGACAACATTTACGGGGAGTTTTAGCGCCGCAATAGCGGATACGGCATTTATCACGGAGGCCGCTCCAAGCATATCAAATTTCATTTCATGCATTTTGTCGCCGGGCTTGAGGGAAATGCCGCCGCTATCAAAGGTGATACCCTTACCGACAAAGACAAAGGGTTTTGTTTTTTTATTGTTCCCCCAATATTCAGCGATGATAAAGCGCGGGTGTTCAAACGCTCCGCGCGACACCGCATAGATACCGCCCATCTTATGGTCTTTGATTTGTTGTTTATCAAGCACCGTCACCACAAGGCCTTTGATGGTCTTCGCGCGTTCCAAGCTCTTCGTGGCTAAAAATTCTGGCGTACATTCATTGGCGGGCATGTTCCCCCAGTCCCGTTGCGCTTTCAAAAATGGAGCAAGGGTTTCGATCTCGCCCAGTGTGGATATCCAAGATTTTATTTCGCGAGTTGCGATCCCGACGAGCGCAATGCTTTGAATTTCGTGTTTAGGATCTTCTGGTTTTTTGGCTGTCTGTTTTTGTTCAACGCGCGTTCCCTTGTACTGTTTAAAATGGTACAGGGCGCGATGGGTGGCAATACCCAGCAGGCTTGCCAGTACCCGAGGAGTTCGGCGGGGAATGGCGGGGACGAAGAGCGCACACTCATCAATCGGTTTAGAACCTACATTTTTAAATGCCGCGCCAAGGGCGTTTTGAAGATTTCGGTCGGATAATTCTTTCGTCGGCCCAAGTCCAACGACCATAACTCGTTCGATCGATACATCGTGGAGTGGGATACTCACGAGCTCTCCCTTTTTACCGCTCAACTCTTTGCGCTTCCACAGGAGTTCGAGCGTCGGCGCAATACTTGAGAGTTCCTTTGGGAGTTTGGGCACTGCAATACTTTCAAATACGGGGACAATCAAAAGGGCAGTCTTAAGAGCCTTTTTTGGATCATGAACGAGCCATTTCATAGAAGAAAGAAGATAAATGAATCCGTCCTATGTTATTGTTTTTCCAATACGATGTCAATCGGAAATTCTTTGAGAACGGTGGTTGTTGTTGTAGCTTGGAGGGGAGTGATCGAGAGGGAAGTCGCCAATGTGGCATCGGTGATCGTTCCGGCATGATGCTCAATCACCAGCGAGAGAGTCGGGAGCTCGGATTGCAATCGGATCGCGACGCGATCTTGGATCGTCAGCCCCATGGATTTACGCGCCGCATTAATAAGTCGGACTAGGTCCCGTACCAATCCTTCTTCTTTGAGTTCGGGGGTAAGCGTGGTATCGAGCACTACCTCTTGTGTCTGTTTGGAGTCGATGGTGACTTCTTTGATGTTTACCTCATCTTTAAGAATTTCTTGATGAGCTTGGTCGAGATCCATCTTAATGGTGATGCGTTGGAGGGGTTGGCGGACTTTGATTCCGGCTTCAGCGCGGAGTTGATGTGCGCTCGATGCTAGTCGCCGTACGGTTTCCATTTGCGCAACAATAGATTCGTGTTCCTTGTTCACTGCTCCTTGTTCACTACTGGTAGGCCAATCAAGTAAATGCACGGATTCCTTATCATTGTTCGGAAGACGTTGGTAGATACCATCCGCAAGCATCGGCATAAACGGGGCGAGGGCAATGGCATATTGTCGGAGTACCCACCCAAGTGTTTGTACGGCAGTGGTCCTGTCCGCCCCTTCTTCTTTTACTCGATCGCGACTACGACGGACATACCACGTGGAAAGGTCTTGGAGAAATTCCACGATCGGTCGAGCACCTGCGGGTATGTGGTAGTTTGTTAAAGCACTATCGACATCCGCGAGCAACTGTTGTGTTTTTGCAACGATCCATTGATCGAGTGCGTTGTCGCTCGGGGGTGCAGAGAGTGGCGCGCTTTCTGTGATACTCGGTGCATAGAGTTCCCAGAACTTGAGGACGTTGCCGGCAAGCATCGTTACTTTTTTGTACACCTCATCAACGCCTTTTTCGGAGAAGTTTAAATTCTCTGCTTCCATGGCGGGGGAGAGGCACAGATACATGCGCATGGCATCGGCCCCATATTTGTCGATCACGAGGTTGGGCTCGGGGTAATTTTTGAGTCGCTTACTCATCTTCTTCCCGTCTTCGGCAAGCACAATGCCATTCACAATCACATTGCGAAACGCCACAGAATCTTTCAGTGCCGTCGAAAGAACGTGGAGGGTATAAAACCATCCGCGGGTTTGGTCTTGGCCTTCGCCGATAAATTCGGCGGGGAAGTTCGCGTCTAAGGCTTGTTGATTATGGTTGTCATCGAATCGATAGTTGAGTTGCGCGTAGGGCATGGACCCTGATTCAAACCAACAGTCCAATACTTCTGGAATGCGCTTAAATTCCTTTCCGTCTTTAGTGATCACAATATCATCGATTTTATGTTTGTGCAGATCGGTGACATGCACACCCGAAAGTGCCTCCAATTCTTGCACTGATCCGATACACAGGAGTTCGCCGTCGTCCGAGCGCCACACGGGTAAGGGGGTCCCCCAAAATCGACTGCGCGAAATGGCCCAGTCGCGTGCGCCTTCGAGCCACTTGCCAAAGCGTCCATCGCGGAAGTGTTGGGGCACCCATGAAATATTTTTTTGATTGAGTTCGATCATGCGGTCTTTGATCGAGGTCACTTTCAAAAACCAAGATGTTGAGGCGTAGTTTAGGAGCGGCGTTTCACAGCGCCAGCAATGCGGGTACGAATGTGTATATGCATCGGTGCGATAAATGAGCCCACGCGCTTCTAAGTCCTCAATAATTTTTTTGTCGGCACTCTTAAAGAACATTCCGGCGGCCACCTTCACCGATGGGAGCATCTTGCCATCCCGGCCCACCGTGTGGTTGGGTTTGAGTCCTTGCTGCATGGCGCGGTCAAAATCGACCTCTCCATACATAATAGCCGAGTGGACCAGTCCCGTGCCTTGTTCAAGGGTGACAAAATCAGCAAGATCAACGTAGTAATATTTGGGGTCGAGGTCTACAAAATAATTAAACAAAGGGCGATAGCGCTTTCCAACCAATTCTTGGGCTTTATATTCTTGCACGATCTCACACTCTTCTTTGATAGTGTCTCCAACACGGTCTTTGGCAAGGATATAGGATTCCGATCCTTCCGTGGGCTTTACTTTCACATACACCACATCCTTATTAAGGTAGATGGCGCTATTGCCCGGGAGTGTCCAGGGTGTTGTCGTCCACGAGAGCAAGAATGTTCCTGGCTCATCTTCTAATTCAAATTTGGCCACCACCGAAATATCGGTCACGTCTTTGTACCCTTGAGTGACTTCGAAGTTCGCGAGCGTCGTTTCGCATCGTGGACAAAGATGCATCGCCTTGTACCCTTCATAAATTAATCCTTTGTCCCAGAGCGCCTTAAACACGGACCAAATCGATTCCATGTATTGGGGATCCATGGTCTTGTAATCGTGTTCCATGTCGACCCAGCGCCCCATGCGGCGGATCGTCTTCTTCCATACTTGCGCGTACTCAAGCACACACGCGCGGCACGCCTCGTTAAATTTGTCCACGCCAATATTTAAAATATCTTTGCGGGTTTTGAGTCCCAATTTTTGTTCAATAATATTTTCAATGGGCAGCCCATGACAATCCCATCCCCATTTGCGCTCCACGCGTTTTCCCTTCATGGTCCAAAAGCGGGGGATGACGTCTTTGATGGTACTCGCAAGAATATGGCCGTAGTGGGGGAGCCCTGTAGCAAACGGTGGTCCATCATAAAACACGAAGCTGTTACTCGCATCGCGTTGGTCAATCGATTTTTTGAAGATGTTTTGGTCGTCCCAAAATTGGAGGACCTGGTCTTCTGACATCATAAAGGTTCTAGGGACTAGGTTTTAGGTACTAGATTGTCATACGGTTCCGTCGTCCTAGAACCTACCGTCTAGAACCTAGAACCTCGCGGTTACGGTTTTACTTTTCCATCAACGGCGCCATAGGCGGTCGATGCGGTGGAGAGTGGTGCGAACGTCGCGTTGCGAGCACTCTTTGTAATCCCATCAACACCCGTGGCAGCAATACTCGTTACTAGAGGAACGTCTTTACCGGTATCGGCCACAGTGGGAGTGAGGGCAAGCTCCATATGTGCGGTTGCATTTTTGGGGCTGGGTCCGATCATGTTATCCAAGCGGCCAATGGTCCAGGTGATGGTGCGCGTGGCCTTGTCGTAGGTAATAGGTTTACCGATCGTAACGCTTGCGTGATTGGTCCATTCAACGTTTGGCGGCAGTACAATATGAACGATACTTTCGTACAGGTCATGGATGGTGTTGCTTGCATTCACTGCTAACCCATACGATGTTTTCCGGCCCACTCGGGGCGGAAACGGTCCTCGACCCACTTGCTCACCGTCGCGCGTATAATACTGTACCTCCGCCGTAATGCCAAGACTGGTGTTTACGGGAACGCTTGCGCTCGAGCCATACCAGGCGACCGTGACATTCGGGAGGACCGAGAGACGGAACGAGGCCTGGGGCTGTAAGACCACCGAGAAATCATCCAGTGGTGAGTGGTCAGAGAGAGAGACTCCCTTGATAGTTTTTAATTTCATGTGGAGTTCACCATGTTGGTTGGGGACGAGTTGTCCGAGGATGGGGAGTTCTTTGGGGCTCCACGATACGCTGCCATTACCCACGCTTGCTCCTTCGGCAGTGATGCTTGTGGTGTCGACATAGATTCCCTTTGGCGTGAGGCTGATAGTGACATCTTCGAGTGCAAACTCTCCACGGTTTGAAAAGTTGATTGTCACGGGGATTTCGTCGCCTGCCTCCATACCAGAACCGACGTTTGCCGCTGCTATGAGTTCGAGGGACGGATCAATAATGGTCGTATCGGCTCGTGCCGATACGACCTCTCGTCCGCCATTTTTTAATTCAATACTAAAGAAAAAGGAAGGGGACTGCGGCAGCGTTTCATAATGTCCGGTAAGAGTGAATGTGGCCTTTGTATCCTTCTCAAGTGTTGAAACGATCCATGGGCCTTTTTGGAGCGACGGTAATGCTTCAGTGGTGACCCATCCAGCGGGGAGCGTGGGCTTAATCAAGAGTTCCGGCAGTATCGCGCCCGTCGTATTCGTGAGTGTCAGTGTAACGCTCGTGGGTTGATTGAGGACCACGGTCGAGGGGATTAATACATGTGCGTCAACGAGGGGAGTTTGTGTTTCAAGCCACCCTTCGAGCACCGCTGTTAGTGGCCGCGTTCCTCCTGCCGCATCGTCCATTTTAGCCGTCGCGGTGATACTGAGTGGTTCTTGTCGACCAATAGGGGACCAGTCACTCCCTTGTAATACGAACTCTCCGCGTGCGCCGGGTTTGAGTTCACTCACCGTCCATTCTGTCTTTTCGCGATTAAACCCTTCCTCGGGGTTGGCACTTTTCAATTCGTACGAGGCAGGGAGGTCGACATCAATGCGTACGTCGTGAGCAGTCGTTGGTCCATGGTAGGCATATAAAACATGGATGGTGGAGGGTCCGCCGACCGACAGTGCGGGTGGTTGTACATCGACACGCAACTCCAGCGGTGGGCGTATGAGCCACGGCCGCAATCCAAACACGTAGCCGTTGTAAAGGATAAGGCCCATCACGAGCAGCGTGAGCGTACTATCCATAACCATGTGCCATCGTCCAAATCGATGACGCGGGTGATAGAATCGATCATAGCGATCCTTAAGGTGTTGAATGATGGTTTTATGAAAAAGGGGCATAGGAGAGTTATTAACGAAAGAACTAAAGAACGAAACAACCAAAGAACAATCAAAGCGTCATGTTCTTACGTTTCTTCGTTCTTTCGTTCTATTGTATCATATTTATCGTGTTGTGAGTGCTAAGATTTCAGCCACTCCATCACCATCGACGTCGGCGCTTGCGACAAGTGCCCCGGCATTGGAGGTGCTTCGGAAGGCGAAGAATAATCCTTCAAGTCGGCCGGCGCTCGTAAACAACCGTACCTCGCCTTTGCCCGGGGCGTTGCGGCCAACCAAAATAGTCGATGGTCGGTGCGGGTCCACGGCCACCGAAAGCCCCGACAAGAAACTTCCTTCAAAGGCTCCCCAGCGTTGTTTGAGTGTTCCATTAATTTGATACACTGACACGATTGGTTTTTTGCCAGCGGCAGGACCCACAACAATCAGGGCACTTCCGCCAGTGGGCGGGGGAGGAATAACGGCGATGGAATTTTTACGGACGCGTTCCGACTGAATATTAAATTGCGCAATTGATGGCACGCCCGAGAGCGTAAACGATCGTACATGGAGCGATCCATTGCTTGTGGGGATCGTGACGATTTCGGGCACGCCATCACCGGTGAGGTCGCCGAGCGTAAACGTAAACGTACCATTAAATGTGGAACCGTACGGTCGAATCGTCCGTAGTATGGTGCCATTATCATCAACCCATTGTAAGGCATTACCGACGGAGGCAATATTTATACTGGTAGATTCGCCCTTTGGAATCTCTGCAATAATGTTTCCTCCCGTAACAAGGGGAGTATAACTAAAAAATCCCGTCCGTTTGATTTGGCCGTCAGCAGTAAACACCCGGGCAAACGCGCCATTGGGGTAGCTCGCATTTACAATTTTTTCCAAGGGCTTCAAAAGAACAATCCCATCATGCGCATTCAAATCCAGGACACTGGTGATCATGCCGTTATTTACGCTTGCATCTTGCAGCCCGCGCAGATGTTCAAAGTCTTCGGAGAAGTCGACGTGTTGTGGACCATCGCTCGAATTGACGATTGCCGCCCCGCGCTCAAAGTCCCGGCGCCAAAGAGAAGGCGCAAGGGTGCTCGAGTTCGTGCGGAGGTCGACCGCACCCGTTGTGGGGCGCCCGAGTGCTGTGGCATATTCGTCGTACCACCACAGTTGCGCGTGATGGCTGGGACCAAAATCAAAACTGGAATAGCCATTTCCTAGGAGCGTCGAAGCCAACCCAAATCGCATTTGTTGATAATTCATTTCGGTTCCTTTATCGCGGGTATTCGTATTAATAATCGTCGACAAAGGGGAAGTATTTTTTAGAGAGAGTCCGAGGTAGGATTGCATGCTATCCAGCCATCGCCCACGCCCTTCCCACGGCGTCGGGAACGATTCAAACATGCGCCCGTTAATAGCGCCTTGGTAGTCTTCGAGCGAACTCCCATTAACGACAATGTATTTTTCTGCACCAATAATCGAACGGGTATTACGCAGTAACCTGGTCATGCCCGCACGCCACTGGGTGTTGAGAAGCGTCGGATCATCGCGCAGCCCATCATTATTCATGTCGATGTTTCCTTCGGCGAAATGGGTAATGCTATCATCGACCACATCATAATAAATGCCGTCCCATAGCCCCGTGTCCAGTACCTTCTGTTTTACAAGCGCGGGCCACACGTCGGGCCAGTCACCGTTCAAGTTCATCGCAAAAATCACATGTTGCCAAATGTCGACGCGTTCGCGCGTTGGGGTATAGAGGTAGCGCTCGGGAGTTGCGAGCGTTAGAAACGATCGTTTTAAATCTGACAGCGTATCATCCAGTCCCTGGATGTTCACTTGTGCACTATAGATGTAGGGAAGAATAATGATGTCCGGATGTTGTTTGCGTGCATACGCAAAAAAATCAGGGTTGTAGTATTGAATCTCGGGAATCAGTACCAACACGTCGTAGCGTGCAAGGGCCGCGTAGTCACTGCGGTTGATCGTATTCAAATAGATATTGGCGGTACGGGGGAACTTGGTGCTGGGTGTGAGGGGTTGGGCCTTGAGCGCGCTTGGAAATATGAGCGATGTTAAAAGAAGATAAGAAAGTATTATCAATTTCCAATCAAATTTTAAGAAGTTAATACGAAAATTATTTTTTTTAGTAGACGCATCAAAATCGCCTCTGTCATCCTCGGGCTTGCTCGCCCCGCCTTGGCGGTGGACCCGAGGATCCAACGCGTTAAATAAATCGTGGATCCCCCGATCAAGTCGGGGGAGGACAACGGAGATTTTTTTTTTGAAATAAGTTTTATGAATGTTTACTGTGTAGCGCAGTCTCATATATTTGTGTTATTTCTGCAAGATGTTTTTCGACCGTTCGTGTTCTGGCCCACGCTGCGGCATTCTCTCCCATCCGTAGTATTTCGTTCGGGTGTTCGGCGAGCCATTGCATCCGTTGCGCCCATTGTTCGATATTTGTGGGTGTTACCAGGAGTCCATTTTTTCCGTTTTCGACCAGTTCCGGCAGTCCTCCAATGTCGCTGGCAATAATTGGTTTTTGGTAGAGCGCTGCTTCGGCAACGACCAGCGGTGACACTTCGTACCATTGGCTTGGCACCACCACGAATTGACTCGCACGATACCATTGTTCCACTTGTTGCCGGTCTTGGTGGCCGTGGAACCGGACGTTGATAAGGTGGAGATTGATTGCCAATTGCTCAAGGCGTTTGCGCATCGGTCCATCCCCCACAATATCAAGGATGATTAATGGGTTATCAATGCGCGTCATGGCCGAGAGTAATAACTCAACCCCCTTTTCTTCGCTTAGTCGGCCGATATAAAGAATATGCTTTGTGTCTGAACTGGGTCGGGGAGCGGCGATGTCATCCTGAGGAAGCTGGGCGACCGAAGGATCTTGTGGTTGGGATCCTTCACGATGTTCAGGATGACCGACGACAAAAACGGGATGGTAAACAACACTCGTCTTCTCGGAGGGCACTCCGTATTCGATCATCTTTTTTTGTAAAAATCGGGTGGGGCAAATAAACTGGTCGACAACACTTACATCCCATCCCCAATGCTTCGCCAGCATAAATTCGGCTGTCTCGAGCATTCCAGCGGCGTACGAGTTTTGGATGCAGCGATTTGGGATCACCTTCCAATACTTTCCTCCTTTTGTATCTTCGAACACCCGACCCTGACAGAAAAATTTATAGGTGGGGTCCACCAGGTGGTAATCGTGGAGGGTTTGTACCGTTGGGATGTTGCGGTCGCCAAGGACCTTGAGGATGGACTGTGAGAGTTGGTGGTAATAGTTGTGCAGGTGCACCACGTCGGGCTCAAAGGTGTCCAGGATTTCGATAAATTTTTCTTGTGCCTGGCGGTTATAGATGAAGCGCGCGGCCGATCGAATCCGGTGGGCCACACTCATGTCGTCCGTCGTTTTGGTAGCCACAGTGTCGGCAAAATAGGCGCTCCACGGGCTTGGCAGGTTGCGTGGGTCAGTCATTGCAAACACCGCTGTCTCGTGGCCTGCTGCCTGTTGGAGGCGCATCATCTCGAACATGTACTGTTCGGTCCCGCCTAGGGGATAGAAGAACTTGTTGACGTGCAATATCTTCATAGGAAATACGAATCAGTATCCGAATGTTATCCGAATCGATCCGAATTTTATAAGATTTGGATACATGAGGATTGAATTAGGATACTGATTTGTATTGCTATAATAGCACGCCACTATACCATAAAGTTCGGAAATTGTCCACAGTTGCAGAACATGGTAGAATGGACGAAAGAACGTAAGAACCGAAGAACGAAAGAACGCGCGATATCGTTATTGGCGTGTTCCTTGGTTCTTGCGTTCCTTCGTTCTTCCGTTATGTCAATGCATCACCAAACATCGGTCGTATCGATTATTGTTCTTACGTGCGCCCTTATTGCTGGGCTCTTCTTTTTTGATTTATTTTCATTTCCCATTATTCTTTTGCTCGCACTCACGGTGATAGCGGTGCTCGTGGCGGGGGAGAAGTTGTGGCTGGGAGTATTAGCGATCCCCTTAGCAATCCCCATCGGAATGGTGACGACCGTGCTCATCAATCAGTCGTATCGATATGAGATTACGGCCGTAGAAGTATTACTCTTACTTCTTTCCATAGCACTTGCGTACGCTTTTTTTTGGCATGTGGTCGAGTGGCCCGCATCCCACACCATCGAGGTGGTGATGTTCGTGTGGCTCGCGCTTGCCTATACATCACTCCTATGGATCGTTGATGGCCAAAAATATTTGGTGGCCGTACGTGTGTTTACGTATCATTTTTTGGCGTTCATGATTGCGGCGAGTCTTTTTACCCATAAGCGTGCACGGGAGTGGGCGATCCCGATGGTGGTGGTGAGCGCGGGATGTATGGCTGCCCAACTAGTTCAGACGCTGGCAAGCCTTGGGTCGGTGAGTAAAATTCTGGTCGATCGTAGTTCGATTGTCACGTCCGTGGGCCCGTTGGCAACCGTGGTGGCAATACTGGTACTGCTCCTCCCGTTCGTGGTTATCCAGGGGTACCGTACCCAAGGTGCTTCGCGGTGGTTGAGTTGGGCGGTTGCGGTGCTCTCAAGTATTGCGGTTGTCGCCAGCATCGGCAAAGCGGCCATCCTTATTATGATCCTAAGCATGGGATATTTATTTTCAAATATTGGCAAAGGCAACGTATTTTTAAAACGTGGTCTCATTATTATTGCGATCGGTCTTGTGCTCGGGGGCTCTGTGAGTAATATCCCCCAGCTCATCATGGAACGGTTTGCGACCGTTACTTCGGGAGCCACGTCGCAAGGGCGGATTGAAGAAGCGAGTACTGGCCTGCTGGTGTTTCGCCGCAACATCATCCATGGCGTGGGTGCGGGCAACCTCAAATATTATTATCAGCGACTCCTCAATGGCTACAACGCCGAGTCCAATGTCCTCGTGGTCCAGGTGGCCGCTGAGTACGGGCTTATTGGGTTAGTACTACTTGGGTTTTTGGTGTTTGAGATACGCAAAGTACTCCGGGGCCTGCATGGGCATGTGATTGGTCACCGCGATCGGTTGCTGCTCGTCGCGGTCCGATCGAGTATTGTGGCGATGGTGCTCTATAGCGTATTTGAGGTCACGTTTGTGGCGCTTACCTATGGCATCCTTTTTTGGTGGCTTATTGGTTTTTTGGTGGCTTGGGAGGGGAGTACGAATCGGCATCCGAATCCAATCCTAATCCATCCAAATAAATAACGATTAGGATATTTTAGGATTAATGAGGATAGTGATTTGTATGTTTGCGCAAGGCGCAAACAATGTACGGCTTAAGTCGATAGAAGAAGCGGTTGGTAAGAATCACCCTCTCTTTCCATGCATAGAGTTTTTGCACGGTGCGACTGAATTGGAGATAGTTCAAAAATGTGGCCGGACCAAGATAGGTAATGTGGTCCACGGAAAGCTGCGATGTGGTCGCGGCTTTTTTGATTGCCCCAAGACTATTAAAGTGGTAATCGGCCCGGTGAGGATGGTAACTTGATTGCATGATGTGTTTATAGTAGAAGGCGGAGAATTTTTCGCCGAATAATTTATTACTCCAAAACGCGGGGTTCCCAAGGTTCGGGGTAATAAACAACAGTACGCCCCCGGGTTTTAACACCCGGCGCGCTTCGTTCAGTACATTCAATGTTTTAAAATGCTCCATGCCCCAGATCGAGAGGATGAGGTCGAAGGAACTGTCCGGGAAGGGGAATGCGTCAGTGTCCACGTTACAGTATTTAATTGCCGGAACCTTTTTAACAATCTCTTTATTAATTTCGATCCCTGAAACATTTTTTTCGTTGATGATCTTTTTTAAAAATGGGGGAACGAGTTGATACTCGCAGGCCATGTTTAAAACGCTTGCGTCTTTTTTTAATTTTAATCGTTTCACTTCTTGTTCAAGTGTTTGCTCCCAATTTAGAGTGTGAAGATAGTTGATGCGCACAACTCTATCGTAAGGTTACCTCCAGTTCGCGATGGAGCGCCTTCGCTACTTTCGTAAGCATTCCAATCGTAAAATTTTGATTCCCTTGTTCCATGCGGGCGACATTGCTTTGGCTCGTGCCAATGCGTTTGGCAAACACGCTTTGGCTCAATTTGGCCTTCTTGCGTAATTGTAAAATTTGGTAGGCAATTTCCAGTTGCTTGCCATATTCGTCAAACAGTTCTTTGAATTTTTTGTTTTTTAGACGTTGATTAATATAATAATCCACGTCTATGGATCGTTTAAGAGATTTATGCATAGAGATGAGGGTGAGTAATAACATCTTGATAATGCTGTAGAGCAATGGCGATTTCCCTCGTAGGAGTCTTTGCTGTTTTCTTTGCAAAGGCATGTAAGAAGATAATCTTTTTTCCGACGAATGTAAAATAAAAAATTCGATGTCGATTATTGGCAAAATCCACTCTTAGCTCTCGAATACTGCCTTGGATATGTTTGCTATACGGTTCATCCAGATATCCATTGTGTTCTCGAAGATAACGAATATATTTTAAGATTTTTGCACCGACTTTTTCATCCAGAGCGTGAATGTATTCTCTCACTGGCATTATTCCAGTGTTCGAATCGTGGTAAAAAATGATTTGATATTCATTCATAGTATATATCATTTATGATATACTGTCAAATAATGTATTATTGCACAGCTTCTCCACTCGGCTCCCGTCTTGGCGGGATCCTCGGTCGAAGAATATTATACCATAAAAAAGTTGAACCCCGGACATGAACTGTGCTGCTTGCACATATTCACGCCGGGGCTCGAATTGAATCTTGTCCGTCTCACGCGAGCGTCGTCAGGCCTTCAGGGGCCTAGTGGCGCATCGCGGTGCTACGGTTGTTACTCGGTTTCGGGATCTGCCTTGGCCTTGCTCTGGAGCTGGGAGAAATGTCCCTTATCGTTCTGACCCACGAAGTGCGTCGCGCCGGGCGGCGGGGTGTTCATACGCCGCTTCGACGTCGCCAGCGCTCCATCAGCGCCGACGAAGAACAGGTTCGTCTCCGAGTCCAGGAGGAAGGCCGCCCAGGGGTTGGAAGACCCCGAGGAGTCCATTTCTACGAGGTTCGCTTCCTGCTCGATGGCGAAGCCCGTAAAGGCTTGTCGCCGAGCGGTTCCATGGAACCGGAAAATACCGTCTGCCTCTCGGACCAGCTGCCAGGAATTGGCCGGCGTCCAGTTGAGCACCGGCCGTGGGTCCGTGAAACCGGGCTTGATGAGGTGGTTGCCGTTGTAGCCCACCGTCATCTGCGGATTGATGCCCGCGGCGGCCCCGAAATTAGACCATGTCGATTTGCCACCGGCTCCGACGCTGCGAACAGCGCCGTAGACGGCGACATCGGTGGTGAGTCCGAGGATGACCCAGCCGGTCGTGGTGACCGACTGTGTCGTACTGGTCTGGCCGGGGAGCGATCCCGTGCCGACTTCGTAGCTCGTGGCGCCGCTGACGGGCGACCACGACAGGACGAGTTGGCCGTTCCCGGGAGTCACTGTGATCTTCCCAGGCGCGGGAGGGCCCGGAGGAGCGGTGACCTTAAGGACGATTCCGCGGCTGTTGTTGTTCGGGTTGGCATCACCCGAAAACACAGTGGCCGTGTAGCTGGTGTTCATTGCCGCGACGAAGCTCAATGCGAGCAACGGCGACGGAGTGGTGGGGCTGAACGTCATCGTTCCGCTCGCGACCACGGTGGCCGCTTGCGTTCGAATCTGCACCGGGAAGGTATGTACGGTCGCGGTCTTGGTGCTGAAGCCGGTGAGCGCGATGCTCACCATGGACCCGGCCGTCGTTGAGGTGGGGTTGGCCACTGCCGCGCTCAACCCGAAGTCAGGGATGAGATTGGCAACGGCCGTGGTACGGGTGTTGTCCGACTCGCTCGACTCGCTGATCTTGTTGAGCGGGTCGACCGTTGCCGTCACCGTGTAGCTGTCCGCCATCGCCGTGGTGGCGAAGGTGAGGGGCGTTCCGATCAGGGCGGTCGCCGTGAGCGGAGCCTGGTTGTTGACGACGACTTTTACGTCAACCCCAGTACCCGGCGAAAGGAATGTGCCACCCACGGTGAGTCGCACAGTCTGCGTCCGACCCTCGATCGTCGTGGCCGGCGTCACCGACAGCGACTGCACGAAGAGGTTCGGCGCCGTCGTGGTCCGGCTCGCGTTCTTGCTGTTGTTGTTCTCGTTGGTCTCGGCGATCGCGTTCAGGGGGTCGGCGACCACCGAGAAGTTGTTGGCGCCCGCCACCAAGTTGAACGTCCCGAACGATACCGTCTTCGTGTCGGTTCCGGCGGCGAGGTTGAGTCGCACGTCGGTTCCGACTTGGGTAAGAGTAACGTTCGGACCCTGCACGAAGCACCGGAACAACGCACTCGTAATGTTGGTGCTTGCCGTTGAAACCACCGTCGCGGTGACGGTGACCGGGTCACCCACGAGCTGGGCGTTCGGCGGATTGAGCGCGATGCTCGCAACGCCGATGTCCGGCCTCGGGGGGTTTACGGTCGTGGTGTTACTGACGGCCAGGCTCCGCTGCAGATTGCCAGCGGCGTCCTGATACTCCAGGAAGTATTCCGTGCTGGCCTGTTCGACTTGACTCGTGAGGCTTACGAACGAGATCCACCAGCCGCCAAGTCGCCGTTCGGGTCCCGTCAGGTCGAAATTCTTCTTGCGGCCCGAGGCAGGCTCCGGCAGTCTCTGGCTGTTGACCATGATGACCGGGCCGATCATTCGGGCACCGGCCGGGAGGGGAGTGATGAGGTCACCGTTGACCATCACTAGTCGCACTTCCGGAGTCGTGGTGCCGCCAGCCTGCGGGGGAGAGAACCGGATCTTCTCGTCGCCCATGGTGTTGGCGATGATCCAGTTCACGATCGAGTATCCGGGTCGAGGGTCGGTGTAGATGGCGCCGGGGGTGTTCGATTTCTCGGCGAGGATCTTGGCCGCGATGGCGAAGTCCTTGAAATCGATGATGCCGTTGCCGTTGATATCCGCCTGTGGCTTGTCGGTGCGGCCCATCCACGATGCGATCAGCGACAGGTCGTGCCCGTCGATCTCGCCGTTGCGGTTGGCGTCGCCCAGGGGGTACGCGCTCGCCATCCGGCAGAGCGCGATCAGCAGGATCGCGATGTAGATCGCCGCCAGGATTGGCAGGCGCTTGGTTCCGTTTCTGATTCTAGCCATGAGTGAGGTCCTCCTCTCGCGCTATTTCCAGCGCGGAGTTTTGTTGCAGCCGTTGGCCGCAGTTTTGGTTAGGTTGCCGTTGGGTTCTTCCAGATCCTTGACGGCCTCTTCCGCAAGGTCCTGGGGTGAATCTGGATTGATGAGGCAGTCGACGCTCGTCGACTTCCCCCCACTACGGTGGTGGAAGAATTGGAACGTGTTGCCACGATCCAGAAACTCCCTCCACTCGTAGCTTGAAATTTCGGAAACGGGTATGTCCAGAACCTTGGCGATCGCCTTCATGATCTGCGCGAGAATTTCATCGCACTGCGATCCGTTTGCGATTGCCTTTCGGTTGGGCCCCGTTTCCCATTTGACCGTCACTGCTGTCGAAGGCGTACCGTGGTCAGTGGTTACGCCTCCTTCGCCGTCTATCTCGTAACGGCGTTTCATCTTTTTCGACCCTCCTTTCAGGGTCGCTTCGCCCGCTTGGTGCGGCGGGTGCGGTCGGGGTTGGGGATACGCTTCCTCGACTCCCGGTATGCCTTGTGGTCCTCGGCCGCAAATTTCGCCAAGGCCTCGGGCGACTCGGGTCGCGTGATCTCGCCCCCGACAATCGGGTGCAAGTGACCCCGGAACACGTGGAGAGTGTGGAAGATCTCGCCCTTGGCGAGGAACTTCTCCCACATTTCCGGCGTGTACTTCTTGGCCTTCTTGGCGCCCTTGGTCTTGAGGTTGTTGGCCACCACCAGCTTGATCTGGCTGGCCATCCGCGTTGCCGATGCGCCGGTTGCGACCGTGATGACGAGCACGCCCGCGTGCTCCCATCGAATCATGGCTTGGCTCATGCTGCCTTCTCCTCTTCGGCGTTCTCAACGCCGTCGTGTTCAGTGGCCTCGTCCGATCGGATGCTGACCACGTTGGTGTCGTTGTCGATTCCCGCAGCACTTTGCAGCGCCGCGTACCACCTGACCCCGAGCTTCGGGTTCTCGATAAGCTGATGGGGGATGACCCCATCGTTTACGAGAATCTGGAGCGCCCGAGCCTCATGGTTGATGCAAGTCTGGTGCGACCTTCCCAGTACCAGGCCCATCGCCTTGTACGAGAGTGTGACACCATTGATTCCCCACCGGAGTTCGATTACCTTTCGGTAATCATCGGGAAGCTGTTCGACGGCGTAGCCCAGGAGCGCGAGCTTCTCGATCATCACCGCCTTTTCGGCATCGAGCACCAGCGCATGGTCGGGTTCGGGTCGCCGGAGCGACTGCGCCACCAGGTGCTGGTAGTGCTCTCGTTCGGCGTTGTCCGTTTCCTCGCCCATGCCATCGAGGTAGATCGGCAGGGCAGGGATTTTGGTTTTGCCGTCGACCTTGCGTAGCCCGATCGATGCCGCCATCGCGCCGATCATCATGCGGACAGTGAGTCCGCGCGATCGCACAGCGCCTTTGGTCGGCGGGTACTCGAGAGCTTTCTCCAGTCCTTCGCTGGCCATGTCTTGCCAGTCGAGTTTGGAGCTCACAGATGCCGGAAGTTTGGCGAGAAATTGGTGGGCAGCCCACTTGGCATCCGTCAACAACTGCTCGGCCACCGCCTCCGGCGATCCGATTTGGTATCCGTTCACTGTTCACCTCCCGCGTAGCAGCGGGGGATTGGTCGTTACTGTTAGGGGTTACGGGGTGGCGATTATTGGCGATCCATTGGCTATGCCCGAATGAAAGAATGCAATATTCTTCGACCCGGGATCCGCGTGAGCGGAAGTCATAGAGGAGAAGCCGAACAACCACCTCGTAACCCCTAACATATTCTTTATCTCCTCATCTCTTTACCTCTTTATCTCTTAGTATTTAGCCAAATTTTCAACGTACAAGCCCTGTAAAAAGGCTATTTCTAGCCATTTACAGAACCTAGTATAATAGCATATTTTGCCTATTTTGTCAAGGTTTTCGGGTACAATGAAAAAGCGCCTACCAGGTCCCGGTGAGGGGGTCTGAGTAGGCGCACACTCGATATGTCGAAATTTCGAAATGGTGTTGTCAGTCCATGCCGCGTCGCTGGTCCTCGATCTGGCAGAACTGAGCGATCTCTTCCACTACAGCGTGGAGGTTCACTACGAGCCAGCTCTGGTCGTCTAGCTCGAAGTCGGCCTCTCCATGGACCATGAAGAACCGGGGCTTGCGGCGACCGGCATGGGCATCCACGTAGAGCTTGCAGTCGGCAAACCGCCCTTTGTACGGTTCCATCTTTGCCTTGATTCGGCGGAACACTCGCACGGCGCGGTGGTAGCTGAACAACTTCTTGTTACGATGTGCGCGCGTATCGCGTTTGCGCGCGTTCACATCGAGGTTGTCCGCGCCGCGCAAGAACTTCCACACGCGGAACAGGAACAGCTTCGGGCACTTGTAGCGCGGCCGATTGCCAGGGGCGAACTCATCTTCCTCGATGAGCTTCTGCGCCGAGAGTCGGCTGATCTGGTCGGCGCTCAAGCGAGTGAAGGCCATGATATCCGCGGGCGTGTATAGGCGATCCAGGGGGCTGGGGGGCGGCGGGGGAGGCTCGGGTGCATCCTCCGGAAACAATTGCGTGATGTCGGTGGTCATTCTCTTGGTTCCTCCTTGGGCCTTGTTAGGCCGCTTGTTGGAACAGTTTCGGCGCACGCTTGCGCATGAATCGGAGCACCTGCAACTGGACGTTGTAGAAGGAGAGACGGCGCCATCCTTCCCTCCGCTTGAGGTCGAACAGCGTGCCGGTCTTGGTGATCGCGTACTCGGGATCTTTCAGGGCGGTGTCGGGCCGGATCCAGAGCACGAAGCGTGCCAGTCGGCCGCGTCGGTTTTTCAGGAGCGCCTCGATGTCGACGAGCACGCCCTTGGCCGGGTTCGGTCGCTTCTGCGTCACTTCTTCGCCGAAGATCACTTGCGGGCTATAGCCGAGATCCTGGAGGAATCGCACGATGCGCCACTGCACCACTTCGCGGTACGTGTACTGTGCGTACTTCCCGGTTTTTCGGTTACCGGCCGGGACGATGCGCCCCAGCTTGCGCGCATACTGGATCTGGCGGTAGCTAAAGTGCAGGAGTTTCTGAACGTCGTTGGGTTGCATCCGGATCGACTGGAGTCGCCGGAGGATTGTCTGTTCCTGATTTTCGTGAGTCGACGTTGTAGTGGTCATGCGCGTCCCTCCTCGATGGAGTACTCGGGTGGCATGGGGCGTGGTTGATGCTTGAGCTCCATGATGGCGTTGACGAGCTTGGGGATTTTCCGACGGAAGTCGAGTACTTGTACTCCATCGGTCGGGTGCATCGTCATCGGCCAGTCGCGGGTGACCTTTACGTACACCTCTGACTTGCGTTCCACCACCAGCACGTGCTCGTCGAGGTTGCCGTGCCGGGCTTCGAGCACCATCTCGCATCGCAGCAACAGTCCGCGGGAGCGCGGTCTGCCGTCGCCTTCGAATATCTCCTCTTCGCTAAACCCTGCGGTCATCAGGAACTGGATGATCACCATGGTGATCAGTTCCCTAAACCCGACGATCGCGATCGTCTTCGTAGCAGCTTTGGGTCGGCGAGGGATCCTGCTCGGGATCGACAGCGTGATCTTGCCCCTGCGCTTCAGGGTTGAGAATCGTCTGGCCGAGATGCCCGTAAGCTTGGGGAAGTCCGCGCGCTTGAGGGCGATCTGGGTTTTGCCGATGCGCTTGCCGAGTTTTTTCTCTCGGCGCTCTTGGCGCAATTGAGCCTTGGTGGTAGTCGAGGTGCGGTCGTCAGTGGACACGAGCTCCTCCTAGAGTGGTTGGTATTGCACTGGTAGAGCGCAACATAGCAATGATTCTACGCGATACATGCGGGTTTGTCGAGCGTTACTACGGGAAATGTTTATTCTTCGACTAAGGACATCGGCCTTTGGCTGATGGCCGCATGGAGAAGTTTTTTGACATTCTTAAACGTCGGAATTATAATACTCACACTATGGACAATACTTTTCAACAAAAAAATAAGGGAGAACTTGATAAGGTTGTGACCTTGGGCGTTCTATTAGAATTCACCGATGAGTTTTTGATACCCAAAATTAACGACATCGTCAAAGATACGGTTACAGAAGTGGTAGAGAAAGTTGTTGATGAAAAAATAAATACTGCTATTGGAAAACTTAATCATGATCTGAAAGCCTACATCGATGAAAAGCAGGCGAATCTTGTTTCTGAAATGTTTACGCGCCTTGATAAAAAATATGCAAAAGAAAAACAATTCAAAGATAAGCTTTTGGAAATATTAAAAAAACACAATATCGGTTCTGCCGAAGACATGGCGTATCTGGAAGGCTTAGCGACGTAAACATTTTTTTGATAAGAACTCTATTCTGTCCTCGGATTAACGGGCAGAATTTTTTTGTCCCACAAAATTACCATATGGTCATCGAGAGAGACAAATTTATTACGATGTTATTCTTCGACTAAGGGTTCCTCCGTGGAGGAGCCCGCATGGAGAAGTTTAAGAGAGAGTGCAAAATCCAAATGTAACAACTTCGTAGCACATGCTATACAATTGTTACATTCATATTTTTGGAAAAATATATTGTCATTCTGGCTTGCCCAGAATCCGCTAGAGTAGTTCGTCGATGCCATTCGCGGCATTCGCATCGTCATTGGTGGCATTCGCGCGTTGTATTCGTGGTAATGAAAAGAACCCCGAGGCGCACCGATGAGGGCACGCTTTCGGGGTTCGAGGTTACTTGCCCGATGGTCGGGCGACTACTTTCCGGCGAGTTTGGCTCGCCGGAAGGCGGCGACCTCGTCGGGGTTGGCGACCCACATGCGCTGGCCGTTCGACTTCATCAGGAAGTCCGCGCCGGGGTTCTCGGTGTGAGGGATGACCCAGGGGGAACCCTGTTTGAAGGAGCCGACATTGCCGGGGAGCCACTTGGTTTCCCGAACGCCGTCCGACTGGTTGGCGTTCACGAACCCGAAGGTGAAGTCCTCGGCCGGAATGGCGCCGAGGTTCACCTCGTAGTGGTCACCGACGGGCCGCATAGCGACGCGGGGGAGACCGTCGGAACCGTTTGCGTGGTTCCAGTGGTACGCGAGGGCGTACCGGGATCCCACGCAAATCTTCGTGCCGTCGGTCCAGCAGTTGGGACCGTCGGGGTCGGGCTTGATGCCGGCTCGAGTGACCTGCGCCTTGATGCGGGCGAGGTTCGAGTCGGCCTGTTCTTCCATCTGCTGGAGACCGACCGAGACTCGGGTGCGGGTGTTGACCGTCACGGTCCCGTGCGGGAGGCCGGCCATGGCCTGCTCATCGCTCGGGGGACCCGCGGGGTCGACTTCGCGCTGGGCGTAGGTCGGGGTGGCCAGCGCCAGGATGGCGAGGCCGATCAAGATGATCCGGATGGGGACCAATTTGCGCTTGGTCATGATGCGCTACACCTCCAGGTGTGGGTTGGGTTTTGAGCCACGGACGATCGCCGCGACTGGGGTTACCAGGAATTGAAAACCGGAAACCAGAGTTTACACCGCCGCCCGACCAGATTGCAAGGCCGGTCGAGCAGCGGTGGTGCGGGGAGCTATTTACTCTCCCGCTGGGTCGATTTCCCGTCCGCCTGCAGGGGCGTCGGGGAAGGGGACGTCGTTGCGCACCGGGGCGCGGACGACGTCCACCGGGGTGGGGGTTTCGCAGACCGTCGGCGCCGACGTTTCGGCTGCCGGGGTCTGGTGCCTGTGCTGGTGGCGGGGCTTCTGGACCAGACGCTCGGTCTCCGCGACGTCATGCCGCAGAGTCGTCTGGTCCGCCGGGGTCATCGTGCCGCCGCCGTTGTGCTTGGCCCGGATCCGTGCCAGCAGTTCCGAGCCAGTGGAGTAGCGCCCAGAGTCCTTGGCCTGGGGGATGTCGGCCAAGAGCGTCTGCTCTGGGCCGGAAACCGACGGCTTGGCGTTGTCGTTGCTCGCCGAGATCTCCGTCGCCATGCCGCTCCCGTAGAGCTTTTTGCCGTCGCCACCATTGCTGGGGGCGGGGGTGAAGCTCTTCGCGACCGGCATTCTGGCCGGGCCGCCGAGGTACATCTTCATGGCCCACTCGTGGCTCGAGAGGCCAGAAGCGGCCTCCTCGCGACGCGCGAGTTTGAAGTCCATGACTCGGTCCGCCACCTGGACGCTTTCGTAGTGCGTGGCGCTCTTATCGCCACGCAATCCGTGAGCGTTGACCCAGCCCTTGGCGAACAAGATGCCGCCGAGGTCGTTCATGGCGTATCCGTAGGGAGCCATCCAGCGGATGGTGTGATCGATTCCGCTCGTCGGCCACTTTCCGCTCTTGACATGCGAACCCACAGAGAGGGAGTTGGCGATGGACAGGAGCGGTAGGAAGCTCTGGAACGCTTCGAACCAGGCCGGGGGCTTGGCATCGATTTTCGTGCTTCCGAGCTCGTCCAGCTCCTTTTTGCTCTTCACGAGCATCGCCGCCTGCGATAGCATGATCCTTAGGCGGGTGGTTTCCATGAACCGTTGAGCCGCCGGCGTTCCGCGCTGGAACACCGTGATCTGCGTCGCGCGGCTACCAAGAGTGTACCGGTCAGCAGGGCCGGCCGCGCGTGTCACAGCGCAGCCGAGCCAGCCGTCACCCGAATTAGTGAGGCCGGCGCGGCCCATCCAGGACTTGGGGTAGATGTAGACCATCTTCCCAATATCCTGGAACCAGAGGACCAGTACGGGATTCGCATTGTCGGCCTCGTAGGGCGAGGTCCGGAATGCGTACCGCAGCCGGCCCTCGGTGTTGCCGGGGGTGAGCGGGTCGATGCGTTGGTCGAACTCCACACAGAACTCTCCTTCGCCCGTAGCTTGGGCGAGCAGATCGTTGTGGATCGACTGCCAGGTGTCGCCGATCTTCTCCAGCATGAACCCGTAGGTTCCCGAGTTCCCGCGGAAGTTCTTGACGGGGTCCCGCGCCTCGGACGGCGTGGGGGCGATCGCCACCGCGGCGATCAGGAGCAGGGTGAGAAGCGACAAGTTTCGCTTCATGGAATCCTCCTTTCCCCAACTCTTTGGGGAACGTAAATCGTGCCAACACTCCATACCCCTTCGACGTTGCTCAGGGGATAATGGATGGTCGGCGGTCTTGGTTAGAGTTACCTAGAAAAAAATTACTTCACCAGGATTTCAAGTTGCATTCTTTATTGTTATTCCCAGAGGAGAGAAGAATGTCGTTCCGTCATCCTGGTCTTAGCCAGGATGACTATAATGGTCTGGGACAACGATCTCATTCTTCGCTGCGCTCGAAATAACAACATGTTGTGCTATACTGTGATCGCGATGGGCGTAGCAGGTTGCAGAGCCTGACTTGTCAATCATGGCTCTAGGGGTTCAACCCCCCTTACGTCCATCGTAATAACGAAAGTGCGTTGACAAATTAACATAGGTTTGCTACTATAAATGTATTGACAAGTCAGGCTCTTCTGCAATCCGCAGAGTCTTCCAAGCCCCCGAAAGGGGGTTTTGGTTTTGTTAAAGTAATTGCCCCGAACCCGGAGTCCGGGCCCGGGGCCTTCTTGTTCTTTTTAAGTATTTTTCAATTAGTTATTTGTGGTATTCGGATTCCCGTAAGGTTGCTGCGGATGAAGCGTATTTGGATTATTCTGCCGCATTTGTTTTTTAATCTCTTCCACGCTTCGGCCGATCGTCTTAAATCCAATTTCGCGCCCTCCCTCGGGAGATGTTTTTGAGGGCGCGCCCTCCGAAGCTTTAGGGAAGGAGGGCTCTTTTTTTTCGGTTCCCTGATTCATGATTCCTGATTCATTATTCGCGCGGACATCGGCCATCTGCCGATCGCGTTCAAACACAAAGGGGCTCGGCATGGCTTGGTATTGGTGTTTAGGCTCCTCGGTCGGAATCTTTATTGCATCCTTGCCACCGGATGGTGGGAAGAAGTAGGCACGGATGGTGCGCGGTGTAAATTCAAATGCGCGGCCATTCGCAAGCACCGTGAATGCAATGAGTACGGACAGTAACGCTCCCACCGCGGCATTGGCCGGTAAGTTGGGTTGCGCGGGGCGACTAGCGACAAACGGAGCATCCAGGGTTTTGATGGACACACGGTCGCCTTCACCATGGTAGTTGTCGCCTTTGGAATTTAAATTAAACAAAATAGCTTGAGCAATCTGCTGCGCTTGGTTGGGATCGCGGTGGAGGATGGAAAGAGAAATTGTTCCAGTGTCGCGGTTGACTTGGGCTCGCACAATTTTTTTCCATTCCTTTTTGCGTTTTTCGGGATTGGTCGAAAAGTTGTTATCGATGCGGTAGCCCGATGCAAGCACCTCGTCGATAAAGCTTTGGGAGTAGATAACCTCACCAAAGACATTCGAAAGGTACTCAATCGATTTACTGGCGGTGTAGGCGTCGCGGGCAAAGGCGTACCTCTGCAAGATCAACAGTTCCATTGTGGAACGGTAGCGGATGGGCATTGCGGCACTCACAACGAGCCCGAGCACAGCGCCGGCGACCAGCGTGGTCGAAAGCGTGACCCAGTGCTTTTTGAGAATCGAAAGGATGTGTTGGGTATTCATAGAGGTATAAGGTTTTAGGTTCTAGGGACTAGGTTCTAGAACGTCGTCATCCTGAGCGCAACGAAGGATCTCGTCTCGTATAGATTCTTCGCTATACTCAGAATGACCGCTATTTTGGTCGTTAAGGATAACCGAGTAGAATAGCACAAAGGGCTGGATTTGTCAATGGAGCGGCTTGAGAGCGGCTTGAGAATACTAAAAAACCGCCTAAATTGGCGGTTTTTTACTAGAACCTAGAACCTAACACCTAGAACCTCACTCAATAATCTTATCAATAACCCCATACTTCATGGCTTCTTCGGCGGTGAGGAAGTAGTCGCGGTCGGTGTCTTTTTCGATCTTACTCAATGTTTGGCCTGTGTGTTTTGTGAGTATACCATTGAGGGAATCGCGTATTTTAAGGATGCGTTCGGCTCGGATCTTAATGTCGGATGCTTGCCCTTCGGCCCCGCCCATTACTTGGTGGAGCATAATTTCGGAGTTGGGTAGGGCATAGCGTTTACCCGGTGCGCCTGCGGCCAACAGCACGGCCCCCATGCTGGCAGCCATTCCAACGCAAATTGTGCCTACATTGGGCTTAATATATTGCATGGTGTCGTAGATGGCCAGGCCCGCAGTTACAGAACCACCTGGGGAGTTAATGTAGAGTTTAATGTCTTTGTCTTTGTCTTCGCTCTCCAAAAAGAGCAATTGGGCAATGACGATATTGGCCGAGGCGTCGTCCACGGGGCCGCCCAAAAAGATGATCCGATCCTTTAAAAGACGCGAATAAATGTCATAGGCGCGTTCGCCCATGGAGGTTTTTTCGATGACTGTTGGGATGAGGTACATAGAAGTTGAGGTTATAGGTACTAGGTTCTAGGTGCTAGAAACCGTCGCCGATATCTAGTCCCTAGAACCTAAAACCTAGCACCTATGCTACTCCTCTATGCTACTCCTCTATTGACAAAATTGCAATAGAATGCTATACTCTTGGGTTCCTTAACAATGGATCAGAAAACGCCTTTCGTGCTTGTCGGGCGGTAATAAAGCGGTTTTACGCCCCGGCAGCAACGAATGCCGTTTTTTTTATTTCATCTTCAGAAGCTCCCGCTCACGACAAGCATGGGGATATGAGGGTAGGGTGGCACGGCCCCGGCTTGGCCTTTCCGCTTTCACATCTTCTTGAGCGGGAACTTGTGCAGAAGATTGTGAATGAACATTGAAAACATGGGTACGAGTCAGCATCTGGATTGATTGATCCATAATTTATTCGGATACTGATTCGTACAAGAGCTATGGCTTAAATGATGCACGGGCGTTAAATCCGGCATTGTAAGAGTCTGGCTCAACGATCAGCAAGTTTTTCTCGGGGCAACTTTTTTAGTCACTCACCCCTGGTGTCTGGTACCTACACACCCGCTCGTGTCGAGTCGACACGGCACGGGCCACCAACGCCTTCAAAGGAGGCACCCCATGAAGCGAACCTCGCTTCTCACCCTGCTCCTGGTTACCCTGGTTTCCTGCAACTCCGCCAAGGCCGACGACATCGACACGAAGGCCTCGGCCGTCGAGTCGAAGTACGCGACCTCGCCGGCGTCCGTCGCGCTCATCGAGAGCGTCCGCGACACGGCCAAGGCCGAGATCGAGCGGCAGCGGAAGTTGAACCTCGCGGCCGTCAAGGACGTGACGGACTACTTCAGCGCTCGCGGATGGAAGGAGCCGGAGATCATCTCGACCTGGCGCGGCGTCTTCGTTCCAAGGCCCGAGGATCACGGCCTCGACGAGAACACCATCCTGGTGTCAACCGCCGGCAAGAGCCTTGGCCAGACGCTGCCCACCACTTTCACGGGCAAGCTTGCGGGCGCTCTCTGGTTCCCCATGTCTGGCATCGTCCGCCAGGAGGTGAAGGCGCGTGGAGTGAGTTACTGGCAGCTCAGCTTCACCTTCAGGAACCCCAGCCAGAAGGTTCCGAACCTGCCGGAAACGCTCCGCGGCGAGCGTGGAGCGGGTTATGACAAGTTCGGGTGGTACCTGACCTGCCGGGTCTTTGCACCCGACAACGCGCCCACCGCCCCCGGAGGCACGACGACCGTAACGGTCACCTCTGGCACTGCCGCCCCGGCAGCTCCGGCCGCAGCCCCCGCTGCTCCGGACCCCTGTGCCCCGGGCACCCCCGCACCGGCACGCCGACGCCGGACCATCTGATCCAGCAACAGCTGGACAGAAACTGATCGAATTCAAAGAGGCTCGTAGATTTCGCATCCGCCCCGGTGTGAATTCTACGAGCCTCTGTTCTATTTAGGGAGAGGTCGGGTTTTTTCACTCGTCATTGTAGTGAGCGTCGGTGGTAATATTAAAAGATCCGCCAACAGGGCGGGTCATACATAATTGATGGGAGAACGTCTATGCTGGCGAAGTCGAAACACTCGGTGGCGCGGGGAAGACATGGTGAGACCGGATCACTTCAACGCGTTGGTGTGGAAGAATTTTTTCTTCGTCCAAGGCATCGACGACCGCGTTGACCTTACCGTCTTCTTTGCGCACAAGCTGAACCATATCGCCGCGAAGGTCTCCAATTTTTTCATCAAGATACGATTTGGTGACCATGTTGGCTTCGATGCGAGTAAGATGTTGCTCGATTCCCTGAAAGTGTTCGTCAATACCTTGAAGACGCCCGTCAATACCTTCAAAACGTCCTTCAATACCTTGGAAACGCTGCTCGGTCTTGGTGGCAAAGCTATTGATTGCATCAAGGATTTCGCCGTTCGTTGGTTCGCTATCTGGTTCTGGATTATTCATAGATACGTAAATCATTTTTTCGTAACAGTAGTATAGCATACGCTAAAAGAGCCGACAATCCGCAGTTATCAACTGATGTTCTAGCATCGCATATTCGGATCGATTTGGATTCTGGCCCCGCCTACAGGCGAGGCTCGCCACTACAGTGGCGGCAAGCCAGAATGACGACGTGGCCGTTCTCTGTTCTTTGTTCTCTCGACCATCGTTTGCGCCTTCTCAATCATCCTCCGCGCGTTTTCGTACTTCACCAGTGTCAGCGCTTCTCTAAAATTTTTCCAAACCACATCATGGCGTTCGTACGATTCCCGCAGGCTCGTATTGATGCTCTCGCTTACGAGTTCAAACAAATAGCAATAGATAATTTTGTGGTTCTTTTCATTCTTGCGGATATAGTGGCTGTACGTAAATTGCATCTGTCCGATTTTGCGGATCGGCTTGATGTCGACGTAGCCAGTCTCTTCCATAATCTCGCGCTTGGCCGCTTGCCGCGGAGTTTCGCCGCGGTCGAGGTGGCCTTTGGGGAGTGCCCACAACTCGGTATGGTTGCTACTGGGCGGGAAGTGAATAAGCGCGATTTTTTTGCTGTGCCTGTTATACAGCACGCCGCCGGCGCTTTTGTGGTAGTGGGAAATATGTTTTGCGTTCATACGAATCAGTATCCAAATTTTATCCTCATCGATTCAAAGCGCACGTTATACCTTATATACAATATCATCATTTTTCATTTCAAAAAAGTAAAAACCCCGGACGCGGCGCGCTGCTCATCCAGTGGAGGAGGGGCAGTGGCCGGCCGGGGATTGCGTCCGAATCGTGCGCTCTATGGGAGCGCTCGGACAAAGGAGAAGAACTCTTCTTTTTCGGAAGGAGCGGTGATGAGCCGTACGTTCGTTCCGTCGAGGTTCATGCGATGAATGCCGCTGTACGCCTGCCGATGCGAACGAAAGAGAATCGTATTCCCGTTGGAATCAAACCACGGGTTGGAATCTGTTACGGCGTTGGTGGTGAGCCGTTTCAATTCGGATCCGTCGTTACGAATCGTGTAGATTTCGCTTGCGCTCGTGGCGTCGGGGAATGCGGAGAATGCCACGAGTTCGCCATTGGGGCTGATCGCAAAATCCAACACGCCATTGGCAAAGGTTGCGAGTATCGTCTCGGTGGGCAGGAGCCGCATGAGCGTGGTAATGCTTGAGCGCGTGGAGTTATAGCCCAGGGCAAACAGGAATTGTCCACGTCGTCGGGGGCTCACGTACCCCGGATAGAAGAGAGAAGAATAGTTACGCGTGAGCGTCGTGATGGAGCCTGTTACAGGGGTATACTCCATGATTTTGAAGTCGAGGAGGGTTTGGCCATAGCGCTCGCGCACAAACAGCACCGTACCGGCCTCTTGCTGCGCGGTGGGGGAGCGATCTTCAATGGTGCTTGCGCACGACTGCGCGGGGGTGTCGGGATTGCTGACAATCACACTGATGTTGGTAGTGCTCTTGTAGGCGATCACCGATCGGCCGTAGCGGCCGAATTCGAAGCATGTTGTCCGGTTGACGCCATAGATGGCCTTCTCATCCATCGAAAAAAGTTCATCGTTCGTGTCCCGCCTGGGGTATTGCAGTACCCGAATGGTCTGGGTACTGGAGAGATCGACGAGTCGAACGGTCATGGTCGAGGTTCCGGCGTAGGGGCCGCTGAATAGCGTGGGTGAGAAGGTAATCATCGCCACGCTGTCGACGCTCGGGGTAACTGGCGCCCCGAGCGAAACGCTCTGCGTGCGGGGGCTACTGATAATGTAGCCTTGGTACGGTGAGAGGGTAAACGAGGGGCTCATGTTGGGCAGGAACACGCTAAAGCGCGAGCGGCCGTCGGTGCCGATCACGGTGTGAGCCACGAACGCGGAACTCGTTTTGGCCATGAGGTCCGCGGCGGTAAGGCTGTTGGGGCCCGGGGCGACCAGATTCACGCCGATGCCAAGGGTAAGGTTCTCGGCCGGTGCGATCGCGGAAAGCGCTAGCACCAGAGCGAACGCGGCAAGGATGCGGTAGACCATGGCGGTCCTCCAGTCTCTGCTTGAAAGCAGGTTGTTAAGGTGAAGCGAGTGCAGGGGATCGTGGGGAAGGTAACAGCGGCAAGAGTATAACAGGAAGAACGAAAGAACGGAAGAACCGAGAAACCAAGGGACAATAGCGCGATCGTTCGAGTTCTTCCGTTCCGCCGTTCTTTCGTTTCGGGTGCATTCATGGTATAATAAATGTATCCACAACCTGTACTTATGATGAAAAGGAAAAAATTAGACACTATCAAATCACCGGACGCAGTCTCAGCGCCCATTATTGTCGTAAAACGCAAACGGACGGTTTTAAAAAAGAGCACAACATTAAAAGCGGTGCATCGTGCTCGCAAAGCGCCGAGTACGGCAATGGTTGCAATGAAAGCGGAAATTGTCAGCCTCGCCGATAGGCAAGTCCCGGCCCCAACACGCTTGCCATTATCCTGGAAGTTGGTGACCACCGGGCTTGCGGTATTTGCAATGGCTTTGGTGGTGGTCAGTAGCAATCATTATGGAAAAGCGCCCACCGTCCATTCGGCGACCACAATCAATGGGTTGGTGGCTGCTTGGGATTTTGAGGGCGTTACCGGAGCAACGGTACCAGACACCAGTAGTAATGGGAATACCGCAACACTCTCCAATGCAAGCGTGTCTTCCGGTACTCTTTCGATGACTGGTTCCAATAGCTATGCAACGGTTGCTAATTCTAGTTCTGTTGGACTCACGAGCAACATGACATTTTCAGCATGGGTGAATGTGAAGGATTTTAATAACTGGCGGGGGATTATGGGTAAGACCAGCAGTAACATTCCCAACCCCTATGATTGGTATTTGTACAATGGTTCTGGTAAGCCAACATTCTTGGTGGGCAATGGGAGTAGTTATAATCAATTTATTGGTCAAAATGCTCCGGCCACCGGACAATGGCAGCATCTTGCCGTGGTGGTTTCGGGTACGACGGTCACTCAATACCTCAACGGTGTCATCAATAGTAGTGGAACGATTACGGCGCCAAGAGCGAATGCCGCCGCAAATTTGTATATTGGGTCGCGTGACGACAAGGTGACCCAAATGAATGGATCACTGGATGATGTGAAGATGTATAATCGTGCTCTTTCAGAGACTGAAGTGAAGTCCCTTGCGGATACGCCTCACACAGTGCAACTGACTTCAGCAGAACGTGATACGCAACGTAAAAAAGATCTCGAAGAAATCCGCCAGGCTCTTGAATTGTATTATCAAAAATATACAACATATCGTGTTGCCAATAGTGGTTGGAATGGTGGTGGTGAAGGGTGGGTGAGTTATGAAGATGCGGGGTCTTACAAGCGTTCGGTGACGCGAGCCCTTTCAGAAGAAAAAGATTCAAAAGGCGCGAGCATGCTCGCGCGCGTGGAATACAAAGATCCTCAATCCACAGACCCTGGCTACATGATCTATATCTGTGATGGCGGTAAAAGTTTTGCACTTTCGGCAACACTCGAAGCGGGCACCCCCGTGGAGAAAGCAGCCGCCGAGGCGTCGTGTAATGGCAGTGGTGGTAATGCCACTGTTGGGCGTTACGGTAAAAACTACAGTGTGGGCGGGCCAGTGGTAGTGATCCCAACACTTGCCGCAGGCCCTATTGCACAATGGAATTTTGACGAAGGCAGTGGCACCACGGCTGCAAACAGTGTTGGTAGCGGGAATGCGGGAACGCTACTAGGCGGTGCGACATGGGTTGCTGGGGTTAACGGTAAAGCCGTACAACTCAATGGCACGGATGGGTATGTTGACCTTGGCAATGCAACAAGCCTTCAACCCCAACAAGTTTCGCTTTCAGTCTGGTTTAAAACCGATGCAGCGGGCATGATTTTTCGTAAACGATTGTACGGGTACGGGCTTGAAGTGCTCCCCACGAAACAAATTTCTTTCTGGACGTACGACAAGGATGCCGCAAAATTTTCCGCGGTTTCACCCAATGCATACGCAGATAATGCATGGCACCATGCCGTGGGTGTGTATGATGGGAGTACGGTAAAACTCTCTATCGACGGCGTTTCGGTTGCCACGGCCAATGCGGGAGCGATCTTCTATGGAGCGGGTGCGATTGCCGTGGGCAGAGACGGAGATCATGGCGGGCAGTATTTGAAAGGTCTTATTGATGAGGTAAAACTATATAACCGTGCGTTGAGTATCGATGAAATGATCCAGTCGCAAGGCCCTGTAGCCGAATGGCATTTTGATGAAGGTAGTGGCGCCACAGCTGCGGATTCCTCGGGCAAAAACAACACTGCTACACTCCAAGGGGGAGTGAGTTGGGTGGATGGGGTTAAGGCCAAGGCCGTGCAGTTGGATGGGAAGAATGGATATCTTGCCAAAAGCTATGATGCCGCGAGTCCGTTGTTTAACATTACGAACAAACTCACGTACGAATTGTGGGTGAAACCGCAAAAAGGAATTGGCGTGCTCATTGGCCGTCAGCAATGCAATAATGCGTGGCCCAGCGCCGAACTGGGGCTCGGGGGCACTGCGCCGAACTTTACCATCGAATTGATTTTGAATTACCAACACAACAACACCTATACCGTATTCACTTCTCCGGCGGTCGTGCCTGAAAATCAATGGTCGCATATTGCTGCAACGTACGATAAGGATACGAAGCTTGTCAAAATCTATCGAAATGGCATTGAAGTATTTTCGGGCGCTTATGACAAGACGCTTTGGAAACCACCCACATCGCTGTGGATCGGAGGCATCCCCAAGCCAGAGGGCGCTCCTACCTGTTGGGAAAATTATGGCAATGGATCTGTTGATGATGTCAAAATTTACAATCGCGCGTTGAGTGCTGAGGAAATTGCGAGCGAAATAGTAGCATCGAGCCCACAAACAGGAGGACCAAACTTCACTGCACTTGGGTTGATGGGGGAATGGAAGTTTGATAATGGATCGCTCAAAGATAGTAAACAAAATCGTGATGCCACCAATAGTGGCGCGGTACAAGCAGCGGATCACAACAATGTTCCGGGGTATGCATACGAGTTTAAGAACGCGTCAAAGTCGTACATCAACGCGGGCGTGGTGGATGCGTACAAGGCGACGCAAGCGGTGACAATGGAAGCATGGGTATACCCCACGGGTATGGGCGACCCTACGAATGGTGGAATTATTGTCAATCGTGAAGGCGAGTACGAAATCGCGCGATTACCGAACGGTCACATTGAGTACGCCCTTGCAAACACCGCGCCGGGATGGTTTTGGATCGATACGGGCTACACCGCGCCACTGAATACCTGGATGCATCTGGTACTCACCTATAATAGTGCGGATAAAACGGTGGCGCTCTATGCCAACGGGCAAGAGGTGTATCGCAATGCGTCAACGAATGGTACGATTGGAGATATTGCGACTAATTTCAATGAATTTCGTATCGGCGGTCGTCAAGCATTTGATGCTCAAAATTTTGATGGACGCATTGATACGGTGCGTATCTACAATACGGCCTTGAGTGCAGCCAACGTCGCCTCATTGTATGAGGCTGAAACCGCTCCCCCGGTTGTTATGCAGACACAAGCGCAAGCGAGTTTTGGGTCATCGAGTTCATCAAGGATGGAGGCAGCACAATCGATGACCATGATAGTAGCACCCGATATTATCGCTACCCCCGATCACCTGCAATTTTTTGCATCGGAGTGCGGTGATGCGGCGCACCCCTGTAATTCGCTCATGCAGCAGATATTACTGGAGTTAAGCGATGGATCGATATTTCGTGTAAAACCATTAGCGCGATCTTTGAACATTAATAACAGTCTATGGTTGAAAGAAGAACAAGAGGTACGGGTGCGGACGGCGCCATAGTGTAGAGAACGGAGTAAATGAAATGAACCCCGATTCGCTTGTAGCGTACCGGGGTTCTTTTGTTGGTTGGGCTCATCCCTGCCTACCGGCAGGCAGGCTGAACGCAGTGAAGGATCTTGACGAGTTGATTGTCTTTAATACTATTTTTGATATACTGTATTTAAATACCACCTATGAAACTAACGATTATACAGCAAACAATTCGTTACTGGTTGAAAACAGCCGAGCATGATTTTGTCACTATGCAGGCACTCGAAAAGACGAAAAGGTATTCAGATGCCTTGTTTTTTGGTCACATTGTTTTGGAAAAGCTCCTCAAGGCCCATGTGGTCAAGGCTACCCACAATCATGCGCCCTACATTCATGATCTTGTTCGGTTGGCTGCACTAACAGAGCTACAACTGTCCACCATGGACACGACGCTCCTCAATGAAGTAAGTGATTTTAACATCCGCGCTCGGTATCCCGAAGACAAATTAGAGTTTTATCAACGATGCACCAAGGCGTTTGCCACACCCTATATCGATCAAATCACTATCCTTTATCATAAATTATGTCAAACACTAAAGCAAAAAAAATCGTGAAGGCCTACGCGCGGGCACTCAAAAAAGCACAGTACCCCTTCTCGGCGATTTATTTATTTGGTTCTCAACAAAAGGGCGTGAGCGATCGTTGGAGTGATATTGATGTTGCGGTGATTTCTTCAGTCTTAGGGCGAAACACTCAGCACAACCGGTTGCGGCTTTGGCAATTGCGCCAAGGAGTGGACGATCGCATTGAACCACACGGGTTTACGCCAGAAGAATTTAAAAATGACGCTAATCCCATGGCCTATGAGATTCGTAAAACAGGGAGCCGCATTGAGTAAGGCTTTGGGTGTGTAGCATGGAACAATGTCAATATGGTAAATATAAAGAACCCCGATTCGCTTGTAGCGTACCGGGGTTCGTTTGTTGTCCTTTAAGCTTCTCCACTCGGTCATCATGCCCGCGGCAGATGTCCTCGGTCGAAGAATATCGTTATTGTTCGACTGAAGGCCCCGCTTGCGGGGTCTGAATGGAGAACCCTTTCCTAGGGCTTCCACGCATGGTTGATGGAGCACTGCTTGCCTCCAGCATAGATCACGTGTGCGCCAGACCCGTCGCCGCGCATCAAGCACACTTGCGTGAAATTTCCGTTTGCGTCGGCGCCGATGTAGCAGATGCGGCTGCCATCGGGGGAGTACGAGGCCTCCTTCTCGTTCACTTCCGGCGTGTTCGTCAGGTTCGTCTCGGTGCCGTCCCAGCTCCGGCACCAGATGTCGCCGTTACTTGTAAAGATCACGCTGCCGTCGGGGGCAGCGGAGAGACCGTCGGCGGTGATCGGACGATTGGAGAGTTTGGTGGCCATTGCCATTCGACGAGCATCGGAGAACTCTGTGGTTGTACCGATGGAAGTCGGCACACTGTAGAGCTTCATCGTCCCGTCCCAGTCGGCCTGGAAGAAAATTGTTTGGCCGTCAGGACTGAAGATGGGACACTTTTCGTTACGATTCGAGGTTATGAAAATGGGATCAGTGAATGATGAGCCTCTGGGACTTGGATATACAGCAATATCCGATCTCGATCCAGGGAATGATGATATCCCTTTAAGTAAGATCTTAAACCCACTTGTTCTTGGTGTCGGTGTATAGTTAAGAACCGAGAGGCAATCCCCTTGAGGCGTCGTTCCGGTCAACCTCTGAAGGTTGCTCCCATCCGCATCAACCTGGAACAGGCCGATGGTTCCGGAACAACCGCGCGACGATGCAAACAGCACTTTCTTTCCATCCTCGGTGTAGCATGGGTCTAGGTCGCCGCTACTAAATGGTCCAAGCGTGGTCGGGGTCGACCACTGGTCACTGGTAATCTCGATCATGGTCTTCAGGTGAAACACATGGAATCCATCTTCTTCTGTGAAGATGGTCCCCGTGCCGTGCGAGCGAGTTTTGGGCATGGCCAGATATCCTCGGCCTTGTTCGATCGCAAAGTCGCCGCCGTTTGAATCGGTTACGGCCTCGAACTTGCCTTGGGCGTTGACCTTGGCAAGTAAGCCTAAGCCGAGTTCGTTGATCACTTGCTGGGCAGACGTGAGTCCGTCCGGTGCAGAAATCAGGTTGAACCCGGGGTGGATGGTGATCGTGGGCGTTACCGCGGTGCCGGTGAACGTCGCGGTCGTCGACGACTTCACGATGTAGCCCTTGTTGGGCTCGATCGCTCGGTCAAGACTGATCCCCGGCATATACAGTCGGAACATCCCCGTCGATTGACTCGTGCGTTCTTCCGTCACTACGTAGGGGCTCTGGTATTTCTGCCGGAGCCCTTCGAGGGTGAGGGTGGGGGCGGTCGTCTTCGTGACCGACACGATGCTCAATGGCCCGGCCCAAACACTCGGGCAGAGCAAAAACGCAATCAAAAATTGCCCGAGGGTGGTTCGGAGCATGGGTTCCTCCTTAGCCTCTCCACGCGGCCATCTGCCAAAAGCAGATAGGCCTTGGTCGAGGAATAATTGTTGTGAATTGTTTTGTTGGATTGGGTTTACGCATGTGGCCTCGAAAGCTTCTCCACGCGGGCATCAGCCCCGCCAAAGCGGGGACCGATGCCCTTGGTCGAAGAATAAAAAATGGTTATTACTCGACCGAGGGCTCCCCGATTTTAATCGGGGGCCCGAGTGGAGAGCCTTATAAGCACATGTGTAAACCCAATCATTGTCAAAGGACATTCTCTCCATAGCATACCACCCTCTTGCGTACAAAAAGAGGGCTAAACATTATACACCAAAATGGTAAAAATGTCAAATATCGGGTATAATGTGGATAAATAAGTTTGCAATTTGTGTTATACTCTTAATTAGGAATGTTTGCATTGTAAAACTTGTTCGCCGTCATCCTGAGCCGCAGCGAAGGATCTCGTCGTAATCGTTTGTTTAGATTCTTCACGTTGTTCAGAATGACGAACGGTGAAGTCATATTCCGCAACAAATTCCTATGAAAAAATGGTTGGTGACTTTGAGCATGTGTTTGTCGTTTATTATTGCTCCTATTGTTACGGCGCAATCAATGGCAGGCAATCCCGTGCCGCCGGATGATGGGTTGCCAGCGCATGTTTTTGTTCGCAAGCTCGTGTTCGACAAAAAAGAATATAATGCCGGGGATGAAGTACATGGATCGTTTGTCCTATATAACGCCGATGAACGAATCGTTTCTGATGCAAACTACCTTATTCGGTTACAGGGTGTTTACGCCAGCAATGGGAGCGCGAGCGTCCTCTACGATGTCAAATCCAATGGTCCGGTGTTTTTGAAAGGTAACGAAGAGAGGCTTGTCGAATTTAAGTATCAACTACCCGCTGCAGTGGCTGGTCATGTTGGGATTCGGATTCAAGCAATGTTAACAACAGGGTTCCCGTTGGGGTGGGCTGACCAGCAATTTACCATCAATGGAGAATCTCGATTTATTGATGTAGGGCTTGCGTATCTTCAAATTAAGGATACGCAATTTGCTCTGGAGAGTGGGCCGACGGTTGACCAGGACCAAGAGATTGTCGTTAAAGCATCGCTTCATAATCCAAATAAGAACGATAGCACCGTTATACCGGTGGTTACGATCTATAATCGCAGTATCGCTTCAGACCCCCTAGAAACCACTCGACGTGATCCCATCACGATTAAAGCCGGTGAAACGACCTCGATTGCATTACCACTTCCCACATTTGGAGATACGGCGCGTGTGTATGCTGGGACCGTTGGATTCGTGGACACTTCGGGTAACACCGTGGGTAATCCCTTTACGGTTCGATATATTGTGGGTGGAGTTATTGCCAACATCGAACGAATCTCTACCACGCAACAAAGTGTCAAAAAGGGTGAAACTATTACTGTGAGAGCCGATGTGAGTGCATCGCCTGTGAGCTTTGGCACAAACGGCAAAAATATGGTTATCACGGATGTGGGCCGTGCAACGTTTAAAATCCAGGTGCTCAATGAACACGACGACGTTGTGGCCCAAACAACTCAAGAAATTAATTTTGATGACGCGTTACCGCATCGGTCGTTCACCCTGCCGGCCAACCGTGATGCGCAGCAATTGAAAATTCGTTCATCAGTCGTAAAAAATGGGAAAGAACTTGCATTGTATGCAACGGACCTTGAGAAGGTCAAACCCGAAGATAAGGGTGGTACAGGGTCGCAGCAGGCAAAAACATCCAATACGCCGATCATTGGAGGTATTGCCGTAATACTTGCTCTCGTCGCGATCGCTTTTGTAATCAATAAACGACATGGATAATTATAGGTATCAGCAATGGCTTGGTTGGGGGCGCTCCCTTATTGGAGCCCTGTTTGCTGTTACCGTCCTATGGTTAGCAACACCCACTCCGGTGCAGGCTTATGCGTCTTTTAGTACCAAAACATGTACAGCGGCCTATGCGGGACAGTGGGGAACCAAAGGAGTGAATGGTGAATTCATCCCATGGACAGATGCAAGTCTTTATGACACCAATTGTGCTCCAGAGGGTAAAAGCGGTATCAAACCGTGGGTGAGCATGAGTGAGCCCAATGATGATATCCCGTACGGGGGGACGTTGATGGTGCGGGGGATGGCCGTTTACAATATTTGTTTCAACACGTCGAGTTCGTATAAAGTGCATGTGGAGGTCTATGATAAGACTGCTGGTAGAGTGCTTGGTACGGGGGACGATCCGCCAGTGCCAATAGTATGGACGCAACAATCCCTTAATGAGGCATATTATAATAGTGTCCCGCCGAAAATTTCGTATTGGGACTATATCCAGGAATCACAAAAACTTCAACTTCAGCAGCAGCGTCGAGGTCGAGGAGGGGAAGTATTTGTCGGACTCGGTGGACAATTTACTCAGCAACAGGGGTTGAGCGAAGGGCAGGGGTTTAATGTTGGTCCGTTTAGTTCGTTGAGCCCAACGCATGAATATACCATAAAGATCACTACAAGCATTACGGCCTGGGAGGGAAGTACGTTTACACATTATGGCGAGATGAGCGTGAAGGTGTTAGAGCCGAGCCCTTGGGTACCAACAATGACGCCGGAAGGCGGGCAATGGGAGGTGGGTGATAATCGTTCTATTAGCGTTTCAAGCACTGCCTATCGTGGGGCTAGCACGATGGCTTTAGAGATCAAAGATGACTCGACCAATCCCCAGAGTCAATTTGCGGGATCGATTACCTCTGGGAATTTATCTGTTAGCCCTAACGATCTTTACAAAGAAACAGTATTTACATACAGACCAACGAGCGCGGGGGTGAAAGTACTCCAGGCCCGTGCGTGCAATATTTTCGCAGGTAGCAACTATTGTTCGGGGTGGTCTTCTCCCTATTACGCACGAGTGCTCGAGCGACAGGTACCAGGTGCACCCGGTAACGTGAAGGCCTATGGCGGCGATAAAAAAGTGTTTCTTACGTGGGATGCTCCCACGACTGGTGCTGCAGCGTCTCGCTATCGTGTCTATCGTTCACTCTCTCCGGGATCTCTGCCGGAGGCGACGCTCAACACCATAGAAGCGGCCGGTGCTACGCGAGTATGCGACAATAGCCCTACAACCCCCTGCCTTGCGGGAGAAACGACAACGCTGCCCACGATCCAGGACCCCTTAGTTGACATCCCGCTCAATAACGGCACAACCTACTATTATGTGGTGCGCGCTAAAGCGGAGCAGTATTCTGCTCCTTCGCAAGAAGCGCATGCCACACCCGCTGTGACATCGGCCAAATTTGATCTGAATGTTACTGTTGACCCCACAACTATTACCAAGGGCGTGTACAGCGATAAGCTCAACGTGAGCGCCATAGGGACTGCCGGGGACATCGAAATCCCGGTGGATCTGATTGTGACCAAACGCCAGCCCGAGAACCCCAATGTGTATGGCTGGGCCTGGGGCGGTGGGATTGCGAAAGATGGGAGTCAGAGTGATACGTTGGGCTGGATTAGTATGAATTGTACGAATGAAGGAACATGCGAGACCGGTTCCGCAACAACAGGAGGAGGTAAAAACTACGGTCTTAAAATCGAAGACTATACTGATGCCCAGTACAAAGGTAAACGCGCCAAACTCTCGGGGTTTGCTTGGGCCGGCGGCAAAGAAAAGAAACCCGACGTGGATAATCCGACGAGTCCCAACGACTACCAAGATACCAACGCTGATGATCCGATGAACCCCAAAGGTGGTGGTTGGATCTGTTTCGGCGAGAGTTGCCCGGGTACAACACCCGGGGTTGCTCAAGCAGCTAAACAGGGCAACGACGAGACCGAAAATGCAGGACCGAGCGATGCCTGGATTGATATTGATAAAAATAGCAGCCCCTGGGGCACCGTGCATGGTTGGGCAAAGGTACTCAACCTTGGCGACGATGGCTGGATTCAGTTGGGCGGCCGGTCGAAAGATTCCAGTACCAACACCTTTAAAGAATTTCCGTTGCGATTGAGTAAAGATTCCGACGTCAGTCACAAGGACGTGGCGGGTAAAAGTTATCGCACGTTTGGGGGCCATGCATGGGGCAATGGTCGCGTTGCACCCGGTAACGCCCAAGAGCAAGACTGTGAGAGTAACCAGCAGTGTCTTAACCCCGTGGGCTGGATCGATTTTAGTTGTGAAAATAATTCGTTTGGTGTGAGCTGCACGGATTTGCATAATCTGCCGATACCGGGGGTCAATGATAAATCAACTCCCACCGCCAACAAAGCGAGTTATCCCAGTTGCAGTAATAACTTTAAAGACCAACCGTACGCCGATTGCTTTGAGGTGGGCACGGATTATGTCCCACCGTTTGCCAACTTGCTGGCCTCCGATTTAAACATCGTCAACGTTGACGATCCTACTCATTCAGTTCCATTCGAGATAATCACCGTTCCGACGGGACGGAAGGTCCTCCGACATAATGCCGATGGCACGACAACCCAAACGGATGTTGATGTCGTTGAGAATGTTATTAATATCATTCAAGACCAAAAAATTCAATTTATTGCGCGTGTTACCAATGCGGGCGGTGGCGCTCTCCTGGGCAAGAACTGGGACAATGGATTCTATGATTTGCCGATCGACGGCCGCATTAGTGCGGACCGAAGCGATGGTAATGTTCCCATTAAGACCGTGCGTACCGCAACGGATACTGCATGGAATCCTGGTGATATCAAAGAAATTGCAACTGATAAGAATGCCCCATTTGTATTCCCCTCCACGGTGGTTGGGTGCGCTAGGGGAGTATATACATGCCGCCACTATATTTGGTTTAAGACCGATACCAGTAACGAAATCCCCGAAGAATTAAGCAAGACCGATAACGTCATCGGACCGATTATTGTTAATATCATTTCCAGTAAACCCGATTTAGAAATTGTTGACATGATCCCGCTCGCAGACCCACTCCCGTCGTTGCCACCCACGACCGCGTTAGGCGCAGACCTTGCGCCGCTTGCGAGTCAATATTACAGCGATACCTTCACCATGCTTGTGGGGATTAAAAATACCGGTTTGAAACCCGCGACCATGGCGGGGCTGCCCCTTGCGATCTATGCCCGACCCGCATTACCCGTAAACGCCACTCCGGGCCCGAAGGCAACGAATGTCCTCAAGCCTGACACCACTCCGTTAGCGGTCGGGGAAACATATTACACGCAAATCACCATCCCCACAAAAAATATTGGATCGCCCGGCGACTATGTGCTCACGGGGTATGTGGATAATACGAATGTATTGTCCGAGATGAACGACGATAATAACCAATCCAATACCTGTGGGCGTGGGAGCACGGCGATCACCCCGTGCGTGTTTACCGTTGCAATTGATCCACCGGACCTGACGATCCCGTCGATGAGTGTTTCAAAAACAAAGGTAAAGCCCGGCGATACATTTACCATTACTGCCACAGTGAAGAACAAAGGCGACAGTGCGCTCACCTCCGCTAATTCTAATGCCAATGTTCGGACCGAGCTGTACATGCTGCCCAAGGGCCCGATCGTGCCCCTCCCCATTAAGCGCAGTGACTTTGGTGGGTCCGAGCAACAGGGATTGTTTACGACTGCATTCCGCGATTTGGCCGCGGGTGCTGAAATACCTGTTCAGATAGATTACACATTCCCAACAACTCCCGTGACAGCGCCGGGGTTCTACACCTTCTGTGCCTACGTTGATATCGCGGGGCCTGATCCTTACGGCGCCGTGTATGAAGGACGGTTGGGTGGAGAATTGAATAATGGTTCAGGATCATTCAATTTTACTGCTGCGGATGGAACGAGGCTTGCCACACCACGGTCGACTTCTAACTGTGTGGATGTTGAAGTGCAAAGTCCGCCGCCCAAAGCTATTTGCCAATCCAGTTACGAAGGCAATCGTCAAGCATTGGTGACATGGTCGCTACCCCCCACAGGGGGTAATCTTTCGCAGGTGAAGGGGTGGACCGTGCAACGATGGATTGCAAGCTCGCCAGCAGCAACCAATTACGATGCAGAGTTTGGGCGTACCGGCACCCCGCTGGCACCCGGGTATAATCCAGGCCGCACGAGTTATCGGGATAGCGACGGAACGCTCTCGTGCGGGGTGAGCTACAACTATCGGGTAGTAAGTATTAACGATGTGGGGGAAACAGCGTCAGATTTTTGTAATCCAGGGGTCGTACAGTGTACCTCCAAGGCCTATCTCGAATACAATATTAAGTCGAGTTTTCCCGCAGACCTCTCAATCCGCTTGGGCCGCGCCGTGCATAAACCCGATCCCAATGGGCAACCGACTCTCGATGCACAAGGTCGCGTCGTACACGACGCTCAAGGGCGAATTGTGACAGAAGACGTGTTACCCGACATTGATCACTATGAAGACCTTACGCTACCCGGTAGCACGGTCACTAAAGCGATTGGTTGTAAATATTTGGGCGATACAACGGTCTCGGGTTCCATTGCGGCCGAGTGTAAAGATAAATTCACTCCAGGATGGACGGCTTCGAGCGCTCATACGGTTGGCGGCTATTCGACGAGTGGCGCGAATTCTCGCATCGATCTTGCGGAATTCTTTGGCAATCTTCCACCCAGCTTCCCCACGAACCAGATGTATATGAAGGTGCGGGATAATCACCCGCAGGTGGCCGTGGATACCCTCCTGCCACCGGGTACGCCACCTCCTTCTGGCCCACCGGCGCCACCGACGCCGGCAGTGTCGAGCACCGTTGTTGACCCCCATGGGTATGAACCATCGTCCATGAAAGTAACGGCTGATAATAGACCTATTGCGGTGTATCAGGGAGACCTTGGGCAACTGACACTTGGAGTGTGTGGTGATGCGGTATGTTCGTACAAAATACTTGTCGATATCGAAAAATGGGGAACGCAACCATCTCTTCAACTCTACAACGATCTGCCGGTGATTGCTTGGATTCGGGGTGGACAAGAATACTGGGATGGGAGTCATCGAGATGCGCAAGTGATGTTTACCTTTTGTAACGATAATCACCCGTGTACAGATCCAGTGACAACAGTTGCCCTCGGTGATGAAAATGCCTACCGACCAAGTTTGCAAATGAATGGTGCAAAGATGGTGATTGCTTACAGTGCGGCGTATAAGATTGGTACTACGAGTAACTGGGGATCAAAGGTGAAGCTTATCGTTTGTGATAAATCGACCGACGGAAAATCCGTTACCTGTAGTGCCCCCAAAGTTATTGGAGAGGGTACAGAGCCATCATTGCAGATTTTGAATGGTAACCCCGTGATTGCCTACAATAATGACTTCAATCTTAAACTCGCACGGTGTTCTGATACGACATGTACTGCTGCGCCGACGGTAACGACCATTGAAGCGAAATCAGCCGATGGAGGCCAAGAACCATCGCTCTTGTTGCAAGCTGGTGGGATTCCGGCCGTGGCGTATACGACCTATCAAAATGCAAACAAGATAAAACTTGCGCGGTGTACCGATGCTGCGTGTTCGTCTTCAACCAAACTAGTGGTTAATGCCGATGGAGGCAGTGCGTCTCTGGCTGCGACGAGTAATGGGTTGGCACTCACGTACGTAGCTCGAGAGTGGCCGACTAAGGGAACTGTTCGGCTCGCACGGTGTAGTACCTCGAGCTGCACGAGCCAGGTTCTCGGCCCATTCAGTGGTTATTTTGGAAGCACCTCTTTGGTAGTAAAGGGGGAGATTGCCTTTGCTGCATACGATTCGGGCGGCCTTAAAATTTCCCGCGTTGAGCCTTTGAATCCCACCAATCAGAAAATTAATATTTCGTGGGGACCGTTGTATGCGCTGGAAGTGAGTCCCGAGGGTACTCCCAGTATTGTATTGGGGAAGGACACCACAGATAAAAATATCATCAATTGCACAACGCCTTCATGCCAGTCACCAGCGATCACGAAGATGAGTCTCGTCCCACCCGCTTCGATGGGGGGTACGGTGGGGCCCACTCCCGAGTGGAGAGGTATATCATTACAAACAACAAAGGGTGGTCAGTGGTTTTCCTATTACGTGGGAGGCCAGATTGGGGTTGCGCGATGCGTCAGCCGGCCCTGCTTAAGAATATATACCAAAGATAATATTGCCCCTGGGTGGCAGACGTCGCTCCAACTTAATAATGGATTACCCGTCGTCGCTTTTATAGCGAATGATGGGAGTTTAAAGCTCCTCTTGTGTGGTACGCCCGTGGCGGGGACGGATCCTTGTCAAAATCCGGTCGTGAAGCAACTCGATGCGGGCGTGTCAAATCCTAGCCACATCGGCGGGGTGACACTCAAACTCAATAACGGATTACCCGTGATTGGGTTTGCCAGTGGTGCAAGTCCTCAAATCAAATTGATACTGTGTGACGATGCGGCGTGTTCGACACATACAACCAAATTGATCGATACCGTTGGATCGAGTCGACCAGACATCGCTCTCAATGCTGGTAAGCCGGTACTCGCCTATGTGAATGCACATAAACTAAAGATTGCATTTTGTTCGGATAGTTCTTGTAGTGCCATCACCTACAAGGATGGTCCTGCGGCAGATATCCCGTATAGCGCAGAGAATAATCGACAGTATGATGTTGGCTATGCGCCGTCGATCCAACTGTTGTCGGACCAGAGCCCAATGATTGCTTTTGTGGGGCCGGGTTACAGTCAAAATCCGATGCTGGCGTGGTGCGCCAATGCGACCAACTGCGGGACGATTGCAACGCGCACGATATCCACTACTCAAACAGTATTGTCTAAAGTTATTGTTCGGTTGATTAATGGTCAGCCAATCGTGGTGTATGACATTTTACAAAACGATGACAATTATCTTGGGATTGCGAGTGGTCTGTTTAGTGGTACGCCGCAGCCATGGGTTGGCTCTGATCGGCCACGCGCCAATGAGGAGTATGCGAGCGACAACCCCACATTTAGTTGGGTGTATGATCAACAGGGGCGAGCAAATCCCGAGAATGGATGGAGAATCCAAGTGAGCACGGACGCGGGGTTTACTACTACGGTGATTGATTCCACATGTACAAAGAGTGCTACAAAAACATGCGCCGATACATCGTTCCGACAGGCCTTGGGCACGGCTCGAGCAAAAGGTGAATTTTCGATCGCGGCCGCAACGTCGAGTGCTCTGCACCCAGGGACACGATACTGCTGGAGAGTGATGGTGCAAGATACGCTCGGCACACTCGGGGCGGGGACTTGGAGTAGTCCGCAATGTTTCTCGATTGCCGCAACACCGCCGGGCGACCAGCACGAAATTTTGAGTGCCAAGATTGTCAAGGTGGGTTCGAGTGAGCCCTATACGTACGGCTATGCAAACGCGGGTGATCCCCCCATCACTAAAGCAGAAATTGATTCTAAGAAGATCGATCCGGCCAATAACAACACCATCAAGTTTGTGGACCTCGGGGATGGGTATGTATACTTTGGCGGTTATAACGATGACCATAAAATCGAAACGAAGATCGACCCCAATGATTATACGAATGGCGAAATTACGATTAAACCGGGTAAGCCTGCCAAGATCATTCACCTTAATGTGAGCACCGTCGCGCCAACGCGTCCCCCCGCGAGGGGCCGGCATGTGAGTGTGATGCTCGCCGGTCAAATTCCTGGCGGCATGAAGCGTAAGCTCCATATTGCCAATGATACTGGTGTCCCGGACAATAAAAAGCATAACCATGATAAGCCACCCTATAACGGTCATAACGATGGCCATCATGATAGTAATAATAATGGTAATGATAATGATACTGTTTCCTTTGATCTTACGCGGGGCACTCCTTCGATTGCCGGTTTAGAAATCGAGATTGAGGCAGACCGCACGACCTCGCCGGGCCATTACGACATGACGATTCAGGCTTCCACGGATAATCCCGGTGACCAAATTACCGTTCCCGTGTATGTAGTGCCATTACTGCCGTCTGCTCTTTGCGTCAAACCACTCAGCCCTAAGGCGAGCACCGGTCGCAGCACAACGGGATGTATCTTAACCAGGACCACGGCGAGCGACGCCCTTTGTAACGCACCCAATGACCCGAACCCACAATGGGGGACGCGCGTGGATTGTTTCTTGGGCACGGTTCAATTGGGCAAATCCAATCAATCCCTCAATCATTCTGCATCGGGTCCGGCGACAACGGCACAGAGAATCGGTCTCATGAACCCCGGTGGTAAAGATGTTGACTTTACGCTGCGCGGTCGTGGGAGCCAAGGCACGGGCCAAGGGACCAATACCAAATTCCAGTTGTATAAAGCGAACCCCCCAGAGTCGAGTAATTCAGAGGCTGTGAACTTTGGGTCTTTCTCGGGGCTCGCTACTGCCCAAGACCCGCAGTTTGACATGAGTATTCCGCCGCATGTACCTGCGCTTGACCCAAGTACCGGGAGTTACCCGTTACAAACATTTGAGGTTGTGCCAGTGAGTTCATCGGACGCCGTCAATAGCGCGCAGGTGACCTACGAATACTTCGTCAACAGAGCACCAATCGCAACGCCACTGTATCCGATCTTGGGGGATACATCGCGCATGGAGCGTAAACGTGTCTCCGCGAATCCCACAGGGTATTCAACCAACCTCGACGACTGCGAAAATGTGGCGGGTCTCCATGATTACCACAAGATATATAATGTAAAGTTTGGCTACGATGCGTGCAATAAAGATGACAAAGCATATGATGCGAGTAGTCCATTAAGACCGAAACTTTCCTGGAAGTTTGTGGACCGCGATGCCATTACACCCAGTGGAGGAGCGGATAAGCAAACCAAGTATCAATTAGAAGTGCAGGACCTCAATGGGATTAGTAAGTGGACTTCGGGGGTTATTGCGACCGATGGGCCGACAGCGGGGAGTACCGCAGATACCATGGAAGTTCCGTATCCTTGTGACGGAACGAATTCAGCGGCCAACTGTACCGCGCTCACCTGGAACACGAGTTACCAATGGCATGTGAAGGTGTGGGATAATAACGGTGGCGATAGCGGCGATCTGGCCAGTGCCCCGTGGTTTAAGTTCGTCACCCCGCGCCACCCCGACCCGATCGCCAACTTTACCTATAGCCCAAAGATTGTGCTTGCCAACACCGAGATTCATTTTACCAACAACTCGCTCTGCTACGACGACGGCCTTGCGGCTAATCAGACACCCACTGCTTGCCCAGATCCTAAATTTAGTACTCCGGTTCCGCCCGCAAAACCCCAACTTATCAAGCCCGGGGCCACGTACTTCTGGATATTTGGTAAACCCGATGATACAAAGACACCAGCCCAATTTAATGATGACCAGAAGAGTACGGACAAGAACCCCACATATCAGTTCCTCGAAGGCGGTGATCAGAGTATCACACTCACCGTAATCGATCAGGCGGGCTACACGTCGTCGCCATCCACGGCGACTCTCGGGGACCCCAATGCAACACCTTCGACCGTCCCTCATGTCGATTGTAAGGCCTTGCCGAATTGGTGCAATGTTTCCAGGGATGCCAAGGTGGACCCAGCCACGACCACCAACCCTAGTTGCAAAGAGGAATGTATTGATGTACAAACGATTGAGTTCAAACGGCGTGCGCCATAAAATACTTTGAATTACGGGACTCACCACTTCGTCATTCTGAGGAAGCCTGCGACCGAAGTCCCGCCACAGCGGGATCAGCCTCTGGCTGAAATCTTTCCGAATCGAGATCCTTCGCTCAAGCTCAGGATGACGCCGAGTACGTAAACCCAGTATGGGTATAACTTGGTGAGCGCAATATGCTATAATAAAATCAATATTAATATCTAGAACCTAGCGTCTAAAACCTAGAACCTCACCGTATGTTCAAATGGCATCATCAAACAACATTTTTAACCCTCGTGGGCGTATCCAGCCTGATGGTATTTTCGGTCACGCTATTTTTGGCGGGATACATGAGCGGCCAACATGTTGGGTATCGGGTGGCGCAGCAGAAAGTGGCAGAAGTATTCCCGAGTTCGCAAGCTCCCGTATACGTGTTAAACGGTGTTATTACCGAGTTGCGACCCGATGCTATCGTCATGGAGGCCCAGCGCGTTACTGCCAACCCCTTGGATGATGGTCCAAAAATGCGTACCGTGATGGTGGGGATCGACACCGTTGTTCGACAGGTGACTCTCAAGGAACCCAAAGACCTCGATGCAGAGGCAGTCGTGTATTCAAAGCAATTTCAACAAGCGCATGACGCAGGCACAGCGCCGCCGTCGGCACCACTTCCATACACAATATATGCGATGGAATTTGGGCAATTGCATGTCGGCGATCGTGTTGAGGTGCGTTCAAAGAGCGACCTGCGACTAGCAGATCAATTTACAGCAGAAAGCGTGTACCGCCATGGCAGCGGACAGCAACAATAACTTGCATCGTATGAAGCTCAATGCCCAAACAACATTTTTAACACTCGTGGGGATTGCGGGGGCGATTGTATTAGCAACAGTCTTTTTTATCACCGGCTACACCGTGGGGCAAAAGGCGGGGTATGATAGTGCAAAGGCGCGCCTGGCGGGCTACTTGCCCCAGAGTACCAGTAGCGCCACAACAATGGATGGAACGGTTAAAGAGGTGCGTGATGGAGTGTTGGTGATTACAACCGGATCGGTATCGGCAAACCCCTTAGACGACAATGGGCCGAGTGAACGCGAAGTAACGGTCAATGCATCAACAAAACTTTCTGAAAATTCTCCGAAGACCTCCAAGCAAATAAAGGCGGACGAAGTAGCATATCATGAAGCGATCAACAAGGATCAGGCGGCGACTCCGCCGACGCCCTACGCCTTGACCAGTATTACGCTGCCCGATCTGAAGGTGGGGGACCGGGTCCGGGTGAGTGCGAGCGATAATATTTATTATTCAAGTTCATTTATTGCAACCGAAGTTCAACGGTTGAAGTGATATTAAACCATCTTCGTCATCCTGAACAAAGTGAAGGATCTCGTCGCCATAAGATTCTTCGCCTCGCTCAGAATGACGTACTACAATATGCGCAACATTTCTAAAACCTTTCTCCTGCCGATCGCCACACTCGTTGTGGGTGTCATCGGAGCGGTGAGCATCCATCAAGCTCTCGCCGGCCCCAGTGCTGCGCCACCGTATAACAATGTTTCTTCGCCGATTAACGAGGGCGTCATCTCTCAGGTCAAGAAGGGTGCTTTGGGGTTAGGGTTAAACCTTAGGCGTGATAAACTTGATGGCAATCAATTAAAGGTACAAGGAACAACGCGGCTAGAAGGCGACACGACGGTGGTGGGGAGTACCCGTTTAGAGGGAACAACAACGGTGGTGGGGAGTACCCGTTTAGAGGGAACAACAACGGTGGTGGGGGATACGTATGCGAATCAATTTTGTTTAAGCGGGAAAGGATGCATTAATCAATTGCCGAGTACTGCCGCTCCCCCAGATTTGACCAATTACTGCACCAGGAATGATACGAAGGCGGGATGTCAGGGGGTGGCCAGTGCCACCAATGGCGGCTGGGAGCCCTTATTTAATAGTTATCTCGATAGCAAGAGCCAAGGTGGAAGTATAGCATTCAGTGCGGTAAACAGCATTCCTGAACTATTCGATTGGCGGTATGAGTATAAATTAAGCGTGATTGAGTACGACAATCGGTATTATTGGGATTTCTTTTGTTCCTACACACGATTTTCATCAGGCGAAGGTGGGGTTTCTTGCGCTGCACCGGAGTATAGTAACGATCTTACAGGAGGGACGATCAATTTCGTTAGAGGAGCTGTATATGGTTCATTGTTACCCGGCGAAGAAAGGGTTTATCGATTACTGGGATTCGCAAACAATAGTGCTGGTAGAGGTGCTCAACTCTATCGTCGGCCACGGTAAACAATACTCAAATTATTCAGTACCCTTATACCCTCCAACGCTTCCAACTCTTTCATGCATTCTCAATGCTGCGTGCTAATGGGGTCAGCCACTATTAACAATATAAATTTCATACCCCTTGCGTATGCTTGAAAAGCAAGACCTACAAAAGATCGGGCAAGTAATGGATCAAAAGCTCGAAGAACTCGCTGGAATCGTAAAAGCGGGTTTTGATCGTACAGCGACGAAAGAAGATATAGAGATTGTGAAGAACGATCTGAATGATGTGCAGAAGACCGTTAGCGGCATCGACTTTAAGCTGAAGCGCCATTTGGAAATTTCCGATGACCGCCACTTTGACCACAAACGGCTCCACAAAGTCTATGAGAAATGGTTTGACCAAATTGCTCAGAAAGTCGGAGTGGAGCTGGAAATGCCCGAGCCGTATCGTTCACCGCTCGAAAGCCAGTAACTCATTAATAAGGGTAGCCACCATAATCGAGATCGACGATAGTCATCAACGCACCCTTTTGAAACAAACTTCGTATCCTGCCATAGTTTTGCCATCAACAAACTCTCTCACCTGTAATCCGTGAGAGTGCGTTCCCCCGCGGCTTAGCTCAACCCCAGCCGCGGGGTTTTGCTTTGGGCCTTACGAGACTTCCTCTTGACAGAAGGAATCGAGCCGTATATTCTAGTAATATACAATGGAATATGGATACTCGTAGAGATGAGATCGCATTTGAATGGGACAGTGCCAATCGTGAGAAAAATTGGCTGAAGCATCATGTCCGTTGGACCGAGTGCGAGCAAGCGTTCTTTAATGATCCGTGGATTGTCGCCTCTGATACTCTTCATTCTAAAAAAGAGAAACGATTTCAGGCTCTCGGTCAGACGAATAGTGGTCGCAAGTTATTTATCGCATTCACGATCCGAGAGAATTTTATTCGTATTATTTCTGCTCGTGACATGAGCAGGCAAGAAAGGAGGCAATATGAAGAAACGATTTAAAAAAATTCCGAAGTTTACCTCTGACGATCAGGAGCGTGAATTTTGGGCAACGCACGATTCTACCGATTATGTGGATTGGTCCAAGGCCGAACGGACACGTTTTCCGAATCTGCGGCCTTCGAGCACAACAATTTCCTTGCGTCTTCCGGAGAGTATGTTGGAAGAGCTCAAGATTATTGCTCATAAAAAAGATGTTCCGTATCAGTCATTTATCAAGATGACGATTGCCAATAGAATTCAAGAAGAACAGGAAAGATAATGGGGTCAGCCACCATTCTCATCATGATAGTCATCGACGGCACTACGCTCGGTACCCCTTGACACCCGTTCGGTATCTTGCTATAGTTTTGCCATAAACAACATCTCTCACCTGTAATCCGTGATCCTGCATTACCCCCGCCCAAGCGGCGAGGTAATTCGGAATCCCATCAGTCGTGAGCCTCTCTATTCTTCTAGTTTAGCCATAGAACACTCGGCTTATTCTTTTGTACGAAAGAACGCCGAGGTTTTTGTGTTTTAGAGCCGTCTTCATCTCTATACAATCGTATGCCCTCCGTTCGTAAATTTTTTACAACAAACCACGATGCGATGGATCTGCCGGATCTGATCGAAATCCAAAAAAAGTCGTACCAATGGTTTTTTGATGAAGGCTTAACGGAACTCTTTGAAGAAGTATCGCCGATCCGCGATTTTACCAATCGCGAACTCGAATTATGGTTGGGCGCTTACACCCTTGATGAGCCAAAGTTTGACGAGGTTACGTCGCGCGCCAAAAACATTACCTACGAAGCGGCGCTGCGTGTGCGAGCAACCCTTGTAAACATCCGCACCACCGAACGCAAGGAACAAGAAATTTATTTGGGAGACTTCCCATTGATGACCGAGCGCGGAACATTTATCGTCAACGGCATTGAGCGCGTGGTCGTTTCGCAGCTCATTCGTTCGGCTGGGGCATTTTTTACATCGGAATTTGTGCGTACCCGCAAATGGTATGGGGCAAAGGTGATCCCGAACCGCGGGGCGTGGCTGGAATTTGAAACCGATGCCAACAAAGTGATTTGGGTGCGGATCGACCGTAAGCGTAAGATTGCAATGAGCGGCCTCTTGCGCGCGTTTGGATTTGGCACTGAAGAAGAAATTTATAAATTATTCAACGACCTTAAGCACATTAATGGCACGCCGTTTACGGTTGCCGAGCAGGCGGAGGCACTAGACTATGTGCGAGCAACGCTTGGGAAGGACACCACCAAGAGCGAAGCGGAGGGATTAAAGGAAGTATACAAACGCATCCGTCCGGGCGACCTTGCCACCGTGGATAACGCCCGCAGCTTGATTCAATCCATGTTTTTCCGATTTGATCGGTACGACTTTGGCCGCGTGGGCCGCTACAAATTGAATCAACGATTTGGATTTGATATTCCCAACACCAAAGAAACGCGCATACTGCGCCGTGAAGATGTCACCGCAATTTTACGGCGTATCATTGAGTTGAATGTGACACAAATGCCCGAAGACGACATTGACCACTTGGGCAATCGCCGGGTGCGTGCCGTTGGGGAACTCGTTCAAAATAAATTCCGGGTGGGGTTGGCGCGGATGGAGCGGATAGTACGGGACCGCATGAGTACCATGGATGTGGCAACGATGTCGCCCTCACGGCTCATTAACGCGCGGCCCGTAATGAGTGCAGTGAAAGAGTTTTTCATGAGTTCACAGCTGTCGCAATTCATGGACCAGACCAATCCGCTCTCTGAACTCGAACACAAACGTCGGTTGTCGGCCATGGGGCCGGGCGGCTTAAGTCGCGAACGTGCCGGGTTTGATGTGCGCGATGTGCACCAAACGCACTATGGCCGGATTTGTCCGATTGCCACCCCCGAAGGTCCAAACATTGGATTGGTCGGCCACCTTGCCAGTTACGCTCGTGTCAATGACTACGGATTTATCGAAACACCATTCCTTCAAGTCAAAAAAGATTCGAGCGGTAAAGCCAAGGTATCAACCGAAGTAGCCTATATTGATGCATTCGAAGAAGAAAAACGGATCAGTACCGCCGCAACAACGCCGGTGGACGACAAAGGACGCTTTATGGACGAACGATCCGAGGTGCGCAAAAACCTGCGTCCGGGTGTCGAGTTTAGCGATAACATTCAGTTGATGGATGTATCGGCCAAGCAAATCGTTTCTATCGCCACCGCATTGATTCCATTTTTGGAGCACGACGACGCCATCCGGGCACTCATGGGTACCAACATGCAACGGCAAGCGGTGAGCGTGATTAAACCTCAAGCCCCCATTATCGGCACGGGGGTGGAAAAAGACGTGGCCAAATATTCGGGGCACTTAATTATGGCCGAAGAGAATGGCGTGGTGATTGGGTCGGACGGCCGCAAGATTACGGTCGATTACGACAAGATGGGCGAAAAGAGTTATCAGATTCAAAAATTTGTGCGTTCCAATGCGTCGACCTGCATGAACCAGATTGTAAAGGTAGAACCGGGGATGAAGGTAAAGAAGGGCGATGTGCTTGCGGATGGACCGGCCATGGACGGTGGGGAATTAGCCTTGGGCCAAAACTTGCTGGTGGCCTTCATGCCATGGAAAGGTTCAAACTTTGAAGACGCTATTATTATTTCGGAGCGCTTGGTACAGATGGATCGATACACCTCCATCCACATTGAAGATTATTCCATCGATGTGCGTGATACGAAGCTCGGGCCCGAAGAAGTGACCGGCGACATCCCCAACATTGGGGAAGAAAAATTAAAAGATCTCGATGAAGAAGGGGTTGTGCGGATTGGTGCCGAGGTTTCTTCGGGTGACATCTTGGTGGGTAAGATTACCCCCAAGGGTGAAACCGAATTATCAGCCGAAGAAAAACTTATCCGTGTTATTTTTGGTGAAAAAGCAAAGGACGTTCGTGACAGCTCCATGTACCTGGAACACGGTGAGCACGGTAAGGTCGTGGACATTAAGATTTTTTCGCGCGAACAGGGTGACAAACTCTCTTCCGGTATTATTAAAACAATCCAGGTATCGGTCGCGAGCCTCCGCAAGGTGCAAGTCGGCGACAAGATGGCTGGTCGCCACGGCAACAAAGGAGTGATTTCGACGATCGTGCCCGTGGAAGACATGCCCTTTTTACCCGATGGTCAGCCCGTGGATATTTTACTCAGTCCCTTGGGTGTGGTCTCTCGTATGAACCTGGGGCAAATTTTAGAGACCCACTTGGGCATTGCTGCTCATCGACTGGGCTACAAGGTGGCCACGCCGGTGTTGGATGGGGTGAGTGATATCGCCATTTCCGAGGAGCTCGTCAAATCCGGATGGAGCGCCGATGGTAAGACAGCCCTCTACGATGGCCGCACCGGAGATGCATTTGATAATCAAGTCACCGTGGGGATGGTGTACATGCTTAAACTCAATCACCTTGTTGAAGACAAAATTCATCAACGATCGATTGGTCCGTACTCATTGATTACCCAACAGCCGCTCGGGGGTAAAGCGCAATTCGGCGGCCAACGGTTTGGAGAAATGGAAGTTTGGGCGCTAGAAGGATACGGCGCGGCCCATATGCTCCAAGAAATTCTCACGATTAAATCGGATGACGTGCCGGGCCGATCCCGCGCGTATGAGTCGATTATCAAAGGAGAGGCAATCCACAAATTGAACGTTCCGGAATCGTTCCATGTGTTGGTGAGAGAACTCAAAGGGTTGTGTTTGGATGTTGAGCTCTTAAAAGACGGTAAACGCATTAGTGAAGGCAGTCAGTATCGTGAAGAAGAACGACCGAAACGCATAGGAGTGATTAGTGACTCCAATACCCCTCAACAAGACTAATTCTCAATTCCTATGCTTAGCCCAATACGAACAACTGACTTTGATGCGATCCGCTTAAAGCTCGCTTCGCCCGACGACATCCATCGTTGGAGTCATGGTGAAGTCACCAAGCCCGAGACCATCAATTATCGAACCCAAAAACCCGAAAAGAGTGGTTTGTTTGCCGAAGAAATTTTTGGCCCGAGTAAAGACTGGGAGTGTTATTGTGGTAAGTACAAAAAAATTCGATACAAAGGGATTGTCTGTGATAAATGTGGTGTGGAAGTAACGCGTTCCTTGGTTCGTCGCGAGCGTTTGGGCCATATTGACCTCGCAGCACCCGTCTCGCACATTTGGTTTTTACGCGGCGTTCCTTCCAAAATTGGCTTGTTGCTGGATTTATCGGTGCAGGAATTGGAAAAGGTCATTTACTTTGCTAATTTTATCGTAACCACCGTGGATGAAAAATCAAAACAAGATACGTTCCAGCAAATCCAAGATGAACTCAAGGCCAAGCGCCGCCAAATTGAAGAAGAAATCCATCGCGCCAAAGAGCCGGTGCGCGCTAAAACCACTCCGGAAAAATTAGACGATGAGCTTGCTAAACTTGAGAAATTGCGCGAAATGAAAATGAAAGAATTAGATGAAGCGTATAAGGTGGCGGTGAAAGAGCTGGAGGCATTGGAGCCGATGGAGCTTTTAAGCGAAGATCAATACCACCAGTTGAGTATTAAGTATGGCCACCTGTTTGAAGCCTCGATTGGCGCCGAAGCGATTCGATCGTTACTCGTATCGATTGATTTAGAGAAAGCGATTAAGGATCTTCGCGTGGACCTCGAGGATATTCAAGGATTAAAGCGGGAGAAGGCATTGCGTCGATTAAAGTTGCTGCAGAATTTTTCTAATAATAAACTCCGTCCCGAATGGATGGTGCTGACCACGATCCCAGTGATCCCGCCGGATCTTCGACCAATGGTACCGCTGGATGGCGGACGATTTGCAACGAGTGATTTGAACGATTTGTACCGGCGTGTTATCAACCGGAACAATCGGTTGGAACAACTCGTGGAGTTGAACGCTCCCGAAGTCATCAGTCGCAACGAAAAACGCATGCTTCAAGAAGCCGTTGACGCGCTCATCGATAACAGTGCGCGGCAAGGCAAGACCGTTGTGGCCTCGACCGGACAAAAGCGGATGCTCAAATCACTGGCCGATATCTTAAAGGGCAAACAAGGACGGTTCCGGCAAAATCTTTTAGGGAAGCGCACCGATTATTCGGGTCGCAGCGTGATTGTGGTTGGGCCGCACTTAAAACTCGACCAATGCGGGATCCCAAAGAAAATGGCACTGGAACTTTTTAAACCGTTTGTGATGAGTAAGCTTATCAAAGCGGGATTTGTTCATAATGTCCGCAGCGCTTCTCGTTTTATTGATTCAGGCCGCAGCGAGGTATGGGATATCCTGGAAGATATCGTCAAAGACACGTTTGTGCTCTTAAATCGCGCTCCGACACTCCATCGGTTGGGGATCCAGGCGTTCCGCCCCGTGCTCATCGAAGGCAAGGCCATTCAAATACATCCCATGGTGTGTACGGCGTTTAATGCCGACTTTGATGGAGACCAAATGGCGGTGCACGTACCGCTCACCGAAGAAGCCAAGAAAGAAGCGCGCGAATTGATGCTGGCTAGTTGCAACCTATTGAAGCCCGCAACCGGTGACCCGGTGGTTACGCCCACACAAGATATTGTGTGGGGAGCGTACTACATGACTGCCATGGAAGCATTGCCCGAGGGAGTAACGAAGAAAATATTTTCTGACCCGGGTGAAGCGATCCTTGCGTATCAAATGAAGATGATTCGCCTCCAGCAGCCGATTGAAGTTCGCCTGCCTGCCGGCAAGGCAGGTATCAAGGGCGAGCGTGTTCATACGACGGTGGGTCGCATCTTGTTTTCAGAAGTTCTCCCAGAGAAAATCGCATTCCCGACCAAAGCCATGGATAAAAAGAGTTTAGAACAGATGGTGCGGTTGTCGATTGAATTCCATGGGCAGGAACGCACAGTAAAGCTCCTGGATGACGTGAAAGACATTGCCCTAGAATATCTGACCGGGTCTGGGTTATCGTGGAGCCGTGGCGATCTTCCTGTCCTTCATCAAAAGAAAGAAATTATTGCCAAGGCCGACAAACTGGTCGATGAAACCCAAGAACAGTTTGAGCAAGGGTTGCTCACCGACCGTGAACGTCGATCAAAGGTGATTTCGATTTGGAGTAGCGTAAAAGAAGAAATTGTCCAGGAAGTGAAACGCATTATGAACCCAACAGGGTCGGTATACTCCATGATCGAATCCGGAGCCCGCGGGAGCTTGATTCAGCTCACCCAAATCGTGGGTATTAAAGGATTGGTAACCAATCCCTCTGGTGAAATTATCGAACTGCCGGTGAAAGGAAATTTTCAAGAAGGGTTCGGGGTGCTCGAATACTTTATTTCAACCCATGGTGCTCGCAAGGGGCTCACCGATACCGCTTTGCGGACCGCCAACGCCGGGTATCTTACGCGCCGTCTCGTTGATGTGGCGCAAGACGTGGTGGTGCTCGACGAAGACTGTGGTGATGATATTGGATTCCTCTGTCATGGCAGTGATTACGTGGAGATTGGTCGAACGATTGCCGATGGGCTATTAGGTCGCACCGTGATGGAACCGGTCAAAACGAAGACGGGAAAGATTTTAGCACGCGCCGGCGTTATGATCGATGAAGCCACCGCTCGAGAGATTCGTGCCAATCCCCTGAAACAAGATGTGATCAAGATTCGGTCCGTACTCAATTGCCGCACTCGAAAAGGTGTGTGTCGCGCGTGCTATGGCTATGATCTCGGGTTTAATAAACCAGTGAAGCTTGGGACGGCCGTTGGTATTATCGCCGCCCAATCCATCGGGGAGCCCGGCACACAGCTGACCATGCGTACCTTCCATACGGGAGGAGTGGTGGGACAAGATATCACTCAAGGGTTGCCGCGGGTGGAAGAATTATTTGAATGTCGCCCCCCCAAGAAAAAAGCATTTTTGGCTGAAGTGGCCGGGAGTATTGAAATCCTTAATGTGGATGCGACCAGTGGATCGGGGATGGGAGGGCAGCGTATGATACGGATACACCCCGAACACGTCGACTTAAAGCCGACGCCGGAAGGTGAAACACCGTCCTACGAGTATGGTGTTCCGTCGGGATACGCACTCAAGGTGGCGCATGGCGATGTGGTAAAGAGGGGAGCCGTGCTTACCGAAGGGAGTATCGATGTCCAAGAACTTAATCGGCTGACGGACCGTGAAACGACACAGCGGTATGTGATGAGTGAGATTATGTTCATCTACTCCTCTCAAGGGCAAAAATTGAACGAAAAACACATCGAAATTATTGTTCGTCAAATGTTTAGTCGTCTTTCGGTGACCGAATCAGGCGACACTACCCTGCTGGTTGGTGATGTTGTTGAAAAATCAGAGCTTACGGATGAGAATCAACATGTTGGTGATGGAAAAATTGCTGAAGGCGCGGAGCTCCTGTTGGGGATTACTAAAGTGTCTCTCACGACTCGCAGCTTCCTTTCGGCGGCAAGTTTTCAAGAAACAGCCCGCGTGCTTATTAATGCGGCCGTCACCGGTAAGGTTGACCGACTAGAAGGACTCAAAGAAAATGTTATTATCGGGCGGTTGATCCCGGTCGGAACCGGGTTCAGACCGGAGATGGCGGTTCACAAGATGGCGAGTGCCGAGGAGGCCAGTATTGCGGAACCTTCCTGAGCGAATAAATAATAAAGAAAGGGTTTTAAACGGCCTCGCCATGGCGAGGCCGTTTGTTTTTGGTGATAAAATATGATAAAATACGTTCGTTCTAACACGTTTCAGTATTATGCGTCGTAATAAAACGCCGCGTCGTCTTGAACTTAATCTTTCGCAGCAGACAAAAGAAGGGATCTTATCCATCCTCTTTTTTTCTATTGCGCTATTATTAGGACTTTCTGTTGCCGGGAGCGCTGGCGAGGGTGGCAGGTCGCTCGATGGTATCCTTAATCTTTTGTTTGGATGGATGCGGGTTGTCCTGCCCGTTGTTGCGGCGGTGATCGGATATAGTATTGCGCGCGGGTTTTTCCCTGATGTCGCTTGGCGTGTGCGGTTAGGCATTGCGTTGTTGATAGCCGCTTTGTTTCCCGCTTTTGATATGACCGATGGGACAGGAGTGGCTGTCCGGGGTGGTGTGCTTGGAGCATGGAGTGCGCGATATCTCGTGCACACCCTTGGAACGGTGGCCGCTCCGGTCGTCGTCGCGAGCGTTATTCTCATTTCGTTTATTTTTATTACGGATCAAAGTTGGCATGTATTACGAAGTATTGGAGCACTCGTCGGAAGCATTGCACGAACGATCGTGGGGAGTATACGACGGTCGATGGTGCGTAATGCGCCTGACTCCAATACAAAAGGCACTAGTGAATCCATTAATGTGAACGATGTCCCAATGGAGCCGGAGCGTTTAAAATCTGGGTTTCTCCGAAGAACGCTCGCTTCACGTGCCTCCACCGCTAGTGAGCCTCCGGAAGCATCAAAATCCACTGAACCGCCTCTTACAAGCACCACGAAGCGGCGAGCACACATTACACCGTGCTATAGTGAAGAGTTGCTAGAGTCGCAAACAAATGCGCCTTCTAGCGGTGACACGGAGCGCACGTTAAATATCATTGAGCGTACGCTCGGTAATTTCGGGATTGAGGTTGAAATGGGGGAATGGAGGGTGGGTCCAACAGTGACACAGTATACATTAAAGCCCGCCGAGGGGGTGAAGCTTTCTCAAATTACCGCACTCCATAACGATTTGGCACTTGCATTAGCCGCTCACCCTATTCGCATCGAAGCACCCATTCCCGGGAAGTCTCTCGTGGGTATTGAAGTACCAAACCAACGGGTTGCGATCGTCCGATTAAAGAATATTTTTACCTCGCCTGAATACCGGGCCGTCATGAAAGAAAATTCTTCACCGCTCACATTTGCCTTAGGCCAGGACGTGGCGGGACAGGCGTGGGTGGCGGATCTTGCTCGCATGCCGCACCTGTTGATTGCCGGGGCAACCGGTAGCGGCAAGACCATCATGATGAACGCACTCATTATGAGTCTCTTGTATCGCAACACCCCACAAGAACTTCGGTTGCTGCTTGTGGACCCCAAGCGTGTAGAACTACCGGTCTATAATGGTATCCCGCATCTCGTGACACCCGTGATCACCGATGTGCGAAAAACGATTAACGCATTGCGATGGCTTATTGGAGAAATGGATCGACGATTTGATGAACTTTCACGCACCGGATATCGTGATATTAGTGGTTATAACGCAGGTCAAGAACGAGCCATGCCGTACCTCGTCGCCGTCATCGACGAACTGGCTGACCTTATGGCCACGGCCGCCAACGAGGTGGAGGGCGCTATTATTCGACTCGCACAAATGTCTCGTGCAGTCGGCATCCATTTAGTGTTTGCCACCCAGCGCCCCAGTGTGGATGTTATTACGGGGTTGATTAAAGCCAACATTCCTGCGCGTATTGCCTTTAGTGTGGCTTCGAGTATTGATTCACGCACCATTCTTGACCAACCCGGGGCGGACAAACTGATCGGCCGTGGTGATATGTTGTTCTTAACGGCAGAGCTTTCTAAGCCCAAGCGTATTCAGGGAGCATATATTTCTGAAAACGAAATCAAGCGCGTGACGGAATACCTCCGTAGTTCGGGTACGCCTGAATATGATCAAAGTATCGTAGAGCGTCCGAAGAGCGTGGCGGTGGGTGGTATGGGTGGGAATACCGATGATGGCGGTGACCCATTGTTTGAAGACGCAAAACAAGTCGTGGTACAAGCCGGCAAGGGTTCGGCCTCGCTTCTTCAACGGCGGTTGAAGGTTGGATATGCTCGGGCAGCGCGATTATTGGATCTATTGGAGGAACAGGGTATTATTGGTCCCGGAGACGGAGCAAAGCCGCGAGAAGTGTTGCTCAAGGCTGGGGAGGATGATACCATTCTAGAAGGAAATGAAGAGGAAGAAGACATATCCACAGGCGATGAGGAAGACGAAGAGGAAGAAACTTAGGTTATTTGGATATTCTCCACCTCCTCATCTCTTCATCTCACCATTCTCTTACACTATGATTCTTGATTCTGTTGGTCGCTTGTTGCGTGAAACACGTGAAGAAAAGGGCTTAACCGTTGACGAAGCAGCAAAGCGGGTGGGGATTTCGCCTCGGTATATTTTAGACCTTGAAGAAGGGGGATGTGAAGTCTCGGCCGATGTGTATCGGCGGGAATTTTTGCATCGGTATGCAAAGACACTTCACTTATCAGGGCCCGAACTTTGGAAACAGTTTACCCAAGAGAAGCAGTGGTGTACCACACAACCACGGTTTGAGTTCCAGGAGCTCCCAACATCCTCGTGGATGGGTCCGCGTCAGTGGCGTATGGCGATGGGTGCGGTGGTTCTTACTGTGATCACATTGTACCTCACCACGTCACTTTCCAGCGCCCTGGCTTCCCCTGTACTCGACGTCGAAATTCCCGGAGATAACGTGAAGACGAACGCTCGGGAAATTATTGTTCGGGGGCGCGTGAGTGGAACGTCTTCGAGTGTTACCGTGAATGGTGTTGTCGTGGTGCCCGAATCTGATGGCAAGTTTTCGTTCCCCATTGTCCTTAACCAAGGGCTGAACACCATTACTGTTGAAGCCGTCCGTCAGAAGGATCGGAAGACGACTATTGTGCGACATGTCTTAGTGGAAACTACACAAAAATGATTTATTGATTTATTAGTTTATTCATTTATTTGTGGATCGCTTGGTAAGCCGGAATAAATTAATAAACGAGTAAAATAATAAATGAGATATATGTCCAAATCTACTCTTCCCCCGAAACTCCGCGACGTTGAACAGGCGATGAATAGCATCAAAGAACGCTTTGGTGATGGCGCCATCATGCGCTTTGGAGAAGCGCGGACAATGAATGTGGCGGGTATTCCAACGGGGTGTTTATCGCTGGATCTTGCTCTTGGGATTGGCGGAGTGCCTCGCGGTCGCGTGATTGAAGTGTTTGGCCCCGAAGCTTCAGGGAAAACAACCATTGCCCAACATATTGTCGCCGAAGTCCAAAAGATTGGCGGGGTCGCCGCGTTTGTCGATGCCGAACACGCGTTAGACCCGGAATACGCAAAACGGATTGGTGTGAACATTGATGAGTTATTAATTTCACAACCCGACACTGGAGAGCAGGCGCTCGAAATTGTCGAAACATTGGTGCGCTCGAACGCCGTAGATGTCATTGTCGTTGATTCAGTAGCCGCGCTTGTTCCGAAGGCCGAAATCGAAGGCGAGATGGGCGATTCCCACATGGGTCTCCAGGCACGGCTCATGAGCCAGGCCCTGCGCAAACTGACCGGTATTATTTCAAAATCCAAAACTTGCGTGATCTTTATTAATCAAATCCGCATGAAGATCGGCGTATTTTTTGGAAACCCCGAGACCACGACCGGTGGGATGGCGCTCAAGTTTTATTCATCCATGCGTATTGAAGTGCGCCGGAGCGCACAACTGAAAAGTGGGGAGCAGGTCGTCGGCAATCGTGTGAAAGTAAAGATTGTCAAAAATAAAGTTGCTCCGCCGTTTCAAACCGCAGAGTTTGATATAATGTACAACGAGGGCATTTCGATTGTCGGTGACCTGATTGACACCGGTGTGCTCAAGGGCATTATTGAAAAAAATGGGAACAGTTATTCGTATGGCGGAGTCAAACTCGGTGTCGGTCGCGAAGCCGCGAAGGCGGGGCTGAAAGAACACCCCGAGTTTATGAAAGAGATTCGCGCTAAAGCTTTGGAAGCCGCTAAAGCGGCCCGAGCAGAGTCCATGCCCGGAGCGGAAGCTCCAGCAGAGAAGGAAGAAGCGGAAGAAAAAGAATAAGTTTCTATAAAAGCATAAGCGCATCCGTTCGTTATCCCGTGGGGGGAATATGAACAGATGCGCTTTTGGTTTCATGAGTATGGCGAGTTACTCGCGTTTCAGGTGTTGAAGAAGGAGATTTTTCGAAGTAATTCCTTCGCTTCATCCATCTGCGCTTGGCTGGGCGTGAGCTTACCATCGGCTCCGCGATCGGGTTCGCTCTGGAGTTCGATGGTCCGCCGTGGCATTTCTTCCAGTTGCGCCAGCGCATCGGGGACGGGCGGATACAATCCGATGGCCTTGTGAACGTCTTCCGGGAATTTTGCGGGGTCTGCCGTTTCGTACACGACTACCTTTGGCGTGAACCCTCGTCCTTCGCGGTATCGTTCGGCTGTCCTCCAGCTTACGGCACCGTGCGGGTCGAGGATGACCCCGTGTTTCTGGTAGACTCGTCGCATGGTGTCGTAGTGCTCCTCATCCGAAACGGAGACCGACCAAAGAGGCCGTAGCATCAATAATCGATCGGGACCTTGAACGATAATGTCCTTCTGTGTCACTTCTCCGGTGATCGGATCCCGTTCATCGAAGATTTGGCCTCCGAAGAAGTCAAACAGCCGTGCGACGTTGCTCGGACGTGCGACGTTCATTGCCGATGATGGTGACCGATGGGTCGATCCCGGGTTGTAGGTTCCGCTGTTGAGGAATCGTGGGAAGGTATCGTTGCCGTTGACTCCGCAAAGGATTTTGTCGATGGGGAGCCCCATTTCTCGAGCCAGCAGTGTACCCATCATATCTCCAAAATTCCCCGATGGAACGGAGGCGATGAAAGGCCATTCATCGAGTTGTGAATGCGCGTAGAACGGGTATACCATCTGCGGCAGGAGTCGTCCTACACTAATCGAGTTGGCCGACGTGAACCAGTCGGGCCGGCCGAACAGCTCTTTACAGAACCGCTGATCGCGGAGGAATCGTTTGGCCATTTCTTGCCCGAGGTCGAAATCGCCTTTATACCCAATCGCGAAGACATTCTCGCCGATTGTTTCCATCTGGAGTCGTTGGAGGTGAGTGATTTCGCCCAAGGGATAGAAGATGACGAGTGCAAGACGTTTGAGATACCGGACTGCACCAGCGATAGCGGCACCGGTGTCGCCACTGGTGGCCACGAAGATCAGTCGGTAGAGGTCCTCCAACGAGAGAATGAAGTCGAGCAGCACAGCATACAGGAGAGCAGCGTAGTCCTTGAAGGACAGTGATGGCCCGCCGGTGAGCCACATGATCCAGAGGTCGTCCAGGACCTTCTGCATCCGAGTCGTGATGACACGTTCATCGTAGGCCTGGTGTACCAATTCTTCCGCCTTGTTCCGTGGGATACTCCCTTGCAGGAACGGCCACAGCACCATGAAGGCGATGTCCGCGTAGGGCATGCCTTTCATGGATTTCAGTTGTCGTTTCGTGAACCGCGGCAAGTCTTTGCGTCGGGGGGTGTAGAGACCGTAGTCCGGAGCGAGTCCTTCCAGTAGCGCGGTGACGAGGTCCACTTGTCGCCAGGATGGACCGTTGGTTGAGTGATAGAGAATCAAGGTACCCTCCAAGTCCGTTAGAGGTTCATGTGCTACAGTGGACTCACCTTAGCAGACACGGGGGGGGTACGGTCAAGGGTCACAAATTTTTTGAAAAGATTTAAAGAGATATGGATTTTATTGAAAATAATAATGTAACAACTTCGTAGCATATGCTATACTATTGTTACATTGATTGGGTACGCGTTTGTCTTATAAAAAGTATAAGCGCATCGATCCTCCCCTCCGGGTGTAGATTGATGCGCTGTTAGTTTTGTGATCGATACCTCCGCTACGGGGCGAGCTACATCATCTGAGCAACTTCGATGATATCGGCCCAGACGCGGGCGCCTGTATCCTTAGCACCCGCGCCGACGCCCTTGAAGACCTCGGGCTCGGTGCGTCCTTTGAGGTACACGGCAACGACGATGTGCTCCTCGAAGAGGTTGCGGATGATGGGGTGATAGGGCGGGAGGTGGTGGAGATTCACGCTCGCTTTCTCCGGTGTGAGCGTGGCCATGTAGACGGGATGCTTGCGAAGCCCAGGCTCTCGCTTCAGGGCTTTTCGAGTGATCATTTCGCGGAAGTAGTCATCGACTGTTCCCATCCAGTTGGACTGGAATTCCTCAGACGAGGACCCGAGGATTTCCGGTGGAAGCAAAGGCGTTACCTCGACTTCACCTTCCACCGCCCACTGGCAGTTGGACCCGAAGGCTTCGCGTCCGGCGATGATGGATTTGTTGCGGAAGTCGTCGCCACCGAAGTCCTTGCGCGGGTCGCGCTCGGGCAAGCCTCTTCGGATGGATTCGATCATCATCATCTCGAAGGAGTGAAGTGGTAGGCGCCCCATGGTGTGGAAGCCGAAGTTACAGGTTCCGTTGACTGCCATCTCAATCTTCTCGATCTTGGCTCCGCCTCTCCGGAGCGTCTTCAGTTCGTACGGGATCCCGCGCGGGCCGCCGAGTGTCGTGTTGTAGCGACAGAGTGCATACCTCGACAGTGTCTTCCAGTCTTCGTATGATCCCGCGAATGGCGGCTTATTGGCCGAGACTACTCCGCACCCAGTCTGCACAGCCTGGATGAGGATAGGTGTCGTATAGAGGGATCCTGTGAGGTCGGCCACGATGCACTTGTGGCCTCCGTTCAATCCCTTTAGGTCCTCAATGGGGATTCCGTCGAGGCTTCCCCCCATCTCCTTGAGGTTGATTAGAGGTGAGATCTGTTCGATCGAAGCGCCTCCGGGGTTGAAATGCACGACACCGCTCTTGTCGGCGATGGCCATCAAGTCGATGTTAACACCATCGATCGCAGCAGCAGCGCTGCGGTGTTCGTCTGCGAAGCATTTCAGTACTTCGCGCCCGACCCCGCCAAAGCCCATGACCACTACTTCAGTCCGTTTCATTTGTTCCGACCTCCATCGAGTACCAGTTACTGGGTTAATTTGGTGGTCCTATCTTAGGGATTTAAGTCTTTATTGTCAATTCAAAAACCCGCCGATTAGCGGGATACTTCACATTTTCCTTTTTCGAGCGCTCCGGCACAATAAAATTTTTTAACGAGGACTGTGTGAGTCAATCACGACACGCTAAGGCGGATTGTGGTTGATGCGTGTCGTGATGGTGCCCGATGCAGACGAGTTCCGCAGTAAAAATTTTATTGTGCCGGAGCGCTCTCTTACACCCTCTCAACGTACTCCATTGTCTCGGTATTGATCTTAATCGTATCACCTTCGTTCACAAACAACGGTACTTGGATCGTGGCGCCAGTTTCGAGCGTTGCAATTTTCATCACGCGACCCTGTGCCGAGTCACCTTTTACGGCCGGGGGAGCATCCGTGACTTTCAAATCCATCTTCATGGGTAGATCCACCGAGATAGGGTTGCCGTTAAAGATGATGGCCGTCACCTCGGTCCCTTCTTTGATAAATTTTATGCGGTCTCCGAGTACACCGAGTCCAATCCCAAACTGCTCGTAGTTGGATTGATCCATGAAGTAGGCATTGTGAGGGTCTGAATACAAAAAGTTTGCTTTGCGTTTTTCCAAATCCGCTTCTTCTACTTTTTCGCCCGGTTTAAAACTATACTCCAACACCTTGTTGCTCACCAAGTGTTTCATCTTGGTTTGCATCACGGGTTTGCGTTGTTGCATGCGCACGAAATTGGCAATTTGCACTTGGTAGGGTTCGCCGTTATAGAGGAGTATCATTCCCACGCGAATGGAGTTGAGAGAGGGGAGGACAGACATACCGTAACGAAAGAACTAAAAAACAAAAGAACGCGTTCCTTCGTTCCTAGGTTTTACCGTGTATCATTGAATGACGAAGGGCAAAAGCGCCATGATCCGCGCGCGTTTGATGGCGGTGGCAAGTTTGCGTTGGTGCCAGTTACACACACCGCTTCGGCGCGTGGGGGCAACTTTGGCATGGCTAGACATAAATCGTCGCAGAAGCCGCGCATCTTTATAATCGATGTTGAGCACGTTATTGACGCAGAAGAAGCAATCCTTGGCGTTGCGAATACGGCCACTATTGGATTTGGCTTGCGGTCGGCGTTGTTGACTTGGAGATTGGTACGAAGGGGTCATAATGTTTTAAAACGGAATATTTTCTACTTTAATTTCGTTTTCATCAAAACTTGGAGGTTGGGGTTCAGAAGGTTGTGGCATACTCGGCGACATTGGTCCGCCCGCTGCGGGATTGGATTGGAACGCATTGGGTGCAGATCCCGCTGGAGCACGATCCAGGAAGAGCACATTATCGGCAACGATTTCTGTTCGGTAGCGTTTTACGCCATCTTCGCCGGTCCAGTCTCGGGTTTGGAGGTGGCCTTCAATCCATGCTTTGCGACCCTTGGCTAAATATTGGCTGCAAAGCTCGCCGAGTTTTCCCCAGGCAACGATCGAGTGGAATTCAGTCTTCTCTTGCAGCTGCCCAGCTTGATCTTTCCACGACCGGCTTGTGGCAATACTAAAACTTGAAACCGTCTGGCCCGACGTGGTTGTGCGCGTTTCGGGGTCTCGGGTGAGATTTCCAATCAGCATGACTTTATTAAGCGAGAGAGCCATAACGACGTCGTTTATTATTTTATTGATTTATTACACCGTTACAATGCAGTAAATTATTAAACCAATAAATTAATAAATCTATAGTACTTTTTCTTCAAGGATCCGTTCAATTGTTTTGTCTAATTCTTCGGAACTCAATGTGACTTTCGCCGGAGCAGGAGCATCATTGGAAGAAGAACTTGTCCCTTGAGTTTTTTCAGTTTGCGCAGGGGTGTCATCCTCGCGGGGTTTTTGAGTTTTCACGTACGTGACTAACTGGTGTCGGAGGAGTGATGACTCGATGGTAAGCAAGGCATTGAGTGGTTTAATAGCATCTCCTTCAAAACTCACATTAAAAAGAACATAGTGCCCGGTGGTTTGTTGTTCAATTGGATAGGCAAGGCGTCGAATGCCAAAATCTTCTTGGCTAATAATACTACCCTGATACTTTTGGATTGCACTCACAACGGTTTCGAGTTTGGGCGGCAGCGTTCCATCGGGTTCATTTTCGTAGCGAAAGAGGCAAAGAAGTTCGTATTGCTTCATATGATTTGGCTAAATTATGTGATTCGGCAGAATCATGCCGGGTAATGTCCATTAGAACCCGGCCCGAGTCCTTTGAAGCGCGGCGGAGAATAATGCAAATACTCCGAATATGGAATGTATTAGACAAAGAATTGTTTCAAATGTAGGATGAGTGTAACAGAATGCTGGGGAATTGGCAAGAGCTACCGAGGTTCTAGGTTCTAGGCTATAGGTTCTAGAATTTTCGGCCGCGGCGATCGATTTTCTCAACAAAATCTAGTACCTAGAACCTAAACCCTAGAACCTCGCCTATGCCGCATTTTTTTGTTTTTGGGTCATTTCCGGAGATTTCATTAGCAGAACTCTGTCAGGCGATAGGGCTGTTTGATGGTGCAAGTATTGAAAGTGCGAGTTGGGCGGGGGCAATGGTAGAGCACCTCACCGACGAGCAGACGCTGGTCTTATTCCACCGGTTGGGTGGTACCACGCGTGTCGGTCGCCTTGTGGACACCGTTGCGAGAAAAGAACTCGAACCGACTCTTACCAAGCTGGTGTCAGCGTTAGTTTCGGAAAGAATCCATTTTGGTATTAGTATGTTGGGCGGGGGATTGCCAACCAACCAAGTCCAAGGGATTGGAATCACCATAAAGCATGCACTTAAGGAGCAAGGCCGTCCCAGTCGTTTTGTCGTTTCTCGCGACCCGATGCTTTCGTCGGTTGTGGTACAGAAGAATCATCTCCTCACCAAAGGGGCGGAGTTTATTCTAAGGAGCGCCACGCCGCAATCCTTTGATATTATCCAAACCCTTGCGGTACAAGAGTTTGAAGAGTGGGGGAGTCGCGATTTTGGTCGCCCCGCTCGTAATGCCCGCCGTGGCATGCTCCCACCCAAGCTCGCCCGAATGATGATTAATTTAACGCGCTTACAAGCTACAAACAGCAAGCTGCCACCCGTATTACTCGATCCGTTCTGTGGGAGCGGGACCGTACTGATGGAAGCGCTTGAACTCGGGTACGAGGTGATTGGATCCGACATTAGTAAAGGTGCGGTGGACGATACGCAAAAAAATTTGGAGTGGCATCAAAAAAATTCTCAAGGCCCATTCCCGAGTACCCGCGTATTTACCAGCGACGTTCGTTTGTTATCTCAAAAAGTTGCTCTCCATTCGATCGACGTCATTGTCACAGAGCCGGATTTGGGATTGCCCCAATCCAAGATGATCGCGGCGCCCGAGGATATAAAAGTTGAACGACAACGCCTGAATCCACTATACCTTCAAACCATCGAAGTATTTGCCAAGCTTTTAAAACCGGGCGGCCGCGCGATTGTGAGTTGGCCGTGTTGGCCCATGGCAACCAAGAAGGGGATTGTATATGCCATAAGTGATCTCGATAAGATTCGTACGCAAGGATTCGAGATTATTCCGCCCATCCCCGTAGCACTCTCAAAGGCTGTTACCGCAAAGCAGTTCCATTATCGACACTCCCTCCTCTATGGCCGGCCCGAGCAGTTTGTGTGGCGTGAGATCATGGTTTTGGAAAAAGGCAGATAGAAATTTGAAAGTAGTAATAGAAATTGGAAATCTGAAAGTGGCGAGATCTATTTTCCACTATCGATGTTCTATAACCATTGTCCAGTTTCTAGGAACCATTTTCTACGTATATGAGTTGGTTTGGTCTGGCATTGCTTTCGGGATTATGTTTTGGTAGCTCCCGGGTAGTGGCGCGCAGCCTGCTTCGATACAAAGGGGATCCTCTCCTGTTTACGGGTATCCATAATGGTATTGCAGGGCTTCTTTTGCTGGTGATTGCTCTTACCCAGGGGTTGCAGTTTCCCATCACCATAACTCCATGGGTGTTTTTGCTCACCATGACTCTCTGCTCGTTTTTGTCAGATTGGTTGGCGTTTCAATCACTCACACTCATTGAGGTCTCCATTTCTCAAATTATCGATCAGCTTCGCAATGGCATTATTTTGGTTTCTAGTGCTCTACTGTTTTCGGAACCCATCACTACCCCGAAGATTCTCGGAATACTGTTGATCATGATGGGTGTGGTCGTTACGGTGTATGAGTCGGCAAGTAGCGTGCGCCATCATCGCTGGGGCTTGGCATTAGCCGTTGCAAGCACTATCTTTGCCGCCATGGCCGGGCTCACGATCAAGCGTGCAATTGGTGATTTCTCAAGCGCCACACTTGCCTCGTTTGAACTCATTGGGACGGCATTATTTTGTATGATAGGCTCGCGGTTGAATATTCGACGTGCCCTCAACGAAGTCCGATTGAATGGATGGGGGATCGTGGCTGCGGGAACATTATTTGGAATGGCTGAGCTTGCAGAATTTATGAGCCTCCGATTTGGCGAAGTTTCTCGGGTCATCCCGGCTGTCCAGAGCGCGCTCGTGTTTGGTGTTTTAGGGGGGATTTTGTTTCTGGGGGAAAAGGATCGACTCCCTCAAAAGTTAGCGGGGACGGTACTAGCTGTAGCGGGAATTTTGCTATTACGGTAATCGGCGATATATCCTTTGCGTTATGGGCAAGTAGCGTTGTATGGAAACCAAAAAGCCTTTTTTCGACGCTCGTCGACCAAAGGCTTTTTGTAATACGGAGACCCTAGCGTTGTTACTGCCACCGGAAACACAAATAGATAATCAAAAAAATGCAAAGAAGATAATAATCATTCCAATTGTGACGGAGATCATCGTGATACAGTATTTCTTATAGAATTGTTGATATTGAGAAATTCGTTTTTCTAGAGGCGCTGTTTGTTGGTCAGTGATATAGCGTCCCTCCAAATGATTTGGTAGAAAGCATTGTAACATTGTTACGATGAATAAATAGAACAAATAAAACGGCAGGAGTATCATCAGAAACGCGACCCCTAAGGCGCCAAAAGCATAAGTATCTTTTTGTATTGTGAACGAAAGCCAACTAAGTAATAATGCGTGGAATGTACACATGATTAAAAAAAATAAGTATACCGTTTTTGGTGTAATTTGATGCTCCGCTTCTGCCACAACAACGTCCTTAAAGATACTTAGGATTAACTTAACAATAATGACATATATTAATAGAAGGAGGAGAGTTATGGGTAGAGATTCAAAGTAAGTAATAAGAATATCAATAACGGCAAGGCAGCTTGCGAGCGTTAAGATGAGGCGTCTAATTTTTTTTAATTCGTCGATTTTCATATATGGCAGTATTATACGCCAAATCGAAAGTGCATCACATCGCCATCAGCGACCGTGTATTCTTTGCCCTCCAGTCGCAGTAATCCCTTTTCTTTGGCCACGGCTTCGCCGTTGCATTCGACGAGATTGTTCCATTTGATCACTTCGGCAGCGATAAACCCGCGTTCAAAGTCCGTGTGAATCACTCCGGCTGCTTGGGGGGCTTTGGTCCTGCGTTTAATGGTCCAGGCACGCGTTTCCATGGGACCCGAAGTAAAGTAGGTGATGAGTTCTAACAGATCGTAGCTGGCTTGAATCAAGCGGTCGAGACCAGATTCCTTCAGTCCCAAATCTTTCATCATCGCAATGCGGTCTTCATCGGAGAGTTCCCCGAGTTCCGCCTCGAGTTTGGCCGAAATGGCGACGCGTCCGATTTTGTCATCCTGAGGCTTTGCCGAAGGATCTCGAGATTCTTCGCGTTGCTCAGAATGACGTTGGGGCGTTTCCTCGTCGACATTCATGACAATCAATTGTGGTTTAGTGGTGAGAAGCTGAAGTTCTTTGAGAATTTTCTTTTCTTCGGGGAGTTGGAGTTGTGGTTCGACTGCCGAAGCGAGATTCCCCGCCTCAAGTACGGCTTTTACTTTTTCTAAAACTTGGAGAAGTGTCTGCGCTTCTTTTTCGCCGCTACGGGCGCGGCCGGCAAGACCCTCGAAGCGTTTGGTGACACTGGCGAGATCGGCAAAGATGAGTTCGAGGTTAATCACTTCTTGATCGCTCTTGGGGTCTACCTGTCCGTGCACGTGAATGATATTCGGGTCTTGGAATGATCGTACTACATGGGCGATGGCATCGACTTGGCGAATGGTCGCAAGGAATTTATTTCCCAACCCTTCACCAACGCTTGCCCCTTTCACAAGCCCGGCAATATCAACAAATTCAATCGTGGTCGGAATAATTTTTTCGGATTTTGAGACTGTTGAGAGTGCCGCCAGGCGTTCGTCTGGTACCTCGACCACGCCAACGTTTGGGTCAATCGTACAAAAGGGATAGTTGGCGATGGCAATCTGTTTTTTTGTGAGCGCCTTAAAGAGAGTGGATTTGCCAACATTGGGGAGCCCCACGATGCCGATTTGGAGAGACATAAAACAAAAATTTCCAATATCAAATTTCTAATTACTAATAAAATGTCCAATAAGTATAAAACTAGTACTGGGCATTTGAAATTTTATTGGAAATTGGTTATTGGGAATTTTTTTCGCGTTGTATGAACCAAACTGTGCGTAGAGTTTGGAGAAGGATTCTTTGAGGTCCTTTGGATCTGAAATTGTTTTTCGGAGCTTCGCCTTTTGGAGGCGGATGAATTTTCGAATCGATTTGGAGAGCGGGAGAGTGCTATGCATATGATTTGGCGGAATTATGTGATTCAGCAGAATCATGCCGGGTACTGTCCATTGAAACCCGACCCGCGCAATGTCCATTGAGGCGCGGCCTGAATCTACTAAGATTAACAAAGACTGCCACACTGTAGCAGAAGCAGAAAGAATTATCAAGTATTTCTTACAGGTAGTAAGTATGAGGTATGAGATATAACGTATGCGGTTGACTAAATGCGCCAATACCTTATACATTATACCAAATACTTTATACGATATCTGCCATACGCCGATTGGCCGCTTCAACGGTATTAGCCAGGAGCGACGCCACAGTAAGCGGTCCCACGCCGCCTGGGGAAGGGGAGAGCCAACCGGGTTTTTGTTCAAAAGACTTGGCATCCACATCACCCACGATAATCCCTTCTTCGAGTCGGTTGGTTCCGACATCAATAATGAGTGCGTTGTCTTTCACTCGGTCTGCCGTAAGCCAATTGGGCACGCCAATAGCAATAACAACAACATCGTCTTGCGATGCATCGTATCGTTCGCGTTCTTCTTTTCCAAGGACGAGACGCATTGTTAGTCCTTGGGTGGCAAGGAGTCCCTGGAGGGGTTCGGTAAAGATGCGGGAGTTGCCGATGATCGCCCCCTGCCGACCGTTCAATGGTTGAGCGGTCGCTTTGAGCAGGTGAAGCACAGCGGCATGGACGGGTGGGACAAACCCTGTTCCTTCGGGGTTGGGAAGAAATCCGTCCACATCTTTTTTTGGAGGAATGCGGTTAATCAATTGTTGCGTATTGAATTGTTTTGGCAACGGCAGTTGGATGAGGATCCCGTCGACGTGTGGGTCGGCGCTCCACGCTTCAATAGTTTTTTCAAGTTCATCTTGCGTGGCCGAATCCGGAAACGTTTTGAGGTCCGTAGTCATCCCAATTTCCTCGGCACGTTTTTTTTTGAGGTTCACATAGACTTGGCTTGCCGGATCTTCACCGACAAGCATCACTGCGAGTTTGGGAGGGCGCGGTAGTTGTGCGACATCCATTTTGAGGTCGCTGAGAATGTGCTTAGCAATTGCTCGGCCATCCAGTAGAAGCATAGGAAAGTACAAATCAATATCTGAATTGTATCCGAATCGATTCGAATGAGTGTAAATTAGAATTGGATTCGGTTAATGATTTGTATTTATACGTAGCTTAAGTGTGGGTACAGAGGATGTGTATCAGCGAGTTCTTTCACTTTTTGTTTGATTTCTTGTTGCTTGGCTCTACTCGTGAGTCCTTCGGTGAGTGCTTCGTGTATAAGTCGGCCAACGACGGTCATATCGCTTTCAGTAAATCCGCGGCTGGTGAGCGCCGGTGTACCCATACGGATTCCTGATGGATCAAAGGGTTTACGGGTGTCAAACGGCACGGTGTTTTTATTTACCGTGATACCCACAGCATCAAGTGCTTTTTCAGCAATCTTGCCAGGAATTTCTTTGTTCGTGAGATTCATGAGAATTAGATGATTGTCGGTTCCACCGGTCACAAGCTCGTATCCGAGATCCATAAGCGTTGAGGCGAGAGCTTTAGCATTTTTTACAATCTGTCGACCGTATTCTTTAAATTCGGGAGTTGACGCTTCTTTCAGCGCCACCGCGATCGCCGCGGTTTGGTGGTTGTGTGGTCCGCCTTGGAGCCCTGGGATAATCGCGCGGTCGATGAGCGTGGGAATATTTTCGCGGGTTCGATCCACTTTTTTCAGCGGCGTCGATTCATTTCCGTTGCAAAGGATCATTGCTCCGCGGGGACCACGTAATGTTTTATGTGTTGTCGTGGTAATGACATCGGCGATACCAACGGGGGATGGATGCTCGCCGGCAACAATGAGTCCCGCGATGTGAGAGATGTCGGCAAAGAGGAATGCTCCTACGCTATCAGAAATTTCTTTGAGTGCCTTCCAATCATACTGTCGTGGATAGGCGGTTGCTCCCACAATCATCATTTTTGGTTTTTCCGCTTTTGCCATTGCGGCCATGGCATCCAAATCCATGTACCCATCGGGCCGTGACGTATATTGGACCGATCGATAGATTGTTCCCGAAAAATTAACGGGGAGTCCATGCGTCATGTGTCCACCAAAGTACAAATGGAGCCCCATCACGGTGTCGCCCGGGTCCAGGAGAGCAAAATACACGGCCTGGTTGGCCGGTGATCCAGAATAGGGTTGGACATTAGCGTGTGTCACCCCAAATAACGCTTTCGCCCGATCGCGGGCAATATTTTCAATGGCGTCGACCTGTTCACAGCCCCCATAATAGCGCATGCCGGGGTAGCCCTCGGAGTACTTGTTGGTGCCAATCGAGCCGAGTGCCTCCAAAACCGATCGAGAAACGAAATTTTCCGACGGGATCATTTCGAGCCCATCTTGAGAACGCTTAAGTTCGCGCTCGAGAAGTTGGGCGATCTCCGGGTCGCTCTGGAAGAGGTGGGACATACGGGCGAGAGATAAGGTGGTAAAGAGGTAATGAGATAAGGAATGTGCACAATTATCTTACGCTTGCCCTCGTCGATTGACAAGCCATCGGACCGTCACTGCCGCTATATTCCTTACCTCTTTATCTCCTCATCTCTTTATCCCTTTTACCATATACGTTCCTTCCAAATTATATCCGAGTTTTCGGTAGTATCCCCGTACTCCCACGCCACTAATAACCGCAATTTTTTGTATATTGCATTGTTTCACAATTTCCTCGGCTTTTTCCATGAGTTGGCGACCGAGCCCCGTGTGTTGTGAGGCATCACCTTTTTCTTCCAAGGGGATCATCTGCCCATAGGTATGGAGTTCTCTAATGAATGCGCAGCCTTTAATTTCAGGCAAGAGTTGTAGTAACGCGTCATTCTGAGGGAGTTGCACGACCGAAGAATCTTTTTGGTCGTTGAGAGATCCTTCGCGTTGCTCAGGATGACGGTTCGCCAGAGCTGCCGGAATTCGTAGTCGGCAAAACGCATAAACGACTCCGCGGTTTTCTGATTCCATACTCAAGAAGTATTCTTTGCCGCCCGAGGCTTCGTACTCATCAATGAAGAGTGTTGGGAATTGGGAATTGGGAATTGGGAATTTTTCGATTTGATGTCCCACCTCCCGACATCGCAAGCACTGACACACTAATCCACGCTCCTTCATTATATGGTGGAGTGTTTCGCGTAAATTTGTCACTTTGTTGCCGGCGGCAATATGTTGCGATGGGATGTCGCGAATGAGTCGGGAGATCCGGCAATAGCGGGGGATGATTGTTGATTTGATCGTGATGAGGGTTTCGATCAGCTCTTCGTCGGAGTAAGGGGCGTATGTTCCATTTTTATACCATTGATAGAGTTCGGCCGAAGGGGTCACAACGCATGGATAGATTTTAACCATATCCGGTCGGAAGCGGGGGTCCTCAAAAAGTTCGCGAAACATTTGAACGTCCTTTTGTGGCCTTGCCCCCGGCAGTTGTGGCATCATGTGCACGTCCACTTTAAAACCCGCATCGCGCAAGAGTGCGATGGCGTTGGCAATACTCGCCACATCATGTCCACGTTTGATAAGGGTAAGAATTTCGTCATCAATGGCCTGTGCCCCGAGTTCTACACGCGTGCATCCGAGGATTCGCAGTTGGCGCACTTCCGCTTCGTCGATCCAGTCCGGGCGCGTTTCGAGTGTGAGCCCAATCACACGATGGGTGGAGGTTTCGTTGCGTAGTTGCTCGTCAAGAATCTCTTGTTCACTCGCTTCGCCGTTTGCCCACGCGCCCTGTTTGTTGTACGTCTCCACGAGTTTGCGATCTCCTTGGTTGAGAGACTCAACCTCGGAATAGGAGGTTGGTTTAATAACGTCGGTCGATTCTTCATCTCTTAATCTATTCATCTCTTCATCTCTCGCGAACGCGTTCGCTGCTCGATAACATTCTTTTAAAAACCATCGTTGATATGCTTTTGGGTACGCACTCCACGTACCACCTTTCACAATGAGTTCAATTTTTTCTGTGGGGTGACCATTGCGGTCTAATACCTCCAAGCGTTTTATCATTTGAATGTAGGGATCAAAATTGAGTCGCAATGCACGTTGAGCAGCTGGCTCCGTTTCAATGTAACTTTTTGGCATGCGCACTTCGGTAGGGCAGTACACGCATTGTCCAGGACAGGCGTAGGGTTTGACGAGCACGGTAATGATGGCCACTCCCGAAAGCGTGCGAACGTCACGGACTCGCAGAATCCGCTCAATCGTTATATAGGGTGAAACGGCAGAAGTATCTGTCGGAACCTGCAAAGCCGCCTCTCGAATGTGGTCAAGGAGCGTTTGATTGGTCGGGATCGAAACGTTAAATTGTTTTGCCGCAATACGTTTCCATCGGCCAAGATCCGCGCGGGTGCGCGGTTGTACTTTGAGCAGATCTTCGATAAGCTGTGGAGGTAATTTCATATGTCTACAAAGGATACCAGAGATTCCCAAATACTCAACAGTGTTGCTCAAACCTACGATACGATTGCCGAAAGCTGGGATCGGGTGCGTCGAAGGCCTGGGCATGTATGGAATATTCTCCTCCCCTATATTCATGATGGTTCATCGGTTTTGGATGTTGGGTGCGGTAATGGTCGACTGTCAGAGTTCCTTGCGAGCAAGAACGTCCAGTATTCGGGAATTGATGGGAGTAAGAAATTGATCGAAATTGCCAAGCACCGATACGCTTCCCAAAATACCAAATACCAAATACCAAATACCCCGTCCTTTTTTGTTGCGCCCATGCAAGCACTCCCGTTTACAGATGCGTCGTTTGATGTGGTCACGTGTCTTGCGGCCTTGCAACACCTTCCCTCACCGTCTACGCGCTTGAGAGCATTGCATGAAATGCATCGCGTGATCCGTCCAGGTGGGCGGCTCTTGCTAACCAACTGGAATTTATATCACCCTCACATGCTATGGCGGTTTCGGTTGATATCACTTCTTTGGGGCAATCGCGATGTAATGGTTCCATGGAAATTACCCGATGGGTCCACCCATTTGCGGTACTACCATTCTTTTTTGGTCGGGGAGCTGCGGTCGCTATTGAGCCAATCGGGCTGGACCGTGGATGAAATTCATTACACCAACAGTCGTGGACGCGCTAGTTTTATCAAGGGGATGTTTTCGTTTGCCGTTGCCACGCACTCATCGAGCAGAGTATAATAGGTTCGTCTTTATATTAATAGATTCTCTATGCGTAAATCATTCGTGCGCTTTGCACTCGTCGCGACAGCGCTTGCGATCCCTGTGGTCGTCTTTGCCCAAGAACAAATTCTTATTCACCCTAAAGATGCGGTGCATGAAGGCAACTATATTCGTGCAGGACGCACAATCCAGGTGGAAGGCAAGGTAACGCATGATGTAATTCTCATTGGGCGCGATATCATACTATCGGGTCCCATTGAAGGCGATGTCATTATTGCCGCACAATCCGTTGTGATCAATTCCACTATTGGCGGTAGTGTGCGTGTGGCTGCTGAACAAGTGACTCTCAACGCCCCCGTTGGTAAGAATGTGACGATCGCCGCGAGTCGGGTTTTATTGGGTCCGGCCATGAAGGCTGGCTGGGATGCTGTGATTATTGCTCAAACCGTGAGTCTTGCTGGCACCATCGAGGGATCTGCATGGGTACGCGCTCAGGATGTTGAGCTCGCAGGCGCCATTGCCAAGGGGGCTGATATCGATGCGGGTGGAACGCTTCTGGTTCGGCCAACAGCCAAGGTGATGGGAACGCTCGTGTACCATGCTCCGCAAGAAACGTCGATTCCGACGGGAGCGACTGTCGATAAGGCGGAGTATCAACCCGTAAAAAAGGCATCGGAAAATTCTTCGCCCAAGGGTTCGTCGGTATTTTGGCCTCTCGTCTTCCTATTTGGTGCATGGGTCGTTGGAGGAGTGTTCGTCTCGCTTGCAGAGCCATGGCTCAATGCCGCGGCAATGCGCGTTCGCACCAAACCGTTCGCGAGCCTTGGTTGGGGGCTGGTGGGATTGATTGTCACGCCAGTGTTAGCCGTCATTCTCACGATTACTCTTATTGGTATCCCACTTTCGATCTTAACCATGGTTGCTTATTTCTCAACAATCTACTTGGCAAAAATTATTGCGGGGTACATAATTGCGTTTATTGCAAAGGAGCAAACGGATACGAAAGTTTCGAGTATGCTCGTGATGATCGTTGGAGTGGCGGTGTACGTGGCGCTCATGCATATCCCAATTGTTGGAGTGTTTATTGGACTGCTCGGAGTGTTGCTTACGTTTGGGGTGATAACACAATCACTCCTGAAACGAACATAATACCAGTATGGTGATCGATCCAAGTATTTTTAAGGCCTACGATGTCCGGGGTATTTACCCCAATCAACTCAACGAAGAGCTTGCAACGCTCATTGGGCGAGCCTTTGTCGTATGGCTTCTGGAGCAGCCAGGAGACAAGCAATTACCCCGCACGATCGTTATGGGTCGCGACGGGCGGACATCATCACCCTCGTTATCTGCAGCCATCCAAAAAGGGATGATCGAACAAGGCGCAATGGTGATTGACGTCGGGGTTGTTTCCTCCGAGCAGTTTTATTTTGCGTGCGAACATTTTAAAGCCTCCGGTGTCACCGTGACCGCCAGTCACAACCCTAAAGAATATAACGGAATGAAGTTTGTAGAAAAGATCCCATTTTTTTTAAGTGGTGACCATGGGATCCAAGAAATACGAGCCTTGGTCCAACAAGGAGAATGGCCTGCAGTCTCGAAGTGTGGTACGGTCCGCACCGAAGATATTCGTGCGTTGTACAAACAGAAACTTTGTTCGATTGTGGATCCAAAGGGATTAAAACCATTGATCGTAGTTGCGGATACGGCCAATGGGGTGGCCGGGCCCGCACTGGAAGATATTGCCAAATCGCTCCCGATTACCCTCTATCATCTGTTCCCAGAACTCGATGGAACATTCCCCAATCACCCCGCAGACCCTCTGCGAAGTGAAAACCGCAAGGATATTGAAGAAGCGGTGCGCAAGCGGAGCGCCGCAGCCGGGTTTGCGTTTGATGGCGATGGCGATCGATGTTTTGTGATGGACGAAACTGGCACTGTTATCCCGAATGATTTTTTGGGGGCACTTTTTGCGCAATACTTCCTTACGGACAATCCTGGAGCAACATTCCTCTATGATGTGCGCGTATCATGGGCATTCCCTCAAATCGTCGAACGCGGCGGCGGCCGAGCAATCGTGGGCCGCGTGGGGCATGCCTTTGCAAAGCCCCTAATGATGAAAGAGAATGCGGTCTATGGCGTTGAAGTGTCTGGCCACCATTATTTCCGCGATTTCTTTTTTTGCGATTCGGGGTTATTGCCGATGCTCTTAGTGTTGCAAATTATGAGTCGAACACAACAACCATTAAGCGAGCTCGTCAGACCCTTTCGAGAACGATATTTTATAAGTGGAGAAATCAACTACACCGTGGACAATGCCAAGGAAATTATGGAACGAATCGAAGCACGATTTGCCGATGCTCCAAAAATATTTCGATTGGATGGTATCTCGATTGAGTACCCTACTTGGCATTGTAATGTCCGCAGTTCCAACACAGAGCCCTTACTACGACTCAATTTGGAGTCCATCGTCAGTCCAGAGCACATGGAGGAGAAGAAGAAGGAAGTAGAATCCTTGATTCAAGAATTTAGAATTTAGAATATTGAATTTAGGACTATATTCGAGATTCTTTATTCTAAATTCTGTAGGTATGATTGGCGTCTTCGATTCAGGTATTGGCGGCCTCACCGTTGTGAAGGAAATAATAAAGCAGCTCCCGGGCATGCCGGTATTGTATTTGGGTGACACAGCACGCACTCCGTACGGCAATAAAAGCCCTGAAATGATCCAGAAGTATGCGCTTGAGGATGCGCAATTTTTGATTGACCATGGCGCCACGGTGATTGTTGTGGCTTGTAATTCGGCGTCGTCCGCCGCTTCCGAAATTCTCAAGTCCACGTTTAATATTCCCATATTCGAGGTGATCGTTCCGGCCGCTAAACGCGCGGCCGCGCTCACTAAGAAAAGGCGTGTGGGAGTGATTGGCACGCGGGCGACCATTGGCAGTAGAGCCTATGACGTTGCCATCAAAGCCATAGACGCTTCGATGGTTGTTGTTGGTCAAGCATGTCCCATTTTTGTCCCACTCATTGAAGAGGGGTGGGCTCAAAAGGGGGAGACGAAGCGAATCGTCAAATTAAGTCTTCAGGGACTCAAAACAAAGAATATTGATACATTGATTTTAGGTTGTACGCATTATCCGATTATTCGCGAGATTATTCAGGTGAAGATCGGTAAACGCGTGAAACTTGTAGATCCAGCCGAGGAGGTGGTGAAGGAACTCAAACGATATTTTCAAACAAATCCTGCGCTTGCGCAGGAGTGTCGGAGTAAAAACGATCATCGGTTTATGGTTACGGATGTCACCGAGCATTTCCAAGCGATCGCACAGAGTTGGCTCAAGCGTAGCGTCAAACTCGAGAAGGTGATAGTATTATAAGACTATCACTATTTGGTTATGCTCGATCAAAACGATCTCCAACAAATCGCTAAAATTGTTCAAGACTCTGAAAAACGAGTCACCTCTTCTATTATTTCTGCTGTGGGCGAAATGGTAGAGCAGCAGATATTGCCGCGGTTGGATCACTTAGAACAGGAGTTAGGGCGTCTGAGTAAGGAAGTTGATATTCTCCGAAGAGACGTTACACGTCTGGATAGCCAAATGGTCACTAAAGAATATCTGGATAAAAAGCTCGCCGATGAATTTTCGGATTTTTACAATCGACTCAAGCGAGAATGGGTTGATAAAGACGTGAAATGGAAACAGCGCGTGATCACCATTTTACAGAATGCAAAAATTGCCAAAACGGAAGACGTTCATGAATTAGAGGCGCTCATCGGCATATAAGAATAGTCATTAATGGAACAGCATTTTTATTCTCATCGAGCCGCCAAAGAGCCTGCTCTTTACTGATGGCCCTTTAATTTTTTTTGATATGCGAGCTATTATTCGAATTGGGATCGGGGGAGGATTATTGCTGATGAGTCTATCATTTTTCGCCCCGGTGCGAGCGACATCAATAGTACAGGTGGTTGATAACGCACAATACTTCGGCGCATCATTTCCCACGAAAACAACATATGCCCCTGGGGAAAGGGTAACGGATTTTCAAATAACCATGCGAAATACGGGCACGAGCACATGGAAGGGCTCTGAAAGAAATATTATCCTTTATCCTTTTCCGTACAACAACCAAGATGTGTATGTATGGAACGGTGGGGGAATTGTCGGGCGACCGGTCACCACTGATGTGGCGCCGGGAGAAACATTTACGTTTGACTTGAGTGGGAATTTAGGGCTCGCAGCCCCACAAACTCTCGGGACATACCAACTACAGTGGAGGGTCTATCGTTCTGCTTCCGCCACTTCTGATCCAAATCCCGTTTCATTTGGAGACTCTGCGCCATCCACTCCATTAATTTTGAGCGTTGTTTCTCCTTCACGTCCACCGACGCCTCGTCTTGATCGCGCCGAGTTTACGGGAAATTATATTAACAAAACTCAGCCCGAAATGAAAATTGACTGGGGGGTGAGTTCAACGGATGTTGATTATTTCAGACTCCATTGGGTTTCGGCCGAGATGCGCTCTGTAAACACTTGGTATCGAGTCGACGGGAGCGCGCGGTCGTTTACAGGTGCCTTTGATCCTGGTCGCAATCAGATTGAACTGGTCGCCTATAAAAATAGTGGCGACCCGAACGTTCAGGAAGACGATATTGCCTCTACTGATGTCGCACGGATGCAATTTACCTCTCCGTCGCCACAACTTCCACAGGATGATGCTCAGCTGGTGAGTGGCGTATTTCCCTCCCAAACAACCTTTAAACCTGGGGAACGTACGAGTGCGACTCTTATTTTTAAAAACACCGGGAGTAGTATCTGGACCAAGGCAAATTATTTTTTGGCCCCTGTGTATTCTCAAACACAGGAATGGATGGGCGCCGTTGATCAGCAGGGGAATAAATCGTTGACAAGTGATGTTCCAACGGGGGGTGAGGCGCGATTTGATTTGAATCTTGTCGCTCCAACGAATTCTGTTGGAACCTTCAAAATACAATGGAGGATGGTAAGGCTTACATCGGAACATGGATATCCAGAATACATTTCATTTCCGAATCAGACAGCGTATTCTACGGCGGTGGTGTGGACCGTCGCGAACCCAACGTCAACACTTGACGCAACTTATTTTGGCGGGTCGTTCCCTGCAAAAACAACATTTTCTCCAGGGGAGGCTGTTGAGTTGAATATTACAATGAGAAATACAGGGACGCAGCCGTGGAGGAATTGTTATCAGTTGTTGCTGGAAATTTCACCCAGCCTCAATATTGGGGGGCAACTCGAAGGTTCCGATTGCGTGAACGTTTTTGCTCAAGTGGGAGCGACGTATAATTTTCATCCGTTAGTATCGTTGCCGATGCAGCCTGGTACGTATACATATCAATGGCAAATGGCGAGCCGCGATCCCGGACAATCAATCGATCGAGCACAGCGGTTTGGTTCAATCAGTACGCCATGGACTGTAGTGGTCGCCTCCCAGGGGTTGAATAACCCCCCCGTGATTCAAGGCATCACCGCCCCGAGTGTATTGCAAGTGCGCGAAGCGGGGAAATGGACGATTAAAGCCTATGATCCCGAAGGAAAGCCATTATCATATTATGTAACATGGGGAGACGAGATCCCGCAAATACAACCCTCAATGATCTCCTCGCCATCGTACGAAAAAACACAAACCGCAACATTTACTCATTATTACACTCAACCCGGAACGTACGAACCACGATTCACCGTTGTAGATAGTGCGAGTCAAAAGGTTGATACGAGCGCGAGCGTAACCGTGAAGGAGTCGCAAACAGTCCCGCAAACGGGTTCGATCAAAATTACAGTAACGAATGGAAGTATTGTTTGTAAAACAGCACCCTGTGGAGTGCTTCGGAATGCCAAGGTCGCTGCGTATCAACTCGACGATACCACTGGCGCCGGCTTTGTTGGGAGTTCAGATACGAGTGGAGGAACGGCCGCGTTCTATAATATTCCATCGGGGGAATATACCGCTTACGCGGATGCGCCGGGGTTCCAAGATAGTAAGCAGGATTTCGTGGTGGGTGTAAACGATGGGCGGTATCTCACGATCACTCTGCGTCCTCAAAAAGGACCGGAGGCACATGTTTGTCCACCGGATTGTCCCGTCATCTTTCAACCAACATTTTCCGATGGAACGCTGATCCAGCTTCAGCGTACAAAGGGGATTTACCTTATCGAAAACGGTCAGAAGCGTCCCATTCCATCGCGAGCGGTGTTCGATGCTCGGGGGTTTGATATGAGCGATGTCATCATCGTTGATAAAAGCGACTTTGATCGATATCCCACTGGCAATGCATTGGGCGCAACTCCCACAACAACGACGAGTACCACGCTCGTTGAAGGATCGCTCGTAAAAGCCCTCAACGATAAATCCGTCTACCGCATCGAAAGCGGGAAACGTCGACCGTTCCTTTCAGGGAGTGTCTTTGAAGCCAAAGGATACTATTGGTCTGATATTATCGTTGTCACTGCGGATACACTCAATGCTTACCCACTGGGCGACACTATCAGCTACGGTCACCTCGGCGACGGATTCCTGATTAAATCGCCACGGGACCCATCGGTGTATTGGACACAGAATGGTCAAAAGCAACATATTGCCAATGAGTCTGTGTTTTCGGCGCATGCCTTTCGTTGGCAGGATATCCATGTTGTGTCGGACGATGAGATCGCAACATATCCATTAGGCTCTGATATGAGTCGATAGAGTATGAATGTTGTTCAGGCGATCATCCTCGGGCTTGTCGAGGGTGTTACTGAGTTTTTGCCAGTGTCTTCGACGGGGCACATGATTTTGGCGGGCAAGCTTTTAGGTATTACACAGAATGATTTTGTCAAAAGTTTTGAGATTATCATCCAACTAGGAGCAATATTGGCCGTGACCCTGTTTTATGCACGCAAAATTGTTGCACAAAAAGAAATTATCATTCCGGTCATCTTGGGATTTATTCCAACGGGAGTGATTGGATTAGTTTTTTACCATGTGGTAAAAAACTACCTGTTGGGGAATTCCATGGTGGTTATTGGGTCGTTATTCGTGGGTGGGGTTATCATGATTATCGTTGAACGCTGGATTGTCAGAGTAAGAAACAGGCGATCACGTCCATTTATTAGTGGTCGGGATGCAATCCTCATTGGCCTGTTTCAATCTCTCGCTATTATTCCGGGCGTTTCACGGTCGGCTGCGACGATTATTGGGGGACTGCTCCTCGGGATTCGGCGAGAAAACATCGTTGAGTTTTCGTTTTTGTTAGCGATTCCGACGATGGCGGCGGCGACCGCACTCGACCTTGTTAAGAACGCATCGGTGTTTTCTTCTTCCCAAGCCGGCCTGTTAGCAATCGGATTCGTTGTATCTTTTGTAACAGCATTATTGAGTATCCGATTTCTTTTGAGTTACGTTAAAACACATGATTTCAGCGCATTTGGTTTGTATCGCATTATTGTTGCGCTCGTATTTTTTGTTTTGCGATAAGGTATCGTATGAGCAATACCGCACGAGCACTATTTATCATAACCTTCGTACTGCTTAGTGGATCGCTCTGCGGAAGGGTGCAGGCCGATGATGGTGACAATGCTCGGTTTGTGAGTTCCACTCTTCCGTCCAAAACAATATTTACCCCGGGAGAATCAGTACCCATCAGCATCGTCATTCAAAATAGTGGGGAGACGACGTGGGATCATAAATGTCACACTCCTCAAGACGATACCGCTGGGGCACCCGAGTGTACCTATGTATTAGTGCCGATTGGTGAGACGCGGTCCTGGGCATCGGTGTCGAGCACCTACTGGACATCCACCGCTATTGTATTACCGGGCGAGCAAACGTCGATCGCGCTCCAATCGTTCAAGGCTCCCCCAACGGAAGGCACATACCGTCTCCAATGGCAGATGGTGAAGAGATTTCAATCCAGCAATACACCCATCGGTGATCCGATCCCCGCAACGCCCCTCACCTACACGGTCTCCTCCACTCCACTGCAAGATAAAGCCTCATTAGTATCAGTATCATACCCCTCTCAAACCACTGTTGCTGCGGGTCAAACAGTGTCGATGAAGATTACAGTGAAGAACACCGGCACCCACGATTGGACCACCGATTACTACGCCCTTGCCCAGACCGATCGCGGTACATATTACCCTTTTACAACCGATGTTGCGATGAACGACACCCACGAGACGTCGTTTTCGTTAAGTATCCCGACAACGCTCGGTGCCTATGAGAGGCAATGGAGAATGGTATCTCGTGCCCCCGGGCAAGATTGGTCACAGTCCGTTTTTTTTGGTGACAATCTACCATCGCCGGCCATAGTATTTATGGTGGTCGCATCAACAGACATTGCCCAATCGGATAATGCGCAATACGTAGATGGCGCGATACCATCAAAGTCGTTATTTGTGCCGGGCGAAGAGGTGCATATGACGTTACACATGCTTAACACTGGAACATCTACGTGGGATGATCGGGTAAAGCTCTATCCACTCTGGCCGGTCGGATATCAGCCAAGCTGGGATACGACGCGATGGGGTTTCGGGGGTGGGACGGTTGCGCCCGGAGCACAAGCAACATTTGATGTTAAATTTGTCGCACCGGGAACGCTCGCAACAACTGTACTCCAATGGAGATTAGCGAGGGTCAATAGTTTTGGAGCTTTGGCCGAAGGATACTTTGGCGAGCGTGCGCCCGCGTTACCCCTTTCATGGACCGTTGTCTCTGCCGCTAGCACGCCGCCCCCGATCGTCGTTTCGCAATTCACGGGCCCTAGTGGTATGTCGGTGGGAGAGCAGGGGACATGGACGGTAAGCGCGAATGATTCATTGGGACGATTATCGGAAGTATCATTTTTATGGGGGGATGGAGAAACGAATGTTACTCCTATACTTTCGGACAACACATATTCTCTAGCGCATACCTATCGCACGGCCGGAACGTTTCAAATTGTTGTCACAGCCGCTGACAATAAAGACTCGAGTCGTAAAACTCAACGTTCCCTCGCCGTGGTCGTTGGGGACCAAAAGAATAGCCCACCCTTGATCAAGCAGGTCAATGGTCCCACCAGGTTAAAGACCAATCAACGGGGTGTATGGTCTGTGAACGCGCTGGATAGTGAAAATAGTCAACTCGTGTTCTCGGTAGAATGGGGCGATGATTCCAGTGTTGCTCATCAGTCTTTGAACGTTCTTCCAACTGCTCAAATAGGCATAACTCAAACCGCCATATTCAAACATTACTATGCATCCAATGGTACATTTACACCCCGTTTTGTGGTTAAAGATGCCGTTGGCCAATCCGTGGATTTGAGCGCAACCGTCGTTGTTCAAACGAATGCGGTTACTACCACAGCGGTCGTAAATGGAAGTCTCATACAATTAATAGCCACCAAGGGGATATATTTGATTGAGAACAGTCAAAAACGTGCGATCCGGTCACGTTTTGTATTTGACTCTCTCGGATTTCGTTTGAGTGATGTTATGGTTGTTGACAAAACAGAGTTTGATCATTACTCCACGGGCCCAGATCTAACCGCAAGCATCACGAACTCCGCGCACCTTGGCGATGGATTTCTTATTAAATCACCCATCGATCCCGCGGTGTACTGGACGGCCAATGGTAAGAGACAACATATTGCAAATGAAGTGGTTTTTGCTGCCCATGCATTCCGCTCTCAGGACATCCACATTGTAGCGGATGACGAGATCGCCAAGTATCCACTCGGCCCGGATTTGAGCCGATAATATCAAAAGCCCACAATAGAGGGGCTTTATCTGTCGATCAATCCATGGTACACTCTGGCCAAGGATGAATACCATTAGACTCTTTGTATGGCCAATAATGGCCCCAGTAGGCCTCGGCGAAAGGGCGTTTCATTAACCCATCCCGCCGGCCAATACGACGAACTCCAGGTGCTGTACACTATCAGTGATACCATCAGCACTAATCTTGACCTTGACGACGTTTTCCGTAAGATCATCCAACTTGTTGAGGGGATCACCAAAGCAGACGCATGTCTGCTTTATTTGTTAATGGACGATCAGTTAGTATTGCGGGCATCTCGTCACCCGCATCCCGAAGCGATTGGTAAACTAAAATTAAAAATAGGCGAAGGAATCACCGGGTGGGTGGCTCAACATCAGCGACCCGTTGTCATTCAAAAAAAAGCCTACGACGATCCACGCTTTCGATTTTTTCAGGAATTGCCGGAGGACCGCTATGAGGCATTTATCTCTGTCCCACTCTTTTTCCGGGATACGGTCATCGGGGTTTTAAATGTCCAACACCGCCTAGCTCAGCGTTACCCTGATCACATCCTGAATTTGTTGTTGGTTGTGGGAAGGCAAGTCGGAGGCGCGATTGAGAACGCGCGCATGCTCGAAGGGACAAAGAGTCTAAAGAGTGTCTTGGCGACACGCAAGTTTATTGATCACGCCAAGGACCTGATTAGTAAGAAACTCAATGTTTCTGCCGAAGAGGCTTACAATATGTTGCTTCGCCAAGGTGCAAAAACTGGTAAAAGCGTGCGCGTGGTTGCGGAGTCTATGATGATTGCGGAAGATTTAGAGAAGTAGAATACGAATCAGTATCCGAATTACATCCGAATAAAATCGAATAACGCCCCGGAATTATCGGGGCGTATGCATTCAGATCGATTAGGATGAATTTGGATATCGATTTGTATTTACAGTAGGCCAATGCGCTCCCGAACCGTTGCCATTGTTTTGGCGGCAACAGCGCGAGCGCGATTGGCACCATCGTCCAAAATTTCTTTGAGTTCACTCGGCTTTTTCATCAGGCGTTGATAATTTTTTTGGAGCGGTGCTAACGAATCAATCACGACCTCGGCGAGGTCTTTTTTAAATTGTCCGTAACCTTTGCCGGCGTATTGTTTTTCGAGCTCTACTATTTTTTCTCCCGAAAGAATACTCATGATGGTGAGGAGGTTGGTAAGCGCCGGTTTTTCCTTCCCACTCTTGATCTCCGATCCCGAGTCGGTAACGGCCCGGGCAATCTTCTTTTTAATTGTTTCTGCGTCGTCGGTAAGGGCAATATAACTGTTAGCCGAAGCAGCGGATTTACTCATTTTTTTGGTGGGATCATCCAGGCCCATAATGCGCGCGCCTTCTTTTTGGAGTCGCACGTCGGGGATGCGGAACGTTTCCCCAAACCGATGGTTAAAACGCTTAGCCAAATCACGGCAGAGTTCCACGTGTTGTTTTTGATCTTCGCCCACTGGAATAATATGGGGTTGGTACAAGAGAATGTCTGCGGCCATGAGGACGGGGTAGTCAAAAAGTCCCACGGCAATTGTTCCTTGGTTCTTTCGTTCTTTCGTTTCTCCGTCCTTTTGTCCTGTTTTGTCCTTAAATTGTGTCATTCGTTCGAGTTCTCCCATTGTCGTAATCGTATTCAAAATCCATCCGAGCTCGGCGTGTTCTTTTACATGCGACTGCACAAAGAGTGTTGCTTTTTGGGGATCGAGCCCTGCTGCAATGTACATGGCCGCTAAACTCAAGGTATTGGCACGCAATTCTTTGGGGTCTTGCGGGACCGTAATCGCATGCAGGTCAACAATGCAGTAGTACGCATCGCCCTCATTTTGAAGCGCGATAAATTGTTTGAGGGCACCCAAGTAGTTTCCAAGGTGCAGGAGTCCGGAAGGTTGAATGCCGGATAATATAGTCATAGATGAGCAAGATAAGCGAGGTAAGCAAGATAAGTAAATTAAGCCTCGCGACGAATCGTTCGAGCTTATCTCGCTTGTCTTGCTTATTTTACTTAATTTACTAGATTGTCGCACAGTGTGATTTGATTGACAAGGCGATAGGTATAAGTCTTTTCATTTGCAGCTAGTTTGTTGTATAGTACACACACTATGCCCAGTACAATCATGGGCAATATTTTTACGAATTTATTCTTTGCCCATTGCTGTACTGGGTATGACTTCCCAAGAAATCCAAAATTTAAAACAAGAATTTACGACTGAACTAGAGGCTGTAACGACCGCAGATCAACTGCGGGATCTTGAAATTGCCTACCTGGGTCGCAAGCAGGGGAAAGTGACCAATCTTTTGCGAGGCCTCAAAGATGTATCCGTGGAAGATCGAAAAACGCTCGGCCCACTTCTTCAACAATTAAAATCAGATATTGAAACTGCGATCAGAGCACGCCAAGAATCCCTAGAACCTAGAACCTATAACCTAGAACCTAGAGTGGATGTAACGCTTCCCGGAAAGAAATTCCCGATGGGCCATTATTCACCACTCACCACCATGCGCCGGAGCGTGGAAGAGGTCTTCCGTTCGATGGGGTTTATGGTGGTAGATGGCCCAGAACTTGAAAGCGAATATTTTAACTTTGATGCGCTCAATATTCCGCAGTGGCACCCGGCGCGTGAAATGTGGGATACATTCTATGTGAGCGATAGCGCACATAGAATTCCTAATTACAAATTACCAATTACAAACAATCGACTATTGCTGCGGACGCACACAAGCGCCATGCAGGTGCGGATTATGCGGCAGTTCCCGTTGCCACTACGTGCGATTGTGCCAGGGACGGTATACCGGAACGAAGCCACTGATGCACGCCACGAAAAAGCCTTTATGAATGTGGAAGGGTTAGTGGTGGCCGAGGGGATTTCGCTTCAGCATTTAATTTCGGTAAGCCGGTTGTTTTTAAAAAAAGTACTCGCCGAAGACGTCGAAGTCCGCTTCCGGCCTGGATATTTCCCCTTTACAGAGCCAAGTTTGGAATTGGATATTAGCTGCCTAATTTGTAAACAAAAGGGTTGTGCCGTTTGCAAAAAAACCGGGTGGCTCGAGTTTATGGGCGCGGGCATGGTTCACCCCAACGTGCTCAAGGCCGGGGGCATTGACCCTAAAAAATACACCGGGTTTGCGTTTGGATTTGGCCTGGATCGGCTTGTCATGCTCAAATATGGCATTGATGATGTGCGGTTGTTTCGGAGCCAGGATCTTCGGTTTATTGAACAGTTCTAGATGAATAAATCTAGAACCTAAAACCTATCCCCTAGAACCTCGGTATGTATCTCTCCGACCGCGATCTCAAACAATTTGCCCCGCACACATTTACCCCAGAAAAACTGGCCCGTCTTTTGACCGAAAAAGTTGTGGAGGTGGAGGGTCTTCACCGTTGGGATCTTGAGAACATTGTGGTGGGGGAGGTAAAAGACATCAAGCCGCATCCGAATGCGGACCGTTTGCGACTCGTGGAAACGTCGGTGGGGGGTAAAGTTCTTACGATCGTTTGTGGTGGAAAAAATTTGTACGTTGGGCAGCGTGTGGCAGTGGCGCTCCAGGGGGCAATGGTGCGATGGCATGGGCAAGGAGAAAAAGTGAAATTAGAACCAGCCACCATCCGAGGCGTTGCCAGTGAGGGCATGATCTGCGCGGCGTCGGAATTGGACTTGCCGATCGCCGATTGCCCGTCGGATCCTGGTCAAGTCCCGCCGCAGCGGGATCCCGCCATGGCGGTGACCAGAATGACTGACGACGCAAACGCAGGTCCGTTTATCCTCGATCTTACGCGGTTTATCCCCAAGGCAAAAGCGGGGACGCCGCTTGCTAAGGCATTGGGCCTTGATGACGTGCGATACGAAATTGATAACAAGTCCTTGGCTCGAAGAGCGGATTTGTGGGGATATTTCGGTATGGCCCGAGAAGTATCGCTTATTACTGACACTAAGTTGAATAATCCGATGTACGCAAAAGTTCGATACAGTAAACCAAGTATCGCCAAAGTGGAGGATCGCCAAGGATGTTGGCGGTACATTGCCGCGCGTATCGACAATATCAACGTGACCGAATCCCCATGGGAAGTACAGCGCAAACTCATTCAGGCGGGATTGCGGCCGATTAATCTCATTGTCGACCTTACGAATCTTGTCATGATAGAGCTTGCCCAACCCTTGCATGCCTTTGATGCCCGCTACGCCGACCACATTATTGTGCGTAAAGCAAAGAAGGGCGAGAAGTTGATGGGGCTTAATGGAAAAGAGTATGATCTCGAACCCGTCGATTGCGTGATTGCCAATAATAAAGAACCGATGGCGCTTGCGGGAATTATCGGTGGTGAACATTCAGGAATTCAACAGGATACCGTATCCATTATTTTGGAGGCGGCAACGTTTGATCCAGTGATGGTGCGTAAAACCTCCCAGCGTTTGTTGTTGCGGACCGACTCTTCGGCGCGGTTTGAAAAGGGCCAACCTGTTGAAATGGCAGAGCAGGGCCTAGGGTTATTCTTAACGTATCTTAAACAGTATCAACCGTCGGCGACACTCGTGCACGCTGAATCACTCCTTGAATTCAGTACAAAGCCAAAGAAGGTGGTTGTGGACGGAGCGAGCCTTGATCAATTAATTGGCAGCGGTGTGGTGTCATTTTCAAAGTGTAAATCTATTCTCCACGGTCTTGGTATGAAGGTGGTGGGAACGCAGAAGAAATTCACCGTTACCACGCCGTTTTGGCGTAATGATATTGAAATACCCGAAGATGTGGCGGAAGAGGTCTCGCGACTCTATGGGTTTAATTCGATTCCCCATGCGTTGCCAACGTTGAGTGCAATTCCACCATACCGCGATCCGCGTCGGGACCTCATTGAATCGGTTCGAACATTTTTGGTTGAACGTTGCGCCATCAACGAAACAGAAAGTTATCCGTTCGAAGTTCCACAGGCCCTTTCTGACGATCGGCAACGCTTGGAAGTGGTCAGTCCAATTTCCCAAGACAGTAAGTGGTTACGCACCGACATTGCCTATAACGTGTTGTCGGGTGTAGCGAATAACCTTCGATACTTTCCCCAGGTGCGCATGTTTGAAATCGGTAAAGTATTTCATGCGGGGGGAGCGAGCGCATATCCCATTCAAACCGAACTCAAAAAATTCCTTCCCGAGCAGTCGACGCATTGTGTGGTGGCGCTTTCCGGGGGCAATGATTCTGTTCGGACGCTCAAAGGATATGTCGAACAAATGGGGGAATGGCTAGGACGATCCGTATCCTTTGTTCCGGCGTCCCTCCATCCACTTTTGGAGCGCGAAACATCCTTAGACATCGTATCCAATGGTCGAACGCTTGGGATTATGGGGATGGTTGCTTCCGCCTCGCTCAATCGTTTTGACTTAAAGAAAGACGTTATACTCCTCGACATTCATTTGGATGAGCTTGCCCAGTCTCCGTGTGGACAAAAAAAGTACCATGCAACAGGTTCCTATCCAGCCGTATTACGGGATATTGCGGTCGTCGTAGATCGCTCCATTGTGTATGAACGTATCGCAAAAATTCTTCTTACGTCCAGTAATCTCTTACAATCCGTTGAACTCTTTGATGAGTATGAAGGTCAAGGACTTGCATCAGGAAAAAAATCATTAGCATTTCATTTGATGTTTGCTTCCCCAAAGCGCACACTGACGAATGAAGAGATTGATGGTATAATGAAAGAAATAGCGGCACGATTAGAGCGTGAACTCGGGGCAACGATCCGCTAAAGAGTATAAGGTATCAAGCATTAGGTATACTGTATGTGTTTTGTTATACTTTATACATCATACATTATACCTCATACCAAGTTCGTTATGTTTCAAACCTCCCAAGATATTTTTTTCATCGTCGCTGCCATCGCGATCGTGTGGGTGAGCGTGTTCTTGTGTTGGGCGCTGTATCGACTCGCCACATTTCTAAAATCAATCAATGAGGTGACCACCGACGTCCGTACGCGAGTCGAAAAAGCGGAATTATTTATTGATGATGTCCGATCGCGACTTACGAAGACCGTTGGGGTGATTACGGCCGTCCAAAAAGGGGTCGAAATGGGGATCCATATCCTCCAAGGTCGAAAAAATGGGTCGTCGAAGAAGTCTAAGAAGGGGAGTGCCGCAACAGAAGAATAACCGAAGCTGTTACGGGGTTGACAAGCCCTCCGTATTCCTTTATCCTATTGACAGGGTAAACGCTTGAAATAAAGCGTTTTTCATTACGAATTTTTCCTCTTTATTCACGTTCGTCTCAAGGCTTTGGCCTGGAGGCGTTAACAATTCTCTTTTTAGAGAGAAAATATCCTATGGCAGTTGAGAAATTTGAGCGTAATAAGCCGCATATTAATATTGGTACCATTGGTCATGTTGACCACGGGAAGACCACTCTGACCGCTGCAATCCTTAAAGTGATGGCTGCGAGGGGGTTTCGTTCTCAAGCAAAAAGTGTTGATGATATTGATAACGCGCCCGAAGAAAAGGCTCGCGGGATCACTATTAACACCGCGCACGTAGAATACGAATCCGAAAAGCGACACTACGCCCATGTGGACTGTCCCGGGCACGCGGATTACGTCAAGAACATGATTACCGGTGCGGCCCAAATGGACGGTGCGATTTTGGTGGTGTCTGCCACCGATGGTCCAATGCCTCAAACACGAGAACACATCTTGCTTGCTCGTCAAGTGGGGGTACCGTATATCGTGGTCTTTTTGAATAAAGTGGACATGGTAGAAGATAAAGAACTCGTTGATTTGGTTGAAGAGGAAGTTCGTGACCTGTTGAAAAAATATGAATTCCCCGGTGATACCATTCCGGTTGTCCGCGGAAGCGCTTTGAAGGCGTTAGAAGACCCTAATGGCGAATATGGCAATAAGGTGTTTGAGCTCATTAGTAAAGTTGATGAGTACATCCCCGAACCCATCCGCCAAACCGACAAACCGTTCTTGATGCCCGTGGAAGATGTATTCAGTATTGAAGGTCGCGGCACCGTGGTGACTGGGCGTATTGAACGCGGCATGGTCAAGATTAATGAAGATATTGAAATTATTGGTCTGCGTCCCACCCAAAAGACCGTGGTAACTGGTATTGAGATGTTTAATAAGCAGTTGGATGAGGGTCGCGCAGGGGATAACGCCGGCTTACTGTTACGCGGTACCAAAAAAGAAGATGTGGAGCGCGGACAAGTTATTGCTAAACCCGGTTCGGTAACACCGCACACTGATTTTGAAGCAGAGATCTACGCCCTTAAAAAAGAAGAAGGGGGTCGACATAAGCCATTCTTTACGGGATACAAACCACAATTTTATATCCGCACCACTGATGTAACGGGTGAAGTGACGCTTAATGAGGGAACGGAAATGGTGATGCCCGGCGACACGGTGAATTTAAAAGTGAAGTTGATCACATCAGTCGCATTGGAAGAAAAAACACGATTTGCTATTCGCGAAGGTGGACACACGGTTGGAGCGGGCGTGGTTACCAAGATTTTGCAATAACTTTCGAAAACCCTGTGCTGAATGCCTCTGCTGCCACTACGACTGAGCCGACTATTGCCAAAGTCAAACGTTTAGGAAAACGTGAAGATGATGGTCGACAACGGATACGGATTAAGATTCGGGCCTATGATCATAAAATTATTGATCAATCTGCTCAAACAATCCTGGATGCCGCCACAAGAACGGGGGCAGAAGTCGTTGGTCCCATTCCATTGCCGATTGAAAAAAAGAAAATAACCGTCAATCGTTCCACATTTGTCCACAAAGATGCGCGAGAACAGTTCGAGATGCGTACGCATAAGCGTTTGATTGACATCGTTGAGCCAACTCCAAAGACCATTGATGCGTTAATGTCTTTGCAGCTGCCTGCGGGTGTGGATATTGAAATTAAAATGTAAACAAAATTCGAAGGATGCTTTATTCTGCGTTCTTCCGCGTTTTGATCAGCGTTGATCTGCGAAACATTGTTGCGCAGATAGCCGCGGATAGATACGCAGATGAACGCAGAAGAGATATACCTCTCGAATAATAGGAAGGGAAGATGCGTTGGCAGTCCTCCGGGGCATGAGGCCACGGAGGAAACGCAAGGCATGATCCCCTTCTTTTTGTATCAGTGTATATGGGCGTTTCAAAAAAGTTTCTTATCGGCAAAAAAGTTTCCATGAGCCAGGTCTTTGATGATGCTGGCCGTTTAACGCCGATCACCGTATTATCGGTCGGTCCTTGTGTTGTTACGCATGTATTGACCAAAGATCACGACGGCGTGGATGCGGTGGAGTTAGGTTGGGGATTTACGAAGAAAATGAACAAAGCGCAGCAAGGACACTTGAAGGGTCTTGGAAGTTTTCGTACTATGCGCCAGTTTCGTGTGAATCCCGCACAGAACGCCGAATTAGAGCGCGGAAAGACTGTCGATGTGAGTTGGTTTGAGCCAGGCGAGAAGGTAACAGTCGTTGGCACTTCCAAAGGACATGGATTCCAAGGTGTGGTCAAACGCCATAAGTTTCATGGGCATCCCGCCAGTCACGGTCATAAGGATCAACAGCGCATGCCGGGCAGTTCTGGCCCTGGCGGACTCCAGCGCGTTGCCAAGGGCAAGCGAATGTCGGGCCATATGGGCGACGAGCGGGTGACCGTAAAAAATTTGAAAGTGGTGAAGGTCAATCTCGAAACACATGAATTGTGGGTGAGGGGTGCGGTTCCTGGCGCTCGAGGTGGTATTGTCATCGTTAGCTTGTAGGGCATTGTATGGATTACGTTCTCCCGGTATTTGGTCTTGATGGCATAAAAAAAGAAGGACATGCTGTTCCATCAGAGTGGCTTGTTGTAAAGTCATTGAAACCAGCCGCCATCCACCAGGTGGCGTTGGCCTTAGAGTCGCATGCGCGTGTGAATGTGGCTCACACCAAGACCCGCAGCGAAGTATCCGGAGGTGGTAAAAAGCCATGGAAACAAAAGGGCACCGGACGAGCTCGGCAAGGATCGATTCGTTCACCCCAATGGAAAGGCGGGGGAGTGGTATTTGGTCCACGCAATGATCGTAATTTTTTTCAAAAAGTGAATAAGACAATGGTGCGCCGCGTATTCCAACAACTTATTAAAGAACATATTGAAGAGAATGCCATAGCGGTATTAGAGACCTCGGCAGTGGTGGAGCCAAAAACCCGGGTGATGGCCAAGGCATTAACGGAAATTGGTAAACAATGGGGTCCCGCACTCAAGAGAAAATCAAAAAAAGCAAACATGTTGTTGGTTGTATCTGCTGCTGCAAAAGAGCGCAATATTCGTAAGATGTCTGATAATATTCCCACGCTTGCGATTACCGATGTTGCAGAACTCGGCGTGTTGCAACTATTGCGATATCCAGCAGTATTACTAACACCGTCGGCGTTGATTGGCTTAGCAAAGCGTTGGAAAGTTTAATCTGTATGGCATTACTGGGTTTTTTAAATAACAAAACAACAAAGGGAAAGAAGCCCGTATCAAAAACCTCTGGTGATATCACCGAGGGGACTGCATCGGTCGCTTCGACGATGGCCGTTATACCATCTGAAGCAGTCGTCCGTACCACAAAATTTCGGGCAGTACAGACAAAGCGTCGTGATGCATCGGTATCGTTACACACGCTGTTGTATCCATCGGTGACTGAAAAAAGTACTCGTTCCAATGGGAGTCACCCGTGTGTCACGTTTATTGTGGAGCGTACGGCGACCAAAAGCGATGTGCGCCGAGCTATTGTTGAAGTGTATGGCGTCGTGCCCCTATCCATTCAAATACTTAATGAGCCCGAGCGTCGCTATCGTACGCGTGTTGGTGGAGATCGAGTGAAACGAGGGCTCAAAAAGGCGATGGTTAATTTGCCTCCTGGAACCGAAATCGATGTTACTAAAGTTCCCCACGCTTAAACTGTATGCCGATTCAGCAATACAAGCCATTAACGCCCGGTCGTCGATTTGCCAATCGTGACACCATGACCGACGTGACAAAAAAGCGTCCGGAGAAGG